>Ga0209187_1004559_pt1 | contig 10461 bp, 14 predicted proteins | sample BantaG_FD_187430 | JGI IMG/M metagenome (GOLD analysis project Ga0209187, IMG submission 187430) | Marine algal microbial communities from Bantry Bay, Ireland - BantryBay_4 metaG (SPAdes) (version 2) | ecosystem: Host-associated > Algae > Red algae > Unclassified | place: Bantry Bay, Ireland... | reverse complement strand
GGCGTTGAGAAATGGCCGTTTCGGGCAACTAAGAGGGGGCCAGCCGACGAGGTGGCACGCACGGCCACCGAATGCCTATTCCAGCCATGTGGGGGTGGCTGGGCGCGCCCCAGATTAGCGCGCCGCGCTGCGGGCGCCCCCGTCGCGCGACATGGCGTTCAGAAATGGCCGTTTCGGGCAACTGAGAGGGGGGGCCAGTCGACAGAGTGGCACGCACGGCCACCGAACACCGATTCCAGCCATCTGGGGGTGGGTGGGCGCGCCCCAGTTCAGCGCGCTGCGCTGCGGGCGCCCTCGACGCGCGACATGGCGTTAAGAAATGGCCGTTTCGGGACACTGACAGGGGGTACCAGCCGTCGAGGTGGCACGCACGGCCACCGAATGCCGATTCCAGCCATCTGGGGGTGGGTGGGCGCGCCCAAGATGAGCGCGCCGCGCTCCGGGCGCCCCCGACGCGCGACATCGAATTAAGAAATGGCCGTTTCGGGCAACTGAGAGGGGGGGCCAGCCGACGAGGTGGCACGCACGGCCACCGAATGCCGATTCCAGCCATCTGGGGGTGGGTGGGCGCGCCCCGGATTAGGGCGCCGCGCTGTGGGCGCCCCCGACGCGCGGGCTGGCGCCACAAACGTGCTGTGTTGGCCGTGTGAGAGGGGGGGCCAGACGACGAGGTGGCAAGGACCGCCACCGAATGCCCAGTCAAGCATTCTGGGGGTGGGGGGCCAGCTGACATGACAGGGTCGTGACGTGGCGCGCACGACGACTACGTGATGCGCCAACGAGGCTGCGCGGTGGCGCGTGCCGTGGCTCGAACCGTGGGAGAGCTAACGAATTTTGGATGGAGCCGCTTGCATGACGTGTCATTTCTTTCTGGCGCACAACGGGCCTCGAACGAGCGTCTTCTGAGAAGCCAGATCCCAACGATGGACACGAGTGGCCTGTATCAGCTTAAAATTTCGAATGGGCGGTGCAGCCACATTTGAAGTGTTGCGAGGCACCAAACTGACATGGAGCCTGGTTCAAATGAAGTTGTCAGATCTTCATTATTTCTACTCTTGATTTGGCTCAGCAGCAGTGCACGACCGGAATTGTCCGACGTCAACTTGGCCCGCCTGAAACGGGGTGTCTCGTCAAGTCTGTCCCGTGCCGGCACGTGCCGACAGGCTTGTGGCGCTTGCTCGTCCTAGTCGCCCCCGTCCCGGGAACCGCCTTCCAGATGGGACCCCTGGTATCTTGACAGCCCGCTTGCTGTGCGGTCTCAGAATTCTTCTCTGCGTCACGTTTGTGAGGAGCAAGTCTTGTTGCGTGTGAAGAGAGTGCACCCACTCAAAGCGCGTTCAGGCAGCGTCGAAGTCATGTCAACCTTTTGTGCTTCCGTCGCGCACTTGCCGGCGGATCGCGACCTCATCGTGCGCTGGCTTGAGAGCCACAGGCACAGACACTCCTCATGGGCACTCACCAATCAGTGTGCTCAGGATGCGAGCGGCAGTGCGACAGTCTGTTGTCATTTAGTTTTCACGTGCTTGCCACGTGACCGATGAGGGGCTCCGGCACGGCCACGTGCGCACTGTTTGACACTCGACCAGGTGTCACACACGCATACTCTGAGCTGTATGCCTGTAACGAGATAAAAACTATTTTTCGTGACGTTGGCGCTCGACTGAGGGCCCTTGAAAGGGCCAGGACGCGCTGTCCACCGCATCCGCCGAAATTATTTCCGTGTAACGTTGATGGTTTTTGGATTGTTGTTGTAGTGCATGTCATTCTGTTTCTGAGCAGGGTGCGAGGTTTTTGGGGGATCGGCTGTATGTGCATGACGGCGGAATATTATTTACTGGGATTGTCGTGCTGTTTCATGAGTCATGCTAGCCAAATAACTTCTGGGTAGCATTTGGGCCAGTGACGATGTAATCTGCTGGTTATTGTCACTGGTCTCAGCGGCTTCCTTTTTAGCGTCACGATGCATGAACGATGCCATGGTGCACGCAGTGCTCCAGCCTTGTGATTCTCGTGTGCAAGCACGTTTATATTTGGTTTTCCTGCGCAATTGAACCCAAGACCTATTATCTGTAGGACAGAAGCCGTGCGTGAACGTTGATTGTGATTGGGAGCATGTGATCCAAAGATTTTGTTTCCTGAAGTGGCCTGGCTGCTGTTCTTATGGGGATGTCAGCGGTGCACGCGCTACATGCCTCGAAAGCGCCAGCGCGACCATCTCGGAGGGTACGCACAGCCGCATTCTTTTGTGTGCCGCAGTACACAACGTTCGTAAGGAGATAAGCCCAGGGTGATAAGCGCTTGGGTTGCGCCGTCGCATTGAGGTCGCAAGTACAAAATGGTTGTTACGGGCTTTGTTCTCCAGGCGACGACAATTGCGACTCAGACGTGCTTCCAAACTGTGCCCCTGTCTTCCCGCGCCATATCCGGACTCCACAGTGATGAGATCCGGTGAGGGCCCGTCTTGAAAACTGATCAGCTACGACAGCGACTGCGGCTGTTGCGCAAGCGGGGTGCGCATCAATTGCGACTGTGGTCGCGCCCGCATTTTCTGGTTCTACGGCTGGCTCCACACGTGTCATCGCTTAGTACCCCACCGCAGTGTCAATATGCGTTTGTGTTGCGAAGCCGAACTCCACCGCAGTGTCGGTGGCTGAGCAGAGAGCACCAGCGGCGCTCCTGTTGAAAACCATAGAGCCGGGCCGATCACGCCAATGCTTCCGCTGACGCTATCAAGCTCGGAAGCGACACATATGGCGCTTGAAGCCATTTTATGCAACTTGGCCTTGATGATACGAAGGAGTCCCTCAAGACAAGCCTGAGGCGGTTTCACAGAGAGGTGAGCGCCTCGCGGAGGTTTGAACTCCGTTTCGAGCTGTACACGTGCGGAGCCAAGATTGGTCGCGGCGCGGACGCCTTCCTGGTTTCATGGCGGATGCGGCGCAGCCTACAAACGCTGATGTAGAGCCGTTGACGGTTCCAGCTGCGTGGTGTCGAGCCACATGGGGAAGAAGGATACGCTTCTGCTGTTTCCTTGCTGTCTGCGCCACGCGCCTTTTGCACAATAGTGCCCAAGAGGGCTCCTGTAGTACCCCGACAATGTCCCCAGAGCTTCAGCCATACTACAGGATGCCACGTTACGTGCAAGCAGGGCAGCTGTCCTACATCCGTGGGTTGCAGGAACCTCGTTCTATTTGATTCTGCGCGTGACTTCGCCAGCGCTTCTTCCGTTTATCGTTGTGGGGTCTTCGTTCTAGGTTGAGCGTGACGTCGGCCCAGCTCTCTCTTTGCACCTGACATTACACCCCTTGAATTTCAGCTTCCATTTTGGTCGTGTCTGGGATCCAGAGTTTGCCAACCTGAACTCTCGTCCACCTTGGTGGAATCCTCTTCGGTACGCTTCCCTGTGCGTCTTTCTCCCCCCCATCGATCATGCTTTTCTGCACTTCCGCCACCTGTCACATAACATGTCCCCCGGGGCACCTAGTGGCGGACCGGGCGCCTGGTGCAAGCGGACTGGACGCCAAGGCGGGACGGGCCCTGATAGTACGGCTCTCCTGGTGGATGACTGCGCGCTCTTTGTATGCTTGCGGGTTGACTGCTCGCTTCTGCTCTATTTGCATGACTGACAGTAGAGGGGTTCACAGGTATGGACCCCCGAGTCTCCACTAGGGGAGGCTACTGTGTGGGGTTCAGGGACATTTTCGCCCGCTTACGCGTTGGGTTAAGGGGACAGCGGGGCGCCCGTGGTCCGGCATCTTTACACAAGGACACCTGTATTTTTGTGACGGGTTTCTTCCCTAGTGGCCATGTCGCAGTGCGAGAGTTGAGCGGGGCGTGCGAGCGCGTTCCCTCAGCCGGTCGGGTATCCCTGTTACTTTTGGTGTGCTGGGGTGGCACGTATACTTGGGCGACAATTTCCTGGAGCTGCGGGGGAGCTGTTGCTCCCAGTCGGTGCTGGTTTCAGCGTATAGGGCCATAGTTTCCGTGCGTGGTCCGTCCCTGTCGAGATTTCCATCTCCTGACCTTTGTCGGGATTCCCGCTCTGCACCTCGCCGCTTTCCCTTTGGTTTTTAGTCTTCGAATGCGTCCTCTGGTTTCCCTGGTTCTTGAGCGCCGGTGACCACTATGCCGAGTCCGTCTTCCTCCCCGGGCGAAACTTCGCCTCGGCGTGTGTCCATGGACACCCTCTCTGCTTTGGTCGTGTCAGAGATAACAGTGTTAGCGGGAATGGTGTCGCCAACTCCGACACCGGCTGGTGCGGTTGGGCTGGCTGGCCAGCCTCAAGTTAATGTGACGGTGAAGACCCAAAACCCGCGACCCGCGGTGCATGGCGCCGGCACTTCCAAGGAAAAAACAGGAGTGGACCCCACCTCCTGTACATTCGTGTGGACGTGTTGCAACTGGCGCCCCGCTGGACTTCATCAGTACCCTGGCACCCGTACTGTTCCTGGAATCTCTCCACCAGGAGATTCGAAAGAACATGGCCGGGGCAGTGAAGACCCGCTTCGCGGGACGAGCGATCGGTATGCTGGCTTCCCGACGCGCTGGCATGGTGTCGGAAAGCGGCCGGGAGGTGAACAGTGGACCTGGAGGTGGTCGTGGATGACCGGCCGGGAGTTCTCGTGAGGATTCACGCCAGGACCGTCGGTAGCGCCGGAGCTGGCGTAGCTAGCGGCGCCGTCACCCCCGGTCTGTTTCGAGTGACTATTCTGCTAGCAGTGACGGCGAGTTGGTGCGTCGGGTCCGGGAGGACTTCCAGATCCGCGTCCACAAGGTCAGGGACAGCCTGCTCAACACGGTGACCGACTGGCTGTCGTACCGGCTGGAAAACCAGAACCAGACAGATTCTTCACGCCCTGAACACCAGTCGTGACGCGGGGGGGCGAGCGGCCGAGCAGAAAGCGCGCGTTTTGTCTGTGCAGTAAGGAGTATCGCATCGCAGCGACCTGTCCGAAGGTGCCTCAGGAGCCCCAACGGAAGCTGGAGGAACGGGGCCTCCGGTTTTCCAAGGCCGTGCGTTGAGGCCAGCGGCAGGCTAGGGTCGCTTTCCCCGGCCACCGGGGTCCCAACTCGGTCAAAAACCTCCGGGTGGCCATCCTGCGAATCATTCGGGCGAACCTGTTCACGACGAGTTCAGAGGAGTGGTGTTCCCCCTTCTAGAAAGAGACGACAACGGGTACCTCTGCGTCGGGAAAAGAGGTGGGTGAGGCGCGCCTGTAGGTGCCTTCCCGTGTGCACCACGCTGCGGTGTCTCGGTGCTCGTCTCCGCTGCATCCCCAGACCGGTTCTGTGCACGGCTACGCGACCATATATCCGCCTGGTCACCCAGCGCTTGTCCGAGCACGTTGCTCGTTGTGTGTCAAGACAACGTGTTCCTTCCTCCGCGGTGGTTGACACCGGGGCCGGACTAAATGTGGTCAGCGAGGACTTCCTGCCACCGGGATGGGGTGCGTACGTCGAGCGCGCACTGACACGGACTCGGATCGTGGACGCTTCAGGACAAGCAGTCAAGGCTCCCGCCCGGCTCCCCCTCACCCTGTGCATACATAACAAGCCAAAGCGTTTCCCGTTTATCGTATTCACGTGTCTCTCTGTCCCGCTCATTCTCGGTTGTGACTTCCAGTGTGCGCACACCAACACTATTCTGCCTCACGACGACAGCATCGAGAGGACAACCGGAGCCGTCTCGCACACCTTGTCCCATCGTTTCGGTTCCCGATGCTGGGAGTAAGAGGCACTACAGAAGCCTAGGGTCCATCCAAAAGAGTTAACTTTGGTCGGACTGACAGTCCTGCAACCAGGTGCGCAGACCCAGGTCAAGGTGGTGACTCGCTCGATTGGCAGCTCCTTAGTCAAGGGTCGAGCGAAGTATCTGATCAAGCGTTGCCTAAACCTGGCGCAAGGGTATCATCGTAAGGTACGTCGGCACTAACTCTGCGCCGTTATAATGATCAGCCTGGGTCGTACGACAACCATCTTTGCCAAAGTCTCCCGGTTTAGGGTAGCGGAGTAGTACAAGGGCGAGGCGAGACTGTAGCGGTTGTCTCTCTTCTGTCCGTAAAGGCAACTCAGTATCCCCTGGAGCCCCAATGTAGGAGGCCCAGAAGGAACCGACAAGGGAAACGTGCAATCCACGCCCGTCCCGAAGAGGGGGACGAAGGAAATACGGCACAAACCCGAGGGAGCAAGAAACTCAAGGCACGGTTGGATTTTCCTGTGGACACAAGGAGGAGGCCGAGGCCTCCCCGGAAGAGCCCCTACGGCGTCCCCCTAGCAGAGCCACAGCGGGCCAACACACGTCAGTACCCCCTTCCCCTAGGAGGCTGACGGCGCGACTTCGCTGAGAGGCCGCTATCCGGTCCCAACCCGCGGAGGTATGTGGAATCAAGCGACCCTCGGGAGCCTGTGGCTCGGCCTCCAGTCAAAGCCGGCCAATGCAGGCCACCCACAAAGCGATAAGCAAGTCCCTCCAAACACAATCAAAGAAAAATCAATCCCAAAACCCCCATCATCAGCGGCCAAGACTTCTAAGCGCACACCTGCCGATCACAAGGCGCCATCATCTGCACGATCCATCCGCGAGGCGAGGCCAGCGCAGGGCCCATCAAATCCGTCGAACCAACGGCACGTCCGATCCACAGGGCCACGTCAGCCTCCCCAGGGCCGGCCACCCACCGGCGGGCCCAACTACCACAGAGACCCCGGTCCCGGAAAGCTCCTCTGTCGGTCAAAGAAGTGATGATCATGCAACAAGAGCTCGACAGTGCGGCTCTATTGGCCAACGTGGAGGCTCCTCCGGGATCGCCTGCTGCCACGCCCGGTATGGAGCCGGAGACACCCGACGTGAACTGGGAAAGTGTGCTTCAGTTGCTCCATGGCAAGGTAAAACAGCTCCTAGATCAGTTCGGGGGTGCGCGGTCGGGTCGCTCTGGGGAGTCCGAGGACACCATGCACCACATGCAGCTCCAGCCGGATGCCACGCCTGTGTACTCGGCTCTGTGCCCGACTGGCCCGCACCGTCAATAATTGATCAAGAAGCAGGTCAAAATGATGCTTGACTTGGGTGCCATTGAACCATCGCATGCCGCGTGGTCGTTTGAAGTCGTCGCCGTCCCAAGGCCGGGGGGACACTTCCGTCTCTGTGCACTATCGCCGGCTAAACGAGAGGACTGTCAAGGATGTCTACCCAAACCCCAGAATATACGACTGCCTCGACTTCCTGGGCTACGCCACGGTGTTGCACATCCTGGACTGCAGCGCAGGGTACTGGCAGATCCTCTTTGCCGCCGACGATCGTGACAGGACCACGTTCACATCCCCCTCGGGCCTGTACTGCTTCCTCCGGCGTCTGTTCGGTTCCGTGAATGTACCAGCGCCCTTTCAGCGTGCTTTGGACATCAACCTCTCGGGTCTCCGATGGCAGACATATCTGGTCCACGTCGACGACTTGATTGTTTTCTCGCATACCGCAGACGACCACAACCGGCACCTCTGGGAGCTCTTGCTGTTGCTCGGGACCGCCGGTGTCTCCCTCAAGCCATCCAAGTGTCATTACTTCCAGAAAGAGGTGCAGCATCTGGGGAACATTGTGAAACCCGGACAGCTGCTAGTGAAAGAGAAGAGCATCAAGGGCCTGGCGCAAGCACTCTCACGCCGCAACCAGAGAGAGCTCAAAAGCTTCCTGGGAATGTGTGATGTGTACACGCGGTTCATAAAGGTTTACGCGCCCATCTACAATCCCCTGACCGAGCTAACCAACAAAACGCTCTCTCAGATACTGGAAGTCCAGCAGCTGAAAGCCTTCCGCTATCCCACGGAGCGCTTGGCATCGACCCCAATCTTGGCGCTTCCGCGGCTTGAGGGCCTCTTTGTCCTGGACATGGACGCCTGCGCCGTGCAAGTCGGGTGCACCCTGTTGCAGCAACAGCCAGATGAGAGCATCCTCTCGGTCTGATAATACAGCCGGGGCCTTACATCGGCCGAGCAGAACTACTGGAAAACCGACCGACATTGTCTCGATGGGTCTGGGCCTGCTTCCTTCTGCGCCCATACCTTGAGGGTGCTGTTCAGCATGGGTAGCGCACAAGTATGCATCAGTCGATGGCGCCTGCGCCTGGCAGAGCTCCGGCACAAGATGTGCACCATACCGGTAACGGAGCAACACTATGCCGAGGCGATGTCCCGCCTTCTCTTGGTAGCACGCGGTCGGTCCGTCACCCCGGAGGACATGACCTGTCTCTCCCTGGCAGACTGCTCTCTTGGCTGTACAGGACTACACTCTGGATAGCCGTACAAAGGAAAACCAATTACATTCGAGCGCATGGTGTCCGTGCTGAAACAAGACCAGCGCTGCCAAGAAGTGTGTGACAAGATGGACCAGAACGAGCTTTTCTAGGGACGCCGCCTGGCACATTCGAGACGTCTGCCGGTGGCCTATGTGTGCGGGTACTGCCGGCAGCGCGGTTTACTGCCATGAGCTCATGCTACGGCAGACGCGGGACGGGGCAACCAAGAGAAGCGCTGAAAATCGAGAAGGAAATGAAGAAATAGCTAGCGATGGGCGTCATTGAGCCCTTGGCCGCCGAGTGGGACTTCCCCTTTGTGGTCGTCCCCGAGCCGCATGGGCAATTCCGGTTTGGAATGGACTACCGGCGTTTGAACGAGTTGACCGTCCGGGATGTGCGACCGATCTCCCGAATGGACGACTGTCTCGACCCAATGAGCAAAGCGATCGTCTTCTCGACGATCGACTGCAACGCCGCGTTCTGGCAGATGCCCTTTGCGGAGGTATACAGGAGACGACGTCCGGACCTCGATCTACAAGACTCAGGCACATTAAAATCGTGAATATGACAGGAAGGTACGCCCCCGGCGGATGCCGGTTAAGTCTAGCAACTGAGTCTACATGCGCAACTACCAGCGAAAACACCAGATGGCTACCAAGGCGACGGGTCCGTACGAGGTCCTGGAAACAAACGGACACACCTTTGTCTGAAACAGGGTGGAATTTCGTACCGTGTGAGTGAGGGCCACGTCGTACCAGCCGGGCTGAGACCCGTCAGGAAGCGTCCTAGTGTCCCGCAACTGGCCGTCCCCGAGACACTCAGCGAGGACGGGACCTAGTTTGTCCATGAGCGGTTCCTGGAACATTAATGGGACGATGGTGGCGTTTTACGGCTCAAGGTACGTGTGTTTCGGCTACACCGAAAATTTTGATACCTGACGACACTCGGGGCGCCCACCGGCCGCCGACATGTACAAGAATTGCCGTCGCAAGAGGTAACAGTGCCAGGACCCGGACAAGGGGTTCCAGACGAACGAGGAAGAGGGAGAAGACGGGGAGCAGGCCTACCAAATGAAGATCATGACAAGTACTAACACATTGCAAAAGAATTCCCATACAAGAAAAAGAACAAGCTTGCCAAGGCAACCCGCGCCTCCAGTACCGTGAACACGAAGGCGCCGGACCCCGTTACCCGCCACCGGGGCCCTCCGCCAGATCGTGCCAGCGTGGATACACGACACTGGAGCGGCCTCGCGTCGTCGAAGATGGCGCATAGCCGGGGCTTAACACGGCCCCAGCACCGGCAGCTCCGGGACCAGGTGAATCGAGCCCGCCCCGCGGCATTCCCTCTGTCTCCAAGAGCTGGATCATCCGGCTCCGCCACCAACGGACCATTCGGGGAATCAACTCCTCTTGTAGGGCAGCCTCATTCAATCAGTCGAAATACCTTCGCATCTGTACCAGATCCGCCACGACTGTATGTCTGGCCCACCGACGCACCCGCTCCAGAACACATTTTATCTGTACCAGTCAGGGGCGCCACCAGGACGATCTGCGCTTGCTGGGAGACCGAACTCGGAAAGATGCCCAGCCAGTTTGTCAAGATGGCCGCCCTCGTGTCCCCGAGGATCGGCGTGCCACCCCGGCGAGCCAGGGCCGAGCACTCCAGCAGCCACCAGGATGCCTGGAACGCGAAAGGCCAACCGGTCAACGACCAATGAAAGGATGGACCGGCAACGGAAGCCTCTAGGGTCACTGCGCCAACATGCCCCTGTCCAATCCCGTTGCTGCCCGCCCCCGAGGCTGTAATCACCAGGCTCGAGGCACTGCTCCTGAAAAGGGGCCAATGTGCGAATGCCGGGGTCCTCGACCGTCAGCTCCGCGGGGTCATCGTCGGTAGAGTCTCCTCAACGTGGTTGAGCGCCGCCTCCCAGCGCGACGCACCGACGGGAGCCCCAGCCGTGTATCCAGAGGCGCCTGATAGCGTAGTGGCTGGAGCCCACGGGATTTCCCAACCGGGAAAGAACTCCGTGACACGTAACCGAGCGCCACCACCGTAAAGTCCCGCCGGATAGCGACCAAACCCGACCAGCTGTAACGAGATTTGTCCAGCCCGCCGACTTCGGCCTGGAACCGCCCGAAGTCGACCGGCAGCTTCTCCCAGAGCGGCATCATCG
>Ga0209187_1004554_pt1 | contig 10468 bp, 14 predicted proteins | sample BantaG_FD_187430 | JGI IMG/M metagenome (GOLD analysis project Ga0209187, IMG submission 187430) | Marine algal microbial communities from Bantry Bay, Ireland - BantryBay_4 metaG (SPAdes) (version 2) | ecosystem: Host-associated > Algae > Red algae > Unclassified | place: Bantry Bay, Ireland... | reverse complement strand
TGAGGGAACCTCGACCAACGCCAACACCTCTGTTGTGTCCCGTGAGACTCGGGTTTGAGACAAGGGTGCCAAGTTTCTCGCGCCATGCTGACTCTGGACGCGTGGTGCGACCACTTCGTCCGATGTTCACGATTCGTGTCTCTCTATTTCAGACGTGTGTGTCAAAAGTGTATTTTATTGCCGCGATTTGGAAGGTTCCACTAGGATCATAGACACTTTGTCTCACGATCTCTGCCGCACGGCAGCCTTTTCGTCCGGTGTGTCTTGCCATCGAGACTGCTTCACGACATGCACGAATTTGGACCACTTGGGGACGAACGTTGCTGGGCGCGCATCCCCCATCTTACTTTCCCCATCTGGTGATCATGTAGCCCTCGTTTCCGGTAACTCCAGGAGGGCAGAGGGCCCTTTTGGATGAGAAAAATGGGGGGCCGCTCACCGCCCTCCACGTAAGCAAACGTGGCATATTCCGTTTGGGGTTTCAGAACTTGGGGGAGACGTTGTTGGGTGTGCTCTTAGGGCCGGGGGAGAACACCCGCCAGATGGCACAGTTCAGACGTCAGCCCTAACAAACCACAAAAAGCCCGCCCTCTTTCGGGATGGGGGCTACGAGTGATATGTCCTCCGAAGAAAACGCAATATGGATTCAACATTCAGACATCCCAATAGATAAATTGAAGAAGATGACATGGTTCAAAATAGAGGAGAAAAACTGCCATCGCACGGAAAATGTAAGAGCTGCCATTTACCGCCTCCATATCTGAACCGGCGGCCACCGGCTGTTTTGATGATAACTCCCGCCTTCCTGCTCAACCAGGACGGCCGACGCGGGCTGCCACCGGCTGTCTTGATGATAACTCCCGCCTTCCTGCTCAACCAGGACGGCCGACGCGGGCTGCCAACGTGACGCTTGTGTCCCAAATGTGCCATAAAACCGGTTGAACAGAACCGATTGCCGGGAGGCATGCGCAGAGCCACGCCAGAACGCCAGCAAATACAACAGTGCCGCAATATTCTGCGCATCATCCAAAACTAAGAACTAACTGTGGCCAGGCGCAACTTTCAAGAAGGTCATTATAATCCTATTCGTGACATGGAGTTGGACCTGTCCCCCTGCAAGATGGCAACGCGGGCCCCCTTTGACGATTTTTTTCGAGAACAGGTGGTCTTCCATATGCGGGTGGGCCCGCGCTGAGAGGGACTGCCACTCACGCGTTTGCGATTTCTATATTCGTCATTCAATTGACAATCTCCGAACAGCCGATGTCAAGGGTTACAACTCTAGCTTCAGTGGATGCCCACTGGCGTGTTTTCCACATGGCCCATATCTGAGGTTTGTTTTTTTTGGTCGAAACGTTTTGATACGATTGTGTCGTCTGTGAGGGGGACTTCGAGCATGTCTAGCGTCAATGTCGTCGCCAATATGCAGTCACCTCCCGCTTTTCGAAGTTCAGGCGTTCGTCATGTTGTCCAATTGGTGTTTATCATTTGGTCCACGCACCAAGAGCTAATCAGTGGGTCGGCCATCGGGAAGTGTTTTTGGCGGCTCGAAGTTGGATCGTCGGTTGTGTGCATTGTCACCCTGGTCTGCGGCTCCGTTATTGGGGGTTTGGGACGACCCCGATTTGTCGCACAGAAGGCATCTCTTGGGGGGTGTGGCTGATCCACATTTCCCGCACTGCAGCCATCTGGAGGGTTGGGGGGACGATCCGATTTTCCCTCACTGCAGCCGTCTTGGGGGGCGGTGGGGTCGAACCCGTGTTCTCGCACTGGGACCCAATGGAAGGGGGTTGGCCTCCCCCTTCTACTTCCCGCCCTTCCAAATCGGCGGGCTGGGCGGCGCCTCCCCAACCCCCTCTCTTGGCAATTCTCCTTTTGCGCGGTCTGGCCACCGTCATCGGCTCTGAGGTGCCTGGCTTGCGGTTCATTTCCCACTCCTGTGGATGTGCGCCGTCGCCACACACCCCGTTTGTGGCGGCGTCGCCGCCGCGTTCAGATTGGTACGTGGCTCCGGGGAGACTCGGGCGGTCGGGGGCTCGCAGCTAGCCAGTATACACAAGGAGGTGCATGCTTTATCTCACGCCAGCTAACCAAAGGTGCGGTACATAGAGACGACGTTTGGCCTGGAACGGTGATGCTTGGGCGAGTACCCCCGCTCGGCGTCGGTTCTCGCTTTCTGGTTCAGTCCAAGAGTGCAACCATGTCCACTCGGGTCGGTAACCCAAGCGCCGCCGGGTCATGTTTCACGCGTCGTTGAAAGTCCGCTCTTACCAGTCGAGCTCCTCCACAGTGCTGGCGCCAATGGCACATGTCTGAACCATTCATATGCGCCTCTCGGCCATGCGTGCGGCGGAAGAAGACAGGCTGTTGGCCGTCGGCCACTGCTTAATAGAGCCTGCTCTGATGTAGTCATGACAGGCTGTCACTCTGACCACAGTCACTGCGACAGACATGCCCTGCTGCAGGCTGGGCACATCTGCCAGAGTAGAAGCAAAGCCTGCACCAGGTTATAAATCCAGCGGTATCTGTGGTCTTCACACTCCATCCGCCCTGATCAGGTCTCCGCGTAACACCGCCGTAGCACCCACGCATGTCTCGGTATCCTCATCCTCAACATCGTCTGTCGCCAGCATTGCCCGCCTTCCGGTGGTCACTCACCAGCGCATCCTGCCTGACCTACGGCCCCAAGACCTGCCCACCAAACGTTGCTCCATAAACGACGAGCAGTCCCTCTTTCAGACTGACCTGCGTCCGTGGTCACACGCTGCCTCGGTCCCGACCACTTTGGGCGTCACCTCATGCCCCCCTCCGGACCTCGGCCAGCTCGCTTCCTCCCGCTATTTCGGTTGCGCCGGACTCTGGCCACAACCAGAGTCCATTGGGTTCCTCGCTTGTCGCCAAGCAATGGCTATCAACGCGAGGCGTGGATTCCACTGGCAGGCTCGTACGGTGTGTACAGCGGCTGGTGGGGAATGCATGCACTTGTAGGGGCACAGCAAAGCCCAGTGGCGGGGGCAGCCCAATGTTCTGCGTGAATTAAAGGTCTGGGCGACTGGGGAGGCGGGAGGCTTGCATTTTGGTGAGTATATACAAAGCGGTACGAGCTGTGTCTTTATATAGCAGCCAGACAGGCGGCACACATGCAGAGCAGACCGGTGTGGAGATACAAAAAACTGAAAACGAGAGGTCCCAAGCGCACGCGGCTACTCATCAAGCTCCCATCCATCTTCGACCGTGCCCGGCGTCATCAACCACTCCCCCTACCGCTCCCCGGCGGCGACATTGTCGTCGCCGTCGTCGGGAAGGAGGGCACAGCCTTCTATGATTGTCAAACTGTCGACAAACAACGCCACCCCCATCCGCTGTCGCAGTGCAGGGATGTTGCGTTGGGAAAAACAAAGCGGCACACCAAGTGCAAAGCAATCGGCGGCGGCCATAACAAACACCCCACAGCTACCTCGGACAGCTCGTCTTGGTAGACCCAGGTCAACGACGCCCGGCCATGCCCGAATGTCCCAAGCCTCGGCTGCGTCACTCCCCAAACGAGACCCGACCTCGTCCGTCAACCACTGCCGTACCGTGGCGAGACTCGACGTAGCCCTTCCGACGAGCGAGTCAAAGAAGAGCAAGCTACGGTGCTCGACGTCGACCATCACCAATACCCAGTGCAGGTTGTTCACGTTAACCGGGGTGAGGATGCGGTTGACGGAGGCAATGTCCAACTCGTTCTTCAAGCCCCACCGGCGCACCTCGGCGTAGTCGTAGCGCCCCACACGCTCGTGCAATCGAGAAAAAAAGTAGGTGTTGAAAATGAACGAGCGGGGCAGACTTGTCGCCGCCGGAAGCCCTGCAGCTCGCATTGACGCCACCTGCAGCGCCCGCCAGTTGATCAGAGCGACTAGGGAGTTCATGGTGGAGTCATTCAACCAATTCTGGGCCTCAAACAGGCGGAAGTCGGCCCCCGTGAGCCGGATCTTGGCATTGTTTAGCGGCCGTACGTGAGCAGACGGCGCTCGGCCATCCAAAAGCGAGTCCAGCATGGACGCGACCGCATCCGCAAGCGGGACGGTGCTCAAAGGCGCGAGGTTGACGAGCTTGCTGCCATCGAGCAACACGTCCTGCACGGGACTGTCGCGATGGGAGATAGGAGCCGCGTCGCCGTCGGAGTGGTCGCCCGCGGCCTCCTCGTCGCACTTCGCGTCGACCGCCACGTGCTCCTGCCCATTGGTCTCGTCCACCGGCCCGTCGGTATCCTCCACCGCCCCTCCCGCGTCCTCCAATGGCCCCTGGGCGGCCTCCACCGGCTGCGGCTCGGCCACAAGGCGGTCGTCCGTGCTGCCAGTTCCGTCAAGCTGGTGGCGCAAAGCCGCTTCCGTCTCTGTCGCGCCGGTGGCCACAATGGACGCCTGGCACTGGCACGCAGAGCCGCGCTGACAGCCCCCCACAAGTTGACTGTGGTAGAAGGGCGCGAGGGCGACGTGGTCGATCTCCCCCTTCGTGTTGGTCGACTCCATGCGCTGGAGCTTGCGGATGTTCATCATCGCCACGTGCACCATCTTGTGCGCCATCTACGTCCTCGCCGCCATGTAGGCGAGGCTTGTCTGGTTGGCGACGGCAATCGAGTGCGACACCTCAGCGGCCTGGGTAGCCATTCCGGCGGTCGACCCCAGTCTCTTGTCCGGCATGTAGATTGGCGAGCAGGTGTGCGTGATGGAGTGAGGGCGGTCCAGGATGCAGCGAACGCCGTGCGCACGCAGGAAAGGGCGGACGCGACGGAGAGCATTCTTGTCCAGCTTACAAGCAACTTCGTAGAAAGTCACTTTGGGGAGACAGGGGAAGCGCTCCAGGACAATCGACAGCGCCTCGCGCACACTCTCAGCACGAAAGAGACAACAAAAGCCAAGAGTAATCACATGAGGGCACACAACGTTATCCACACCTTGCGTGAGACCGCATTTGATTAAAAACGCCTTGTTACAGGCGTCCCCGTCTCCTTCGACATCCGCAGCGTGGCGGTCCTTTCCCTTGTACCCGACGCGCCGTTTGAGCGCCTCCGAATCCTTGATGCCTGGCCGTACGCGGTCAAGTCCAGGGAAGGACTCGAAGCAGACCAATGGGTCGTCCATGATGCCCGCCCCGTCTTGCACCTTGGAGGCCCGCCACCGCTGGTAGTCCGCCGCCGTCTGTTTGCCACCCCACTTGCGGCAATACTCGCCGTTCACGAATCCGCTGTCGATCGTCTCCTTCTTGCTGGCTGCGGCCGAAAAGAGCTTGTCGACCGCCTCTTCCATGTAGACGGCGCAGAGCAACACGGTCCCGATGGAGTGCCGGAATGGCTCGTTGGCATCAATGGCGGTGGCGAACCAGCCGAGAAAGTTTGTCAGCAACCCAATGCCGTCGACGGCCTCCGACACGTCGCGCCACATGCCCACCGCCTGCAGCCGCAAGCAGTTCTCCAGGAGCCGAGATGCCTTCTCGTCGTGGCCGTTGAACATACCCGACACGGTCTCGCCCAAGAAGGCCTGAAGGAAAGGTCGGATGTGGAGCCACGCGCTGTCGTCCGTCTTGGAGTAGGCAGCAAAGTCCGGAGCGCAATGGCCAACCCGCTCACGCCACACGTCGCTTGGAAACTTGGCCGGGGCCCCTTCCCCGCCAAGGGTCAAGTTGCAATCACCGTCCGTGCGCAGCTTGGCTTCTAGGCCGGTGCTGGCCAGAGCCGCCTCTTCCGCCTTCCCAGTAGCATGAGCCTTGGATATAGAAGAACCCCGCAGCGACGCGGCCTTCTCGACACTGCCGTCAGTGCTGCGATCGTCGAACGGAATAAAAATGGAAAAAGACGCGGGCAGCCGCCGTCTCGACCGACGCTCGGTCATTGATGTCAATGGTCTGGCGCCAGCTGCGCAGCAGCTCCGTCTGCGTACCAGTGAGGGGCGCGAAGGACTCGAGCACCTTTGCGATCGCCACGCGCAGCGGGCGCAACTGGATGACGCAAAGCGCCGAGGCTTGGATGTCTAGCACCGGCACCTCCTCTTCGAGCCGCTCGGGGTTGACGTCGGCAGGGTCGGTGCATCCCAGGGCTTGCCCGTCATTGACGATGATTTCCGGGTTGGGACCGCAAAGCGGGCAGCACGCAGCCTCGGGGGGGACAACGAACGTCCGCAGCATGTCGGTGCCAATCTTAACCACGTCCTGCCGCCAGATCGAAAACGAGAGCATGTCCACCGAGAGGTGGCGAGTGGCGGCCGTGTAGGTCGAGCTCGCCGAGATGATGAAGGAGTTAAGTTTGTCAGGCAAAGCGCGGGTGAGCAGCACCCAGCGCCGCGTCTTGTCCCGCCGTCTCACACAAAAGAGCGCGTCGTGACTGCCGTCATACTCGACCCGGCGTTTGCAGTCGCACGTCCAGTGGCCGATGAGCATTTTAAAAAAGAGAAAACAGAAAGAATGATGCAGCGAGAGCGAGCAACAGGGCCAGACCAAGAGTGTCAGAAAGAGCCCGAAGAAAGGAGTCACCACCGAAGCGAGCACCACCCGCGTAAAGTGAGAGCGAGCATCGAAAAGCGAAGAGACAAGTGACTTACCCTCATAGTCGGCGCCGATGGATGGTGCGTGTAGAGAACAGCCGGCTCCTTCGTCACCACGTGCCTCTCGTCCCGTTCGCACCCGCAGCTACCGCAATACGGCTCGACGTGCACCAAGCCGGCATCGTTGACAAGCCCGCCCTTGATGCACATCTCAAACAGGCGGCTAGCCCCTTGCAGGTCGTTGGCGCGCCCGGTCCCATTGCGGAAAGCTCGCATAGCATACATAGGCTTCTAGTCCGCGGTGCGAGCCCATACTTCACCGGCAGCAATCTCACCAAGACATGGAAGCAGGTTACGACGCACGCGGGAGGACACCGTGGCCTCAGCCGCGTCCGCCCTTTCGCGCACCGTGTCGCCAGGCTCCATCTCGATGCCCGCGTCATCTTCCGGCAAACTGGCTGGGGGGTCCGTGACGTCGCCGGTGGGTACCGAGTTGGGCGGCGAGGCCGTCCGCTCCCTGGCGAACGACTCCATGTCCGACCGGTGCTCGTTGTTAAATGGTCGCGCCAGGTTGACATGCCCACATCTCGCTCGAAACCGACGGCAGCTGAAGGCGATACAAGTGGCCAAATTGGCCCCCGTAAACGACACGAGCAAATACACCGACCGGAAGAGGACAAGCCACGTCGACGGCCCGGGCGGTTGCCGTCGCAAAAAGCCCTTGGGGGCCGCACCAAGATGCAAGCGCCTCAAAAACGTTACCACCGGGATGCCAGCCGTCGACAAACAGGACCGCAACGCCGTGGTGAGCTTGCAGACGGAGCTGCGGGAGGAGATGGAAAGGAAGAGCGCGTTCTGCGTGCCGGGAAAACACAAGAACAACACGCCACCACGGTTAGAGACCCAGAGGACGGCTTTCTCATGCTTGCCCGTCCCCAGTCGAAGGAGGATGGCGCGTGAGCGCGAGTCCGGGTCGCCGACCAGAGTAGCGCTCACCACCGTCTTCCCCTTGCCGACACGTGTGGTCGACGGGAGCCCACAAGCCCGGCGCAAGCAGGAGGAGAGAGCATCCAATGCCTCCCTGCTCACCGCTTGAGCACACTGGCCACGAGAGACGACGACACGAGGAGGGGCGTGCTCCTCATCGACGCACCCAGCGTCGCCATCAAAAGCAGGAGGAAGACGAGGACCACGAGTTCGCGCCCGCTTGACATGTCGTGACTTGCCACTTCCAACGCCGGCATCACTTTTGACGGATGCAGTCGGACCAGCTTGACCGTGACGCCGACCGCCGTCACGCACGCGAGCGTCCCACGTGACGTCAACAGACCGGCAGTTGGAGCTCGGGACGACAACTTCCGCTGCGGTGCCGAGGGATGAAGGCGGCAAATACGAGAGGTGCTGGAACAGGACACGGTCAGCCGCCCGCCCGCCGAGGTTCGAGGCGCTCACCGTCGCATGGAGGCGACGTTTGCGCCCACCGGGCGCGCCGGACTTGCCGACGGTGACAGCAGCGGGTAGAAATCTCAATCCAACATCTCAAAAGCAACAGCACGGAGCAGGGGCGAGCACCGGCGCACAGTGCACCGGGAGTTGACACCCGCAGTGAAGCTTTCGAAGAGAAGGCGGCAACCGCGCGGCCGGCCACACACGAACAAGAGTGGGGAGCCCGCGAGGAGCGGGGATGGGGCTGGGGGCAGCAGCCAGCGAAGAAGCGGAGCCAACCGCAAAGGCTCATGGCTCCGGGGAGGACAGCCGCGACGGTGACGGCGACGGAGGCGACGCCGGCTGCGATGGGCACTGACGACGCTGGCCGAGCCGGTCGCAATGCGACCGGTCAAAACGGCCGTGATCGGGGGGGGCGTCCACAGGGCGCGTGCACGCAGGGCCGGTAGATGCACTCGTAATCTGGTGGAGTGTGGCCCACAGTGGCCTCCACTGACTCAGCACGCCACCGATGAATGCCGATCGACAATCAGCACGCCCAATTTGAACCGGGACGTGCGCATTCCGGGCGCGTGCATCGTCTCTATTTGGGACAAGCGAATCGAGAATGCCATTTCGATTCGCATTACACCTGCGTTTTTGCCGCATCAAAGGCCGGTTTCGATGAGCACCCCATGCGCTGGGCGATGCACATCAGTTGATCGCTTCTCGATACGACCAATGTCAATTCGGCCAAACGAGACCATTTTAGAGTCAGGAGGGAAAATTGCAAGGAATAGGACCCAGGCGGCTGCGACGCGAGCAGTCGGCGTACCGGCGCACCGGCTTGCAGGCGGTATGCGATCGGCTGAAATTCTGCCGTCAGCAACGTTTCATTGGTCAATGCGTTGACCGCCGCTGCGCCGCGCTCAAACCCTTCTGCAGAGAGCTGCGACGGGTCCAGCGCGGACAAAATTGAGCGTCTCCGCGACCGTGCAGGCCTGAAGAACAGGCGCTCAACCACTGAGTCGAACCTGACGCATCAGCGAGCCCAAAAATGGGCCCGCATCCTGAGGCTGTTTGGATGCGCAAGTCGATGTGAATCGAAAACCGCATCCAAAGGGGGGGATGATGCGTGAGATGCGCATCGGGCGTTTTCGATCGTGTTTCGATCAGGATGTCCCGAATAGGGAAGATGGCGCCCAGAGGGTGCATGCACCCTGGTGCCGCGGCCGAATGGGGGGGTGTAGACCACAGTGGCCCCCGCGTCAAATGCGGGCCGACGATTATTGGCGCGCCAATTCTGGGCCCCCTGTTCTGGGACGGTGCGCGCCCAAACCGGGCGCGTGCAGGGCGCCCACAGGGTGCGTGCACGCAGGTGGCGGGGCTGACTTAGGGGGTGTGGACCACAGTGGCTCCCACGGAACGGACGGGCCCGAGATTAAGAGCCCCGACATTTCGGGCCCCTGATTCCAGCCGGCGTGGGCGCAAACCCCATGCCTGCAGGGCCCCCACAGGGTGCGTGCACGCAGGTGGCGGGGCTGAATTGGGGGGTGTGGACCACAGTGGCCCCCGCGTCAAATGCGGGCCGACAATTATTGGCGCGCCAATTCTGAACCCCATTTTCGGACGGTGCGCGCCCAAACCGGGCGCGTTCAGGGCGCCCACAGAGTGCGTGCACGCAGGTGGCGGGGCTGAATTGGGGGGTGTGGACCACAGTGGCGCTCGCGGCAAATGTGGGCCGACGATTATTGGCGCGCCAAATCTGGGCCCCCAATTTCGGCCGGTGCGCGCCCAAACCGGGCGCGTGCCGGGCGCTTACAGGGTGCGTGCACGCTGGTGGCGGTGCTGAATTGGGGGGTGTGGCCCACAGTGGCCCCTGCGGCAAATGCGGGCCGACGATTATTCGAGCGCCAATTCTGGGCCCCCATTTCAGGCTCATTCCCTCGCAAACCGCCGCCCTCGAAGGCGCCCACAGGCTGCGTGTGCGCAGATGCACCCGAATGGCCTGTTTTGCATGATATCGGCATGCCCGCCAGGGCCAGGTGGTAGGTCTGATATTCATGGCTGCTGGAGCTGTGGCTGCCAGCAGTTGTCTGACATGCGTTTTCAGGAGGTTCCGAGGGCCGCGCTTCCGTAGTATCTGCGATCTGGGCTGTATCTCGCTCGTCATATGCCCTTGACACACTCACTGCGCCCCTGACAAGCCGCCTGTTGAGGGGCTTGTTTGTGTCTGGGTAGGGTCGTTCGGCGTGTCTGGCGGCTGGTGTCTGTGTCTGGCACGCATCCGGCTGCCTCGTGGGCGTCTCACGGTGGTCTGTGGTGCTCTCACCACAGCGCGGGCTGAAGGATCCTCATTGTTTGATTTGCTGAGCTGGTTTCACATGGCAAGTTCCCACCAATGTCATGTGAAACTGCGCACGGCCGATTCCTTCACGCGTGGTCCGCCTGACTACAAGAACGCAGCCCTGTTGCACCTGACAAGAGTTTCCCGTCGCGTGGGCATCTGCAGAGGCGGCGCG
>Ga0209187_1004552_pt1 | contig 10474 bp, 15 predicted proteins | sample BantaG_FD_187430 | JGI IMG/M metagenome (GOLD analysis project Ga0209187, IMG submission 187430) | Marine algal microbial communities from Bantry Bay, Ireland - BantryBay_4 metaG (SPAdes) (version 2) | ecosystem: Host-associated > Algae > Red algae > Unclassified | place: Bantry Bay, Ireland... | reverse complement strand
ACGCGTCCCCGCCGGTCGCACCCAGACGCGTGACGGCGTCGTCACGGCCGAGGTCGTTGTCGACGGGTCCGTCGACGGGGCCGTCCCCGCCCCCGCCATCCCCACCGCCGCTCCCACCAGCTGTCTGTGGGGCGGGGTCGGTCACTGGTGCTGACGGGGCGGGCACCCCGCCGGGCGCACGGCGGTCGCTGGGGACACTCGCCGACGGCGCGGGGCGCGCGGGGAATCTCGGCGCGTTTGCTGGCGGGTATGGAGCCCATCGAGGACGGGCCGTGCGCTATTTCAGTGCTGCTATCTGAGAGAAATGGCGCGGACATTTGCGCGGCTCTGCAGGCGCGTGTAACGGCGCTGATGGCGCTACGGCCGCGAGTACGTGCATGGCGTATTGGCGGACGAGACCGCTACCGCGGCTCCCTTCCTGGAAGACGGCCTAACAAGGCGCGCGACTTTGATTCTTGGTCAACAACAACCAGCGTGATACTTTTGGGGTCGACGGCCAGGGCCCCATTGACAATGAGCAAGACTTTGAGAAACGTGTTCGCGTGGAGCACGCCGTGTTTCAGCGTGTCTACTTGGCGGTCAAGGACACGCCCTTCTTTGTGCGGCGTATCAACGCGACAGGCCACTCGCAGGCGCACCCGCTATAACGAGTGGTCGCTGCCTTACGCGTCCTCGCGTATGGGGAGGCGGCGGACCGCGCTGACGAGGACGTGCGAATTTCCGCTCAACCATTTCCCTGTAGGTCCAGTGCCTGATGCGGTGTATCGTGCCATACTGCGAGTCTACCTACCTACGGCGGCCTAACTTTGCAGAGCTGAAGATTATGATGGACCGTAACGCGGAGCGTGGCTTCCCGGGATGTATATGCTCTCTTGATTGCAGCCACTGGGCGTGGCACCAGTGTCCCAGAAGTATGGCAGGCAGATACCAGTCTCGGAAGGGCTCACGCGGCATTGATGTGGAGGCAGTGTGCGACGAGGACCTGTGGATATGGCACCTGTTTGTGAGTGCGCCCAGGAGCCTGAGTGACATCAATGTGATGCACCAGTCACCTAGGTACCTACACATGACGGCTGGCCGGTGGCCGCCGCGCAAACAATCCTACACGCTGAATGGGACAACACGCTTGCTCCCGTACCAATTGGTCGATAGCTTCAATCCTCGCTATGCGTTCCTCATGTCCCCGCATCCAAAGCCCACCACTGAGGAACACAAGGTCTTCCAACGCTTCCAGGACGCGGTGAGCAAAGATGTCGAGCGCCTGTTTGGTGTGCTGACGCAGCGCTTCCACATCGCCTTTCACCCTGGGCGGTACCGGTCGGTCAAGATGCTGATTCTGACCTTCAAAGCGCTTTGTAGTTTGCACGACATGTGTGTTGAGATCCGCCTCGAGGGGTTTCTGAGTCGCCGCAGACGCGCAGAGGGGGCTAACGAGGGCGGGGTCGCTGGTGATGCGGAAGGAGAAGACGTGGGATCTGGGAGTGCGGAGGGAAGTAGACCTCATGACGAGCCAGTTGGCGGGGACAGTGGGCAGGGTGGTGGGGCGGTTGTCGGCGCGGCTGCTGCCACCGGAGGACCTGCACCTGGCGGCGCGCACGCTGGCGCCAACACGCTCCCCCTTTTCATCCCAGTCGACCAGCCGCCGGCGGGCGGCATGGCCGCCGACTTTGACGCCCGGGGACAGACTCGCAATGCTGATAAGCATGCGCAACTCCGTGCCGTCCTCACGACATACATGTGGAGCGACCGCGGCGATTTATTGGCCCCGCACCTTTCGTAGAGCGAATTGACATACAATGGTTTTTTTTCTCCGGTTGGGCAGGGTTTTGTTTTCTTTTTCTTTCTTGTTGACTCTGCACCAGAAAGGGTCACAGTATGTAGCACCACAGTCACTACACTGACACTGATACTGCAGTCGCTCTCGGGCGCCCCCCTGGTGCGCTGCCTCCTGCCTCGTGCGTGTGCTTTCTGTCGGGGCGCCACCCCCTGCCTTGCGCGCGTGCTCCCTCCCTGTAGGCCCCGTCCCCACCACGCGCGCGCGCTCCCTCGCAGTGGACCGGCTTCTGCCACGCGCTCTGTCGACATGCGAAGGCATGCAATGGAGCCCGCGGTGGCCGCCCCACATGCCCGGTGGAGGGTACAAGCGTTTGTTTGTGATGGGGGTGGGGTTCACCGGATGCCAACGAGTAGGCCGAGGTTGCCACCGTACTCTTCGCCAAGATCGGAGGCGGCGCCTGTATCGTATGTTCCCCGGTAGAGATAAAGAAGAAGCTTCCAAGTGCGTCGGAAGAAGGGGTGGAGAAGTGGACGAGGACTGCCGAGTGTTTTGGAAAAAAAAGGACCCTGCCAAGCGGGAAAAGGAAAACAATTGCTGCTGATCACAACTAACCAGAATGTGCCCTTACGATACACACTACAGATTCAATCGGCATCCCCGCTGTCCGTTGTGCTGCCTTCGCCCCCGTTTTCCAGTTCCCACGTGGACCGCAGTATTCAGAAAAGTAAAGCATTGGCTGCCTGATCCTCGACAGCCTGGGCTTTGCGACCAGCCCCGGATGCGCGTTGTGCAGGACGCTCCGCCGCAAGATGCCGCCCGCGCCGCCGGAGCAGACCCAACTGCTACGGCAGCTGGGCCCAGCGCCATCGGCGCTCCACGCGCCGGCGGCGATGGGGCTCTGGCGGCAGGGCTGGCACCTGGCGGCGCCGTCAGCGTCGAGTCGCGCACAATCAGGCCAGCCATGTCACAGCTAAGGCCCTTCGCAGAATGTTTTACGCCCACAGCCCCCTTCGCACCACTATTCGACCCCACCGTCACCCCAGCGCACAACAGCATCTTGTTTGCAACAGCTTGGCGATAGTGCGCCGCCTCCAGTGTGTTCCGCATTAATGGCGAATCTAAACAACGAAGGGCGGTGCGATCGTGTTGCGGCGGGGTGAGCTTGGCCAGCGCGTCCGAGCTCGCCTTCACCTGCTTCTCATACTGCATGTCCTCGTGGCGCGCCGCTTTTGAGGCTTTGACGCCACCCAGGCGCCGTTGAAAACCACCATTTCTCTTGTTGGCGCCGCCGCCGCTCCCGCTGCCCGTCTCGTCCTCAGACGCGGTCTCGACGTCCGCTCCTTAGATCGCCAGAATGGCGGCACTGCTAAACATGTCACTCTGCCGGAGCACCCACCAGCAGGCCACCCACGTGCAGGGTGCCAGCTGCGCCTCGCGCTTGCGGGTGGTGTCATCGCGCTTGTCTTTTTCCCGATCAGTGCGGATGGCGTCATACACGTCCAGCGAGCAGGAGCGCGCAGCGCCACCGCTAATAATATCCTCCTCCGTAAGGTCCCCCGTCGTTGGCTTCGCCTTGACAGCGAGGTGGTGCGAGGTGAACGTGCTCACACCCGTGCGGATGCGCTTCAACTGCTTCTGTAGTGTGCTTTCGTTGCGCTCCACGCGCATGGGCCCCTTCTGGCGCATCTAATCGTCCCACACCTTATGCAACGCCGCCCACACATCTTTCTTGCTCCGACTGGTCCTATGCACAGCGTCAGTAGACACCTTTAAGTAGGCTTTGGAAAGAAGGACGCCGTCGTCATCCGTCCACCGCAAACTCGAACCCATCGCCCTGAGAATACGTTAGGTTCCTGCAGGTAGGGCTGCGGCGGGAAATTCGAAACCACGCGCGGGTGCGGTCGGGCCACAGAGAAGAGTTCATAGACCAGAGGAGGTTGGGCTTGGGACTCCTTCACCTCGTACACAGCATAACTCCCCAGGTCCTGCGGCGTCTGCTGCGGCAACTGCGGCTGCGGCGAGGGCGACCAAGTCCAGGGCGCTACGGTGTTCCGCGTCGAAGTGCTCGCAAGCACGCAATCGTACCCTTGCGGCGCTGAAGGAAACGCGCGGTCGTCGCCCTTCCACGATGACTGAGTGTCGGGCGGCAGGTAGGCAATAACAGGGCGGGTTGCACGCCACGGCGACGGGGAGTCCTCGCACCACCCCTGAGGAGGCGAAAAGATCTGCGGAGCAGGAGGGGGCCCCGGGAGACGGAGAGGAGGCGTCCAGGGTCGGCGATTCTCGGCACTCCAAGGCGGGGATGGGTAGCGCCGGGGTGGGCCAGGAGGGCCCGGCGGACGGCGCGAGGAGTGCCCCGGGCGGTGGTTGTCACCACCCCCACGCCGGGATGGCGAGCACCCGGGCGGGCGAGGAGGGCCCGGCGGGCGACGCGGCGGACTACTTGGACGGTAGAAGCTGCCGCCCCTCGGAGAACCAGGGCGACCCCATAGCGGGCCAGATCGGTTCCGCGGTGGCAGACGCGGCGAGCCGAAGGAAAAGCCAGAGGAAGTCGAGGAGAGCTCAGCAGTGGCCGGTCGTCGTGTCCACCGCCGTGAGGGAGAGGTCCGCCGACAAGGTCACCTGGGGCACGATGCCCACCGTCCAGCTCCCAACCGCCTCGGTGGCGCACTCTCCTTCGTTGTTGATCAGGGTCGCCAGGGTCGCCACGTGCACGGTGTCGACCATAGAGGGACCGCGGCCGCTGAAATGGCCGAGGCCGCCCTCCATCGTCGCCATATTGAAGGCCAGAAGAGGGGGGTAGGTCCCTCTGACCTCATATGCGGCATATACGGTGGATGGGGGGGAGGGGGCGGGGAGTGAATGTTGCGATAGTCCCAGAGGCCCTCGTATGTTCGACAAAGGCAGGGCGGGTGGAAAAGAGCGTTTTGGGTGCGTTGTGTACGTCGTCTCCGAGAGTCTTTCACGCTCTTCCCGCCCGTCATCTTGGAGGGAGGGGTGGGCGTAACAGGCGGGTGTCACGGTCTCGGCGGGATAAAGAAGGTGCCAGAGCGAGAGCGCCACACAGGAGGCAGATTGCCGGGGTGAGGTCAGGGCGCCTAACGAGCACTAGCACAGAGGGTGGCCTTCGGGGCCGCTCGATGACGCCGCGCGCGTAAAGCGTCAGGCGCCGCGCGGGCGCAGGAGAACACTGCGACTGGTCCCTCAAATCGCCTGAGCTGGAAACGGACAACACCCTGTTTGGCGCCCGGATCGGCCCACGCTCCTGGGAACAGCGTCGAAAAGCAGATCCGAGCGCGAGACGCTGCCCCTGGGCCCCCAGAACGTCATAAAGAGCGCGGGACGACGGATTGCGTGTTCCCTGGGCCGACCGTACTGAGAGGCATTGCGTCAGCCGGCGGACACGTGCACGCGGACAGTGCCCCAGGTCCGCCGAACCGGTGCACCGGGCCTGAATGCCTCAAGGACCCACCTGCCCTGCAACCAATCTCGTCTGGCTGCGGCCCCACACGCGGGAAACGTTCCCATCATCCGCCCATCTGCCCCCTGAGACAGCGGGTCACCGCCTGTGGACCATGGCGCCCCGCCCGCGCGACGAAATAGGCGAAGAGGACCTGAACCACGCACGAGAGACTGGCTCAGACCCCCAAATCAGCGTCTGCTCAGGCGATGCGCACCAGGGCCTTTCAGAATCCGGAAGTTTTAGAAGAATCTGGGACATTTCCAGATATATTCGGATATATCCGTTGGAATCTTCTCGCCATCCAATGTGAGAGCAAAACGGAAGACACTGCTGGAAAGCTCACCTCATGCTCAGACTCTTTGTGGACAGACTGATGAACATAAGATGTTGCTACGAGCAGAAAGCCACTGCTTACAGAACGGTGCTTCATCCGAATATTTATTCCGAAGCCCCTGGTGCGCACCCATGAAGTAACAGCGTTTCTTGCCAGGCCGTCGGATACGCTTGACCACGGGGCGTCAGCTGCCTGCAAACCGCCTCTCCTGGGCCCGCTCACGCTCCAGTCATCGCTGCGCGCCGCCCACTCGCTGTCCTTTCGGTGTCAAGCAGCATCACCGGAATGCCCTCTCGAGATGAGCCGTGCCGACCAGCTTGGACAAATGAACGGATGTCGCATCGATCTTGGACATCATTGGGCGCACACTGGGACCTCTGAATGGAAGATCCCTCCGATCGCGCCAAAGCCCGTGTCGGGGTGTGTTGCTCAATGATCCATTTTCTTTGAAGGCCAATCAGGAAGTGCCCCTTGGACAAGAAAAACAGAATTTTCACACGAAAAGTGGCTCATGACATCCAGTTTTGCACATGGATACCAACGAAACAAAACAGCGTTCATTTCCGAAACACATGAGAGGATCCCCTTCGTTCCGGGAGGGCACCTCCATCCCCTGACAAAACCTGCTGATGACACATGGTCATCCCAGATCGCGGCTGATACGGCTCAGGCAGTACGCGCGATCGCATGCAGGAGGCGTACGAAACAGATATCCGTCTTTGTTCAGCCGTGGCACTGCCACGGTTCTTCGCGCTTCCCCTAGATTCTGTCTCATTGGGCACCTTTAGGATGTCTTCAGCTTTACTTCGCTCGCAAGTGCTCATTTCTTGGTCTTGTGGCACGCTTCTCTCCGTTTACGAATGAATTCGACCCGAATGTGGTATCGATCTACGGCAGCAGCCGCTCCGGCTTGTCGGCCGCTGCTCTCGTCGCTGTCACCGGCTTTGGTGACATGAGGCCCGCCGCCTGCTGCTGTCCGCTGCATGGCATCAACAGTAGCAGAGTAAGAGCGCGACCGCTTCTTTGCACGCCCAAACAGGTTCCCGCACTCGCACAGCCGCTTGCCGGTGCCGCCGTGTGCTGCGGTTAACGCAATTGTGTGCCGTATGTCTTGGAGAGCGCGGTGCCTTGAAATCCAAGCACGCGCGAACCGCCTCAATGGCATCGTTCGATTCGAGCATACCGACGATCTCGAGCACTAAGCGGGTCACGCAGTTACGTTGCGCGTCGATGGCCGCGGGCGCTGCTCGGTTCATCTTGTCTTGTCCATACGATGGCGAAGTGGTGGAGAGCTCGCCGCGAACACTCGTATTGGTGACGTAGAACAGGAAGCTATCGGAGCGACGTGTCCACCCACCAAGACGCATGATGAGGTCGGCCTTGCTTATCTCAACCATCAAAACTTGCGTGCCGCCGCGGTGAAAACCATAGGGTCCATTGAGGATGGCTCTCTGCGTCAGGTCGAGGCCAACGTCAACCAGTCGACTGCCAGCCGTTTGCCAGGGTTTCGTTCGCCATTGGGCGAGAAGCGGCCGTTACTTTCCAGTTGGTACCCTTAGACAGATTGAAAAACACGGGTAAGTCTCGGATGTTTCTCGCGAGCCCGTCACAAAAAGGGTCCTGCTCGCAATTTTCTGGGAGTCACCGTGAAGCTCCAGCAGGTTGCACCACTCAAAAGGACAACAAATGCAAGTTCCGACTCCGACCTCAGCCTCGCCTTCATCTGTCGGTGCGTTGAAAAATCTAAAGAACCGTACAGACATGACGTCGTCAGGTGCGTCCGCGCTCTTGACAATTTTGCAGGTCACATCAATGAAGAGCGGCTGTTTGTACCTTCGCAGAAATGAAAGAAGACAGCGCAGGACGAGAAGCAGGAATGGGAGGTTTTTGCCTAGCGGCCATAACGCCAAGGACCAAGACAGCGCCGCACCCGATGTAATATGATACGCGCCAGGAACAACACAAGAGAAAAAACTTACTCCTCCACGAACGCAACATTACGGGCTCGATTATCGCTCTGTAGTTTGAGGTCCTAGTGCATCAAGCTCAAGGTTGACTTGGGCCGAGCGAGCGTCATGAATCTAAACGCGTAAACAGAGTCTGCCTGGAAGTGCTGCTTGGCGTCAGTGATGGAGGTCTCGGAGATGTCGTCGAGATCGCCGATATCCAGGTGCTTTGTGATGAGGTTGTCATAGAGGCCACGTATGATGGCCACCGTCATGGGGGCGTTGGTGTCACGCGTCTCCCCGGCTGCCGGAGAATATTTTCGCTCATACCGCTTGAAGTTCTTGACGACCTGGTGCGTCATCGGGCTTCCCTCGTGCGTGCCAGCGTCAGCTCCAACAGACTGCTCTCATTGAGTGTGTACGCCCATCTTGGTAGAAAACGGATTCTTGCGCGAGCGACAGTCGGGGGAGAGTAGCGCAGCGCCCTCTGCCGCGGGCAGCGTGACGATCGTGAAATGGAGCCTCAGCGGCTTCATGTCGTTGCGAACCGTCCATATCTTGATTGGGCGGCTCCCACCGGCCATAGCGTGCCCCAGCCGCCGGCTGTCGAGAAACGCCCGAATGTAATGGACAGCTGCCGTCGTCATGCATCGCAACAGCTTGAAGACACCTGCGTTAACGTCCACATCATGGTTTGGCGCCACCTTCGCCGCCTAGAGAACGAAGGCATTTTTCAAGACATTGATCAAGTCGTTGTAAACACGGTGCGAGCGCGTCCACTTCGACTTCTTGCCATCTTCCCGGCTGGTCTCTGCGCTAGCATGAGCGTCCTTGCAGCGAAATAGGAGCTCCGAGACGACCTCCTTCATCTTGGAGCTCCACCACTCCAGCTTCATCTTGCTACGCTCCTGAGCGTCCGCGTCGTACACGACTGCGTGCGCAGCAGCTTTCACCTCCACACTGTTTGCAGCGGCTTGATTCTCATCCGAGCGATGCTTTTTCCTGTCGTCTTCTTCGTCACTCCCTCCGTCACGCTCAACCGGTGGGACGGTGGGTCGCACGAAAGGGGCGTTTTCGACCAATGAGCGCCTCCTTGTGCCGTCAACATTCGATGTACCGGCACAGGGAGCCCCTTCAGACCGGCTTCGGGTACAAGCGGCAGGCGGCGCATTCACGGACGCAACAAGCACGACTGCCGGCGTGATCGACTCCGCATTTGAAAAGGACGGCGGGGGTGGCGACTTGAGCACCACTGTAATACAGTTGGACAAGGAGGAGGGCGACGAAGAGCAGGATCGTGCAGAGCATCGCCTGACGCAGGAACATGCACGGTCGACAGAGCGGTGCCGAAACAAATTCAATGGTGGATAGAAAGAACGAAAAGCCAGATAGCGGCCAACTGCAGACTTGCTCACAAAAGGTATGTCCAAAATCACGAGCGGAGCTCACCCGCGAAGCCCTCTGCTCAGCAAAAACGCATGGTCGTTTCCGCCCGCGTCAGATAGGCTCCTACCTTCAGCACTCTCAGAAATGAAGCCCCCTTTCATTCAAGGACAGTGAAAGACACCCTGCATGATAGCCTTGCAAGAGGGCATGGCCCTGCTCTGCGTACCTACCGGGAAAGGAGAAACAGTCAACATGCAGTGCTCAGGCGTCATCTATTCATGCATCGGCTGTTTCGTTGCAACTGTCAGTCGTGTTCGCGAGGCTCCCAGCGAGTGCTGGGCAGCTGCCGTTGCGCGCATGCAGGAAGATATCTTGTTCTGAAAGGTATTACGTGCAGATGCGAAGGACATGCAGATTAATATGCGTTTACAGTACATTACTGTCCAGGACTCCGAGCAACTGTGCGCGAACGTATGCGGGATGCCTGAGCGAATGGACAGGAGACTCACCGTATGCATTTTGATCAATCCACGTTTGCTATAAGATCAGCGGACGCAACGAGTCATGGAAGGCCAGAGCTTCCGGACAAGCACGCACCAGTGAAGCGTCAAATTACAACAAAAAGATATCCTCAAGGTGCCAAACGCGCGAGAACGCAACGTACACCATAGCGCAATTGAAGACCGAGCACAAAGACAACGCGACGCGGTTCAGAGTGAGGCTTTGAGCATTGTGAATTGAGAGGCGCCAGCCGAGCTGCAGAGGAATTTCACGCCGTACGGCAGCTGCCATAACGCATTTTTCCTGGGCAGAAGCGGCTTCGAAGTTTTGACAAAGGATGTTGACGCGCACTGAGCCCCTTGCGCCCCTGTGGGCGAACTGGACTACAGGCAGACGCTCCTCGCGACGCAAAGTCGCATCGTATGCAATGTGAAAGTCAACAACGACACCATGGGAGCCTGCGCACAGCCCGTGCACATTAAAATACTGCTTTGAAAGCGGGACGATGACGGCTCCGACACGTAGGGTCACAACAAGTTGTGCCGCCGTCACAGCGGCCAAAAGCGCGACGCCCTGCTCCTTGTAGAGCTGCTTGCAGTCGTCACCAGCGTGATACTCGACCAAGGGAGTCTTGCGCTGGTCAAGGCGCTCAGCGTTGTGCTTGCGCTCTTTTTCGTTCTTAGAAAAAAGCGTCACGACGTCAGCAGGAGTTGATCGACGGACCCTTGAGTTCAGCATTTGAACGTTGTCTAGTGATAGCTCCGCCTGTCGCATCCGGTGCAAAAGGCCTAAGAAGCGGGAGTCGTCTCCTTGTCGAAGATTGACCCGTAGGAGCACACCTTGGTCCGCAAACAGGGCAGGTCAGACGTCAGCGCGGAAGGCGTAGGAGCCCGAGAACATGCCTTGGCCGAAAACAGGAGGGAGCTGTTGAATCGCAGTGGGGATAGGGGTTGGGGGACCACGGTGAAGTGGTTGAGTGGCTTGAGCTTGTGTGTGTGTGTGCGAACGTGCTTTGTTGGTTGTCCTAAGGTTTGCCCGCCTCTCCCAACCGAGAGCACCTCTCAAAT
>Ga0209187_1004551_pt1 | contig 10475 bp, 12 predicted proteins | sample BantaG_FD_187430 | JGI IMG/M metagenome (GOLD analysis project Ga0209187, IMG submission 187430) | Marine algal microbial communities from Bantry Bay, Ireland - BantryBay_4 metaG (SPAdes) (version 2) | ecosystem: Host-associated > Algae > Red algae > Unclassified | place: Bantry Bay, Ireland... | reverse complement strand
CCGCAACCGGACTTTCAAAATCTCTCATTCAGCAGTACCTTGACCTCATCAATCAACACGATATAGAATCAAAATAATCGCAATAAACCTCTAAGGAGGATTACTCTGCGGGAATAGACCCTTATTTACAAATATAAACCTACGATAAACCCCGGACTTGCGTCCAAGGCTATCAAATGCCGCCGCTTCGCGGCTCTTCCCCCATTTTTTTTATATGCGTAAGGTTCAAAGAGGAACTGCGATAGATTGTGTATGAAACATTTCTTCTGGCTGACCTCGATCCTGACAAGTAGCTTTTTCGCTGGAGGCTGCGCCACTCATGCGCCCATTCGGACCGCTCCGAAGGTCGATCTTAATCGATTCATGGGGGATTGGTATGTGATTGGCGGGGTCCTGACGCCATTTGAAAAAAACGCCTACAATCCCGTTGAGTCTTATTCGCTCAACGAAGATGGAACGATTGCCACGACCTTTCGATTTAACAAGGGAAGCTTTGATGGTCCGGAAAAGGAATACCATCCCAAAGGGTTCATTCGCGATTCTTCCTCAAATGCGATTTGGGGAATGCAATTTATTTGGCCGATCAAAGCGGACTACCGGATCGTGTACCTCGATCCGGACTACAGCCAAACGATCGTGGGTCGGAACCGCCGAGACTTTGCCTGGATCATGGCGAGATCCCCAACCATACCTGAAGACAGCTATCAGGAAATGGTCGAGATTCTCGTAGCCGAAGGCTATCCGCGTGAAAAAATTCGCAAAGCGCCACAGTCAGCGACTGACCCTGGTGCAAACGAAGCATCGGATTGATTGCACAGACCACGGTCGAATCTGCAGGCGGTGCAGCAATCCGATTGTACGCTTTCTGACTTGGTGACGACGAATCGGTTTTATAGGTCCGTGGTGATGCGCCTCTCATTTTTTCCACTTGTTGTTTTTGTCGCTAGTTTGCTCACGCCTATTTCTGGGGTGCAGGCAGGTAGCTTATCGCTTTCGATTGAGGAGTTGCCTGAGTCGGGCACGATCACTTTTCTTTTATACGACAACGCGAATGCGTTTGGGGATATCCGCAATCCCTATCGGCGGGTTGGTTTCGATGTCACGGACCCGCAGCCTTTTGTGATTGCTGCGTTACCGGCGGGTGAGTACGCGGTGATCGGATTCCATGATGAAAATGCCAATGGAGAGCTGGACCAGAATTTCATTGGCATTCCGAAGGAACCCTTGGCTTTTGCCAATGGCTATGTGCCGCGTGGGCCGCCGAGTTTTGAGCGCGCGCGGGTGTCGGTGACGGCGGATTCCGAGCAAGAATTTGATATGGCCCTGCAGCGCTTTTTGGGCAAGCGCGGGCGCATCGGAGTTGGGGTCGGAGTGATCGGCCGCAGTAGTCCGTATCGCGATTACGATGGGTCGGTGACGCGGGTGATTCCGGCGATTACCTACATTGGTCAGCGGGTGCAGATTTTTGGTCCAACGGTTCAAGTGCCGATTAAAAGCATCGGTGAAACCGATCTCGCGATTCTCGCGCAGTATGAAATTGGTGCCTACGAAGAAGGCGACAGTGATGTGTTGGCCGGTATGGGGGATCGCAAAGACACCCTTGTGATGGGGCTTGCCTCACGGACGGATCTGGTGGGCGGGCTTCGTTTATCGATGCGCTATTCCCACGATGTGTTGGATCGCATTGGCGGTGGTGCGGCGGGAATTTCGGTTAACAAACGTTTTCAGGTCGGACTGTTTTCCTTTGCGCCAGAGATCGGGTTGAACTGGTTGAGCTCTGAGCGCTCGTCGCATGATTTTGGGGTGCCTGCAGCGAAGGCGACAGCAGATCGCCCAGCTTATAATTTGAGTGAAACGGTGAATTTCGAGCTTGGGCTTGGGATGTCCTATGAGATTACCCCAAAGGTTCGGCTTTTGTTGAACGTGAGTTCCGAGCTGTTGGACGACGAGGTGCAAGACAGTCCGATTGTGGATGAAGAGTTGCTGTTCCGAGGTTTTTCAGCCATCACCTATGTCTTTTAATCCTAAATCATTTTACGAAACGAAGGAACGATTCTATGAGCCTCGAAACAAGCCCTGCTCCCAATTTTAATTTGCCTGGTTCCGATGGCAAGACCCACGCGCTCAGCGATTATGCGGGCAAGCGAATCATTCTTTTTTTCTATCCAAAAGACAACACGCCGGGTTGCACTAAAGAAGCTTGTGCGTTTCGGGATTTTGAATCCGAGTTGAAAAAGTTGGGCTACATCGTTTTTGGTGTGAGTCGGGATTCGCTCAAGTCGCATGACAAGTTTATCGCCGATCATGATTTGAATTTCGTGTTGCTCTCAGATGAAGACACCGAGGTGATGCAGGCATACGGCGCGTGGGGCGAGAAGATGATGTACGGGAAAACCGTGGTTGGTTGCATTCGTTCTACGGTGGTGATCGGCGAAGACGGAAGCGTCATCAAGCATTGGCCGAAAGTCTCGCGGGCAGCGGATCATCCGGCGAAGGTGATCGAGGGCTTGCAGGAATTGGGCTAGGGGTCTGTCTCAGACGGTCTGCTAGGCCGGCGCGATTAGTAGGTTCGGTTTGCCTCAGCAGGGCATTGGTGTCGCTTATGCTTGGCTTGTTCCACTTTTTAAATCGGCCGGGGTTCAGCCAGCGAGCTGAATGAGGCTACGCAATCGAGTGGAACGTCGTCACTTAATGAGGCTGGACAGAGGCTGGACAGAGGCTGGACAGAGATTGGCCCAGAAAAGGGTCATCTTTGCGCATGAGTATTTTCGGGTCACCTCGTGGTTTAGCGATGAATTTCACTGACTAAAATTTCCCTGTTTAACCTCGTTAGGTAGAAACGGACTCGGTACAAATTACCCCGCAACGAACCCAATCGGTTAACCGTGGTGCATTTGCTGTGATAACGGTGCATTTGTTGCGATCGTGGTGCACCTGGCTATGCGATCTGCCGGGGCATTTTAAGCGCGTGCTTCATCTTGCAAAGGTTTGACCCTGTGGGATCTTTTTGGTGACTTATCGATATGTCATTTAAACGATTGCTCAAACGGGTCATTGAAGATGAAGAGAACATTACCTTAATTGATAGTTCTCCGCTTCTTCTCATGCACCTTCTTGCCATTGGTGTTCTCTTTACCGGTTTTAGCTGGGTTGCCTTGGGGGTTTGCATCTTCCTCTACTGGCTGCGTGTTTTTGCCCTCACCGCTGGCTATCACCGTTATTTTTCGCATCGTAGTTATCGGACGAGTCGTTGGTTTCAATTTATCATCGCTTGGACGGGTGCGATGTCGGCGCAGTGTGGTCCACTTTGGTGGGCCTCGCATCATCGGCATCATCACAAGCATAGTGATCAGGAAGACGATGTGCATTCGCCGGTACAGCGTGGTTTTATTTGGGCGCATATTGGCTGGCTGATGTGCCGTAAATATGCCGATCCGCTTTTGGATCAGATCAAAGATTTTGCTCGGTTTCCGGAGCTTCGTTTTCTCGATCGCTTTCACATCATCCCGCCGGTACTGCTTGGTTTTTCCCTTTTCTTTATCGGCAAGTATTTGCCTGCGTCTTGGGGGACGAGTGGGTGGCAGATGCTTTTTTGGGGATTCTTTCTCAGCACCGTTTTGGTGTACCATGCGACCTTTTGTATTAATTCGTTGACGCATGTGATGGGGAGTCGCCGTTTTAATACGGACGATGATTCGCGCAATAATTTGTTTACCTCATTGATTACCATGGGTGAGGGATGGCACAACAATCACCATCGTTATCCGGTCTCAACTCGCCAAGGGTTTTATTGGTGGGAAATCGATTGCACCTACTATGTACTCAAGGTGCTATCGTGGTTTCGATTGGTTTGGGACCTTCAGGAGCCACCTAAGGAAGTGTATCTCGAAGCGAAGCGATTGAAGGCGTCCTAAGGAGGTGACTAAAATCTTACCTTGGCAGTCTAAGCACCCATAACGATGGGATCAACAGAACGTTTTTCTCAAAACACATAAAGGAAATGGTATGACCAAATTCGAAAAAGTAATCGAGTCCTGCAAGAAGCAGATGAAAGCTCAAAATATCGCTGTTGACGAAGATCTTCTCACCAAGATCGCAAAGAAGCTTGGCCCATCGATCTACAATCGCGATTCTGCATTGGTAGCTGCGGCTCAAAAGAGCGAACTTGAAACCATCAAGAAAAACTTTCTCGTGAAAAAACTTGGATGCACTGATGGACCTGAACTCGACAAGACGATCGAAAAAGCTGTCACCAAAATTGGTAAATCCAACCGCGCAAAATTGCGGGTCGTATTTTACTACATCATGGTGAAAGACCTCGGCAAAGAAGCGATGTACAAGTAGAACGTACACGCTTTTAGTTGGTAGCTTCGGCTGCATGAAAACTCTCGTCACATTGTGATCGGGAGTTTTTTTGTGTTAAAAGGTTTGTGCGAGGTGTGGCGGCAGGATTGGCAGAGGAATGGTGGCAGATGAATGGATGGAAAAGCCGCGGTAGAAATGTGGACGAGGAGCCTGGGAGCGCCGACGTCCCGTCGGCATCTTATATCGTGGGTAAGTAAACATGGATTGACGTTCTCGGCCTCACCTCGCACCGTGCGGTCAAGGTCAAGGTCAAGGATGACAGAGGAAAGCAGAGGAATGGATGGAAAAGTCGCGGTAGAAATGTGGACGAGGAGCCTGGGAGCGCCGACGTCCCCGTCGGCATCTTATATCGTGGGTAAGTAAACATGGATTGACGTTCTCGGCCTCACCTCGCACCGTGCGGTCAAGGTCAAGGTCAAGGTCAAGGTCAAGGTCAAGGGGTATGAAGCGTCTACTTCCGAGAGTGCTTGAGAAACCATTCGTATAGCTCTGGATTCGCATAGCTACGGGTGAAGGAGTCATGTCCAACCCCCGGGTAGCGAGTAAGGGTTGCGTTTCCCCCGGCCGCAATCACCGCTTCCACCATTTCCTCTGATCGACGAATCGGAACGATGTAATCGGCTTCACCGTGAAAGGCCCAAATTGGAAGGGAGCCGATCGCTTTGGCGGTTTTGGGATTCCCGCCACCGCAAATAGGAGCCGCAGCGGCGAACAGGTCAGGGTGGGCTGCGACGCAAGACCAGGTGCCGTATCCGCCCATGCTGAGCCCGGTGAGATATACGCGTTTGGGGTCGAGGTTGTATTGCTTGAGTAGGTGCTCGAGCAGAAGCGTGATGTCTTTTGGTTGCCAACACTCTTGCCACGGATATTTGCTCAGAGATTGGGGCGATGCCACCACGAAATCGAAATCGTCTTTTGTATCGAGCAGAGGCGGTAGGCCGTTCGCTTTTACCAACTGGATGTCTAGACCTCGCCGGCTGCTTCCATGAAGGAAGATAATCAGCGGTAAAGGATCGCCGGTTTCGGAATAGCGTTTTGGGAGATACAGCCAGTAGGCTGGGTTTAGGTTGTCGGTTTTTGCCGCGATAGCTTGGGGGAGCTGCTGCACGGATTGGCGGGCAGGCGCGGCGTCCGCTTTGGGTTCTTCGGCGTTCGTTTGGTTGAGAAGGAGGCAGCCGAATAAAACGAGGGCGCTTAGAATGGTGATGAAGAAAAGAGAGATTCTTTGCGATGGGGCCGAAGTGGTTGATGGTGTGTTCTGCATGTTGCTGTCTTTGGTTGATATGAAATAGTTGAAGGTCTCAGCCCAATATAGCCGCTGCCAATCGTTGTTTAAGTACCCATGTTAACCTTCTTTCTGGTTTCCCTTTTATGAAAAATATTTCCCTTGTCGTTTTGGTGTTGTGCTTTGGCTGGACGGCTTCGTTGCCGGCGGCTGAAAAAATGAATGTCCTGTTTATCGCAGTGGACGACATGAATTGTGATCTCGGGGTGTACGGGAATACGCAAGTGAAGACACCGAATTTGGATCGGCTTGCCTCGCTAGGGGTCCGCTTTGATCGGGCTTATTGTCAGCAGCCGTTATGCGGGCCGAGTCGGGCCAGTTTGATGACAGGGTTGCGGCCGGATACTTTTGATATGCACACCCTATTAGAAGGGATAGAAGGGGTGAGATAGAAGGGGTCAGACACCAATGGCACAAGACACCAATGGCACTAAGTTAAGGGGGCCAGCGTATTTTTTTGCGTCATGCGACATCGTGGGAATCGCCGAAGGCCAAGGAGCGGCGGTTTCCAACCGCCGACGGATGAAAACGGTCGATTTAACAGGAATGAGTCTGAAGTAGTCTAACTATCATACTTAGGTATTTTGATTTAGTATTTTTTAAAATACGGCACAGAAATGAACGTGACCCCGCGTACCGCTGAAATAAAATCAGCAGCAGGACGAGGCAGATTTCGTTGCAATTTCGGAATACGCGATGAGAAATGCATCCCGGATGTTTCCTTCTGCTCTCGCATAGAGATCCTGCTCATTCATCCCATGGTCTGGACACAACTCATTCATAAGCTCTTTAAATAGATCCAGGGAGCCACGCATCTCATAAATCGTTGGGAGGAACCGGGCAGATGGTCCCGTGATCACCCATTTAGCCGATGCAGGAAAGCCCCGTGTTAACCACCGCAACTTGCAGCTGCCCAAATTACCCGCATCATCGATAAAAATAATTTCGTTTCTGCGAAGATGAAAGAGACACTCTTCGCGCAGAGGCTTGATCGGCGCTCCCAATCTATATCTCAACAAGGCAGCCGTTTCGCTCTGCTCATGAAGTCGAGTTTTCCACTCTTTTAGTAAAGCGGTTTTTCCGACCCCGAACGGGCCTGTTATGGCCCCTTTATATCCGCCATCTCGCCAGCGAGTCTCCAAACTCGTCCAACTTTGTTCCGAAAAACGGAATCGAAGCGCTCCAAGATGACAGGTCGCGAATGGATTATCTTTTGCCTTCATTGGGTAAACATACAATTTCGGCCCCACCCGGACCAATGACAATCTCGATTGCGAGAGGCCGGTTCCGAAATGGCAGCAAAATCTTCCGCATCTGTGAGTCCGGCGTGATCAGTACAACTTCCCAAATAATGGAAATGAGATTCCCTGAAAAACTACAGGGCTCGAACACACCATCAAAGCTGAACTCATAAAGCCCTTCCGCCTGTTCGCCTTGGAATTTAATTTCCTGAACAACCCCGCTATCTTCATCGCCCACTCCTTTGGTTTTCCAGCGCAACTGAAGCTTAAAACAAGCGGGAACCTTCTCTAGAACCCAAGAGACTTCGCCTGAGATCGATTCACCGCAATCGTGATTGGCTTTATGACATCGAAGGTGGGTCTTCATTTTGTTCATCATCCTGCTTCAAACGAACGCGAACATCATAATGGTTATGCATGCAAGGGAGTCGCTTAATCTTCATCGTGACCTGGAAAAACCAGGCAATTTCATTATGTTCCGCCTTGAAGGAATGCATCGCCCCATTGGGTATGATGATACGAGCCTCCCCCTCACTGTTAGATAGAACCTCGTTCGTCATTACAGCGAAAAGATCTAACAACACATGTTCCTCCCGAGATCGCGTCGTCCCAGAGGTATAGTTGGCTTTTTCGACACATCTTAAATTGATCCTCAAATAGCTTAGATCTAAAGACGTTTTTTGACAACTCCATGACAACAGGATTTCAGACCCAATCACGGGTTGGTTATTCAGCACTAGATTAACCTCTGGATATAGCAGACACTCTATGAGTAAAGACAAACAGACACACCAAATGAGCAAGCAAAATAGGACCACAGGAGTTAAGAAAAACACCACCGTCCACCCTGAAGTCGCGTCGTCTATCACTCCACAAAACCAAACCGAAGCCATAAGAATAAGGCCAAAAGTGATCAGCATCCCTTTTTTTATATCCTTCAACTTGGCGGCGGAAGACATTCCCTCCAAGCGAATCTCAGATATCTTACTCATCAAATTTCAACTAACTAACGTGAATAATAATTATGATTCACTTTTTTTTAAGTTGTACAATACTAATATTACAAGGCTCTTTTGAGCAGTGGAATCAAGCTCTACCTTTAGAAAACGTAAGGTGTCAGACACCAATGGCACTTCGGATAACGTACCTCGATTCTTGGAAAAGGTGTCTGACCCCTTCTATTTTCCCCTTCTATTTTGCTTCGCAACTTGTAAAACCTATAGAACCTTAATTTTGGCAAGAACGATGAATATTAATGGAGAAGAAATAGAAATAGCTATTCTTGCACATGATGAAGGGAATTATGTATTTGCGTTCGGCATTTTTTCGAAGCTTGCGTTAGAAGGCTCATGCCAAGCACAATTATACTTAGGAACAATGTTTTATTGCGGTTTAGGTGTTGAGCACGACGGTGAAAAAGCGATTGAGTGGTATTTAAAAGCCGCAGAACAGAACGAAAAGAATATGATGCTGTCTTCATTAGCCTACCATAATTTATCCCAATTATATATTTGCTTGGATAGTATTAAGTCAAAGCGGTATGGTGCATTAGCAAGAGAATTGGGATTTGACATGTGAGGTGTGCTAGATTCTTGCAAAGGAACCGCGCTACGCGCTTACCCCTTAGTGTCTCGTGAGGTAATCAGTTGTATTTACGATGTTTTTTTAAACCTTCAAAACTAAGTCTAGATATGAAATTCAGCGTATTACTTTTTATATTTTGTTTATCCTCTTTGCTTTATGGAGAAGAATACGAGGATCCTTTTCTTCAGGAGGTTTCGAAAAGATCATCGTGGTTTAGAACTGCGGGATATAGTAAGCCATTCTATACGGGATCATTGGAGAAAGAGTTTAGTTTGCGTAATCTTGATGATGTTTACTCTTACTTTGACCTCGTCCCTCTCGACGATCTGTCCACTTCACTCTCGCTTGTCTCCTTTGGCCTTTTTTACGATCAGATTAGCGATGAATTTAAACGTAAAACCCTGGCTCTTGCGTCAGCATCTGCAGCCCGTTCTAAAGCCGGCAGCAGACCAACCGACTACGAAGTACAGTCAATTTGCGGTCGTGTTCTTTTGCGAAAAGCCTTATGGGATTTGAAAAGCAAAGATGAGGCAGTTGATCGGGTCGTGACAGAGTTCGTTGCTAACCAGGTGGTGACGTTTACAGCTCTCCACTATGAGTTCAGACGTTGGGGCCGTGAAGATTTATGCACTAAATTTCAGCCTCAATTGGTCGATCATATTAAAGCCGGAAGTGGATATATTTCATATACCTTTTTTCCAGCCTGCCTTTTACATTCGACCGAAAGAGAAGAGTTGTTAAAAGCGGTTGGTTCTTTCTCGCCAATTTTTGATTACGGGAACTATCACACCCTCGCTGAGGGTATTAAGCTTTGCTGCAAAGCAGACGGCAATGAGGCAGTGCTTGTGAAACTAGGTGAATTTATGCCCCATAAGTCTCGTCGTGTTTTGTGTTTATTTCTCCTCAATTGGAAATTAGGAGATGAACCCAAAATTTTAGCTGAGGATCAGAGCCTATCTGAGGCAGCGGGCTTGAACGTATATTATCCAAATAAGGATCAATACAATACGCCTGTTAAAGCGGGCGCACTATTGGTGTCTGCATTGCGTGAGGCAGTGACATACCAACATAAACCTTAGACCTATTCTGTTTTGGAAGTACAATGGGTCTCATTGATTCCAGCCTGTTCGTTATTTTTCTGGAATATTTTTCAATCTTAAGAGGCTTGGTGTTTTTTAGTCGTACCTAAGGCATGATTGTTTCTGCCTTATTCTCTTCCTCAATTCGTCGTCTGGGCTTGGTTTGCATCGGGCTGTTGGCGTTTAGCCTTTCACTGGCCTTTTCTAGCTCGGTTCAGGCGCAGGTGATTCGGCCTGAAAACGTGATCAAGCGTGCGCATCTGCAATTTTCGCAGGCTGCGATGCTTTCAGGTAAAGCGACGGTCGCGTTTATGGGCGGGTCGATTACGGAAATGGATGGGTACCGACCGATGATGATGAAAGAGCTGCAACGCCGATATCCCGACACCGACTTTAGCTTCATTGATGCGGGGATGTCCTCGACTTGTTCGACCACGGGGGCGTTTCGATTTAAAGAATATGTGTTGGCGCATGGGGTGCCGGATTTGTTTTTTCTCGAGTTTGCGGTGAATGACGATCATGATGCGGGGCATGCCCGGACCGAGTGCATTCGTGGGATGGAGGGGATTATTCGTCAGGCTCGGACCGCGAATGCTGAGATGGACATCATCGTTACCTATTTTGTTAACGAGCATATCATGAAGACGCTTCAGGATGGAACCCTGCCAGTCAGCGTGGCGGCGCATGAAGAAGTGATGCAGCATTACAATGTGTCGGTATCTTTCCTCGCGCGTCAGGCTGCGATCGATATTCAAGATGGAGTATATACCTGGAAAACCTTTGGTGGAGTGCTACGCCTACCCCCATTTCCCGACCATTTGCCCCGATTTTTAAGGTGTAGTCTTGCTCTGGGTTATTTGCGGCCTTCAACCGCTTCGTTGCATTTCATGGCCACGGAATGGAGCCCGTCCTCGAAGAGGT
>Ga0209187_1004550_pt1 | contig 10478 bp, 7 predicted proteins | sample BantaG_FD_187430 | JGI IMG/M metagenome (GOLD analysis project Ga0209187, IMG submission 187430) | Marine algal microbial communities from Bantry Bay, Ireland - BantryBay_4 metaG (SPAdes) (version 2) | ecosystem: Host-associated > Algae > Red algae > Unclassified | place: Bantry Bay, Ireland... | reverse complement strand
TGGCGCAAAGCTGTGGGAGATCGCTCAGCCCTATACGTTTACATTCTTCGAACATTGGATGACGGATCTGTTAGGGCACCGCTCTCAACATGCTGAAGCGGTTGCGATGCTCGAACGCTTTGACGGTTTTTTGGGTGGCTTGCTTGAAGCTGCGACGTTGGAAGAAACGATGATAATTGTCAGCAGCGATCACGGCAATGTGGAAGATTGTAGCCATCGAAAGCACACGGAAAATCCAGCGTTTACGCTGCTGCTCGGTGCGGGTGATCAGGTTGCGCGGCGTGCGTATGCAAAAAAAATCCGCGGCATCGATGACTTTGCCGCGGTAATTTTTGATTATTTGGACGTAGGTGTGAATGAGTAAGCTTATATGTTTTTATGAAATATGCGCCCCGCGCGTGTTCAAATGCACTGTATAGATCGACTGGCTAGCCGCAATAAAGAGTTGATTGCGTTTCGGGCCACCAAATGTTAAATTCCCAGTCGTTTCTGGCAGCAGAATCTGACCGATACGTTCGCCATTGTCCGCTGCATAGCAATGAATGCCATCATAGCCCGGGCCATTCCAGCCAGCGGATGCCCAAATATTGCCGTCAACATCTGCTTGAATTCCGTCTGACCCAAGCATTTTGTCCTCATATGTTGTGTCGCTAAATATGCTGCTTGCGCTTAATGAGGTCTCATTTTCCACATCAAAGACTACGATTCCGGTGTCGGCTGTTACAACATAAAGTTTCGAGAAATCTGGCGAAAAACAGAGACCATTAGGCCGATATAATCCATCTGCAACAATAGCTACTTCTCCACTTATTGGATCAATGCGGTAGACGCCATCCACTGGCTGAAGAAGCTCTCTCTGCAGTCCCTCATACCAAAACATACTGCCATAGGGTGGATCCGTAAACCAGATACCACCATCGGGGTGGACCACTACATCGTTGGGCGAGTTGAACGGATTGCCTTTGTAGTTGTCGGCCAAAACTGTCATGCTGCCATCATGCTCGTAGCGAACCACGCGCTGATTGAGGTGCTCGCACGAAAGCTGGCGACCTTGCCAGTCAAAAGTATTACCATTACTGTTGCCCGACGGATTGCGGAAAATGCTAGTATGGCCATCTTCCATTAGCCAGCGATGCTGAACATTGGCTGGAATGTCGCTCCAGACTAAGTAATTCCCGACACCGCTCCACGCGGGTCCTTCGCACCATGAACCACCCGTAAAGATGCGTCGAATTGGTGCATTACCTTGTTTGGCTGTAAAGCGCTCCTCATCTAGCACGATCACATCAGTATTTGGGTAGGAAACGGGCTTCGCATTTGGACCGTATTCCGTAACGGGGCCACCTGCGCTGCCTTGGGCCTGTACTGAGGCTGCAATTGAGGTAGCGGCCACGGCTGCCGCGGCAGCCTTAATAAAGGTACGTCGATCAAGCGACTCAGATGGTTCCACTTGTTTGTTTGTGTCTTGAGGGCTGATGTTTTCTTTATGTATATGAAGATTATCATCTGGATGAGACATTAATTTTCTCCTGATGGGTATTATGGTAATAAATCGATGAAAGCTATTCTGAAATAATATCTACTGGGCAAAGACAACTAGAAGCAATACCTCTTTTGCCTTGTTTTGATAGATGGTTTTGGATGTAAGTGTTGAGGATAAGGGTGTGGCGTGGATACACCATGTTTAGAACATAGCATATGACTTTTGTTATGTCAAAGACGTTTTTATGGGGGACTGTACCACAAAGTGTGTAAATTGCTTTATCAATTAAGGAATTTATGCCATTTGCACACAATTTGGGACAGTCGCTTCGATGGGAACGACTATCGGATGTGAAATACAAAAGGGCAGTTGATCTGTATTATCAACTGCCCTTTTGTATTTTTTGGAGTAGTTTAGCTGGTATTTAGTGATTAGCCGCCAACAGCTTTTTTATGATCATCCTTGTTTTGATCATCAGATTCAGACGTATTCCGATCTTTATCTTTAACCAACTCTGATACTATAGAAAAAAGTGTGCCGAGATTGGATGCGTCAAGTGCTGGATTAACAAGCATTTGAAGTTGAGTGATGGTACATCCGGATAATGTTTCAAAAATTTGGTCAGGTACATCTTCAAAGCGAGATCGAAGCTTCTTGATCGATTAATTCATTAACGTTGACTACTGCCGTCCACTTTCTGTCTCCATTATCCCGATACAATCGGGATAATAGGCGGCAGCTTTTCAAAATTCTGCCCGCTACGTATCAGATCCATATAGATACTTGCCACATAGTGAAGCACTCTGATTGCCATATATTTATCTACTAACGGCTGAAATTCGAGTAGAACATGAATATGAACATCGCGCCCTCTAAGCCCCACGCGATAAATGAGATCGCTTTCAGTTTCTTTGTAATGGCATCAATAAAGGATTTATCTATTGTTTCTGCATGTGAAAAGTCGACCTCGCTAACCCATGGCTCATCGACAAAAGTATCCATTAATTGGCGAAAGATAGTTTTTTTGCTAAAGAGAAGTTTGTATCCGCTATCATGAATATTCATATCACAGAGTTTATCGAAAAAATGTTCGGTGTTCAATCGCAGGACAAATGTTCTTTTGTGGGATAAATGCGACCGCTTGCACTGTACCTTAGTAAGGAAGCCTTAGCGACGAAATCACGATTTTCGATGCGCGTTGGCTAATTCGGCCATACTGTTAAAGCGAAAATCTACGGGTGGCATCTCTCCGGGATCCATGGTTGCGCCAAACCCATTCTGATCGTGCCGTCGATAGATCCAGCAGGATTTATAGCCGTGCCGATTTGCTGGCACATGATCGTGGAAGAGACTCTCGGCCACGTGAAGAACCTGCGATTTGTTAATGCCGCGCTGCGCTAGCATCTTTGTCATATACTCGAAGTTAGCGTCAGCAGGCTTATAGCTGCCAATATCTTCTGCTACATAGACGGCATCAAATGGAATGCCTAGCTTTTCATTGCTGGCTGCAAAGCTGGCGTTATCCACATTCGACAGGATCACTAGCTTGTAATGCGCTTTGAGATAGGCCAACGCCTGAGACGAATCCTCAAATGCAGGCCAATCTTTAACCGATTGCCCATAGTGCACACACTCTTGCCACGAAACGGTAACGTTCCATTCTTCGGCCATGCGTTTGTAGACAGTTGCCAGAAGTTGGGAGTAAAGCATGGTTGGCGTTTGTGCTTGTAAGGTTGATTCGTAGTGCGCGTGCATCTGCAAAATAGTATCTCGGCTCAGTTTCGGGTTGAGCTTTTCCGTTAACGGAGCCAGCGCAGTGATCATTCCCTGCTCCCAGTCGATCAATGTTCCATAGCAGTCAAACGTTAGCACTTTAAAGTCAGTTAATTTCATTTTACCTTCTTACTCTCGCATCTTCTTAGAATAAAGATAAATGGTCACCACTCTTGTCTTTATTGGCTGTCGGCAATGATTGTCCGCAATATTATCCACAGTAATTGGCTATACTATGTGTCAATGATATGCTATTATCCACGAGCCAAGGTGACAAACAGCTTGCGTTATTGTACGCTTCACAACCGACTATTTCGCACGGTGTAGATTAATATGATTCTTTGCTGTCTGCTACAGTGCAAACTGTTATGCTGTCGTGAATCTATAGCATCTATTTACATTTTCTTAAAAGGAACAGAATGAGCTTATTTCTAAAATCATTTATACTCACAATACTATTTGAAGGAGTAACCATTCTATTTCGCTATGGATTCAATCTTCAATCAACAAGAGACACAGCATCTACTATTGGGCGCATGACTTTTGGGCTTAGGGTACATCACGGATACATCGGAATATTAATTATTATTATTGCGCGTTATTATAGTCAGCAGAACAGCTACCAAGAGTGGATACTCGCTGTTGGCATTGCATTACTTCTTAGCGACTTGATCCATCATTTCTTAGTGCTATGGCCTATTGAAGGCGATCCACAGTTTGATCGATTTTACCCTCGCTAAACTTCACCCTTTTTTTCTGGATACAACCCAAACACACCCTCTTCTGATGCTGCGCAAATCCCTCTTTCGGTGATCAGTCCTGTCACTAGGCGCGCGGGGGTTACGTCAAACGCGTAATTTGCAACAGGGCTATTTTCTGGCGTCAACAGCACTTGCTTGATTTTCCCCTCATGATAGCCCTGAATTGTGCTCACTTCGACGCCGTTGCGCTGCTCAATCGGCACCTCTTTTACACCATCCCGCATCTGCCAATCAAATGTAGACGAAGGCAGTGCGGTGTAAAATGGAACGCCATTATCATGGGCGGCCAATGCTTTGAGATAGGTACCAATCTTGTTTCCCACATCCCCCGTATAGGTAGTGCGGTCGCTGCCCACGATGACCATGTCCACCTGACCATGTTGCATCAAATATCCACCCACATTGTCCACAATAACGGTGTGCGAGATGCCGTGTTGCCCCAACTCCCATGCCGTCAGTCGCGCGCCCTGATTGCGCGGTCGGGTCTCGTCTACCCAAACGTGGATCGGAATTCCCTTGTTGTGGGCCGCATACATCGGCGCAGTGGCCGAACCATAATCCACAAAGGCGAGCCAGCCTGCGTTGCAGTGGGTAAGAATGTTGACCACATCCCCATTTTTGCGCTGACTGATCTCTTCGATCCGCGCCACGCCATGCTCGCCAATGCGCCGACAATATTCCGCATCCTCATCCGCAATGGTTTGGGCCATCTCTCGCGCCGTTTGGATCTTATCTTCTATATCGCCATTAGCCGCTTGGATCGCGGTGAGCTGTCGATCCACTGCCCACGCCAGATTAACCGCTGTCGGACGAGTGGCCTTTAGCTGCTCCCCGGCGGCGGCAAGCGCTTGCATAAATGTCGCATGGGGCGCGTGCAGTGCCGCAATGTACATGCCGTATCCCGCCGTTGCACCGATTAAGCCTGCACCACGCACATGCATATCGCGTATCGCTTGTGCCACCTCATCAACCGTGTTTAACTCTTCAATCACAAATTGATGGGGCAGGTGCCGCTGATCAATAATCTGTACGATGCTGTCATCATCTTCTTTCAACCAAATTGTGCGGTATGGTCTACCATCAACGTTCATATAAACTCTCTCTTTCTAACAAAACTGTCTTCGTTTTTACCAACCGATTGCGCAACCATCCTTGCGCGGATCTGTGCCACCTGTAATGGTCCCCGTCGCCGGGTCGCGCTGAATAATCTGTCCGCCGCCAAACATAATGCGGCGGAACCCATCTGTTGGCGAAAGTCTGTGCCCGCGTCGCGCCAACTCGGCTAACGTACTGTAAGACCAACCCTCCTCAATATGAACCAATCCCCCAGCTTCCTGCGCACCCACACCGCTGGACGATGCATCGAGCATCCAGCGCGGCATGTCCAACGCCTGTTGGGGCGTCATGTTCAGTTCGAGCATATTGACCATCATCTGGAAATGACCCGGAGGCTGCATGTAGCCACCCATTACCCCAAATGACGCGTGTAGTTCACCATCTTTTGTCGTCATCGCAGGAATGATCGTGTGGTATGGTCGTTTGTTCGGTGCCAGCGCATTCGGATGATCCGGATCCAGTACAAACCCATGTGCCCGATTCTGCAAGCTAACGCCTGTGCCCGGCACCACAAGCCCCGTACCAGTCCCCATAAAGAGACTATTTATAAAACTGCACGCATTTCCTTCACCGTCGATAACGCTGAGGTAGACTGTGTCCGGCCCCCCGAGCGGATCCCCCGCGGGGACTTTCTCCGCGGCTCTTGCCATATCAATTTCCGATCGGCGTGAATTTGCGTATACGCTGCCCGTTAGCTCTGCCAGCGGAATCTTCACCACGCGCGGATCACAGACCCACTGCTGTGCATCTGCAAAGCCAATCCTCATACATTCGATCATCGTGTGTAGCCGATCTGCTTCATTCATACCCGCAAGATCGAAGCCCTCTGCCAAATTCACGGCAATGATTGCGGCCAATCCATGTCCATTGGGGGGCAACTCGTGCAGCGTTGTGCCGCGAAACGCTGCCGTAATCGGTTCGTCCCAATCGCTGGCGTGGTTTGCCATATCCTCTGGCGTGAGACAGCCACCATAGCGCTGAACGTGCTCGCTTAGTTTCTGCGCAAATGCTCCTTTGTAGATGTAGTCACATCCCTCGCTGGCAATGCCACGCATGGTTTCCCCCAGCGTTGGAATGCGCATCAGTTCGCCTGGCCGCGGCGCACGCCCATCAATCAACAATTCGTGTCCACTTGGCTGCTCCGGCCCGTTGTCCAGATCTCCGCTCTGCCAATCTGGATCGCGGCGCAGCTTCTTTTCGCTGCCACGCCAACCAAGCGCAATGATTTCGCTAACCGGATATCCATTTTCAGCAGTCCAAATTGCGGGTTTTAGCACATCGTTCAACGTCATACGACCATGCTTTTCGAGCAGATCGCTCCAGCCTGCTACGGTGCCCGGAACGCTAACTGCATGTCCCGTATAGGTCGGCATATTCGTATAGCCAAGCGCTTGAACAGCGGCAATCGACGCGTTTGCAGGAGATCGACCGGATCCGTTTAGGGCCGAGATGCTTTTCGTCTTGGCATCCCAATAGAGCGCAAAACAGTCTCCACCGATGCCGGTCGAAATCGGTTCGACTACGTTAAGCATGGCCGCTGTGGCAATTGCGGCATCGGCAGCCGTGCCGCCAGCTTTCAGAATGTCCAGCCCCGCATTGGCCGCAAGGGGTTGGCTGGTCGCAACGACGCCACGGGTGGCAAGCACATTGCTGCGGCGGGATCGGTAGATTGGGTCGATCTGCATGGTGAGTCTCCTCTGTCTGGAAATAGGTTGGGTTCCCGCTTAGTCAAACAAAGTCGCGGCTGAATTTTTCTATCACATTTTCTATCACAATAAGGAGTTATTATACTCAGCAGCGTAAGAATCTGGTAGTTCGCTTTATGCGAGAAGAACATATCTTTTCAATATTTTGGGGTGCGAATACGGAAAAATGAGCTTTGCACTAGGCACTTCGCCGAAGTGAAGCCGAAGCTGTCGACGCTCCCCAGATTCGCCTTCGTGGCGTTGATCTGTAGGATATCAAGGAGAATATACAGAAAGGCACACTATACCGGGGGAAGTATCAATGACGAAGACTCGAAGAGATGCGATTGGCCGAAATAATGGGAAAATGCAGCATATTTCTCATAGAACCAATAATCTTATGTTGCCGAATATAACACGGATCAAAAAAGAGAGAGCTATCGGCTCTCTCTTTTTTGATCCGTTAACTAAATTGCTGCACGGTAATGCAACAGCTACCGATTGAGCAATGGCAAAAAGAGTTCGAATCTTTCTTCTACTGATTGACCTTCAAGCGTTGTGGCTTGGAAATGATTCATGTTGCCATCGACTTCTATCTCGACTAGCCAAAACGTAAAGCTGCTCAGCGGTGGATCGACAATTGAATTGTAAGGGATAGTTAGCTCGTAGTCGCCACCCTGTATACCAAGGCTGGGCGTCATATACGACGAAAGCGTGCGAGCACTTCTAAAACCATTATCCCGGCTGCGCAAAATATAATAACCAAGTGTATCAATTTCTGCGCTTGTCTCCCATTGAATGATCATTGTCCCACTGCCGCTTGGACCATCCTGTACTGTAAATGAAGTGAGATTAATCGCATTTGGGGTACCGTCTGGGTTTCCACCCTGATCTGGATTGCGGAATTCGGCTGGTGTTAGCAAGCCAAAATCCCAACTCGTATCATTTTCAGCAGGCAGCAGAATCGTTACTGGCGTTTGTCCCGTAGCCGAATCTGCATCGGAATCATTTTGCTCATCGGTCTGATCAGGCGTAATGATAATATACTCTGGCGGCGGTGCAACCTCTAGATAATATTCTCCAGGTATTAAGTTTGCGAATTCGTATAATCCATTTGCATCAGTAGTTGTTTGGGCAACAAGTCCACCATCTCCATTGTATAGAAAAACAACAATATCAGCGAATGGTTCCTCGTCTTCGGGAGGGCCCTGTATTCCATCTGCATTCGTATCGTGCCATACATAATCGCCAATGCTAGCCGTGCTGTATAAACCAGCACCAATAGAGATGTTAACCTCTCCAGAACGTAAACTGATCAGAGGTGTTACCGCGGTGTTTGGATCAACATCAGAATCGGTCGTGTCGTCGCCACCTGTATTGGGCGGCACAAAGACCTGTGAATTACTTGACTCAAACTCTGCGTAATAATCACCCGGAGACAGGTCATCGAATTGATAAAATCCAATGCCATCCGTTGCTGACTCTGCAACCAGTGCATCAGTTGCATCGAAAAGACGGATCCGAATACCAGAAAGTGGTGTTTCAGTTGGATCTGTACCGCGGATACCATCACCATCTGCATCAAACCATACCCATCCACCAAATGACGCTCTCTGTATTAAGCTTGGATCAATAAAGCCAGCATCAATCTTTCGTTCATTCTCGCCAGAGGTTAACGTAGTGGCTACGGTAAAGTCAGTGATGGAAATATCAGAATCGATGGTGTCATCTGATCCTTGATCGGGTGAGACAGGGATAAGCCCACCAGGTGGCGTAAATTTTACGATGTAATCACGTGGCGCAAGGCCGATGATGCTATATTGCCCAGTCGTCATCGTTGTCGTCTGAGTGATTAAGTTTCCACTTGTGTCAAAAACTTCTACCAGCACATTGGCTAGCGGCAATTCGGCTGGATCAGTTCCCAGAATTCCATCACCATCAATATCTAGCCAAGTATAGTCACCCAACTGTGTCGGAATGTAGATACCTAAGTCCAAATCTTCTAGATTACTGCCCGAGTCAACCATAAATGTAGGCGTGACACCGCTGATTGGATCGGCATCGGAATCAAGTTCATCATTGCTGCCCACATCTTGTGGCGAGATTTCATACCCATTTGGGGGAATAAAAATAATGTAATAGTTACCTGGTATAATATTGTCAAACCGATATTGACCCGCAGAATTTGTGGTCATTGCAGCAACAACATTATTGCTGCTGTCGTAAAGAATTACATCTACGCTTGGTACACCATCATCTCGGGCGACTTGTAGGCCATCTTGTTCGTAATCGTACCAAACCATGTCCCCAATAGATGCTGGGGCAAAGAAGCCAAAATTTATAGATAGCTCACTGCTGGTTCCATTCGAACCGCTGGTAAATTCAACATTGGGATCACTCTCTAGCGTAATTAGACCACTTGTTACAGGACTGCCGTTTGTCTGCTGAATGCCCACATCGTCAAATCTAATCGGTGTACTGCTGCTTGGGTAGGCATTCGGTGGTATAGGAATATAGATAAAATAGTCTGCTGGCACCAACTGTTCAAAGCCATAGTAGCCACCATTTACCGTTAACATACTGTTTAGAAGGGTATCAGCTGCGATATCAAGCACACCGTTTCCATCATCAAGATAAAGATCAACACTCACGCCGTCAATACCGGGCTCATTCGGATCAACGATGCCGTTATTATTTATGTCTTGCCAAATAATATGACCGATATTCATGTATTTCCATAAACCAAAGTCAATCGTTGGATAGATTGTGACACCCGTCTCGTCCTGAAGGACATTGTTTGTAGATGTGCCCAAATCTCCTGGCGTTACTTGAAATGGAGCGCTTTGAATGGCACCCCCAATAAATAGATTTAAGCCATTATCGTTGTTGTCACCATTGCTATCAGGGCTAAGTTCTTCTCCTCCACCAGTGCTACTACTATATCCGATAGGGGGTAGTACTTCAATACGATATGTGCCAGATATTACAGCCGTGAATGTGTAAAGTCCACTGCTATCTGTTTGTGTGTTATCAATCGCTGTATCTGTAGAGTCCAGTAGATTAACAACAATGTTTGGCAGACCGGCTTCTCGTTGATCAAATAAACCGTTATTGTTTATATCTTCCCAAACAAAGTTACCAATGGTTAATGTATAGAAGCCAAAATCAACTGTATTATTGATAAATGTAGGGCTATTGGTTGTATTTAAGTTGATGGGTCCACTAAAAAGGCCGTTTGCTGAAAGCGAACCAATTTGGATTCCATTGTTGTCGTTATCAACATTATCGTCAGGCGTAATGCTAGAGGGTGCAACAGGGGTATGTTGCTCCAGTGGACCATCGGGTTGAAAGTTAATTGCGTCAATGCCAATTCGATACGTATCTGTAATGAGATTCGTAAATAGATATTCACCGTTGTCATCAGTTATAGTCGTAACACCTTGAATACCGGCAAGCGTTGGATCGATGTCATATGGGTTACCGAAAACGTCCAGCAGCGTAATTTGAACATTTGGGACTCCTTGTTCTACTGCATCAAACAGACCATTGCCATTTGTGTCGAACCATACTTGGTTACCCATTTCGAACAGTTCACCCGCTCTTGTAATGGTATCCGTACCTTCGTTCGCATATGCCACATCTACATAGGATACAAAATAG
>Ga0209187_1004548_pt1 | contig 10488 bp, 8 predicted proteins | sample BantaG_FD_187430 | JGI IMG/M metagenome (GOLD analysis project Ga0209187, IMG submission 187430) | Marine algal microbial communities from Bantry Bay, Ireland - BantryBay_4 metaG (SPAdes) (version 2) | ecosystem: Host-associated > Algae > Red algae > Unclassified | place: Bantry Bay, Ireland... | reverse complement strand
AACACTACATATCAAATATTTAGATGCTTATGGGGAGCTCGGCATGTGGCTTAACTTAGAGTTAAACTTGATATGGCGTAATAAAAAAGGTAAACTCTATCTCTTCATGAGCCTTGCATTCATTTTATATCCTTTAACATTTGACTCGTCTATGATGGATAGTCCTTACATGCTGCTTATGATCTCGATGATCTGTGTGGGTTCATTTACGCTGAATTATGGACAGTTTTTATTTTCTTGGAATAGTCCTCACTTTGACTTCATACTCACTCAGCGCACCTCTATCGAGACTTACCTGAGAGCCAAGTATATCCTGCTTGTATTATCATGCATCGCTTTCTTTCTGATCAGCCTGCCCTTTGGATTTATATATCCTGAAATGATTAAGTTTAATTTCGTCATGCTTTTATTTAATGCAGGATTCAATGCTTATTTATACATGTGGTTTGGTCTTTACTATTCTCGAAAAATGAGTATAACCTCAGGCGTTATATTGAATTATGAGGGCATCACAGCGCAGCATTTTCTGATCATGATACCTATCATAGCTATACCTTTAATCATCTACTTCCTTGGCACCTTGACAGGATTTAATGCACTTGGTATTTATTTATTGTCAGCGATAGGTGCTGCAGGCATCCTCCTATCTAAGTCGATCATGAAAAAAACTGCCAATAAGATGAGCCAGCAGAAATATAAACTACACGAGAACTTTACAAAAGCTTAAGCAATGATTACAATAGAACAAGTAAAAAAATCTTATAATCGGCAAATCGTACTTGACATTCATGAACTGAATATCCAAGCAGGAGAAATCATTGGTCTGGTAGGTAATAATGGAGCTGGCAAGACCACACTCTTCAGTGCCATCTTAGATCTGATCAGACTTGATCACGGAACTATCACATCTAAAGGCACTGATGTAGCGACTTCTGAACATTGGAAAGCATACACAGGATCATACATTTCAGAAAATTTTCTACTAGACTTCCTGACTCCTGATGAATATTTTTCCTTCATTGGCGATCTTCATAAAATAGATAAAAATGAACTCCATACTTTCTTACATCAATTCGAAGAATTATTTAATCATGAAATCTTAGGTGTCAAAAAATACATCAGAGATCTATCGAAAGGGAACCAGAAAAAAACGGGAATCGTCGCTTCACTCATCGGAGATCCGGAAGTCATTATCCTGGATGAGCCATTTGCTAACCTCGATCCCACGACTCAGATCAGACTAAAAAATACAATCAGAAACATACAAAATCCAGAGAAAGTAATTCTGATCTCAAGCCATGACCTCACTCACGTCACGGAGGTGTCAGATAGAATTATTTTATTAGAAAATGGAAAGCTGATCAAGGATCTCAGGAAATCAGCAGAAACGCTACAAGAGCTGGAATCTTATTTTCAAGTAATATAAAAACAAATGCACTCATCATAGATGATTTTTCATAAAGTCCATCGTTTTGAACTGGAAAGTTACAGTATGAGAAAAATCTGAATTATAATATCTTTATCCCTTACAAGAACCTGATCAGAGGCATAGAGGTCAGATATGCGGAATTAGAAGGTTAGTTTTAACGTAATACGCAGTAGATGAGTGATCAATAATTTATTTTTCAACTACCAAACAGTGGTTTGCTATTATGTTCGATCTTCCTTTTGGCATCCTCAACATGATATAAAGCTTTACAATCAGGACAAAAAAAATAATATTCAAAATAATAAGATTGGCTCTTTTTAATTTTGTTCAATTTATTTATTCTTTTGATGACTGCCGTACCACACTTTCTACATGTATCGCCTTCCTTAGTTATCTTCTCATTATTAGAAGGCGAATTAATACGTTCTATATATTGATGATCCTCTTTAAGATCACTTGCCTTATAAGCGATTCCTGCTAATTCATCGCACCTTTCATTTTCAGGATGACCATTGTGTCCCTTGACCCAACTAAACTTTACACTATGCATTGTCATTAGTTCCAATAGCCTTTTCCACAAATCAATATTTAGTACTTTCCCTACTTTTCGTCTATACCAGTTATTTGATTCCCATTTAGTCAGCCACCCTTTATTTATGGCATCCACAACATATTTAGAATCTGAATAAACTTCTACTTCAGCTTCCACTTTTATTTGTTCTAATCCGTGAATTACCGCAAGCAATTCCATTCGATTATTCGTCGTTAATTTATACCCTTCAGAAAATTCTTTTTTATGATCATTGTGCTTTAAGATGACTCCAAATCCCCCGGTGCCAGGATTAGGATCGGCACCACCATCCGAATACAGAAATATTTGTGGTCTAACCTTCATATTTTTAAAATTTTAAAAAAGGACTTTTACCGAATTAAATATTGAACATGTTCTCGGGTATCTTACTAATTGCATCACAGACTTTTCACGCATACCTTGATTATGATTCTGAAAAGGATTTTCCGTTTGTATAGCCCGAAATTAACTTAATACCTGTCTCTGCCCCCACGGCCCTGTAACCGCAAGCGTATGTCCAGGCCCTTGAATATTGACAAATAGCGTATTCCCCGATGGAGAAAAAGTAGCTCCTGCAAATTCTGACTTGTGGCCTACATTATGACCAAGTGTGTAAATCTGACCTTCAGGGGTAATGCCTCTCAGGTAAGCATCTTTATGATCCTCACACAGGATGACATCACCCCATGGCGCTACTGTCAGATTATCACAGTTTTTAAGAATATTCCGATCATCTGATTCTGCAAATAATATTAGTCTCCCTGGATCATCACTCTCCCGATTCGTACCTTCATATGAACTAGGTATATATTTAAATACTTGACCTAACTCATCTGGACCGCCGCTCGTACACGCGAAGTATAATTCTCCATCCCCATACCACATGCCTTCTCCCCTTGCAAATCTTGCTGCTCCGTGCTCAAACCCTCTGTGCCTTAAGTCATCCTCAGGAGACTCTACATCATCGATATCCATCCAGTAAACTGATTTAGATTCTGCAATATCGAAAGTCTTTTCATTCCAGTTTCTGGTATCCAGACTTTTCGACTCTGATATGCAGAGCACTTGAAGCTTTCCACCTTTATGAAGTACTCCTTTCTTATGAGGTAAGAAGCGATAGATGAGCGAGTCGCCACGATCCTCCGTCTGATAGACAATGCCCGTCTTAGGATCTATGCAGATGGCTTCATGATTGAATCTGCCCATCCCTGTGATCGGTATCGGCTCTGACATTTTAATCTGATCAGATACGACCACTTCAAAGTTATAACCATGATTCTTCTCTGCACTTTCACTGATCTTCGAGACATCCTCCTCACAGGTGATCCAGCTACCCCATGGCGTCAGTCCACCTGCACAATTACGATTAGTCCCAGCCAGTGATAAATACTCCAGTTCTACTTGACAAGTCGCTTCATCATACACTACCGTGGATGTACCGCCGAGACTTGGAATATCACCTTTGCCATAGTCATAAAGCATGGACTGATCTATCTGTCCCAACATTTCATTCTGATCCCCAAAGGCGCCATAGCGAAATGACTTAGGACTGAGCTCATGATTCCTGATCAATATCGTCTTACCGGCAGCAGTTGAAAATGCTGCCATCCCATCCGGCATACCTGGCAGCAGTAATCCATCGCTCATGGTCGTCCCTGACTTAGATATGATCTGATATTGAAATCCTGGTGGTAGATCTATATATCCAGCAGGATCTTTCACTAATGCGCCATACCTGAATAATTCAGTTTGACTTGGTCCTGCTGATGTACACCTGGAGAGACCCAAAAAGCCTAAACTAATGACTGCTGAGTTTTGGAGAAATATACGTCTGATCATATGTCTATATTTAGGTTGTTAAGATAAGCATATTAGTAAGAAAAGATATCCGACAATTGATTCCATCAATCTAAAGAGCTATTTCAGGATTGCTATGCAGCAATGACATTTGTTGCAAGGTCTTTAAGTGTAATCAGCTGGCTCTCCTATTTACCCATATTGAGCTTTCTTCTTATTATTTTAAATCATCAATTTATTGAATCCTGTTTCTCACCTTTAAATTAATTTGGTTTCCAGCATCCTGGGTTACTGCTACTTAAGCCACCATCCATTATATGTTGATAAGCAGCTGGAAAGCAATATGCTTTAAGTCTTCTATTCGGTTTTTGAATTTTTAACCTTAGGGATTTCTTCTTGCATCATTTTCTTTAATAGCCTCTTAAGATTAGACCAATGTTTCTTAGTAGTCTCATCTGCTTTAATCCCAATGATGCTATTTTAATTACCTGCCCATTGGATAGTCGACAGACCTATGATATCATCTTTGGGTAAATAAATGCTTATGTCAAAAAATTTGGATTAAGATTTATCCTTGGGTATGAATAGTCTCATATGGAACAGAAAGTGGGCCACTTGGTATGTGCCAAATTCTACAAGAACATAAGGATTGAATCGTCTGCACTGCTTTCCATTAAAGTTCTTCACCTTCTATCGAAAATGCCAGATCTAAATCCTCATTTAAAAGCTTTAAGACATCTTTAGCATCGTTATCATCTAAATATAAATATATGCCTCCCATAGTTAACTTCTTTTATGAAGTTCTTTCACTTTTGTAGATTGAATAATCATTCGCTTTAAGATTTGAATCATTGTGTACGTTTTGTTAATTCCTGATACCCTCAATGCTTTTTAAATTTTGACCAGCATCTCTCAATTACAAATAGTTACAAATTCATTCATGTCATTCTTTGTCCATTTCCAGTTTATCGTATACCCACTTCGGTGCATAGTGCATTTCTAATCCATTACCTAAATATTCTCTGCAGATAGAAATATACTTTCCCTTAAGGTCTACTCCTTTATAGACATACTCGTAATTACAGTACAATTGGTCGTCTCTGATTTCTATAACTACGGATTTGGATAGTTTTTTAGGATTCATCATACAACTTACTGTTTGCATGCGTAAGGCTTTGACAAAACTGTGAAAATTTCGATCTGGGACATTAAATTTTCGGCTAAGTAAGTCAGTATCTATGAAGTCAGATACCTGAATATTGTGAATTCCATTTGTGATTTTATTTAACAAAGTAAACGGGTCCCCACCAAAATAATAACCGAGAAGAATAAATTGTTCTGGAATGAATTCTCTAAATTCTTGTTCGAAAATTTCTAGATCTTTCTTTGAATCCACAAAATGAAATGGTCGTTCTTTTTCACTATCTTCTTTGTGGTGTCCAACTGCTAATAAGTCTTCCCCAAAAATCTTATACTCATGAATAGGTGGAAACTGCTCTGAAAATATATCCAAGTAATGATCTTGAAGGTCTGAAGCATGTCCATATCCAGAGCACTCATTTTCAAGCTGCTTTATTTTATAAGAAGTACTTTTGGCCTTTAAGTATAGTGAAGCATACCACAAAATGGCTAATCCTTTATATATTTTAGGGTATTTTTCTTGTTTTAAAATAGTGGTACCCCAATAGATAATCCTTTCTTTTTCCTTCCTTAATATATGATCTAACTTGCCTATATTTTGGAAAACATCATTAAGATTATACCCAGCAAATGTTCTGACATGAGATATTCTTGCATATGTGACATATGGGTTTACTTCGGCCGTAAATGCATCAGGTAAAGTTTTTGAAACTTCATTTTCTAATTCTTCTACTATCGGACTGTGCTTGATATAGGCAATCATGTTCTCTTCAGAGAGCAATTGCTGACTCAGTGGATTGGATTCAAGACTTTTAATGTAGGCACCGTAAGTTGGAAGCCGTTCGAAGCTTTCTTGCTTTTGCCATTGTTCATTATATTTTTCATGGTTTTTAACTTCCTTTTTGACAATATCTTCTTCTATATATATCAATTTCTCGACATACTTTCTTTGGCAATTCCCCAAAGGAATTTGGTTCAGTTGTTTATTTCTCAATTGCATTTCAGAACCATTCCAGCTGTACCACTGAAAGATCATCACTTTATTTGCAGCAGTGTCTTTGAGCATTTCTTTACGAATGGAATCTTCTGGAGATATGCCATAGCTATCGACTATTTCGCCTTCATGTATTCTTATGATTCCAGCAGGCCCACAAATAAATTCTAAAGTAGATCCTATTAAGGTAAAATTTAAAGAAGGATGCTCTTTGGAATAAGAGTCAATGACCCGTAGTGGAAGATGTTTTTTGCGTGTATAAAAATAGAAAACAGAATAGGTGGATTTCTTTTCGATGATATAAAATACTTCTGAATCAAAACGCTTTGAATCATTCTCAAAAATATGCCTACCAAAATCTTGAGCTTCTTTGTAGCTTTTTATGTTTTCTACAATTATAATAACTGTTGTATTCCAAGACATATACCTATTTAGTTAATAAGACGACTTTGATTAATTTTGATTTGAATATAAAGTATTTGTTTGTCATTAGTTTAGCTTTTGCTTGCTGATAGCGTATTATGATATCGAGAGTCTGACCAAAGGCAAGATTCTCTGATATCTATTATTGAACTAAACACCTGCGGTGTAGCCCTCATCGTCAATTACTTTTCCTGGTAGCATCCTTCCAGCATATTTAATATTAATTAACTCAAAAAAGATATTTATGAGAACATCTTAATATAAAGTAAAGTCGACATTGACTTAAAAGTACAACATTCAGACTTATCATCCATAACCCATCCGATGATAAATCGAATGAAGGTAGAGGATAAATCTATGCAAACTATTGAGTCATATGGGCGAGCTATATATAGACTGACACGCTTTCACGGCCTGATTCACCCTAAAGAATAAGATATTGATGAACTATTAGATTTCCTGCTATCCCTCACTGAACATCGTAAGGTCAACTGAAGATTTTTACCATCACGATTCAAAGCACTCAATTTGAAATCTATGCGCAAAAACTTGAAGGTATGTCCGCCTGAAGTGATAGAGTATAAAAATACACGAGAATCTATAACCGCCACTACAGGCATAGATCCACATTTATGACCCAAGTGCCATAAAGGTGAAATGGTCGTCAGGCCTCCCATCCGCTTGCGGGTCCTTCCTTTCGATCTCACGTATGGACATCGATTCCGCAACAGCAGAGATCTGTCAGTCATCTAAATTCAGAGGCTCACCATATCCAGACCCAGATACACAAATATATACAAGACCGATTCCAGCATATAGACATGTAGAACTGAGATAAGTATTGATGAATACTGCTTTTCGCACTGCTATGTATACACTTTAAAAACTGAAGCAATTTTGACACTAAATCAAGTAAATTATTGAATTATCAAATCAGAAATCATGATAAATACGAGTTAAACTTAAAAAGCTATGTCGATGCTATTCTATTTTCATCACTAAATGATCGAAAATACGAATTGGCTCTAATGCGGGTGATGGGGGCAGGTCACAGTAAGCTATTTTTATTGATCATTCTAGAGGGAGTTCTATTAGCCCTATTGGGATTTATCGTTGGCTACATCATCAGCCACGTTGGAATGGAAGTTATCGCCCATTATGCTAAGGCCAGGAATCGGTACAGCCTCACTGTTTTCATTTTCTTAAAGGATGAAATGATTATCTTTACTATCTCCTTGTTAATCGGTATTGTAGCCGCTTTGATTCCAGCTTTTCAGACTTACCGTACTGATATTCATGAGACATTATCTAAATAAGATATTGTGACCGACAATACAGTAATTATTTAGACTTTCGAATATAATTTTAATTAGGATTTCATTTTAAAGTACTTATCTTTGCAAATTTTTACTTTAAAAATTATTTTATGAGAAAGTTTTTAGTTCTAATAAACTCTTCATTGTTACTCTTAGCTCTTAGCTTTAGTAGTTGCACTGATGATAGTGAAGACATGGCTATGCTGATGATTGAGCAGGATTATTTAATTGGTGATTGGAATATTACTGCGGTTGCAGATGAATCAGACACAAATCTATTAGCAGCTTGTGAAAATGGTAAGTTATCTAGCTATACATTTACCGAGGATAATAAATTAAATGTAATTTCTAATCGATTTGATGAAAACAGCATTGGAAATTGCGAGACCACTTTCGTCTTCAATACTTATACTTTCGACGAGGAGAGTAATATTATAACAATTAAAACATCCACTGGAGGAGGCGAGGGCTATAATACGAGGATTATAGAGGCGAGCGAAGACAATTTTGTAACTCAATATGTATCAGGTTCTCTCGGTGATACTCAATTGACAATCCCTAATTTCACGACTACATTTGAGAGGAAATAGCGGAAATTTAATACATAGACTTGCTTGTATTTTTTCGAATATTTTTCAATTCTTATTAATACATGCAAGTCTTTTTTCCAGCGATATTTACGGTTTATACTTACACTCCTCTGATTAGGCATGTTCAGTAGTACTAAATAAATTCAGAATTAAGAGAACTGTTGGTCAAGCTGATATGACTTTAGCCCCTTTAGGTCAAAATCTGTTCAAATACTTGGGTATAATTTAATTCTGTCAAATACCTTTTAGGTTGCTTTTTATCTAGATTAGATTAGTTACCCCGTTTATTACCAAAAACCCTTAAAAGCGAGGCAATAATTCAGGGTAAATGTGTTCAAATCAAATTCAAGACTGTCAATTAATAGACCAAACTTCCCATATGAATAAGGTCTTGTCAGTAAAAATCTCTTTAGAATCGTAAAGGGATTTTTAGAAGTGGCGGCTGCCTGCCAGGTACCCAAGACTGAATGGTCCTGTAGGGAATTCAATGTCCCAAATGGACATTGAATAATGAAGGAACCGAGGATTTGTCCTCGGGTGGGGTTTCATTAGCTGGCATAGCTTCCGATAGCTATCGGAATGCTTACTTTTTTGCAATTAAGACTGAATGGTTCCGACAACGTCGAAAATCATAGATTCTAAATGTATCTATGATAAAGAAGGAACCGTACCACTGAGTACGGGTGGGCAGTAAGGCCCGCACGGCGAGTGCAAGTAAGCTTTGCATCTATGGAAAATGTGTTTATGCTTTACTTCTGAATACCCCTGATTAGCACACTTAGTAATTTCAGCTCTACCTTAATGTGCTTGAGTAACATGAGAGCTTTTCTATCTGCCTACACTTGCTTGTTGACTTCACCGTACATTAACAGCTATGACGATGCTTGCCCCATTCGAGGAACACTCTAGGGTCTTATCATTCTTTATATGCGTTGGGTGAATATGTCAATTCATAGCTGTGAGTATAGATTTCAAACACGATGCCGAATGGATCTTCTACGTATACCATGCTGTAGGGTTTGTCGTCTGGAAAATATTTTCTTATTGGCATTCTTTGTTTCCCGCCAGCCTCTACAATTTTTTTAGTTAAGGTTTCGATATCTGGATCTTGTACGCAGAAGTGAAATAGTCCAGTGTCAAATGGTTTAAACTCTGGAGGTGATTTATCACCGTGCGGAAATGAAAATAGCTCTATTCCGATACCATCGGCTGTGGACACGTGGGCTATATCAAATTCCTCCCATTCGTCACCGAAGACATCGATACACATTTTAGTAATGGCATTATCGTTTTCTTTTTTAACTGTGGATGGTGGTACGATAACATACCAGCCCATGACTTCTTGATAAAATGTAACAGCCTTATTGATATCTGGTACTGTCAATCCGATGTGCGAGAATGATTTTGGATATTTCATATTTTTTATTTCTATGGTTAAGAAGTATTCAATTGGCATCATGTGCGGCTAAGAAAATTATAGTTTTGCATCATAACTCCCACACATAAAACCGAAACCTAATCAGAGACTAGTATCTGATTTATATATACATCGAATTTAATACTCACGAATTACAAGAATGTTCGCTTGCTGAATATATTTAATTTACCACTTGACAAATATCTGTAGTCGCAGTTGAATATCACAAGCTAAAATACTAAGTAGGATGAAAGCACGGATCTAATTTTGGCTTATACTACGAATTAAAATTTATACGATTAACTGCATCTTTTCAGCCTATTTCACGTCATGTATATGAATATCTTTCTAAACTTAAAAATGAATCATATGAAAGATAATATTGTATGCAACTGCGAGTGTCAACCATGTATCAACGGTAACTGTAAGAACTGTATTTGTGAAAACTGTACGTGTACTAACTGCGGCTGCTGATCATCAAGAAACCATCACAGGTCCAGCTTCAATATCTCAGGCTGGGCCCTTATTATGTGATGAACCGAATTAAGTTAATCTAAGTTATGTAGTAAACATGCAGCCAGAAAAGATAAAAGATACAAGTGCACCCTATCATGATCAAAGCGAGGACTTGAGCCGATAAATAAAATAAAATCCTTAGCCTTAGAAAGAAAAAATTATCTGTTCGCTGATTCACATCAAGGAGCTAAATGAACGTCTTTGATGTAATCATTTTTTTGGTTCCTGCAAAATGCAGGAGGATAATCCACGAATATAGCTCTAAGAAACATTGTAGCAAATAACAGAACAACCT
>Ga0209187_1004546_pt1 | contig 10489 bp, 7 predicted proteins | sample BantaG_FD_187430 | JGI IMG/M metagenome (GOLD analysis project Ga0209187, IMG submission 187430) | Marine algal microbial communities from Bantry Bay, Ireland - BantryBay_4 metaG (SPAdes) (version 2) | ecosystem: Host-associated > Algae > Red algae > Unclassified | place: Bantry Bay, Ireland... | reverse complement strand
ATGTCTTTTTGTACTATACTGCATCTCGTACTCAACTTGGTAGCCCTGCTATCAGTTTCCGTGCGTTCTTTGTATAGTTCAAAAATACAAAGCTCAAAAAGCACATTTATTTAATTTACAGTGTACATAGTGAAATGAAATAAATAAGTTGAGCCAAAATTTGTTATCAAATTTTGGCTCAACTTATTTATTTCATTTCACTATGATGCCTTCTTATAGCCCTTCTATTTATTTTATCTGTCATCATTTTTTTCTATTGTGCCCAACGGTAGTACAAACACCAAATCATAGTTTAACTCAAACGGAATAGTCTGACCATTCCATTTGAGCTAAATTTTATTTTATTGAACCTTAATCAATTTTCTCTTAACATAATCGACAACTTGTCTTTGTTGTTCTACCTCCACCTTTTTCAACTTTTGTTCGGATAGGTTTTCAACAATGTCGTCTTCCGCTTTCTTGATTGTTTCCTTAGCTCTTTCGATTGCTTTTAAGTTCTTTTCTATTGTTCTTTCTAAGTTTCCATGTTGACCAATCAGTTTGGACTGTTCATTTTCTCTTTGCTTTAAATTTTTCTCTTCCTCTTCAACTTCATTACTGATTTGGTCAATTACAGATTTCTTTCCAAAGTCTTTTAACATTAACTCAGCAACAGCGTATTTTTTTGGATCATCTCCCTTAGTTAGGTACGCACCATCTTCCATTTCATAGAAAGTACTAACTTTTACACCATTATCAGATTCATCAAAAAGTGCATAAACATTTATTAAATTGCTGCTTAAAGAAGGAATCAACATATCCATAGCTTTGACTTCATCACCCGACAATTTATGTACCTTGCTGTCCTTGCTTAATTTTCTACTAGCTTTGTATTCTTTGACAAAATCTCGCCATTTGTCAGCAGCATATTTTTTGTCGATGTTTGGCAGCATAACAGACAAGCCACTATTGATTCCAGAGCTTAGACTTGCATCAACTTCAGTAATTGTATAAGAAGGAGCTTCAAATTTAGGAAATTCCATCTTGTCAGCCTTTTTCTTCTTCTCCTTTTTAGGTTTTGTGTCCTCATTTGACTCTGCTGTTTCAGCTTCTGTCTTTTCTCGTTTAATTTGTATCTCCGTTTCCTCTTTTTTGTCAGAAACATCTTCTTTCGCCTCTTGTGCTGATAATGAAAGACTTACGGCACCAAGCATAAACAAATATTTTAACTTTTTCATAGTTTTGTTATTTATGATAAATAATTTTTATTCGAATGTTGTGTTAATTAATGGTAAAAGAATCTCTTCAAATGCTGAAGTTATTGTTTTATCGTTACTCAATATATGAATAAGTAAAGTGAAAATAATAAGTTGAGCCAAATTTGATAAAAAATTTTTTCTTATACAAAGAAGGAAAAGTATGCTGGTCCGACACTCGGTAGCAGGGCTACGGGATGGTTTTCCTGATGCAGTATAAGGAAAAAAGATAAGCGGTCCGACGTTCGGGCAAATGGCACAAGTTATTGTTTTCGCTTTACTAGTGATTATAAAATAAAATTTGTGACACAAAAATGTGTTAAAATGCGTATGTAAGCAATTCACATTAGTGTACTAAAAATCCTTAGATATAAAATATATTGAAAGGTTTATTCTTACTTTTGCATTTCTAGCCAATAGCCTAAAATTTTTACCTGCTAATTGTTGCCAATAACCGCCGTACAACCAACTATGGATTTTACAAAACGATACCAATTTGACCCAAAGAAAGACTTTCTTGGAAAAGGAGGCTTTTCTAAAGTTTTTAGAGCATATGACACCATTCGCAAGCGTGAAGTGGCGTTGAAATTCTTCTATGGTTCATTATCCGATAAATACGATATTATCGGTGAAATCAATAGAATGGATGATTTAGTACACCCTAATGTGATTAGACATTATGATGCCACAATCATCGAATCTACTAGTGTTATTGGGGAATTGGAAAAAATTCAAGTGGGTATAATGGAATATGCCAATGCTGGAGACTTGACAGATATTTTAAAGGCAAAATCCAAAATTTTAATCCAAAAAGTGATCAGTGATATTTTGGACGGACTTAAATATTTACACGATAACGGTATCATTCACAGAGACTTAAAACCTACCAATATATTGCTTTCTCGTTCTGAAGGAGGACCATTGGTGGCTAAAATTGCTGATTTTGGTATTAGTAAAAAAATTGGATTGGATGATCGTGTTGAGTCCACACAACTACTTGGTAGCGTGGAGTATATGGCCCCCGAGCAATTCAATCCAAAGAAGTACGGAATTGAAGGACAAACTTCTACCAATCTTGATTTATGGTCTTTGGGAATCATCATCTACGAGTTGTTTACTAGAACAACACCTTTTGGAAATCGCTCAACGGGTCTTAGCAATGAAGAAATATTGAGCAATATTTTATTCAAAGACATTGTGATTGAGTACAATTTGCTGGAAGAGCCTTACCGAACCATTGTAAAAAGGTGTTTGATGAAAAATGCCAACGAAAGGGTGCAAAAACCTGATGAGTTGATTAATATTTTAAACAAAGTGGTTTCGGTAGAGGATTTAAAAGATAAAGTAGATTCAAACGCTACTCAAGTGCTAGATAGATCAAGTTTTCTTCAAGAAGAAATCCAAAAAGATTTAACTAAGATTCGATCTTCAAAAAATGAGACTTCGAGGGTCAAAGCACCAATAATTTCTAAGCCACAAACCATCATTCCTGCGATGGAGCAGGCTCCTCCTGTCCAAATTAAAGAAGAAAAAAAATTGGAGAAGCAACCTATTGTAGAACAGGAAATTTTAATGGGCAGCAAAGACGGTGTAGAGTCAGGAAAAAGGTATTTTCAACAAAAAGACTACATCACCAGCTATAAATATTTGGATAAATTCAAAAATACAGCTGATTTTGACACAGAAGCACAATTTTACCTCGGTTTTATGTTGTATAATGGTAAATGTGGAGGCGCACACGATTTCAAATCTGGCAAAAAAATGATGGATGATGCTAAAGCAAAAGATAGGAAATTGGTGATGGATCTTGTTTTGAAATATGTTTTAGGTAGGAAATAATTATGAGTTATGAATTATGAATTTGCATTTAACCACGGCATTTAACCACAATTATGAATTTGCATTTAACCACATAATTTAACCATAGTATCAAACAAGACTTGAACGTTTTCAACTTTCAATTTTCAATTTTCAACCACAATTATAAATTTTGCATTTAACCACGGTATGAAACCACATAATTCAACCATTGTATCAAACAACACTTGAACGTTTTCAACTTTCAACTTTCAATTTTCAACCACAGAGAAAAATTCATTACTTTTGTACCAAATTTATAGAGACCCTTATTATGGCTAAAGTTGAATGTTTTAATTGTAAAAGAATAACGCCTGCGATTGCTCCGCGATACAGATGTACCTTTTGCAATTATCCTATGCATAAATATCAAGAAACGGAGGAAAAACAGCCTGAGAACAAAGTGATAACTGACTTTAAACAGAATGATTATAGTCAGTCCATCGTTGATAATGTTAAACCTAAAGACACTTTTGAGAAAAAGATTGAGAACAAGGTTGAGAAAAAATCAACTCTAAATGTTATGGCTTCCAAAGTGGAGGATTCCAAAGAGAAAAAAGGACCAGGTGTTCATATAAACATCAATTCTGCTTCGCCTGTAGAACCTACTAAGAATTTTGTGGAACGCTTGGAGGAAAAGGTTAACATTAATATTAATCAAGATAAAAATCCGCCCAAAGAAAAAAACTTTGTTGAGCGATTAGAAGATAAAGTTAATATCAACATCAATACTTCTGGTAATGAATCTATTAATGAAAATAAAAACTTTGTGGAACGCTTGGAGGAAAAGGTTAATACTAAAAAGGATGCTTCAAGTAGTGATAACAAAAGTTCTGCCAACAGTAGGTTAAATGATTCTTCGCAAAGTAAGAAAAAAGCAAAAGACACTTTTGACAAAAAAGAAAAGCTAAAGGAGATTTTCAATGCGGTTATTAAGCCAACAACAGAAGAAATTAAATTTAGGAAAAACACCAATCCTGACAAAGATGGAAAAATAGTTGCGGGTTGGTTGGTCGTACATACGGAGAATAAATCGCCCATTACGTATGAACTATTTGAAGGGGTAAATGTCATTGGTAGACCAGATGGTTCACATCACGTAGACATAAAAATCGAAGAAGATCGTTATGTCAGTCGGGAACATTGTTATATAAACGTATTAAAAGATTTTCTCCACCGCTTTGTTTATATTTTATATGATGGAAGTGAAAAGCCAGCCAAAGAAAGCACAAACGGTACTTTTATAAATGGCTTAGAAGACAAAATGGATGTAGGTAGTAAGATTTATCTTAAAGATGGTGACATTGTTCAAGTAGGAGAAACTAAATTAGCATTTAAAAATACAGATGAATCTGCTGATTACCATGAAGCAGCAAACAGTGTGATCCAAACAGATTATACAAAAACAGTAGCGATTCAATTCAATCCAAATCAATAAGTAGACCAATAATGAAGAAAAGAAGTAAGAATTTAATAATGGCGATTGTTATATCAATTGTTTTGGTTATGATTTTTGTATTTGGATATAACACAATTGATCAACCAACGATACAAAGGATTTGCCAAGTTTTTGGAGGATTGATGCCACAGGGCGTGATTCAGTTTTTGACCTTTGTATTTTTCTTTTGGGGAATTTTTGAGATCAATGAATTGATGAGTAAAATTAAATATGAGAAGCAGTCGTTTGGGTTGGATTTTCTGCCTACAAAAGAACAATGGGTTTTATCGCCTGAAGATGTAAATGATCTTAAAATAAAAATGATCAATTACGAAAAAGAGCACAAGTTTATGATGACCGCAATGATCAGAAAAGCTTGTACGAAATTCAGAGCGAATAATTCCATCTCTGATGTGTTGGAAATTGTATCGAGACAAATTACGATCAATCAAGGAAAATCGGAAGGCCGTCAATCGACCATTCGCTATTTGGCTTGGGCGATGCCATCGGTTGGATTTATCGGAACGATCATGGGAATCTCGCAAGCTTTGGGTTTAGCAGATAGAGCTGGTGATCCAGAAGTGTTGGGACAAATTACATCAAGCATGTACGTAGCTTTTGACACGACATTGGTCGCATTGATTCTAAGCATTATTTTGATGTGGTTTTTCCACCGTTTACAAGAAGAAGAAGAAGAGTTGCAATCTGAAATGGAGGAATATGTTATTGAGAATTTGGTAAACAGAATACATATAGAGTAATTATGTAGAGTAATTATGTAGAGTAATTATGAATTATGGGTTATGAGTTATGAATTTGCAAATAACCACAAACAGGGTAGAGACGTTGCATGCAACGTCTGCGCAAACATGCAATGCACATCGAATAATTATGAATTTTGTATTTAACAACATTCTGTGAATTAAAGGTAGAGACAAGGCATGCCTTGTCTGCGCAAAAATACAATGCATATAATACAACATTCTCGCATTCTCGCATTCCAGCATTCTTGCATTTCATTAAAACATTGAAGCATTAAAACATTGAAGCATTAAAACATTGAAGCATTAAAACATTGAAGCATTAAATTATGGTTAAGTCGCAAATATTAGAAGCACTAAAGTACGTTGATGATCCTGATATAAAAAAGGATTTGGTGAGCCTTGAGATGATTAAGGAAGTGGTGATTGATGGAAACAAAGTGAAAGTTGATGTTGAGTTGACTACGCCAGCTTGTCCATTGAAAGATAAAATTGCCAATGATTGTGTGAATGCCATTCATCAATTTGTGAGCAAGGAAGCGGAAGTAGAGATCGTTTTTAGTTCCAATATTACAACAGGAAGGCAATCAAGTGAGGAGTTATTGCCAAATGTGAAAAACATCATTGCTGTTGCTTCGGGCAAAGGAGGCGTTGGAAAATCTACGATAGCTGTAAACCTTGCAATGGGTTTGAGTAAAACAGGTTCAAAAGTTGGAATCATTGACGCAGACATTTATGGCCCTTCGATTCCGACTATGTTTGGCGTGGAGCGAGAAACACCACCAATAAAAGAAGTAGACGGAAAACAAATTATGATGCCAGTCGAAAAAGACGGTATTAAATTATTGTCTATTGGTTTTTTGGTAGATGATAAACAAGCAGTTGTTTGGCGAGGACCGATGGTCTCATCTGCATTGCGACAATTTGTAACGGACTGTGATTGGGGCGAGTTGGATTATTTGATTTTTGACCTTCCACCTGGGACGGGCGACGTGCATTTAACCCTTGTTCAAACAATGCCAGTTACGGCAGCGATAGTAGTAACGACTCCACAAAAAGTAGCGATTGCCGATGTGAAAAAAGCGATTGCCATGTTTGATTTGCCACAAATAAATATTCCGATATTGGGAATTGTAGAAAATATGGCTTGGTTTACACCAGAAGAATTACCAGAGAATAAATACTACATTTTCGGAGAGGGTGGAGGTAGAGCCTTGGCAGAAGAATACAACTTACCATTGCTCGGACAAATTCCAATTGTTCAAAGCGTGCGTGAAGGAGGCGATTCAGGCAATCCAATCATCAATCAAGAAGATTCGACTGTGTACGAACATTTTATGAAATTAGTAGAAACAACCTCAAGGCAAGTAGCGATTAGAAATGCCACAAAAAGCCCAACGAAACGTTTAGAGATAAATAAATAATGCTTCAATGTTGAGTCCACTCCAGAAAGATAAAAAATCAAAAATGTTTTTTTAGCGACCTTTCCATCTTTCTCAATCCACTGATGCTAAGGCATCAACGAATCTCGAAAAATGTAAATCTCATCTAAAAAATTCCATTTTGTGAAGATTATCTCTTTTTGGAGTAGACTCAATGTTACAATGCTTCAATGCTACAATGCTTCAATGCAATATTGAAGCATTGTAGCATTAAATCATTGAAGCATTATTTAAGCTGCGACTAATTGTTTTTTGGTGGTTGCTGGCAATGTGAAATAATACGTAGTACCGAGACCAGGAGTAGATTCAACGCCTATTTTACCACCGTGATACAAAATTATTTTTCTGCAATGAGCTAGACCGTAAGTCATGTCCATATCATGGCTTGAACTTAATTGTCTAAATACAGTAAAAAGGGTTTTAGATTCATCTTCATTATATCCTTTTCCATTGTCTTCAATGTTTATTCTCCAGTACTTGTTTTCTAATAATTCGGCATAGATATTTATTTGTAATTTTTTAGAATCTATCCTATTAGAGATACAGTTGCTAATTAGGTTTTGGAATAAAGAAATGATTAAAGGAGCTTGCACTTCGACGAAGGGCAATTGCTCAATATCTACATCAGCCTTGTTATTTATCAATTTATAATTCAAATTTTTAAGAGCCACATCTACTAAACTATTTAGTTCAGTTCTGGTCAAAATGCAATTTTCTAATTGTTTATTGTATTGAGCATAAGAAAATAAATCCTCAATCATTTTGCTCATTGTTTGTACTGACTCATTGATTTTGTCCAAGAACATTTCCTTTTGAGAATTTGAGTGATTGTTAATAGAAGATTTAAGCATAGACTGATAATAACCAATATTTTTTAATGGTTCTTTTAAGTCATTGGAGATGGTTTTGGCATATTGTTCCAATTCCGCATTAGACATAGCCAATTTTTCTGTTTGATTTTGAATGGTTTCATTGTGTATTTCCAAGTTGCCTTCCTGATTGGCAAGGGTGTTGGTCATTAAATTAAATTTTTCTGTAAGATCGCCAATTTCATCTTCAGTTCCAACTTTTAATTCCTGACCATAATTTCCATTGGCAATTTCTACAGTTCCCTCCATCAATTTATTAATAGGTTTTACAATGCTTCTGGCTAATAAAAAGCCAATAAGGCTTGCGAATGCTATAATGAAGAATGCAAGTAAAGCAATGTATTTTAGAATTTTTGCCAATGATCCGCCAATAACTTTTTGAGTATTCGCTTTGTTTTCTTGAACGATTGCGAGTGCTTTATCAACAGGAATTTCTGACAAAAAAGTAACACCAAGCTTGGATTTAGAATAGGAAATCAAATTTTCACCATTTAAGCTAGTGAAGTTGCCCTTTTCTTTTGTCTGTTCATCTAAGGAATATTTATCACTATAAAAACCTCCAATGGCATCACCTTTAGTAATGCCACCCTTAGCGACTGACATAATTTCTGCATCATGATTTAATGCCAAATAACTTTCTGATTCTTGCGCTTCTATTTTATCAAACAAATTCATTTTACAAATAAGAATCAAGCCTTCTTGTAAATCTCCTTTGTGATCTACAATAGGATAACCAACTTGAATATATGAAAAATTTGGCTCTGGATTTAGTATGATTGTTGATTTATATTCAGATTTAGAATTTAATTCATCTATAATTTTAATGGGATCAAAAGCATGTGCCTGACCATCAAAATTAGAGCTAATTGGATCAAAGGAAGAATATTTTGGAGCACCTTCTTTATCAAGAACAATGATCTCCAAAAGGTCATTGTTGTTTTTAATTAACTCTTTACAATAAAGCGAAATGTTGATTAAATCTCCAGAAAAAAAAGCAGGAGATTGGGCAATGGTTGCCGCCTTTTCAACCCAGGCATTTAATTCTCCATCTACGATCACTTCGTGCGCTTCTAATTCTTTTAAAAGTCGTTCAGAAATCTCGGTTTCCATATTACCGCCTACAAAATCATTAATGGATTCACTGGCACTATTGAAATTTGATTTTACCAATAATGCCATCGTGGAGCCAAATAAGACCAAGGAAGCACATGAAATCAAAAATAAGGGTACAGAATACTTGTAAACAAGACTTTTAGAAATACCTAATTTTTTTGATAATATAGCAATCTTATCTTCAAAAAAGTGAAATACTGTAGATAAGAATGCAAACAGTTTTGTACTTTTAACCTTATCTATTGTAGTATTTATATAGGACGATTTACGTTTCAATATTGGATTCATAGCTTGAAAAAATGGCGTAGTTGTTCAATTTTACCTATTAATACGGTTATATATATGATAATGTTAAGGTGTGTTTAAGCTTTTAAATAAAAAATATTAAGAATAAATAAATATTAATATGAATTTAAATTATATATTAAATCATTTGGGTGAAAATAGATCCGAATATTTGAATGCAGTTTCTCCTCCAATTTTTCAAACCAGCAATTTCGCTTTCAAGACCGTTGCAGAGATGCGTCAATCTATTAGTGATGAACTCAATACACCTTTTTACACAAGAGGCTGCAATCCAACGGTGGCAATACTTAGGCAGAAAATCGCCGCTCTAGAAGGTGCCGAAGATGCCTTGATTTTTGGGAGCGGTACCGCTGCTGCTGCTGCCTCCATTATATCACAAGTGACTCAAGGTGATCACATTGTATCAATTGCCAAGCCCTACAGTTGGACCAACAAACTGCTAACACTCTTTTTGCCAAGATTTGGTGTGAAAACTACTTTTGTAGATGGGACAAAAACTGAAAATTTTGAGACGGCAATTACGGACCAAACAAAGGTGATTATCCTTGAAAGTCCAAATTCTTTGACCTTTGAGTTGCAAGATATTAAAGCAGTTACCGCTTTGGCTAAATCTAAAAACATAACCACAATATTAGACAATAGTTATTGCTCACCCATCAATCAAAAACCGATTGAAATGGGTGTTGATTTGGTATTTCATTCCGCTACAAAATATTTGGCTGGACATAGCGATGTAGTTTGTGGAGTGGTTTGTGGATCAAAAGTCAAAATAAAAGATATATTTACCTCCGAATTTATGACTTTGGGCGCAATCATTTCACCCAATGATGCCTCCTTATTAATGCGAGGATTGCGAACCCTTCCAATAAGAATGGAGCGAATTTCAAAATCGGTTTTGAAAGTTTTGGAGTACTTAAAACAGCATGAAAATGTCGAAAAAATTTATCACCCATTTTTAGAATCTTTCCCACAATACGAATTAGCGAAAAAGCAGATGACGAACGCCTCGGGATTGTTTTCATTCGTTTTGAAAGCCGAAGAAAGAGCCGAAGTAGATCGGTTTTGTGATGCTCTGAAAACGTTTTTATTGGCTTGCTCTTGGGGCGGACATGAATCGCTTGCCTTTCCAATTTGCGGTCTTGACGATTCACCAAATTACAAGAACAATGAACTTCCCTGGAATTTAATTAGAATAAATATCGGCTTAGAAGATCCCCAATTTTTAATTGATGATTTGGAGCAGGCATTTGAGAGGTATAGGTAAGTTTAAGTTTTCTAATTATATTAAATATATTAAATAATTGTGGTATCAGCATAAAGAAACATTATAGCATTGAAACATTTTGGACTTTGGACAAAAATATCTCCTTCTGATTCCCAAAATCAGTCCCAAAAGAAAACATAAATATTTGTAATATATGATTTAAGAGCTATCTATCCCTTTTTTGGTGTCTTTTTTACCATGTTT
>Ga0209187_1004544_pt1 | contig 10494 bp, 16 predicted proteins | sample BantaG_FD_187430 | JGI IMG/M metagenome (GOLD analysis project Ga0209187, IMG submission 187430) | Marine algal microbial communities from Bantry Bay, Ireland - BantryBay_4 metaG (SPAdes) (version 2) | ecosystem: Host-associated > Algae > Red algae > Unclassified | place: Bantry Bay, Ireland... | reverse complement strand
GCAACAGCCGGCGGACCAAACGAGGAGAGGCCGGCGCTCGCGCCCGGTGGCCACGGCGGCGGCGGTGGCGGCGGCGGCAACGGCAGACGACCACACCGCGCGGCGGGGGCTGCTCGCGTCGCGCCCGGGTCGGCGCGCTGGGAGCGGCGACAGCGGCGGCTGCGGCGGCCACAGCAGGCCTCTGTCGCGCCGGGCCGCGTGGCGGTCGTCGAGGTTGGAGGTGACACTGCGGTGGGGGGGCCAGCAGGCCGGCAGAGCAATATTGGCCGCGCAGGGGGAGGGCAGGCGGTGCCGCCGCCGCCGCCCGAGACGGCGAGGGGAACTCCCGGCGGTCGAGGTGGCCGAGACACCTCGTACTCGGTCGCATGCCACGCTTCCCGCCATCGGTGTGGCAAATTGTTGACTGAGACACTCAAGTCCAGCTGCTGTGACGGCCCGTATCCGGTGTCGGTGGCTACATCCGCCTCAAACCGACAAGCATGAGATATTCGTGTCCCACCAGCACACGCGTGGCGCATTGCGGGATTGGAGGCACGCCCGCCAGCCGCACAGACCGACACCGCCCCGCATCGCATCGGCCGCCGGAAAGACCCCCCAGGCGCCCGCGATCTCAGCTCCCCCCGCCCGACCCCGCCCGCGTGTCCCGCCGTCGCTTCCACCTCCATCCCGCCACTCCCCTTCCCCCGTCTCACTGCCGTCGGAGGCGGCCCGCCGCTTCATTTCCCGCCTCCCTTGCCAATACACACCACCATGGCGTCCTGCGCGTTCGTACCAACCGTTGCCGCCGGGGCGCTGGTCGCCCGGTCAGCCGCCGCGACTTCGTCCCGGCGGCCGGCGGCTGTGCCATCTGCCCGCGGCGTTCAGATGCTCATGGGTGGCGGCAAGGGCAACGAGGCGGGGGGGGGGAAGAACCCGTTTGGTGCGCTCGGTAACATGGGCAACATCATGGACGCGGTGAAGAAGGCGCAGCAGTTCACGGAGAGCGCCAAGGAGCTTCAGGATGAGTTGAAGGAGGTATGTCATTTGCCTGCCTTGGTGTTCTGGTTGTGTGCGTTTGTCGGTCGCGTGTTGCCCACTGCTCTCCGGTGGTCTGCCACCTCGCCGTGCAGTAGTGTGGGTTTTCATTGGTCCACCCATTGCCAACGGCTCGACCAACATGTCCTCTGGGTCTTGTTTTTTTCCTCGTTGCCGCACACCATCCCGCTCGACCCCCGTGATCTTGTGGACCGTGGTTCTGTGTAGACGGAAATCGAGGCGACGGCCCGGGAGGGCAAGGTCAAGGTCGTCCTCACCGGGCAGCAGACGCCCATCTCGGTCACTATTGCGCCCGAGCTGCTGGACGAAGGCGCCGACGCGGTTAGCGCGGCGGTCACCGATGCCGTCAAGGCGGCACACTCGCGGTCGCTCGAGTACATGCGCGAGCGCCTGGGCGGGCTGACGACGGGTATGTTGCGCTTGCGGTGAATCTGTGTGTGGTTCATTGGAGGCGGGGGCTTTTATCCGAGAGGGCTCTTGTGTCTGGTGCGGTGGAGTTTTCTGGGGCCGTCCACTGACGCGACCGTGTGCGTCCGATGCCGCCTGGGTGCTTGTGATGTTTGTTGTCCCTACTCGCTACCGACCCCCTTCATGTACGATTGGCCCACTGTAGACTTTGGCTTGCCGCAGCAGCCACCGCAATAAGCTCCTCTGGTTGCATGTGGGAACGCGGTCCTTTCGGATAGCGGTTCCTGTGGGGGTTAATACCTTCTGTGGGGTTGTTGCCATAAAAATCCTATCGGGACGCATCCCATTAACTGGTGAGCTGCTCGCTCTCTCGGAGCCTCGCGGCAGTCGAGCCGTGGTGACTGTGGAAGACTGTTGCCGATGCTTCAAGCATCCAGCCTGCCTTGTTTTTGTCACGGTGACGCGTACACTGGCGACTGCTTCCATGCCACCAACGTGTTTTGTCTCACACATGCCTGTATGCATGCAGCCCAGCCTCGCCCAACCCTTTGGATAAGCAACCTGCCTTCGAACAAGTGGGCGGTGAACTCGTGCGCTCGTGTTCGCAGCGATGGGAAAGTGCCATCAAGCAGGACCGCTTGCAGCTCTGGACCAGGCGTCCAAACGTAGTATGGCCGGCGGCAACTCCCGCCCAATCGCTGCAACCGCTCTCACCTCCGTTGTTCGCCACGCAGACATATCCACCGGTCCAGGTGTCCTTCCCGCCCTGCTCATGAGCAGCCTGAGGCGCATTGTCGTGTTTGACGCGACACTCTCCGCGACAAGCGTGGCGAAGAGCACGCCGAGAGGTGTGGAACACAGTAAGTTCAGAACCATCGCCATTTCTACCCTCATCACGGAGCTCGTCGTGTTGGTTGGTGCTGACCAATGGGGCTGACGGTGGGCGAGCGGCGCTGACGTTCATCATGATGGAGAGCCGACCAAGCCAGAGACGTTTTGTTCTTGGGAGGAGGTCCATGGGGGGTACAGCCGTTCTCGCAAAAACCTCGCACGCCAACTGTCGCACCACTCTTACAAATCGGCCTTCACGGGGTCGCAGAGGCCGATTTGGCAGAGTGGTGCAACAGTTGGCGTGCGAGGTTTTTGAGAGAACGGCTGTAGCGCCGGCGAGTGTATGCACAAGTAGCGAAAGCCGGGCTCCAATGAGTATTTACAGTAAATTGCGAGGCCCACTCAGCCTCCTCAACAGCTGCCGAAGCAGGCACCAAAAGATCTTCACTCATCTTGCACCCAAACGGCAGGCAATAATCTGGGATGGCGGAGTCATATGATCCCCGGCCGAGCGGACGCAGATACATCGTCAGCTCTGAATAAGTTTCCCAACGCAGCCCAACGGGTCCCCAACGGACGGCCCGTTGGGCCCAAGCTTCAACTAAACGCGAAACCGTTAGGCTCTGTTGGGACCCAACGGGGGCCAACGGAACCCCATGAAGCCATTTCTTCGGGCTTCTCCACCCCGTTTGCTCGCGATGACCATCGATGGTCGCATGTCAAACACGATAGCGTGGCAGGGCCAAAGGACAATGAAGTAGATCTGACAGTAGAACAACTTCTACCATCTACTACAATGAAGGCTCGAAACGAGGTGGATTTTGTGCCTCCTTGACTGCACGTTCCAGCGGATGCCAACGGTGGCGGCGCGCTGCCGTCGATGGCGCTCTCTACCTCTGCAGACGCGAGCAAGCGGCCGCCCAAGCACTCGCGCAATGGCAGCAACGGGAGCGGCATGTTTTCCAGCCGGAGCGGCAGCAACCAAGGCGGCGGCCAAGCAGGGGGCGCGGTTCGGAAACCGCTGCCGTCGGAGAAGTCGGCGGACGGCCTTGAGACGCTCGCGTCGGCCAAATCCGGGTCGGCCGGCGCACCGTTGCCGGCGGGGGATAGTGCGGCGGCAGGCATGAGCGCCCCTGACGTCGGGGGCTTGAAGAGTGGCGCCAGCTACAGCAGCGTCGGCAGCAGCGGCGGCGGCAACGGTGCGGGCTCGAGCTCTAGTGCCCCCGTGGCGCGTTCTCGTTGGGGCTTCCGCGGTATGTTCGGGCTGCTAACCGGGGCCGCCGTCGCGCCGCCCCCACCTGTACCGACCGCGCCAATGACGGAGTTCACATCGGCGCTTCCGCCCGAGAAGTGCGCGCTCGTCCTCGGCCGCGTCCTGACGTCGATGAACTGCAACGTCATGATCAAGGGCGAGTCGGAGGTGCGCGCCGAGTACCCGATGATGCGCGGGGAAAAGTTGTTGGTGAGCATCTCGGCGCATAGGGACGTGCACGCTGGGGAGACCGTCATTTCGCTCAAGCGGTCGCGACGGGACCGGTCCCGTACGACGGGGTCGCCTGAGTTCAGCGAGTTTGTGGCCAACGTGCACACCAACTTCCGCCGAGCTACGGGTGGGGGTGGTGGCGGCCCTGCGAGATGATGCGGGTCTCCGTCTATTTTTTTTTGTTGTCGTCTTGCCCGTTGCTGCGCGGGCCTTCGTAGGGTCTTGGAGTCAGAGTGGTTTTGTTCGTAGTCGATTGTCTCTGCCTCGGAATGCTTCCAGCTCGCGACTCCGGCGCAGCGGGGTGTGCGTCATTGCGTGTTCCCGTTCAGGAGACGGCGAGAAGCGCAGCAGTCGGCACTACAGCCATATGATGGGCCGCAGCGCCCGCACACACCCGTGGCGGTGGTGGGGAGCGGCCACGGCGCCACCAGCGGGTCGTGGCTCTGAGCTCCGCGGAATGCGCGGCAATGGCACAGCCAGAGCCACATGGCGCTTCCACCGCCGTCGCGTGCGGTCTACACTGACGGGCTTGTCGGCCCGCTGAGGAAGTTTTGGAAAGAAATGAGTCCGATCCTTATAAATTCGGGGTGGCCTTATACAATTCCAGCACACACCTGGTAGTCAGCCAATGGGTCATCACGGATAGCACATCTGTGGCCAGGAAGCTCTATCCTTGCACGCGACCTCGTCAGAATCATTGCCCATCGGTTCCCCAACGCTCCCCAACGAAGAAAAGGTGCCCAACGAACGTCCCACAACGCCCAAAAACGCCAAACTAAAAGCAGACCCGTTGAGCCCCAACCTTCAACGGTTCCCCAACGGATAGGGCATCCGTTGGGCAACTTAGTCAAAGCAGACGATATGGGCCTGAACGGCCATCAGGGCCACCCACCACTCCCCAACACCGCCCCTTGCGAGGTGGGACCAAAAGTACGTGCACGGACCTGACACCCGCATCCGCCTCGCTGCCCAGGACTGGGCCGTCATCGGCGGAGGCCCGCGTTTTGACTAGTCACATCTGTTGAGATTTTTTTTTGCTCTGGGTCGTCTGGCGGCTGCCGTTGTGCGAGCCAGCAGCGCGCGAACGGTGTGTGAGGAGGGTGCCGTCGGCGCCAGCCCGCTCTGACGCGCCCAGTCCTACCCACACCTCGGCAGAAATAGGGTGCGGTTCCGGACCAAGACGGAGCTCGTCCAGGTCTCTCCGTCACGGTGGTGCCGGCCCAGTCGCGTCGGAGCCTGCAACAAGGGCCCCTGCGACGCGACGCGACGACCACATCCTTTTTGTGGCTGTCTGGAACCACCAGCGAGCATCGCTATTGGTCAGACACTAGTCCGCGAATTGGGCGCTCCCGGCTCCCGTCGGGTCAGCGCGACCGGCCGCCGCCAACAGAAAAGGAAGAGGGCCCTCAGAGCTGCGGCCCACCACTGCGGACGCGGGGCGCCCAGCACCAATTCCGCCACGTCGGTGCCACCACAACTCCAGCCCCTGCGCATCCACCTCGCGCCGCCACCACCTGTCTGCCGGTCGCAGCTCAGGCTCGCGCGAGGCCGCCCGCTGAGAGACCCGTGCATGGCCTCCTCATTGCAGACCACACTGCACGCCTCCTCCCCGTTTCTGGGCCAAATGGTCAGTGTCAACAGCATCCTGCGTCACAGCCCGCTGCGCCGGTACCGACCAACCAAAGCGCTCACCCGTCGGATCGGGCTGGCTCGTGCGGCCACCGGCGGTCGGTCGCCGACTTCACACGGCCGTTGCTGGAGGCTAGGAACCAAGCATTGAAGGAACGTGAGTGGACCAGAGTCTCGGTCTTCCACACCAAAAAAAGCGAAGCAGGACGAGCTGTGGAACGGGGCCGCCATCAGCTGTCAAGTTGGCCGCTTCAATCGGAGTGGATGGGTGGACTCGAAGTATCTCTGGCAGGTGCTGCAAGGAAAACTTTGATAGTGGCTTCTCGACGCCCGTCGAGCGGCCCTACGTGTCTGGCGTACGGGTCGACGTGGAAGCATCGGGGCGTGGGCGTCCGAGCGAGGGTCGGTGCGAGACACCAGCCTGTCCGGCGGAAGTGGGCGTTGCGAGGGGTGGCTGTTTTCATGGGCCTCCGGGCACACCGCCGCGGTCTCGGTCATCGCATCGCGGCGGTCCAGGCATATCCGTCACCCATCGTCTTGGCAGCGGGATCGACAGGCCCAGATGCGATCTGCCCGATTATCGGCGCGCGCTGAGGAGACGCCCGGGCGGGGCTCGGTCGGTCCAGCCCGCGACGGGCGGCCACCGCGGTTGATGGGGCTTTGAAAAGCCCTGCGGCGGTGTGAGGGCCCCGTGCGAGTGACGTGCCGGCCCCGCATCAAGCTGCCCGCCCCCTGCCTTGCCGTCGAGGGGCTCTCAGTTCACCCGCGCGAGCTACGCCAGCTGGTGTGCCACGACTCTCTCTGCAGGACCCCCTTCATGGGCTCTGAGAGGTCCTAGCCGGACCGGACTTTGTTTCGGGCCACGCACCCCGCGGAGAGGACCAGCCCCACGGCCGTCTGTGTGGGATTGCCGTGGCTGGGATGCGGGCGGAGCCGGCCTGCCTCGCGGTGCGGGCCTCTGCTCCTGCCTGCCTCCCGTCTCCTGTCCGTCGGAGCGGCCTCAGCACAGACGACTGTTGGTCCGGCCGGGCCAACACCTTTCCCCGCCTCCCCCGCTCCTGGGGCCTCTGCACGCATGCCCCCCGCCACTCCGGTGGCGTGCGCTCACTTTTTTTTTTACCTGTCCAAACAGGTCGCCAGGGCCCCCCCCTTCGCAGAAGGAGCCGCTGAGCGCACGCCTGCGCCATCGACCGAGCTCCGTGTCGCACGCGAGCGTGGGGCTCGGATCAGCGCACAGCGGTTGGTTAAACACCCGGGCTAACTCGGCGCTTGAGTGCGACGGACGTCGTCAACCATTCACCGACTGCTTTACCTCCCATCAGTGCCCTCCGGCGCCACCCCACCCCGCTCCCTCTCCTCCTCTCTGGCATTCTCTCCTGTCCCCCCACAACCACCCGCGGCGCTCCTCTGCCGGCCCGTGGACCGTCTGTGACCGGTGCCCATCTGGCTCCTTGCCGTCTCACCCTGGTCTGTCGGGTCCCCTCTCCCTCCGGGTCGGCCGCCGCCCCAACCGGATGGAGCGGTCATCTTGCTGCGCTTCGGTTGTGACGCAGACATGCGAGCCCCTGAGGTTGGCCCACGGCGGCCTGCTCGCGCCCCGCTTTGAGCCGGCCTCAACGGCCCAGTGCCCGACCCACTATGTGCCGACGCCTTCCCTCAATACGGTGGCCAAGGCGGCGCGGCCATTCGTGTCGCGGGCGAAGCCCCCACGGGGCCTCACGCCCGCCAAGCCGACGCCGCCAGCCCCCGTTGTCAAGGCCCCCGTGGCCGCGGCGGCGCTGCTCTCTCAAGTGGCGGAGAAGGTGACATCCAAGCTTTGCGGACCACCACCCACCACCGCCGGACCGACCACGCCCACCACCCCGTCGCTGTCATCCATCCCCAAACGCCACGTGGTGCTCCTCGACTGGGACGACTCCATCCTTCCCACGTCTCACCTGGAGACGCTCGGGCTGGCAGGCGAGGCGGCCACCCCGCGTGAAGTGCCGCAGACCATCCTGCGTGGGCTGGTGCGGCTGGAGGTGCGTGTCCTTGCCCTGCTGCGGCGGGCGGTCGCTCTAGGCGATGTGCGCATTGTTACCAACGCGGGCACGGGCTGGTGCGAGCAGTCGGCTTCTCGTTTCTTGCCGGGCGTGTCAGACTTTCTGCGAAAGCACGACATCAAGATTGTCTCGGCCCGCAGCCGGTACGAGACGCAGTTGGCGTCGGAGCCGTGCGAGTGGAAGGTGCACACCTTCCGTGACGAGGTTAACGACCTCACGTGCAAGTCGGAGCAGGGGACCTCAAGTGCTGAAACCCCTGAGCCGCTCCACGTGGTCGTTGTTGGCGACGCGCTCAGCGACGTGTATGCCGCCCACGCTGCCTTGGGCGACCGCCCCAGCACCCTCATCAAGGTGGTGAAGCTGCTGGAGACGCCGACGGTTGGCATGTTAACCAACCAGCTGCGGGTGCTGGTGGACAACCTTGATACCATCTTGGGATTGCGGCACAACCTGGACATTGCCATGCGCGCCTAGCCAGTTTGGGGGGGATTGGCAACTTGACGGGGTTGTGTGGGTGTCTGTATAAGTCACGATGGGCTCCATGAGCTTACCGTGTGCCGCCCATGCGGGTTTCGTGTACCTGTGCCAGCCTGGATTGTTTTTTCTTCCTCTGCCTGCAATGGTCTTGCACGTGACCAAAAAATTCGCTTTATATGTGGCGACTATTGCCTTTGCATTTCCCTCGTGTGCTTTGTTCCTGGGCGCGCGGTCTTGGTTGCTGGGCCGACCAAGGACATAACGCGCGCGAAGCACACGGCAGAGGATGTGGGGCACATCGAGTGTTCACCGCGCTCTGAATTTGGTTGCTCCGTAATCGGCCGTGACGAGCGCTAGACGCCGACCGGCTTGATTGTCGTTCGTTTGGCCGCAACGCGTGAACCCTGCTTGATGCCTGCGCCTCTGTCAAAGCTACATTGCTCGCGTCTGGCGACGTGCCGTTGTCATCCTCGCTCTTCTGAAGGTTGTCCCGCTGGTCCAGGAACTCACCCGCTTGTCCGCCGACCCTGCCACAGTTACCGTTGCCCGGTCCCTGTTCCTTTCCCTACGTTGCGATGCTGCTTATCGTGCAGTTGTGTTTCTGGCCTTACCACTGTGCCCATGCTCCTGTCTCTATAGCCACGTCTTTCGCGTTTGAGTCTTTTACGCGGACAAAGTGCGACAGCCAATGCCGCTCTTTGGCGTTGCTCTCATGCCCACATCTTCACGCGAACAAGGCGTGCCCTCGAACATCGTCCAGAAGTATGCTGCTTGGATATGTAAACACCCGGCCGCCCAAGGAAAGGCTCGCGCTCTATTTGCATACCTCCAGTGCCGGGTACCCACTGCAGGGCACGCCACAAGGGGGAGCCGTTGGACTTATGAGCACGGCGCCACGAGCGACCAGCTGGTGACGCACTCGACCTGAGCGACATGTGCCAACCGGTGGCCTACCTGCGGCCTGCCTCCCCCTCACCCCCAACTGTCCAGAGGCACCTCCCCCCCACTCTGACCCACAAGGGGGGACTGTGTTCGCCTTCGCAGCGGCGCAGCCCGTTTCCCAGACGGACAGTCGCGCGCATCCCCAGACGCGACGCCCCCAACGCAGCGCCGCACCGAGATTGGGGCGTAGCTTCCCAGTGCCCGCGCGACGAGTCGTGCGAGCGCTCGCGGAGGGGACAGTCGGACAACCTCGCGTTGGCCGAGACGCGAGAACGAACGTCACAAAGACTGCATCTAGAACGAGAGGCCAAACGGGGGTCCCGTTCGGAGGCCGTCCGAACGGGAGCGACTCCCGTTCTCCCTCCCGTTCGCGAACGGAACAAAGAACGGGAGAAACTCCCGTTCGGAACAGTCGATGTCAGGCTCTAACCGTAACGCTTGCAGTCGTGAGACGGTCTCGATGATATATTGGAGATCTCAGCTAATGCAGGCCAATAGGATAGCTCGGTTGTGTAGGATGGACATCGCCATGCTTCTGCGAGGTCTACAACTGGATCTTATCACCTGGGGCTTGGAGTTTCATATAGATCAGTGCAATTACAGCTCGGTTGACATTGCCAAGTTCTCCGACTGGCCGTCGTCGCGACCACAGGTGCGACTCATCTTCTTCGTGCCATCCGATTGCGTCGGCCACGGACTTGGTCTCAGCAGGCGCGCCACCCCATCACCACACCAGAAGCCGTACCTTCCCTGCCAAAGGGTTCAGGGCTACGAGCATCCCACCAAACCGTTCAATGTGTAGTCAATACATCTGTGAGCAGCAGTGTTTGCGTCACGATGCACCCCACCCATGTCCACACTGTCGCTCCATGGGTAGGAACCGCCGCGCACCAACGTCAGATGATCGAGGGTCGAAGGAGATGTCGCACCTCAGCGCTCGAAGTGTACTTGAATATCCATCGATACTTCTGGACCAGATCTGGTAGATTTGACACGCTTCCTACGCGAAAATGTAAGTTGAGGCTATAGACCCTCGTGATCGGGACCTCGGCTACCCCCAACTCGTCTGGAACGTGAGAAACTCCCGTTCGGGGCAACGCCCCCGAACTGGAGGGTGAACGGGAGCGACTCCCGTTCGGCGTGTCGATATATCTGACGAAGGTGGAGCGCGGTCGCGGCGACAGCCAAAGCCAACAGCAGCCCAATGGGCGCGGCGGGGGCCCCACCGGAAGCCGCCTCAGGCGGCCGTTCACAGCCTGTGCCGCCACCGAGCCGTTTTTTGGGGGCTCTGGTGAGCTGCATGAAGCGCAACGAGGCTCTCGCGACGCCAGTCCAGCGTTCGCCACAGAGACTGCCGCACGGAAGCGCAGCCTCAAAAGACCTAAATTAGTCAGAACCTGGTGGTGGAAAAGAAGTTGAAAAAGTATAACGCCTATGTGAGTACCAGTAGTCACCTCTGGAAGAGGTGAGGAGCGAAGCTCCCTATTCACACCCCACGAGATGAACCTGGTGAACAGTCTACGATTACCCGCTCGAGGCGGCTCGAAGACGAGTGGCTGCGTCCCACGGCTGGCGCGGGGCTGGCAGCAGCCATCTGGCCGACGTTACTCGTCGCCAGGTCACCGCTTGCCGACGCAGCAGCTGCGT
>Ga0209187_1004543_pt1 | contig 10494 bp, 10 predicted proteins | sample BantaG_FD_187430 | JGI IMG/M metagenome (GOLD analysis project Ga0209187, IMG submission 187430) | Marine algal microbial communities from Bantry Bay, Ireland - BantryBay_4 metaG (SPAdes) (version 2) | ecosystem: Host-associated > Algae > Red algae > Unclassified | place: Bantry Bay, Ireland... | reverse complement strand
ATCTTTTTTTAAACTTTTTTTCAATGACTATCGAACAAATAAAAACTGAGCTTACATTATCCCAAGTACTGCACTACTACCACCTCAAACCAGATAAGAGCCTAAGACTAAGCTGTCCGTTCCACGAAGACAAGACACCGTCGATGCAGGTTTATTATAAAACGCATACGGCATATTGCTTTAGCAGTAATTGCAAAACACACGGAAAGGCAATGGATGTGATCGACTTTATCATGTATAAAGAAAACTGCACAAAACATGAAGCCATATTAAAAGCTAAAGAAATGATCGTTGGCGGTGCGACCGCAGCGAATCAAGAACTAACGAGAATAGCGGTACTAATAAAGATGTTTACTTATTTTAAAAATGGCGTACACAATAGCAAACCTGCAAAGGAATATATCGCGCAAAGAAGTCTAAGCCATGAGAAAACAGAAATAGGATACAATAGTGGACAGTTCCATCACGGTACAAGGAAAGATGAAGCATTAATAAAGAGTTGTATAGAGCATGGGTTATTATTAGATCTAGGAACAAAAAGCAGAACAGGTAATCCAGCCTACAAACCTTTTGGAAAATGGTGTATCGTCTTTCCGTTAAGAAATAAACAAGGACAGATAGTAAGTTTATATTTTAGGTCGATAATCGACAATAATAAATGTAGACATTACTATCTCAAAGGTAGACAAGGCTTATATCCCAGATATCCGAAAGTAGAAACTAAGAAACTTATCCTTACAGAAAGCATTATCGATGCAGCGAGCTTACTTGAACAAGAAGCAATCAAAAGTAAATATGAAGTAATATCACTCTACGGCACAAATGGACTAACAGTAGAACATACCGAGGCGGTGAGCGGATTAAAAGAACTTAATGAAATTATATTTTTCTTGAACGGTGATACACCAGGAATAAAAGCAGTAGAGAAATATGCACCTATGCTAAAAGAAATGTTGCCAAGTGTAAAGATTACAAACGTAGAAGTTCCGGAGAATGAAGATATAAATAGTTTATTGCAGAGTCATAGTGCAGATGTGTTAACTCACTTAATTAAGACACGGAAAGAATACAATCTTATTTTTTCAAATGAGAAATCAAATGAAAAAGAAAAGGTAGAAATCCCACAGAAGCAAGAAGAAAAGCCAATAATAAAAGGCTTAGATACATCCAACCCATACAATCTAAAATACGAAAGCAGTATAGCGAAATATCAAATCAAAGGCTTTAGAATTAGTCAGCTAGACAGCTTAAAGATCACTCTACAAATTACAGCAGAATGAGCAAGACGATCACTTTAAAATTAGATCTGTACGAATACAATCAAGTAGAAAAGACTTGTAAGGTGGCAGCTGACAAGCTTGGCATCGATCAAGAAAAAATAGAAAGAGATCTGCAAGAGTTAATGAAGTTGTTAGAGTTTCACAGAGACAAGCAAATGCATGAAAAGCGGGAAGATAAAAAGATAGAAGTCCCTGCAGCTACGGTGAGTAAATGTATAGAGTTCTTAAAGTCAAAAGATCTTATAGGTCAGTTTAATAAGTTGATAGGGAAAGCAGGGATTATAGGCGAACAGAATAATAGAATATTACTTTTTATTATAGCGAGTTCCTACAAGATGCCAGACACCTTACATGCATTAATACAAGGAAGTAGCGGAAGCGGAAAGACAAGATTACTCAAAGTAATCAGCGATATGATACCGACAGAGGACGTGAAGAAGTACACAAGAGTAACCGACAACAGTTTTTACAATCAAGATGAATACTTCTTTGTAAATAAGCTGGTATGCTTCGAAGATATGGATGGACTGAAAGAAGAAGCACAACTAGCAGTTAGAGAATTGCAGAGTAAAGAAATCCTTGTCAGCTCTACAAGTATCAAAGATAAGAACGGAAGTATATCAGGAGGTGAACGAACAGTAAGAGGTCCAATAGCGAGTATGGCATGTACAACAAAAGGAGAGCTATATGAAGATAATGTAAGTAGAAGTTTTTTGATTGCAGTAGATGAAAGTAGAGAGCAGACCTTAAAAGTGATCGACTATCAAGATGATGTATCAGCAGGGTTGGTAAATAAAGAAGAACAAAAACGGGTGACGACCTTCACCCAGAATTGTATAAGACTATTGAAACCTTACGAGGTAATAAATCCATATGCTAAGAAAGTGAAGCTGCCACAGTCAGCCCATAAGATCAGACGACTCAATGAACTATACAAATGCTTTATCAAACAGATAACACTACTGAATCAATACCAAAGAAAGCAAGACAAAAAAGGTAGATTAATAACAGAAAAAGAAGACTTGGAAGTGGCTTGTGAAATCCTCTTTGAAAGTATTGTATTAAAGGTAGATGAATTAGACGGAAGCCTGAGGCAGTTCTTTGAACGACTTAAAAAGCATATAGAGTCTAAAGGCAAAGATTATCAGTTTACACAAAGAGAAATACGACAGAAGTTCAATATTAGTAAGAGTCAGATGCAGAGATACATGTATGGCTTATTGAGTTTTGGGTATGTTCATCAAAGCGGAGGTCATCCGAACAGAGGTGTAAAGTATAGAATAGATTATTGGGACAACTATGCAAAGCTAAGAGCAGACATAAAAGATGACCTTATGAACCAGATTAATGAATTATAATAGAATGCTGGGTCGCCATGGGTCACCAGTGGGTCGCCAGAACCCTTGTAAATACTGGTAAACCATAGCTGGCGACCCGCGACCCAAAAGGTGCACATATATGTCCAGACCCAAAAGCATCATAGTGTTAGATATTGGTTATAGGAACTTATCAGATCGGTTCTATGAATATCAAAAAAGATTAGGCTTTGTAAAAAAGACGAGCAGAACAAGTCAGCTAAATATAAACGAGTTCCTAAGTTACTTAGAGAAGAAAGGCAGAACAAAAATAGAAGAGATCCAGCCACATGAAATCCAATCCTTTTACAACTACCTCAGCGAACGGCCAAGCAAAACGAGTGAAGGAATCCTAAGTCAAAAGACGACCTTCCATTGCATGAAATCCATTGATCATCTGTTTAGAATGTTACAGTCTGCGGGTGAAATAAAAGCCAATCCTATCAGTACATTAAAGTTTAACTATCCAAGGTTAGAACCTCAAAGAGACATCTTAAGTCAAGAAGAAATCAAACAGTTATATGAGTTCTGTGAATCAGCCTGGGAGCGATCAATATTAAGTCTGGCTTATGGTTGTGGACTTAGAGTAGGGGAGTTAGATCAAGTAAATATAGAAGATATTAGATTGAGAGAAAAGATAGTAATCATACCAAAAGGAAAAGGAAATAAAAGAAGAGTTGTACCGATGAGTCCAGGCGTAGTCAATGATTTATCAGATTACTATTTTAATGAAAGGCCATTTACTAATGGCAAAGATATAAAAGACGACAAAGCGTTTATGCTCAACTCGAGAGGTGGAAGATTGAAAGAATGGACTTATAACAAACAGCTAAAGAAAATGATTAGAAGAATAGAGAGTAAGCAATTACATAAGAAAGCAATTACTATGCACAGCCTACGACACAGCATAGCAACTCATTTAATACAGCAAGGAATACCAGTAGAACAAGTGAGACAATTTTTAGGACACAGCCAATTAGAAACCACACAAGTGTACACGCATATTAGTAAACAACAATTAAAAGACTTGATAAAAGACAAAAAAGATGATGACCCTTAAAGAATATATTTTACAACACTATAGCGAAAGATCTTTGGCGAGATATGTAAATCAGATTAATCAGTTTAAAAGTTATCAAGGTTCTAGAATCGATGAAACAAGTTATAGTGAAGTAGTAGAATATATTGGAATATTAAGGGAAAGAAGAAATAATAAAACAGGCGAATGCCTGCATCCTAAGAGCTTAAGAAATCATTTATTTAGTTTAAAAATCTACTTCCGATATTTAGTATCAGTAGGAAAAAGAAAGGATCATCCTTGCGAAAGTCTATATCTAAAAGATCAAATCAATAGAGCAATAATAGTAGAAAGTCTATACTCGAAAGAACAACTAGAAGAATTATATAAAAACTACGAATCACCACGAGACAAAAGAGTATGGACAGAGAAGTCAGAATCAATTAAAAAGAGAGATAAAGTAATCCTTAGTTTATTAATCTATCAAGCATTAACGACAAGTGAAATTATAGAACTGAAAGTAAGTGATATAGATCTGGAAGAAGGAACGATAAAAATAAGATCCATTGAAAACCCAGGAAGAAGAGGTAATAAGGCAAGAATATTAATCCTTAAATCCAAGCAGATATTATTGTTCGATAACTATATCAAGAAGCATAGAAAACAACTATGGAGACGCCAGAAGCCAAGTAAAAGACTAGATTATTTTATACTAAATGAACAAGGAGGAAAACTCTGGGGAAGTTACTTGAATAGAATGCTGAGCAAAGGAAGAAAACCCAATGAAATATTTACACCAATGAAAATCAGACAATCGGTAATAGCTAATCTACTCAAGGAAAATAATGACTTAAGAATAGTACAAGCGTTTGCTGGCCACAGAAGAACAGGAAGTACAGAAGCATATAAAAGAACAGGATTAGAGGAGTTGAAAAGTAGTATTGAGAAGTTGCATCCAAGGCAGTAGTAAAAAGATATTGTATGCTCGTTCCTCGCATTAGCTAGTATAGCAGATATGTTCCGCTGCGCTGCACATATCTTGCAGTGAAGCGGCGTTCGTCGCGTCTCAGTCGCACACATACAGCGCCATACTCTCCTGAAGTCGAGTACCGTCAGCTTCGTACCTCAGCAGACTTGTCACAGTATGCGTCTCCATCGAGCTCCTCACCTGGCTGTTTTACTGTCTCTTGCAGAGCTATTAAAGCTAGACACAAAAAGCTAAACACATAGCACAGCAAGATCCACCACAGCCAAATTATATGGCGGACTGCTAGACTCACTCGGCTGCGTCAGGAGGATAAAAAATCAAATGAAAAAGAATAGCGGTTTATCCTCCTTCCTTGCTGCACGCTCAAAGGCTAAACTCGAAAGCTGCAGCAACTTCACCTACGCCTATACAGGCTCTCGGTTCAGACCTCGTTCGTGTCCGCAGTCATCCGCCGCACAAGGCTCTGGCTCGCTCAAGGCTGTTTCACTGCTTAAAGAAAATAAAAAAGGCTCAACACAAAAAAACAAAACCGAAAGGCAGAAGATAGGCTGCGCGAAGATAGCTCAATGGAGCCTATGGCTAAGCTGCGTAGGCATCGATCTCCTCCCTTGATCTATCGCCACCCACATTTAGTTGCCTATCGGTTATGTTTTTGCCATCGCTCTGGCTTACAGGAAAAAAGCCTCGCAGAGAAATGAGAAGCCAAGCTCGAAGAAAGACTACCAAAAGCAATCTCTCGCTCTGGAATGTTTAAGGGTTGGCAATGCATTGCATATAAGTGGGCAAAGCTATGTGCCGTACTTGTTATGGACATCATAGCGACTCTTATATGCTGTGCAATAGAGGGAGAGCAAACATGGAAGAGGGAGAGAATTGCTAACTACCGAAGTTGAACTGAAACGAATTTATTTTTTTCAAATGAAAATAAAAAGGGAGATAAAATGTTATCTTAGAGTTGATGCAAAGGCATTAAGAAGTTAGATTGAAAGGTTGTGTAGGGGAGATGGAAAAGTAGCAAAAAGGTGAGTAGAGGTTTATAGGTGTCGATCCGCTGGCGGATCAATTTCCTGGGTGGACGCCTTATCACTATGTGCACAATAATCCGATTATGCTAATTGATCCAACGGGTATGAGTGCTGAAAGTGGAGGTGATCCAAGTGATCCAGTTAAATTGCCCACTATTGAAATAATAGCATCTAGACTAGGACAAGGTATAGAACAAGATAACACAATTGCACCATTAAAATTACCTATTAGAGATAATCCAAGATCTAAGAATCCGGATAAATATTGGAAAGTTACTGGAGATATTAGTACTAGTTATTATACAAATAACGAAATGTATGCTGCAGTACACGGAACAGGATCTCCTTTAGAGAAGATGATATACAACGGAGATTTTGGTCAAGAACATGTACATGGTTGGAATCAATATGGAATTAAAAAGGCCATTTCTAATGCTTACGATATAATGTCGATTCCTGTTTTAGCTGTAGTTCCAATACCTGTTCTAGGAGGAATAGGAGGTGTTTCAAAATATGGTTGGAAAGGGTTAAGTTATGGGGGACACGAATTAACTATAGGATATCTAGCTTCTACAGGAATAGGTCTTTCATATAGGCATTCCAACAGTATAAGAACAATGGCCCTTGATTATCATACTTTGCAACATCACACGGGGCATATGATGCCAGTATTGCACGGGCATTATGCTCAGAAAGGGGTTTGGAAGATAAATAAGCATTTAATTCCGAGTGTAATGTATAATAATTTTTCGGCTCTAAACAAAGGGATGGTAACTCCAGGTCACAAGAAAACAGCACTTTATAGAAATCTTCAACAAGCTATTTTAGGAAATTAATATATGAATTCAGATTCTAGAGATATAGATTATTTAAATCCAAATGAATTACTTAATTGGATTGAGAATGCTAAAATAGAATTAGATTGCGAGATAGCATTCATTGGTGTGAATAAAAACGATTTATCTATGACAATAGATAGAGATAAATTTTATTTAGTTAAAGATAAGCTTAATAAATTATTGACATATAATGAAGTGTACCACAAGATGAATAGAAGACTAGAATTGCAAGAATTATATGGAATTGAAACCGAATTAATTAATAATGTTGTTCCTATCATGGTGAGATATTTTGAGTATATTTTGGTTCTATTTATAAAAAAAGAAATTGGACATGAAGAGGTTAATAAATGTCGAAGAAAGATTAGATTTTGGAATAATATATTCAATATGAATCATTGGAGAAGAATCAGTTCTATAGGTTTATTTTGTGATGTTAATCATGGATATGCTACCGCTGTTGGATCAGATAAAATAAAAATTCTACGCTGTTCGTAGATTCCAATCTATTGGTGCCCCGCTGTTCTCAGAATTTTTCTACGAACTCATATCCCTGCGCTGTTCGTAGAATTCTTCTACGAACCCATATCCCCTGCGCTGTTAGTAGAATTCTTCTACGAACCTATATCCCTTGAGTTTTTAAATCTCCGATCACCTAGGTTCGTCTAATTTTCTTACCGATGCATTAGGACATGCTTACGAATTTAGATTATATTTACCCTTCTGCGAGACGATGGTCGAGCAATCTAATGGGGACTGGGAGTCTCCTTATAGATATACCGGACAGGAATTGGATGGTTTGACAGGCTTGTATTATTATGGCGCAAGGTATTATGATCCGGTGGTCAGTAACTTTATAGGTGTCGATCCACTGGCGGATCAATTTGCAGCTTGGACGCCGTATACTTATACCTTAAATAATCCAATAAGATATATAGATCCTGATGGAATGGCTCCTATACAGGGTGGACCTGGTGATCCACCTAAAGCAAAAATAAAATATACTGCCATGGGACCAATACCAATAATTAGAGCTCGTAGAATTTGTAGGTATTGCATAGATAATCCGCTTTATGTTAGGTATTTACAAACTGGCACAGGGAATGGACTTTCGATGCCTGATAATTTGCCACCAGAAGGTAGGTTCTCAAGAATTGCTAAAAATGGTTCTGCATTGACTATGCTTATTGGAATGGCACCCGTTGCGGGAGGTGCTGCCAGTATAGGTGGGTCAGGTTTTGCTTTGAGTATGTCAGCTGAAATAGCTGCTTCCATGATTACAGGAGAACCAATCGACTGGTACGATGCAGCTGCAGGAATTGGTGGTGTAGGATTTTATGCATTAAGTACTCCAATGATTGATTTTTCATTGGAATCAGGGATTAGATCTGGGTTAGATAAAAATAAATCACAGTTAGGTTTAGAATATGGTGTAAATATGTTTGGATTAGGTTTAGGAGCGTTTGGTAAATCTATGATTAGTAAAAGTAATTCTTTGTTTAGTAGTGGAATCCAGTCTCTAAATATTGGAAATTCTATTACACAATCAGGAATAAATAGTCATCTAAGTAGTGGTTCGTTTTCTTCTATAGGGAGTTCGATGATATTGAAAAGTCAAAAGGCAAAGAGTCTCGGAACTTTTAGTTTGGGTAGTGTAAATGCTGTTGATTTATTAGGGAAAATGATAACAAAAGAAAATGCAAATTAATAGAATGTTTATCTATACTATATTAATAGGAATCATTTTGATTTTACTTGCTTTTAATTCTTGTTATGATAGTATTATGTTGAAACGATATGGTGTTTATTCGATTACAACTGAATTCAAAAGAGAATCAGGATCCAAAAGTGGAATTAATTATAGCTATAGTTTTCTTACTCAAACTGGATTGAAAATAGAAGGTCAATATTTTAAACCGCAGTATAATAAGCATGCCGAAACTAATACTTATTATGTTGTTTATAATTCAATGGATCCAAATGTGAATGTACTTCTGGAAAATAAATCTTGCTGTGATGGAAAAGATAGTTTACTTTTTAAAAAGATTACTAAAAAGGAATGGTCGATTTTTGATTTTTAATAAGCAGGATACACGCCTGCGCTGTTAGTAGAATTCTTCTACGAACCCATATCTCGTGAGTTTGTAACTCACAACTGCGATAAAGTCCTTAACCTAGCATAAGGATAATCCTACTACAAACCTAAATCCCTTAAGTTTTAAAATCCCCGACGCTGTTCAGCAAATGCGCTGTTCGTAGAATTCTTCTACGAACCTATATCCCTTGAGTTTTCAAATATCCGATCACCTAGGTTCGTCTAATTTTCTTACCGATGCATTAGGACATGCTTACGAATTTAGATTATATTTACCCTTCGGCGAGTCGATGGTCGAGCAATCTAATGGGGACTGGGAGTCTCCTTATAGATATACCGGACAGGAGTTGGATGGTTTGACAGGCTTGTATTATTATGGAGCAAGGTATTATGATCCGGTGGTGAGTAACTTTATGGGTGTGGATCCACTAGCGGATAAGTTCCCAGGTTGGAGTCCTTATAACTATACCATGAACAATCCTATCAATATGATCGATCCTGATGGTTTGTCACCAATAGATCCTACAGATCCTCCGGCACCTGATGGGGGTGGAGTTCAAGTAAGTGTCAAATCTGACATCAAATTTAAATTGCAAGGTTTACAAGTCTTATCTAATTCTATATCTGAATTATTGCCTGAGAATAAGGGTGTTATAAAAAGAGAAACAGTTTTTGGAGGTTCAGTAGTTGTTGGTAAATCACCCACAAATTTACATTATACTATACCTTTGAAAAGTGGTTCTGGACCGGAAATTGCTATTTCAGGTAAAGCTAGTTTCAACATTTGGAAATCATTATTTACAAAAGTAGGAAGAGGGCTAGGGCGTTCTGCAACAATCGTATCAATTGCTTCACTCTCTATTGATGGATATGATGTAACTCAAGGAGATTTAAATCCTATGAGATTTACATTTAGAGCGGGAACTTTTGCAAGTTCAGTGTATACATCTACATCCGTAGGTGCTGCATATGGAAATGTGTATGGAGCAGCTGCTGGGCTAGGTATAGGTGTGTTAGGTCATGGAGCTGAAAAGGCTTATGATATCGCTAAACCTGCTGTTGAGTTTTCAATTAGAGAATCTATAGATTGGGGTTATTGGCAAATATTTAATGGATGGAAAAGGTAATTATACTTCATACTTCAGCTAACAATGTTTTTAGCATGTTAAAGGCTAATGCTTTTACACTTTTATTTATCCCTTTAAGTTTTTTATTTGAACATTTTCATGATATTGTTATGCTAAAGCCTAGGTGGATAATAATAGGAATTCTTATTTCTGAATTACCGTATTATATTTTAATGTTAAATTACTTCATAAATTGTAAGAGAGATAAAATTTATTTAATAGAAGATGTTAAAGGGGTTTTATTATTGGAAAGAAAAGGAGTGAATCAGGAAAAAATAATTAAAATTCGTAAGTATTCAGCAGTTATAAATAAAAAAGAAGGAATGTGGTATTTTAGTTGGGTAAGCAGATTTATATTTTATATGGAATTTTCATTAGAAAATAAAGAAACTATTAAAATACCATCTTTTTATTTTAGTCAAGATTGCCAATTGTTTTTAAGTACAAAACATAATTATTCTGAGGAATTTAAATTTTATCCAATAATAATTAACAACTAAATTAAGTTAGTGATGATGCATAACACCGACATCGGACTAATGAACAAGCTATAGTGAAGGACTAACAACCCTCGCTATCCGTAGTCCCCTTACTACGGATTTATATATTTTATACTATCCCAATTTTAAGGTTAATTTAATATGATTATCCAGTTAGTTACCAGTATGTTTTTGCCATAGCAAGTAAGAGTCGGTCAAATAGTTTATGGCCAAAGTATCTTCTATTGACTTTGTAGCAAAATTCATCCAAATATGCTTGTAGATATT
>Ga0209187_1004542_pt1 | contig 10499 bp, 6 predicted proteins | sample BantaG_FD_187430 | JGI IMG/M metagenome (GOLD analysis project Ga0209187, IMG submission 187430) | Marine algal microbial communities from Bantry Bay, Ireland - BantryBay_4 metaG (SPAdes) (version 2) | ecosystem: Host-associated > Algae > Red algae > Unclassified | place: Bantry Bay, Ireland... | reverse complement strand
AACTAGTCACCCCAAATCGTCCGGAAGCCACCTGTTTGGTAGCGGACCGTTCCCAGTCGCCGTTAGGTTTCGGTTGGTAACGAATCGGGTCTTCTCCTCCTTCTCCACTGTTGCTACGACCACCGATACGATTCATGGCGATGGCGAGTGTGCTGTGCGCTTCGTGTGAGATAGAACCGAAGGACATAGCTCCGGTAGCAAATCTTTTTAGAATATTTTCAACCGGTTCTACTTCCTCAATTGGAATAGAAGTTGAAGTCCGGAACGTAAGCAAACCCCTTAAGGTACAAGCCTGTGTAAGTTGTTCATTAATTAATTTGGCGTATGTATCGTAAGATCGTTTATCATTTTTACGGGTCGCCTGCTGTAATAAGTGAATCGTCTGTGGATTAAACAAATGGTATTCACCATCTTTTTTCCACTGAAATAATCCTCCTGTTATGAGATTATTATTAGTCTTCAAGGGGTTATTATATGCCAGGCGGTGTCGAGAAACAACTTCTTTTGCAATTCCATCAAAACCAATCCCTTCAATTCTGGAAACGGTGCCTTTAAAACAAAAATCAACCACTTCTCGGTTTACCCCAAGTGCTTCAAAAATTTGCGCTCCCTGGTAAGATTGTAACGTCGAAATACCATTTTTAGAAAATATTTTTAACAATCCTTTTCCGATTGCTTTAATGTAAATATCTTTTGCTTTTTTACTACTAATATCCTCTGAAAAAACACCTTTTTGGTGGAGATCATCAATGGTGTTAAGTGCCAGATAAGGATGAATCGCATTAACTCCGTATCCAATCAGGGTAGCAAAATGGTGGGTTTCCCAGATATCCCCAGCTTCAACAACGATGCTAGTGGCATTTCTGAGTCCTCGCTTGATTAGGTGATGGTGAACGGCACCAGCGGCCAGTAAAGTGGGTACTGGTGCAACGTGTGGACCGGCATTATGGTCAGAAAGAATGATAATATTGGTGTTGTTCCGCGCTAGATCTTCGGCAGTAGCACAAATATGGTCCAATGCGGCTTTGAGACGGCCTTTTTGTTCATCCGCCACAAAGATCAGATCGACCTTTCCGGATTTATAGTTTTCATGATGGATGTATTTAATTTTGGTAAAATTACTAGCATCCAGAACGGGTTGATCTAAATGGATATATCGTGCATGCAGTGGATCATTTGATAATAGATTTCCTTTATTGCCCAAGGTAGTAAATAATGACATGACCGCCCTTTCTCTTATAGGATCAATGGGGGGATTGGTGACTTGGGCAAAGAGCTGTTTAAAGTAGTTTGCTAAATGTTGGGCATGGTGAGAAAGCACCGCTAACGGGGTATCAGTACCCATAGATCCAATTGGATCTTTTCCCTTCTGGATCATTGGTGAAATAATCACTTTTAAATCCTCCCGACTATAGCCAAATAATTGTTGTCGATTAAGAAGAGACCGTTGGTCCATCACCATTGCATTGACCGGTCGACCTGGTAATTCTTCGAGGGTAGTAAGATGATCGTCTAGCCATTCTTTGTAAGGAAGACGCTGACAAACAACCCGTTTCACTTCCTCATCGCCAATAATTCTTTTTTCATCCATATCTGCGATCAGCATCTTTCCGGGTTGTAAACGACCTTTCAAAATAACACTGCCCTGATCGACTGGTAAAGCTCCTGCTTCCGAAGCTACAATCAAGGTATTTTTATCCGTTAAACAATAGCGAGAAGGTCGGAGTCCATTTCTATCCAGCGTGGCCCCTACGAGAATTCCGTTGGTAAAACAGATAGACGCTGGACCATCCCAGGGTTCCATCATATTTTTATGATATTGATAAAAATGCTTTTTATAGGCAGGCATTAGTTCATCGTGTTGCCAAGCTTCTGGAATCATCATCATCAGGGCGTGGGGTAAAGAACGTCCGGATAACACCAGGAATTCGAGTACATTATCAAAATTACCAGAGTCAGAATGCCCTTGTCCACAAATTGGTTTTAGTCGACGCATCTCCTCTTCAGTAAATAGATCAGAAATCAATTGATCTTCTTTTGATTTCCACCAGTTCAGGTTTCCACGAATGGTGTTGATTTCTCCGTTATGCGCTACGTACCGGAATGGCTGTGCGAGTTTCCACTTGGGAACCGTATTGGTAGAAAATCGAGAATGAATCTGCGCAATCGCGGAGGTATAGTTCAATTCGCTTAGGTCTGGATAATATTCCCCCAACTGATGGGTGGTCAACTGTCCCTTATAAACAATGGTTTTATAAGAAAAAGATGGAATGTAAAACATATCCTGGGTCTGCGGATACACCTCATGAATATTATGAATAGTATATTTTCTGAGAACGAAGAGACGTCGTTCCAGGACCTTTAAGTCCAATGGCTTTTTAGGTTGAACGAAGACCTGTTCAATGTATGGCTCGCTTGCTAATGCTGACTTGCCAAGACTTTGGTTATTGGTAGGAACTTGACGGTATCCAATGAGTTCAAATCCTAATTCGTCAATATAGTCATTGAATAAAACCCGGCACTGATCCTGTAAGCGATCATTTTTAGGAAAGAAAATTACCCCTACTCCATATTCGCCGAATTCAGGTAATTCAATCTTTTGTTTACCCATTTGTTCAACGAAGAAATCATGTGGAATTTGGGTTAAAATTCCCGCACCATCTCCCGTATTAGGTTCGCAGCCACAAGCTCCCCGATGCTCCATATTGGTGAGCATGAAGACAGCATCTTTTACTAGTTTATGCGTTTTATTTCCATCAAGATTGGCAATAAGTCCGGTACCACAGGAATCCTTTTCCATTTCTGGAACGTAAAGGCCCTTGGTGGGTAATTCATTTTTGTGCATTTGCTGATCAGCTTCCTCCATTATAAATCATATTGAAAATTATCCTGCAACTTGAGGATAATCCAGTGAAAAATGAGATTTAATTTGGTAAATACAGCGTCCTGCTTTTCCATAGTATATCACTGTATTTAGCAAATACTATTAGGAAATAACCAATTATGGACGTTTGCGAACTTCAAATATTAGGCTTTTTAGATTAAAAACCAAATATTAGTTCATGATTTTAGGAAGAAACAATGGATAGTTTTGAGTTATTTTCAAAGCTAAAGTTATGATTTTAGAATATTATTACTGAATCTTCCGGATTTGACAAAATTATATTTTCAGATTCTGGATAATAGCTATAATATTTTTGATATAATAAATGAGAAAAGATTCTAGATGATTTAAATTTTTACAAGTTTTTTTACAATTTTCTGTTTATTCCTTTGAATAAACAACCAATAAACCCCTGATTCTTTAAAAATTGCATCATTTAACAGAATTTGGAAGGGGGCTGACTGAGGTGGTATTTCCTGCTGAAAAATAGTTCTTCCCAGTTGATCAATCAAAGTCAAATTTACACTGTTCACTGGGTTTGCCTCCAGGCTAATTTGGGTTCCTCCGCTAAATGGATTTGGAGTAATAATGATTGGGTCAACGTTGGACGGAACTGGATCTTCAGATGGTTTATGGATAAATTCCAGCATTAATGGTTGACTGCTATGATCGGTTAAGAGCACGTTCGCCGGATAGCCTGGGGATAGCTGAACCGCCTCACTTAAATATCCCGATTTTTTTGCTTTAATTTTCCAGGAAAAAACCCTGGATAAGTTATCAAGTGAGGTATAATTAATACTTCCGGCCATTCCTGTCCAGGTATCAGTTGATATGTTATCAAATAAAATAAATTCCTGTGGATCATACTCCACCTTTTCAATTTCTAAAACAGTAACGAACGAAGGATTAAACTCAATTTGACAAGCAAACCCTATTACATCTTTCAGATTATTTTGGGAGACAGTAAAAGTGTACTCTTTCCCCGCTTCTAGTTTTTGATCCCTGATTTGAAATGGAAAGGCGGTTCGAGTATCCCCATTTTGTAATTGATCAGGATTTGCGTTCCCACTAACATCGCCCATTTTTATCGCCACAAAGTCTATAATCCCCGTCGCCGGATCGATGTCACGACAGTTGCCGTTCCAGGGAACGGGATTAACCCATGGATCAAGCGAATCGATAAAATTGTGAGTCTGAGGGATAAAGCGCCAACTCTCCGTAGCATTAAAAACGGTATCAATAAATAAAAAAACTCTTCGTATTTCAATCAGGTCAACAGGGGTCAGGCTTTCACTCAAATTAACATCAGCCGCAAGCCACTGGTACGGATTTTCCAGGGTATCCACTTCCAGCAAATGACGTTGAAGAAGAATAACATCCAAAACGCCCAAACCGTTGTTAGCTCTCGTATTTTTGCTGAGATTAATTTCACAAGATTCCGTATTGGCGGGCAATCTGGAAAGATCATAGCTCCCATCCGGGCCAGTAACCTGGTCAGGAATTGTAGGTTGAGTAACAGAAATCTTCACCCCTGGAATTGGGAGATTCTGCCAGTCGCGAATGGTTCCGGTGATTTTTACGGATTCAGATAATCCGATATTACTCAAATCAAAACTAAGAATGGATCGGCCGTGGGTTCCAGCCACCAACTGATTGTTTTTTTCATTATAAACCAGATCATAAACTGGAATGGTTGGAAAATTACCGCCGAGTCTTTCCCAATTGGTTCCGGCGTTGAGTGAAGCATAGACCCCCGCATCGTTGGCCACCACCAGAGCAGTATCCTGATGCCGAGGTAAGATAAGAATGTCATTTACCGCGACGGGAGGTAAATCTCCTGCAATATTTTCCCAGGTTGTTCCTCCATTTTCTGATCGGAAAACAAAAGGTGTATTTTCATTATCCCGGTATCCGGATAAGGTGGTATATACCGTTTCGGAAAAAACAGGGCTAGCTTTAACACTTGTAACGTAACGTTCTGGTAAGCCTTGTTTTATTTCTTCCCAACTATCTCCGTCATTGGTCGTTCGCCAAACATTGGCATCGGTGGTTCCTACGTAGATTCTTCCGGTATCGAGGGAAGATTCGTCTAAAGTTGAAATGGTATGAAAGCCTGGAGAAAAGATAATTCCATCCGTGAGGTCCGGACTGATCGTCTCCCAGTTATTCGCCCGATTGGAGGATTTATAGACTCGATAAGTTCCGGTATATAAAGTATTTGATTCGTGTGGACTGATAAAATATTGCATGTCCCAGTTTCGACGATCAGCAGGAGGAATACCATTGGTCCCTCCTCTAAAATTATTCCCGTTATTGGTCACGGCAAGCCCTCCAAATTGTGACTCCGCGTAATAGTTAAGGGAATCATCAGGATTAAAAGCCATTTGAAAGCCATCAGCACCCCGGATGCGCGTCCAGTTGTTGATAGAACTGGCGTTGCCGCTTTGGGTCCCATTGTCCTGAAAACCGCCATAGTAGGTGTCTGGTTCAAAGGGATTGTACGCTACCCTGTAAACTTGAGTGGCTGGAATATTTTCAATATCCTCCCAAAAAGTAGTACTTCCTGATGGTCGACGGTAGGCACCACCGTCATTTCCAAGAATCACGCTCCCGTCGCTGGCGAATGCAATAGCGTGGTTATCCACGTGAACATTATCCGGTGCTGCTTCTCCCCAGGTGATTCCACCGTCCAGGGAAGAAATGAGCGGAACACCGAGTACAAATATTTCATTATCGTTAAACGGATTGACTCGTAGCCGTCCTAAATACCAGCCAAAGCCAAACATGGAGTTGTTAATAAAAGGCGTAAAAGTATTCGCAATTTCAGTCCAGGAGTCTCCGTTGTCCTCCGTTTTGAAAAGACCACTAAACTGGAAGGAAGCATTGGTAAAACAAGCAAAAAAAGTGTTTGGATTTTGCTGAGACTGTGATAGCGAAATTCTACTACCATTGTTGAAGGGTAATCCGTTGGCAAGTGGTTCCCAACTGATACCGCCATCCATAGAACGATAAACTTTATTTCCAAAACTGGTCAGGGTACTTTCCTGATTATTCCGGATCCGTGTCCAGATTCCGGCAAAAAGGATATCCGGATTGGCAGGATGCATAACCAGGTCGATTATGCCAGTTGAATTATTAATAAATAAAATCTGATTCCAGGATTGTCCGCCATCAGTAGATTTGTAAAGCCCTCGATCGTCAGTGCGTTCAAATGGTAATCCCATGGTACCAGCATAGATAATATCCGGATTAGCAGGATCGATAAGTATTTTGGAAACGATATAAGTTTCTGAAAGTCCCAGGTTCGTCCAGGTATTCCCGCCATCGGTAGATTTATAGATTCCGTTGCCAATAAATGGATAACCAGTAATGGAGGGATCTCCAGTTCCGACAAAAATGGTTTCAGGATCGTCGGGATGAAAAACCATATCCCCGATGGCCAGGTAAGGTTGATCGTCAAAAATGGGATTCCAGGTTGTTCCGTTGTCGGTAGTCTTGAAAATACCCCCTCCAGAGTATCCCAAATAAATAGTGCCAGGATCGTTGGGATGAACGAGTACGGCGTTGACTCGTGCGCCCGCGCTGCCGGGTCCTTCGGTCGTCCAGTCGGTAGCAAAACCAGGGTTGGTAGACCGCTGGAGTGCTTGCCCTTGTACCTGCTGCATCCCTTTTAGATAGGCCTTTTGAGAAAACTTATTGTCTGGATAAGATCTTTGTAGAAAGAAGTGATCGGCCGGGCCGTGCTTGGCGATTACTCCCGGATTTTCTTGTAGAGCTATTGACGGAATATTGGTCGATTCCTGGTTATGAAAAAAATAGAAAAAGACTACTACCGAAATAATCAGGAAAATAAAACGAATAAGTTTTTTCATATACCGCTTATGTTTAATTGAATACTGTTTTCTGGAATAAGGGGTAATTGGGAAGAGGTTAGGGATGCGCACTACCCTATTTTTCTGTAAAGAAGAAAATTGATTAAAGATTGAATCCTTCTACATTAGGAATGTTGACAAGTTACTAATTTCCGATTGATTAAAAAAGTAGTTTAAACAACAGAAATAGACATTTTGGAAAATAAGATATTAAAGGAAGGAGTTATTTAGTTAATGATAACTAAGTTAGAAAATTACGAATGAGTAAAAATTTCTTTCAACATAGGGCTTAAGTAGATAACCTTAAGAATCGATAAAAACAGCTAAAATATTATTGATTATAGCGGTGTTCGGCATCATGTGCACTTACGATGTTATTGTTGATAACATCTTCTTCTACCAGGCCATCTCTCAGGCGGATGATGCGGTGAGCGTGCTCAGCAATATCTGGTTCGTGGGTAACGAGAATGATCGTGTTGCCCTGCTTATGAATTTCCTCCAGAATGGCCATAATTTCGATGGAAGTTTTGGTATCCAGATTACCAGTCGGTTCGTCGGCGAGGATGATAGCTGGATTGTTAACGAGAGCTCGGGCGATGGCCACTCTTTGTCGTTGACCACCAGAAAGTTCATTAGGTTTGTGGTCTACTCTATCCCCAAGATTTACGGCGGTGAGTGCTGCGTTGGCTTTTTCGCGACGGCTGGTTTTATTGAGTCCACTATAAACGAGTGGAAGAGCTACATTATCCAGCGAAGTCAAGCGAGGTAAAAGGTTGAAGGTCTGGAAAACAAACCCTATTTCCTTGTTTCTTACTTCGGCCAAATCGTCATCTTCCATGGTACTTACATCTGTACCGTTTAGAAGGTATTTTCCTTTGGTTGGCGTATCGAGACAGCCCAAGAGGTTCATCAAAGTAGACTTACCGGATCCGGAGGGTCCCATTAACGCGACGTATTCATTTTTTTTGATGCTTAAGGTTAACGATTGGAGGGCGTGGACCTTTTCGGTTCCCATGACGTAAGTTTTACCGAGGTCAGAAATTTGGATAATGGAATCATTCATAGTGTCTATTTTATTACTTTCGGAACGAGGAATCCCTCTTCGTCGTGTTTTGGAGCATTTTTTAGGGCATCCCCACGATCTGTTTTTTCACTGATGGTATCAGGTCTCAGTACGTTGACCGCATCGGTTAAGTGAACGAGCGGTTCAATATCGTCCAACTCCAGTTCATCCATTTTACTGACTAAATCAAGCATTTTGTTAAGATCAGTGCTCATGGTTGCTCTTTCAGCATCAGAGAGTTGGAGTCTGGCTAAATTTTCTAGCTTTAAAATTAAGGCGTTATCTATTTTCACAAGTTAAATTTTCGATGATTACCGCTATTTATTCTACCAACGGCACTTTTGGGAATTTTTAAATGACAATATAAATAAATTTTAGGAACCCGCTTTAGAAGAATTTTTGTTTTTTTTTGTAAAAGGTTTCTAAAGATAAAAAGGGAATCGTATTTTCGCGATTATTAAAAGAAGCTGTTTAAGAATGAAGCATTTATGAATCAAACTCCTCCCAACGTTAAGCATGTCGCCATTGCTGGAAATATAGGTGCCGGAAAGACCACTTTGTGCACACAACTTGGTAAACATTTTGGCTGGGATGTTCATTACGAATCTACGGACAATAACCCGTATCTCAGTGATTTTTATAACGATATGAAACGCTGGTCTTTTAATCTGCAGATTTATTTTTTAAATAACCGCTACCGGCAGATTTTGGATATTCACAAGGGGGATGTTACCGTTATTCAGGATCGAACCATCTACGAGGATGCAAATATCTTTGCTCCTAACCTGCATGATATGGGACTGATGACCACGCGTGATTTTGATAATTATACCGATTTATTTAATCTGATGACTTCGCAGATTTCTCCACCGGATTTATTGATTTATCTAAAAGCAGATATTTCGACCCTTGTTTCTCATATTCAAAGTCGTGGTCGAGAATATGAAGGTAGTATCAGTCTGGATTATCTAAAAAGACTTAACCAGCGCTACGATGCGTGGGTTGAGACGTATGATGCGGGTAATCTTTTGGTGATTGATGCAAATAATATTGATTTTAAAAATCGTCCGGAAGATTTGGGAAAGGTGGTGAATTTGGTGCAGGGAGAATTGCATGGGTTGTTTCAGTAAAATCATATGGAATATTTAAAGATGTAATTGATCGAAAATCAATTGCACCTTTAAGCTTTTGGCAACTAACTATCAGATCAAAAGCCAATTTTCCATCACAAGAATTCATCCAGTAATTTTTCAAACTCAAATTTAAACTCCGTCAATAATTTAAGATCTTCCTTGTGAGTATCTTCAGCCATTTTCATAAATGATACTGAATCGATAAAGTATATTTTATCCATTTCCCCAATAATCTGATTCAGCACAAAGTTGGCCGCGTACTCTTTATCCGCTTCATCCAGAAAGCCTATATTTTTGGCATAAAACAATACGTTCAGTTTTCGGTCAGGCGTTATCCGACAAATAAACCTCCACTCTGCAGCATCAATGGTTTGTTGCAGCATAAACGAATCGTACATTTTAAACGTAAAATCCCAGTCTACTGCGGGCTTCGCAGGGAAAAAATTCCAGTATGGTAATTCGGGTGCTTCCCCAATGATGGCTTCCGAAAGACGCAACATTTTAGCATTGCCGTTTGGAGAAATTGTAAAACGGTGTGGTTTGTCTTGCCCCTCCCCGATCTCCCAAGAGAAAACACCAAATTGTAATACTTGATTGTCCAGCAGTTCTCTGGTTGCAACGGGGTCGGATATTTCTCGGAATTGTCGCTCATGCTGGACGAACCACTCCCAGAAGTGAATGATTTTATTTTTTAGTGAACTGGTTTCCATGGTGTACATTTAACTTCATTGGATGTGAAAAAGGTATACCACAAACATAAATATTATAATTTGTTTTGCACAGAATCATAGTCGTTCTTTTATAGTTCTTCAAATTAATGTATCACAAACATAGTCGCTCCTCTGGAGCTCAGGCTATTTTGGAATCTACTTCAACACCTCCGCCACTTCCCCAAAATTTTTACACCAGGTGGCTCCGTTTTTTTCGGCCATCTCCCCTACTGCTTTCAGGCTTCTTAGAATAAAAGGTGCAAAGGGTCCATCAATTTCCGAGAAGCAAAAAACGGTTCGTTCGGGACGTTTGTTGGAATCATCGATAATTTCGGCAATGGAATAAACTCCTTTCATTTTACTGGTAATCACGTAGAGACAATAATCAGCCGAAGAGCGTTCCTCGATTTCTTTATGTTTTAATTCTTCGGTCCAATTGAGGACGATGGGATTGTAAAAATTGATGGTTAGCTTTGGGATTAACTCGTCCCGCCAAAGTGATTTATTACAGGTTCCACCTAGAAATACTTTTTTCATCTTTTCCTTTTGTTTGGTCATTATGATATTTTCAGAACTTTAAGCTAATAAAACTGGTTAGAATATAGCTTTAAACATACTATAAAGAAAATTACGACTGAGTAAAATATTACTTAGTTATTATTGCATCGGAGTTTTCCTCTATTTGTTTTTTCAAAAGACTTCGGATTCCCGCCAAGGTATTCTCTTTTGTAATTTTTCCATTTAAATAGACCGTTTCCAGTAATCCTTCAGACTCTTGTTCTTTAGTAACCATGTCTTCCATTTTCTGAACAACCGTACTTGTCCCGGAAAGCTTGA
>Ga0209187_1004539_pt1 | contig 10501 bp, 8 predicted proteins | sample BantaG_FD_187430 | JGI IMG/M metagenome (GOLD analysis project Ga0209187, IMG submission 187430) | Marine algal microbial communities from Bantry Bay, Ireland - BantryBay_4 metaG (SPAdes) (version 2) | ecosystem: Host-associated > Algae > Red algae > Unclassified | place: Bantry Bay, Ireland... | reverse complement strand
CCAATACCAATGACAAGTATTCCCATCTCTGCCAGTGCTTTGCAGAACCAGTCCATCCGAAAGAAAGGAAGTTATATACTTTACGTCTGAATCCTTTAGCTCTATCTCTTACTGTTGCAAAATCAGGTACCAATCCTAAATACCAGAATAATAAGGATACCGTGAAGTAGGTACTGATGGCAAATACATCCCACAATAAAGGAGAATTAAAGTTAGGCCATAATGGACCTCTTGTATTTGGATAAGGAAAAATAAACATTGCCATCCAAATTCTACCCATGTGGATAAGTGGAAAAAGTCCAGCACACATTACTGCAAATATTGTCATGGCTTCTGCAGCTCTATTCACACCTGTACGCCACTTTTGTCTAAAGAGTAAAAGTATCGCGGAGATCAATGTTCCTGCATGACCAATACCAATCCACCAAACGAAATTTGTGATGTCCCAACCCCATCCAATCGTCCGATTTAGATTCCACGTACCGATACCATGCCAGATTGTCCACAGTATGCATAAGATCCCTACTGTCAATACTGATACTGAAATTAAAAAAGCGACTAACCAAGTAGCGCTTGGCGTCCGCTCGGTTGCAGCAACCAAATCATTAGTGATGTCGTGGTAGGACTTATGTCCTTCAACAAGTGGAGTCCGAATTGGGCTAACTGGTGCACTCATTTATACTTATTTATTGTTTATCGACTACGCGTCGAAATTTTCATCTTTATTCAAAACTTTCATAGAATACATAACCGAAGGTCTCACATTCACCTCTTCCAAGACAGCATATGTCATCGGAGAATTCATCTTCTTTGTGACTTCAGCTTTCTTATTATTCATATCACCAAACGTAATTGCTCCCGTTGGACATGCTGTCTGGCAGGCCGTTTTTACATCTAGGTCAGTCAATTTTCTACGTTCCATTTTCGCTGTCAACTTCCCTTCTTGTATTCTCTGAACACAGAAACTACATTTCTCAATAACACCTCTTGATCTTACTGTGACATCTGGATTCAATACCATTCGCGTCAAGTTATCAGCACCAAATGGAAGATTCTCTCCATTCACTTTGACTTGATTGGCAGGAAATATATCTGCAGTAGTGAAATCATTCCAATTGAAACGTCTCACTTTGTAAGGACAGTTATTTGCACAATATCTTGTACCGATACATCTGTTGTAAGTCATTTGGTTAAGACCTTCACTACTGTGATTGGTTGCATTCACTGGACAGACATTCTCACAAGGAGCATTATCACAATGTTGGCACATCAATGGTTGATACACCGTGTTTGGATTTTCGACATCACCAAAATAGTATCTGTCAATTCTCAACCAACTCATTTCCTGGTGTATTGCCACCTTATCTTTACCAACTACAGGGACATTATTCTCAGCCATACAAGCAATTGTACATGCTGAACAACCTGTACATGCTGTCAAATCGACATGCATCCCCCAGTGGTGACCTTGTGAATATAGTTCTTCAGTATATTGGTCGTAAGGATAAAGTGTTTGTTGATTTAATTCTTCAAAATGCTCACGCTCGTGAATCAAATGATCAACCTCCTCTTCCAAATGATTTAAGTTAGACTTTCTAAGAATAGAACGTTCAACCAATGCACCTTGGAACCCAGCGAAAACATTTCCATAACCAGGAGCTAATGCCGCTTCATCAGCATTCATTAGCTCGCCATTTTTATCAGCACTGGTTACTCCCATCGTGTGATGGTATTGCACACACGAAAAATTTTCTTCTTCTCTTCCAGTATTTTCTACACTTACATTCGTAGCAAAGTACTGTCCATAATTATCAACTACTGTCAAGCTATCGTTCACGTTGACGCCAATACCTTGTGTCGCAAAACCGCCATTCTCTCGACCATACCCCATTGCCAAAGAAACCGTACCTGGCATTTGTCCAAACTGTTGAATGACAGGAACCGTCATTGTTTTTTCTCCGATAGTCAACTTCACTAAGTCGCCATCCTTTAATTTTTTATATCCGATAAACTTTTTTACACCATCAAACTCTACTGGAACGGCAAGGTAATTACCCCACGTTGTTCGAGTCACTGGATCTGGCATCTCTTGCAACCAAGGATTGTTTGCATGTACACCATTACCAATTGAAACTGGTTCTTGAAAGCTTATCTCTAATGCGTCTCCAGAACTTGGTCGCACTAAGGCATTACTCGCTTCTGAAACGCTAATCCCTGAAAAAGACAACTCAGGACCTCCGCCAGCATTGACTAATCCTTCACGAAGTATCTCATCAACCATAGCATCTGTTGATGTAAAACCAGAAGCTCCAACCGCCTGTGACCATTTACTTCTTAGGTACGAGAAATATGGTTGCTCATCATCAACAAAACGACTACCAGCTAAAGCCATAAAGACTTCTTCTGCTTGCTTCGTATCAAACAGTGGGTGTATTGTTGGTTGGATAATACTTATCTGACCTTTTTTAGCTTCTGCGTCTCCCCAACTTTCCAATCCATGATGAATTGGTGCAATGACATTACAAAGAGTTGTTGTTTCATTATGTCTATAAGCCAATGCTATTTTAGATCCCACTTTTTCAAGACCTGCAGCAAATGCAGCTCCATTAAAGTAATCATAGACTGGGTTTGCATCATGAATGATGATTACATCTACTCTTCCCGCATTCATTTCAGCAACAAGCGCAGCCATATCTGAGTCGCTCCCTTGACGTTGCATGGAAGCATGAGTAAACCCTATTGTATTTCCGTAATTTCCTAAGTGGTTATTGATTGCATTGATCAGCAATTGTTCGCCTAAGTTATTATTACCACTAACGACAATTGCATGTCCTTTGTGCGCAATCAATTGCTGGGCTACCTTCTGAAGTCCTTTTTTTGCTTTTGCTGTTAAACCAGCCGTCCCAACGTTACCGCCGAGTACTTGGTTATATAAATATGCAACTGCTGAGCTTTGCTCAGATGGCTTCACTAATATTCTGTGATCGGCATTACTTCCAGTCATTGACATGTGGCTTTCGACCTGAACATGTCTTGACATTGAAGCTCCTTTGACTGATTTTATCTTTCTCTTTGTAGAATATGCCTTACTGTACTCAATTGGAGATATCCATGTGCCTAGAAAATCTGCATTAAAACTGACAATATAATCGGCTTTGTCAAATTTATAATCCGGAACAACTCTTTCTCCAAATGATTTATCATTGGCATCTAACAGAGCCGAAATAGAAACTGGATCATACTGTACAAGCTTTGTATTTGGATACTTAGCTGAAAATTCTGAGATCAATGACTTAAAGCTTGGACTCAGTATTGTATTGCTAACAATACGAATTCTAGAACCACTATTTAAAGCTGATCCAACTGAAGACATCAAATCATCCCAACTCGCACTTGCAAATCCATCATCTTCAGCAACTTGGGGCGCTTTTAATCTATTGACATCATAAAGATCTAGCACACTTGCTTGGGCTCTGGCAGAAGTACCTCCGCCAGTTATAGGACTTAGCGCATTGCCTTCTATTTTGATCGGTCTCCCCTCTCTTGTTTTGACCAAAACTGGGCAATACTCTCCACCTTTGACATAAGTGGAAGCATAGTATGTCGCTACACCTGGAACTATGACCTCTGGTTTGACAACATATGGAATGGCTCTATTAACTGGAATCTCACAACTAGCTGCTACTGTTGCAGCACCCAATCCAAATCCCAAATACTTCAAGAAGTCTCTTCTTGAACTGTCTGCTTCATTCGCGATAGTTTCATCACCTACAGTGTTTACCGTATTCTGTAATGAAGCAATTTGAACTTCTTTTTGTGCCTCTTGAATAAATTCTGGATCATGATTAAGGTCTTTGCCTCCAATCCATATTCCATCTTGGCTATTCTTCATGAATATTTATTATTACTAATGGTATTCGTAAACTCAATTAATAGTGGCACTTCTGACATTCTAGACCACCTATATCTTCTACTGTCATACCTTCTCTTGCTCCAGCTTCAATCTCATCATGATATTTGGTATAACTCTCATAATATTCGTTGCCAGCGAACTGGACTTGTGTTTGTCTGTGGCAATTGATACACCATCCCATTGACAATGGGGAGTACTGCGCAACAACTTCCATCTCTTCTACTTTACCGTGACATGTTTGACAATCTAAACCGCCCACTGTGACGTGTTGAGCGTGATTAAAATATACATGATCAGGTAAATTGTGAATTCTAACCCATTCAATAGGTCCTTCAATATTCACCTCACCGTTTATCTTTGGTCGGTGGTCGCTAGTCAATGAGGTCACTATATCATCCCACTGATTGTCTATTTCATCTAAAAGATCGTCGGTGACTACTTCAAAATCCTCATCGTTTTCTATTGTATTCTCCAACATCCATCCAGTGTAGATTTCTTTTTTCTCGTCTAAAGAAAGTTTATCGTAGTTGGGAATGTATTCTCCTGTACCTTTTGGTAAGTAACCTATTGATGCATATATTTTAGTCAATTCGGCAGTTCCATATTCAGAACCATATTTAATCGCTGAGTGGCAGTTTATACATGTATTTGTAGCAGGTATTACTGAATGCTTTGATCGTCTTGCACCATCATGACAGTATTTACAATCAATTTGATTGACTCCTGCGTGTGTCGCGTGTGAGAACTTTATTGGTTGTTCTGGTGCATATCCTTGTTGTCTTCCTAAGTTTATAGCATTAGAAGCTGCTGTGTAGGCACCTAGAACAACTAGACCAAATAATATAAAACTAATGACTCCTTTACTCGTAAGCGTTTCGAGGACTGTTTTTCGTTGATATGATTGACCATCTTTTTCAGCGGCGAGGTAGTTGAGGTTCCCAATTATTCTAGTCAGTATGAATGCGAATAGAAGTAAGACCGCAAATAATATCCAATATAACCAGCCACCAATACCTTTTTCTTGTGCTTGAGCATCACCAACAACTGCAACTGAACCAGCTACTGCACCATAGGTACCATCATAAACACCATTAATATATGCCAACAAAGATCCTATATCATCATCAGTCAAATCAGGGAAAGCAGTCATGGCAGATTTGTTGTACTGCACATACACTTCATTGGCTCGGGGATGACCTGTTGCTATGAGTGCTTGTGAGTTGCGAATCCAAGCGTAAAGGTCAGATTCTGGATAGTCTATCCATCGCTCTTGTACACCACCTAATGCTGGACCAGTGGAGTTAGATTTCATGTTTTTATTGTGACATGTGGCACATTTGGACCTAAATAGTGCTTTTCCATCATCTGGAGACACTTCAGCGGAGATGTTCAGTGAAAGTCCAAGAAAGAAGATGCCTATTAAGCTTTTATAAATCAATGATTTACATATCATTATTTTTACCTTTATATGTTAGATGGCACAGTGTTGCCATAATTTGCTGCAAAAATATTGTTTAGTCATAGTATAACGCAATAATTGAATGCGTTGTTTCCTATTTAGATTTCGTCTAAATAATGACAATATGCCGTGTAGCTTAAACAGATACAGCGGCTTTTATATGAGGATGATGCTGATAATTGACCAACTCAATATCCTCGAATTCAAATGAAAATAAATCGGTTACCTCTGGGTTTAACCGTACAACAGGTAAAGGCAGTGGTCGTCGTGTTAATTGAAGAGCTGTTTGCTCCAAATGATTGTTATACAAGTGTACGTCTCCAAAGGTATGTACAAATTCGCCATATTCCAACCCTGTGACATGCGCCATCATCATGGTAAGCAAGGCATACGAAGCGATATTGAACGGTACGCCCAAAAATGTGTCTGCCGATCGTTGATACAATTGACATGACAATTTTCCATCTGCGACATAAAACTGAAACAAACAGTGACACGGCGTTAATGCCATTTGATCAAGTTCACCTACATTCCAAGCATTCACGACTATCCGCCTACTTGCAGGATCATTCTTGATTAGATCTAGACAATATTGAATCTGGTCTATACTCGTCTCATCTGGCTTATTCCATGATCTCCATTGTTTACCATAGACAGGTCCAAGATCGCCATCTTTATCAGCCCACTCGTTCCAAATCTTTACACCATTTTTTTGAAGGTAATCTATATTGGTATCGCCTTTCAAAAACCATAACAATTCGTGAACGACTGACTTCCAGTGTATTTTCTTTGTTGTCACAAGAGGAAACCCATCTGATAAATCAAACCTCATTTGATAACCAAAACAGCTAATTGTACCCGTTCCTGTTCTATCAGGTTTGGATATCCCTTCGTCAATAATGTGTTGTAGTAGATCGTGGTATTGCCTCATTCTCTGCTTTAGGATCACAAAGATTAAAAAAATAAATATATGTTTTAATATAATATCGAATTATCTCGTGATTTTACAATACAGACTAAGACTATATTGTTGGATTAATATCCATATTATATGTGTTTATTTATTAATTTGGTGAAAGTTAATTTTGAACCTGTATTTAAGAACATATTATCCTCTATTATTATCCTTATTCGCACTTGGTACAAGTGCTCAAAAAACTTCAATTAATAAAGTTAGGTGCTCTAATTCAAATGAAGTTTACGACAACTACCCTATCACTAATAGCCAAACAGAACGGAGAAATTTGGAATCCGTTTGCATGGTCATTCACATTCTTCAGCGTTCAGATGAAATTCAGATTACTGACGAGCAAATCTTTGAACAGCTTGATAGAATCAATAAGGACTTTCAAGGCTTGGATAACAATCTTCCGCTTATACCAGAAATTTTCCATGAAAATATCGGGAATCCCAACTTTAAATTTGTTTTAACTGATAGAGATCCAGATGGGCAAACGTCTAATGGGATCATTAGAAAAGTGACTTCTTTGGTCAATATTGGAAGTCTCGTATCTCGTGATGGTAAGGATGTCATCAAATTTAGTTCACTTGGTGGTTCTGACTCTTGGCATCCAGATTCTTGTATCAATGTATGGGTCGGTGTTATCAGAGATGTATTTGGAACAACAAGTCCATTAGATCTTGCGGGAAGTGAAGAAGATGGCATTATCATTTCACCAGAAGCCTTTGGTCTGGTTCCAGATACAACTGGAGAAAACTCTAGTACTACTTTAGGTCGAACATTAACTCATGAATTAGGGCATTATTTTGGTCTTGCCCACCCTTGGGGTTCTCGAACTGGCTGCAACAATAATGGAGATGGTATTGAAGATACACCTCTGCAAGAAGGCCCTTATGTCAACTGTCCAGAATTCCCACAAGTGTCTTGTAACAGTGCTGATATGGTCAATAACTATATGCAATTTACTGATGATGAATGTTTGCTGTTTTTTACGAATGGACAAGTACAACGAATGAGAGAAGTCCTAGAAGATATACGTTCTGGTATAGTCGTCTCTACAATTGATTTAGAAGAGGAGGAAGCGTTCTTTGAGATAAGACAGTCTGAGGGAAGTTTGGATATCCTACATCAAAACACGTCATCTGGTTTGACATCTGTTTCTATATTTAACACTTCAGGACAATTAATTCTTAACGAACAATTAAATAATGTAAATGTGCACACCATTGATACCAATAATTGGTCTCGTGCAGTTTATATACTATTAATACTTGATGAAAACCGTAGATTTACTCATACTTTTATTGCCGGTTATTAATTAAACATATTTGTTACTGATGAGAATTTTGATTTTGCTTGTAAGTATATTACTAGCTGCTTGCGGAACGAAGAAAATTGCAGTTTCTGATGACTTCCAGATTAAAATGGATAAAGGAGCTTGTTTTGGTTCGTGCCCTGTGTACACTATAGATATTGATAACAATGGAAATGCTATTTACGATGGAATACGATTTACCCAAAAAACAGGTAAGTATAAAATTAAATTGACTCCCTCTCAAATGAATGAATTGTCAGAATTGCTTGAAAGAATGAATTTTTTCTCACTCCAAGATAAGTATGTCAGCGACATTGCTGATTTACCAACAGTCTCTATCTCCCACACAAATAAAGGCTTATCCAAAACTGTTAGCGGTAAAGACAACCGACCAAAACCTATTCTAGAATTACAGAAGCTTTTAGAAAACATCGTTAATCAAGACGGATGGGTAGCCATGGAATCGACAAAAAAATCAACTGAGGAAGTCGCAGAAGAGGAAGAAGAAGAGAAAGCCCCGATAATAGAAAGAGAAATTATCATCCAGTTTAAATCAGGAACAATCATCAGTAGATGGATGAGAGACTATAAAGAATATAAAATGTTTGTCAAAAAACCTCTAACAGAAGATAAACGAACTTGGATTGTTCAATACAGCACTAAATTAATCAATCCTCAAATGCTGTTACATAAGGTGCAAAATGATCCTGGTGTGGAGTCTGCTGAATTTAATCGAAAGACAGAGACCCGCTAATCCAACTCGCTTTTTATCTGCAGTTAGTGATATAAAAATAAGTTTGGATCAAATTCAATTCCACTCAAGTGAATAGAGAAGACATTAAAGCCCTACGCCCCATCATTCCCGAAATTACAGAATACAAAGATGCAAGTGATGGAGAACAATTTCAAACTGAAGTATTGCGTCCAATTGCTAAATACCAAAATGTGATAATCTTAAAAATGTTCAGCGCTTATCTAGCCAAGTTTAAGCTGACGTTAGAAGGTAAATCTATAAAAGATCAAGAAAGCGTTATTGTCCATGCAATGAAGACCAATAAGGAACTTAAATCTTTCTATCATGGGTTAATGGCATCAATGATGACGGCAGAAGAATTTGATACCTATATCAATAACCGATCTGAATTAAACAAAAGAATTACTGCACTATTGACTCAGCGTATTGTTTCTCAAATGGTAGAGTGAATGTCTAAAGGGTCTCAAATATGAAAAAAGAGAGAAGGTATGACATAGACTGGATTAGAGTCATTGTTTTTGACACTTTAATCTTTTATCATGTCGGAATGTTTTTCGTAGAGTGGGATTGGCATATAAAGAATAATGAAGTAGTCGAATGGGTGAAGTATCCAATGTTATTTATCAATCAATGGAGAATTCCAATCCTATTTGTTGTTTCTGGAATGGGGACAAGATTTGCTCTCTCCCACAGAAATGCTAAAGAATACAATAAAGAAAGGATAAGTCGTTTACTAATTCCTTTAGTATTTGGAATGCTAATTATTGTTCCTCCTCAGGTATATATTGAACGATTAACGCAAGGGAATTTGTTTTCTTCCTATTTTCACTTTTACCCTCATTATTTTGACGGTATTTATCCCAAAGGAAATTTTAGTTGGCACCATCTCTGGTTTTTGCCATATTTATTATTAATGTCCATTATTGCAACTCCAATATTTATTTACTTTAGAAAAGAAAACAACAAGTTTATTTTACGGATCAGAAATTTAATAGATAAAATCCCGCTTGTATTGTATTTTGGAGTTATTCCGTTAATAGTTATTCAGCTCCTACTTGCCGACAAATTTCCAGTGACACATGCCTTAATTGATGATTGGTTTGCTATTCCATATTATTTCTCCTTATTTATTTTAGGCTACTTACTCATATGTTGTGAAACTTCTTTTTGGAGGTCTGTGTTGAGAATCAGACTATGGACGTTGAGTATCGGCATTATAGCATATCTTCTTTTAATCAGCCTACCAGAAAATAGTCCTCTGTATGAGATAATAAAAGTGACAAATATGTGGAGTTGGATTTTAACAATATTTGGTTTTTCCAGTAAATATCTCAATCAAGAAAGTGAGTTGATTAAATATCGGAATAAGGCCGTATATCCGTTCTATATTTTACATCAAACCATTACTATAATTTGTGGTTACTTTTTATTGAATTTGAGCATTCACTATTCTGTTAAAATGCTAATTATGGTTATCGTAACTTTTGGAGGTTCCTGGCTTTTATATGAATTTTTAATATTGAGAGTTAATTTCATTCAACCATTTTTTGGTGTTAAAAGAAAAACTTAATCAGCCCAAGTACCCTGCGACTATCTCTCCCAAAAGTTCGTTAAAATCATATGCGCAAATAATAGCCCCCAAAAAATAAATCCATGAGAAAAGCACTCTGTATTATTTTGATAGGATTTTTAATTTATTCATGTGGGCAAAAAAAATCAACAGAGAATAAATATGTTATCAATCCCATCGAAAAGGAAATAAACGACACACCTATCATTGAAGAAAAAGGTGGTTTAAACTTAGAAATTAGCACTACATCTGAGATCTTAGACACTATTCCTATACACGTGTTTAAATCAGGTGATATACTTTGGGATTTAGGCAGAAGCTATTATGGAAACCGTCATTATTCTTCCATAATTGCAACTTACAATGAAATTGAGGATGTCCGGAATATTGAAAATGGTAGTCCAATTAAACTACTACCTGCTGTAAGCAGGTAGATTTATCTTACGCCTGCAAGGCGGTTAAGATTCATCGTGAATCCTAAAGTCAGGGTCGTCTGGCTCTGTATCTTGTGATTCAATATATTGTTTTA
>Ga0209187_1004538_pt1 | contig 10501 bp, 10 predicted proteins | sample BantaG_FD_187430 | JGI IMG/M metagenome (GOLD analysis project Ga0209187, IMG submission 187430) | Marine algal microbial communities from Bantry Bay, Ireland - BantryBay_4 metaG (SPAdes) (version 2) | ecosystem: Host-associated > Algae > Red algae > Unclassified | place: Bantry Bay, Ireland... | reverse complement strand
CCCTTAACTGCCGGCGCCCGTCCATCCAAAAACTCGCACTATGCCCACTGTATCCCATCTCCATCGACCGCCGCCCTGTCATATGGTCGGCCGGGGCGTCCCCCCAAGGAGGAAGGGGTGATGGTGCTTGGGGTGGAGGTCAATTGAAAGGTGTTGCTCGCACGGAGGTCGCTGCTGTGCCGTTGCGGTAGATGTGGAGAGCTCAGATCGTGTCGACCGTTATTTGGACACTTGACGATGTTAAATGTGGGTAAGATGTGGGTACATCGGACGTGGGTCGGCGACCCACATTCTACCCACATTTGATATCCACGCCCGACTTGCCGACGCTCTCTACTGACACTGTTAAACGATCAGCAATCCGGGGTAGTCGTCTACGGACAAGAATTAGCCTACAACCGTCTTTAAGAGAGTAGATGCGGCGATTTTCATCGATTATACATAATAGGGCTGTTAATATAAGTTCTTACGTTATCTCGGATAAGAGCTCCTATGAATATCCCCGCGACATAAGATCGCTCCCGGAAAGTTCTGCTATCCTTATCCTTATACGTCTTGGATAATGAACTGCATGTGATAAAGTAAATAAAAAACAAGGTGAACTGTGTGTCGTATCAGTGCCTGTCAAGCCATGCATTTGTGGGCTCAAGTTGGGCGTCAAACTGTTGTGGGTTCATACTGAGGGTCACGCATCACAACATTACCGCACAGCTCGCTCACACTGCTCTTGCTTCGCACTCGAACCCTCGGCCACGGCCCCTCTCTTTCTTCTCGAGCCCTCCTGTGCCGGCACGGTATGGTGCCTAAGCGACGGAAGAGCGAGCGACTGGGGCGTCTGGGAATCAAATCCACTCTGCACGCACACTCTTGCCACATCTGCGATTGCGTCACACTCCTTGTGCGTGGAGCCGCACAGAGTTTCGAACTGCGCCAAGTCATGGTGTGCACGTACGGCGGCATATTGCCGACGACGACGGTTGTGCAGCACTCCTGAGACGTGCTAAATGGCACATCCTAGGCCTTCAACTGCCCGTTTTCGGGGTGTGCCATACCCTGCGTGCCAAACCTTGAAAGAGCACGACCGGGGTGTGATCAACATATATCAGCATGCGAACAGAAGCAAAACCAGACGGCCAGGAATTGCACGTGAACCGACCGCTGCGTAGCTCTTCGAGATTGCATTCAACTTATGTGATCCACTTCGACCTTATGTTCGGATCGTAGACCCGGGCGTGGTTTCTAGGCTTCTGTGCTAAAGGTCGTGATCGGGGGCGCATCGCCCTCCGCGCCCTCAAAATCAGGGTGTGATGCACATTTCTGCCTACGACTCAACGCGCGACTATGGAGCCGCCCCATGCAGAAGATGCCAGAGCCGTGGCCAGCTCTGTCATTTGTGGGTACGTGTTGGTAAGTCCGTTAATCCTTCTTACGTTTTATCTCAGATGCTGTGGTGGGGGTGCAAATGCCTGTCATGGCCTATACCAAATTGCAGAACTTCTGTCGACTTATTTTCTAGTGTTCATCTCTTATTTTAACAGCGTCAGTCATGTTTCCTCTAAAATGGTTTTATAAGGGATATGCATGCCTAACAGGCTTATGTTAACAGCCTTCATCGTTTTCCATGATTAAAATCATTGGGCGCCATTACGAAACTGCAGAAGTACGCAGAAATATTACAGAATTCCAATCAAGTCGGCATTAGACGTCATACGCCAACTTACTAAGCATCCTCTGCAAAACTGCGAGTTTGACTTGAGCATCGTGGCAGGCTGTGTTCCTCTTAACAAAGACAGTGCCGACACCACCGTTGCTAAGCGGCAACTGATGGTGAGAAACAGCGGTGGGGCTGAAGCGACATATCATTCTGGATAGTGAGACTCAGGTCTGGCCTGAGCAGTTGCTCGAGACGGCGCCGTGGCTTTGACCAAGCGTCCTCCTGCTCTCCAGTCGCTTAACGAGCCTTGCAGAACACATATGTGGCCAACATAAATCGACCACACCTGGCAACCTCGCTCAGATGTACTATGTAGGATGCTATGTCGCAATTGTGTACTCATGCTCTGGTAACCTCGGCTTTTTCTGGAGAGGCCTTGGGTGCGACTGTACCCTCCCCATATGCACAGCTTAGCTGATGCTACCGGATGCGGGTCGCCTCAACTCCACTATTGTCACGTCCGCCCCACACATCCTGTCCCACCGCTCGTTCCTCCCGCATTCAGGTACCAATCCTGGAACCCTCACCTCCAGTGATCTTCTCGAACCGCCCTGCCATTTCCCTCCGCGTACCCGGCTGCCTCACAGCTCCGCTTACACCACGCTTCCTCGGAGGAAGCATCCAGGTGATGATGAACTCATGCATGTCTTGCTGAGCCCGACAGCAAGTGAAGAAGAGGAAACCAAGATTCGTACGTCTGGCCAGGCCAAGCGCCTTCACCACCTTTACTCGACGCCACGCCCCGAGAGAACGCGGTGACCAATGGCACTCGACGGCTTTGCGGGAGTCCGGCACGTGGTCGTCCTGCGCCTTGGCATTGTCACCGGAACGCCGGCCCCGCCCTCCAGGTGAAAGGCAACTGTAAACTCCCGCACGGCGGCAGTCAGCGACAGATAAGCGCATACGATGGTTTTCTGAAAATTGGCCACCCGGAGAGGGTCACGGTTTGCCCAAGCCCAGTGTCGACCGCTCGGTCACGAGGTTACTGTTGTCCAACGACGTGCCTTCGACCTGGACTCCATGTGCCCCGGTGGTCTCGGGATCCGGGATATCATGATATCGCTCAGAATCTGTCTCTGAGCAGCACACGTACACGTATATAAGTGTCCATGTTGGGTGGTTATCCTTGCAGACACGAGAACTGTCGCCTGTAAATAATACCTCTGGGCGAGCGATCACTCTTTCAGAATTTTGAAGAAATGCTAGGATACCACGACGGATCGCAAACAGTGCGCGCCCGCTGATTTGTGTGATCCTGACGACACCACCGGCTCCTGGCATCAGAAATTGAGATCCGCCACTGCGGATCAGTCGTACCGCGTGGAGGCCACCAAAGAAGGGGGTCAAGCGCCGTCTCCACTCGGCGATGGGCTAACATCACCCCGGTGTGGGGTGAGGTCCCTGTCACAAGCTCACACCGCGCGTCTTTGTCGCCCCTGCCATCACCGCCCACACCGTCGTCGGCCCCTTCTCACAATTGGTCACACTACATCCTGTCGACACAATCACAGCCACTCACTTTCGTTGCTCACCTGGCCGGGTTCCTTTTCTGTGGCCGGATCGGTTCTTTGCCAACAAAGGCTGCTTTTTGCTTTCTGGTTCTCGTTCTTCCCATGGTTCACGATGCCAACAGCCCTCGGCTGTGGGCCCTCGCCGGTTCTTTTCCTTCGATATGCTCATGTGAAACAAATGTTCTCATACCGGTCTCTCTTCGTTTGTTATCAGTACGATGCTTCTGTCTTTCCTGTCGACAACGTCCTCAACTGTCTCCGGCCACTTGCAGCCAATCCAACGGCACGTCAGAGCTGGCCCCCGCCCTGTCGTTGTCGGACACGGAGCTAGCCGACCTCGGTGCGTGGTTCTAGTGTACTGGGTGCGCACTCGCATTGATGGACCGCCGATGGTCAAGGTATGAGGGGGTTGCGAGATGGACGCGGTTGGCTTTCAGCTGTTTGTCTTGGCTTGGGCCGGGATGGTCAGCGTGCGGCGGCATGGGAGACAGCCACCTCGTCCCAGTCAACATTCATTAATGTACAAATTGGTTGTCGTCGCCCAGCGCTTCAAAGAAAGAAAATGGGCACCCAACGCGACAGCGCTCATCCTGACTCTCCGCCGCCCCCTTCCCCTGTAACCTCACGACGCCCCTACTCACCGCTTTGCAGTATTCAGGATGGGCCTGTCGTAAGGGTAGGCGGCGGGGGAGTCGGCTACAGCGGTAGTGGTGGTGAGGGCTTCGGTAGCGGAGGGGTCGGCAGCGGGGGCGCCCGCGGCGGTTAGGTCGGGAATGGTGTCGTCGATGGCAGAGGAGGGTGTGGCAGGAGACACGGTGGCGGAGGAGCGGAGGCGTCGGTGGCTGGAGCTCAGCTCCTTTTATGCCATTATCAAGCGTGTGACCAGCGCAGTGAATAAGGAGCTACGACTCGCCGGCGACGTCACGACGGAAGCCGGCGAAGTCGCTTTGAGCTGTACCCTTGTCGGCGCCCTGCCACTCACTCCGCTGGTGCCTCAAGCTGTTGGGGCACTAGATGGTCGCACTGTGCGCATTCAAGGACCGGCACCGAACACTACCAATACTCCATCTGAGTTCTATGGTTGCAAGGGCCTCTTCAGGTTGAACGTCCGGGCCATCGGCGATGGTCGCTGCCTCTTTGTATTTTTGTCGACGGCTGCGCAAGGTGCAATGCATGACAGTGCGGCATGGAGCCAGACGCGGCTTGCGGAGCGGCTCCAGGCCGCTGCCATCTGTCTCGGTGAGCGCTTCGTCATTTGTGACGATGCATTTCCTGCGTGCTCGCACCTTGTGCCTCTCCGGCCTGGTGCCGCTCTCCCGGCGTACCGAGACGCGTTCTAATTTTTGAGCCAGGTGCGGCAAACAATTGAGCGCGCGTTCGGGATCCTCAACAAGAAGTGGGGCGTACTCTGGTCGGCGCTCACTGTAAGACCCGCGAAGGCCTTACACTCAGAGTCCGCCTCGAAGACTGCGGCTCACTGGTCCTAGCGCTGATGAAGCTACACAACTTCATCATTGACCGAACCCCCGCCAGCACCCTGCCTGATTCGGTACCAGACGACTCAAGCCCACTCGTTTTCAGCAATGAACAGTCGATGGAAGATGCGGACGAGGACTGCGGTCGAGACAGCACGGCGTGTCTGCCCCGCCTGCATTGGACCACGCGGCTAAGCGCGGCGGGCTACGCTCGGCCAGCAGTGGCCTGATGATGGAGCAGTGGTGGTGACAAAAAGTAACTTATTCAAACGATGAGCACCAAGGGCCATGCCAGTTGCCGCCGCTGGTGACGCATCCAGTGCAGTTGGGACGGTAGTGCCGCAAATGTGCTCCAAAACCTGGTTAGCGTCAAGATGTGTGGAACGAAACACGATCTGTAGGCAACAGCAGCTAATCGGGTCCACCCTCTTCCGTCCTGTTACCATTTCAGACCCGGTCAGGCGCTCTACGGTGCGTAAACCGGTTCACTCCGCCCCACTTCTCTCCGGCATGGCGGCGCCCCACTCATCCAGACCGACGCACAGACGCTGCTTTTAGAGAGCGGTGTGCTATGCAGTCTTTACTTGCTTAATAGTGCTTGAAAGTTATTTTCTAGACAGGCGAAGATTTCCTCTTTTTCATAGACACTCGAGTTGTCCAATACTCTCCATTTCGTTGCATGCTTCTCTACGCAAACAAGTCCAAGCATCCAGTGGCACTAAAACAATTCATCGTCCATGCACCGGCGGGGGCGGGAAGGTAGAAGAGGCCATGGGAGCAACGAGTGGATGATGGCGGGGGGAACGGGGATGGCAAAGCGAATAGGATGACACAAGACCGTCGGGAGGTGGGTGTAGTGGGTGATGAGGTGGCTGGAGGCGTGAGACATGACAAAATGTAGGCTGCAAAGAGCCCCGGGGTGCGTGTATGTATCACGAGCGACACTGTGCGCGCGAATGGGAGGCATACCGGCGGCTTTGACAGCTCAAAGCTCGTGCCGCCGCACCGGCGGGCGAGCAGCAGACGATAATGGCAGGCAACTTATTAGGCGCATTGTGCGGTCGCGCAAGCCTCTTCCGGTCGATCTGCGGATGCAAAGCGCGATCTGCCGGCGTGGTGGTTGACGACCGAGATTTGCCCATGTTTCAGATCATTGGACATCCAACGTCCCCCAATTCCACCAGGTACTTCGGCCCAGAGTGTCAGTCCGCCGTATGCTGCTTAATTGTGCTTGGCAGCAGAGATCCCGCAGGTTTTCTCGCCAAACTGCGGAGTATGCACGAGTTGCGCGTGGCTCCCTGAGCCAATGGTGTGCTGGGATTCATGTCGTGCTCGTCGTGTGGCAGAATCACTCCTGGATAAAGAACGACCCTCGTTTTTTCTTGGAGATGGTTGAACCGCCGCATGGAGGATGTATTGGGGTCATGCCTACATCTATTGTTGGGGTTATCATCCAGTCCTTCTCCCTTCCTGTCCACCACTTGTTCTGTTGTCCTCGGAGAACAAGGGCCAGAAACCCAGCCCAATCGCGTTGCACCCGACGCAATATCTCAGTTTGATCCGGAAAAGGGAAAGATGCGATTGCTGTCTCCCACGTCGTCTCCAAAATGTACCGCGCTCTGGGGAATTGGCCTGCAGAAGTGCAGGTTGATATGAAATTGTCCTAAATGGGCCTCCAGCACAGAGTTTTCATGGATTTTTGTCGCGCACTGGACCTAGATCTGTTAAAGTGGGTACAGTGGACTAAGCGGACGCGTCCGTTTTGTCATATGGTCCCACGCCTGTCCGTTTCCCATCGACGCATTTCGGACGGTCTGTAAAGCTCAAAAACTGGACCCCCTGCGGTTCTCACGTAAGTTACCTCATGCCAGCCCCGTAAAAGGGGGCGGCAGACAGAAACAACATATTTTTGGATCACAAGGCGGTACAGCAAGTGTCCGGGAAACCATAGCATCGGGTGGGCGCGGATAAGAGACCAATCAGTCGAAAAAGAACAACCGTTCAGGATCTCAGATGCACAAAACGAGACCAAGCGGACGAAGCTACAATCTCGAACGGTCCGCGAATGTGCCCGTCTTCTTTTTTCTGTCCGCTTGCACAGTCTGAACTGGACACCTGTTTTCTACGGTGTTGTTCCAAATGAGAAATTTCAGGGATTCGCAGTTCAGATCTGCAGTACGACCTGGCACGGCTCCCAGTCGTCTTTGGAAGCCGTGCGCGCACCTTGCGCACATCCCAACTGGCTCTCGGGAGGCACCCAGAACCACCTAGAGGCCGCCGAAGACTCCCTGCAGGACTTCCTCTGAGATTCATTCAGGAGTTACGTGACGCCCTTTTGCGGCTACCTGTGGCCGCGCGGCAAATGGGCTACGCATCTCACGCGCGAGCGCTCTCGTATGGGGCACTGGTGGCGCCAAGTTACACCTCATGGATAGAGAACTGCGTAGTGAAGCTTATGCTTGACGTTGCTCTCGCACGCCTCCCCAGGGTGACAGACCCGGTGGGGAGGAGAAGTGGCCGTACAGGTCTGCTGCTCCCATCTGACTGCCTCCGAGTCAGCCCGATCAATGCAACGCCTCTCTTGCGAAGCTGTAAGGCTTCGAAGCTTCTTAAATCCGACAAGCCATGGCATGAGCGTAAAAAGCCGCAGAAGGGACGCGTCAGTGGAGCCGCATCTCGTGAGAGACTCCATTAACAACTTACGAGGACCTTAGTCACCCGGCATTGGTACAGCGTTAAGCATGGCCACGCTTGTTGGTGATTTTGTGAAAGTGGGCGGTCGTCTTGCGTGTCCGAAGCAGCAGCTCACTTGCGGCGGCATTCTTGCTGCCGGAACAAGACGACAGCATGTCGCCGAAATGCGCATCTCGAAAGGCTGGTGATGCTCCGGTAGCCCCGAGGAAGGCCTTGACAGCCAAGTGCACCGCATGTGCCGCACACAGGATGCGGCGCGGCTACAGCGACCGTAATGCCTTCTTGACGTTGCTGACCGAGTCGGTTGTAGACGAGCTAATGTCGTGCTGATTCACGCCAAACCGCGCGAGCTGGTGAAGCACCCACCTCTTGATATTTTCGTGGTCGTGCCGGCCGCAAAAAACCGTCACGCCCACATGCATCTCGCGCATGGTAAATCCGTCAGGGTGGACGCACGGCCGAACGAGTGACCCGTACGACCCTGACCAATGGCGCTCGGTCCAGAAGTCCGTGACAAGGTGGAAGAGCGGCGTGCCCTTGTAGCGCTGTTGGAGCTCACGAACCTCACTCCGCAGCGAGTCCGACACAAAGTGGAACAAATCCAGTAGGATATCACGGACACCGGCCGGCGACGATGTGGTGTACGGCACCCCAAGCCCCCGCACAAACTCTTGCAAGTAAGCATTCCCTGCCAAGGCAGATGTAGAGAGTGTCATTACCAGCATCAGCACGAGACAGATGTGATGGGGTCGAACTTGAACTGGTCCCATGAAGCGGTTGCGGGAGGCCTTCAGATACTGCGAGATTGGGTCCTTTGCGGCACTGACGCTGAGCTTGCTCACATCTTTCCCGGTATTCCGGTAGATAGAAACGGCGCCGTCTCGGCTCCACTGCGTGCCACTTGACAGCCGTGATCCCGCCACAAGATCGAAGTGCTTCCAAGCGTTGATCGACTTGCCGCCACGAAGAAGGTACGTTGATGTCGTCGCCTGCTGGGCGCACACACGGCATCGGACGACAAAGTGGCCTCTCTGGTCTTCCGCGAAACCGTCAGACGTATTGAAAAAGAGGTCCGCCTTGGGGTCTTTCGTCCACGCCTTGCCACCGTCCTTGACAGGAAGCCATTCTTGGCCGCTGCGCATGATGCGCTCGGGGCACGTCAAAGAGGGCGTTGATGCAGAAAGACCCACCTCAGTGGCAAGCTCATCCAGGGCGACAGGCGGACCTGCCATGATGGGCGGATCCTCCTCATTGCCAGGTGGCGGGCCCAATGGAAGACGCTGCGGCATGGCCGTAGAGGGAACATGCCGGGCCGGCAATGGCGTTATCTCAGAGAAGACGCAGCCGCTTGTCGCTTTTGGAAAAGTTTATGCCATCGCGCAGGAAGTGAGCTGCTGGATTGGGGGGGGGGAAGAGGGACGGCGAGCAGCAGATCGGACGAGAGGGACGTGCCGAGGAGCGAGTCGGGACGGCGCGGCAGGCATTTGAGGAATGTCGGCATCGACAACATGCCAGTCTCTGGCCCATCACGCGGTGGTTGCATTTCGTGGCATGAATCTGCCTACATGTGACCAGAGGCGGCTGCCTGTCCCACGCCCTGCCGGCGCAGGTGTCTCACCGATGCCGCCTCCCCGTCCCACCCGAATATACTCAAATATAATATGTTTAGCCGGAATACAATAAAATCCCCTGGTCACGCACAGCGCGGAATTATTATACGCTGCGACTGACGGGAGTATTGGGATAAAAATCAGTCACCAAGGCGTGCATTCTCCGGGGATACGGATAGAAACGAAGGATATATTCCGATAGGATACATCCGTGACAACCCCTGGTGGCTTTCCGCGGCCCGCTGTGGCTGGCCACGGCACACAGTGGCTCTCAGTGGCTCGCCGCGGCCTGCTGTGGCTTGCCGCGGCTCGCTGAGGCCTGCCGCGGCTTGCTGCGGCTGACCACGTCTCGCAGTGGCTATAAGTGGCTCTCCGTGGCCTGCTGTGGCTGCTTGCGGCGCGCTGTGGCTTGCCACGGCTCGCTGATGCCCTCCGCGGCCGACTGTGGCTAGCAGTGGCGACAATCACTGCGCGACAGTGCGATGTGGCGCGCCGCGGCCTGAAGTTGTTCGGAGAGGCTCGCCGCCGCTCTCTGTTGCTCAAGGTGGACCAGTGCGGCGCGCCCTGGGGACAGCCGCGATATGCCACCGCGTGATGGCGCGCCGTGGCCCGCGGCGGTGCGCCGTGGCGTGCGATGGCGTGGTGCTGCGCTTGCGGGTCATCGACGATCTGCATGTATATTCTCACCGACGCCGCCCTCCTCATTCAATGTTGTTTCGCATCCAATCCTCAACACTGTCTGTGCGCGCCTTCCTCCTCGCTTTGTGTCTCTCAATGGCTGAACCCGTGGCGGAAACGTCCCGCGGTCCCGCACCACCAGGAACGGAGGTGTGATGGGACGCCCCTCTTGGTGCGGAGCGCCGCGCCTCCAACACGCGCGTCACAGCATGGAGCCCATCCCGAGCCTCACCACCAGACGTCGACGGTATGTCATGGTGCGCGCTGGTTGCTTTCACTGCCGGTGCTGGCAAAGTGCGGTCCTTAGAGTGGCAATGGGCCTATTTCTTATTCATGACGGATGGCCGAGTCGATCCGGACCGGCAGCGCATCCGCTGCACACTGGATTCCAACATGCGGCGCATGCACAACCGCAGTAGCTCGGCGGGCGGCGGTGGCACGCCCAACACCGGCGCGTCCGACGCCGGCGGCGGCGCGGCCGTCGAAGGCGCGGCCGACGCTGGTGAGGCTGACGGCGGCGGGGCCGACGGCGGCGGCTGCGCGGCAGACGACAGCGGCGGCGCAGTCGGTGTAGGCCCGGCAGAAGACGGTGGTGTGACCAACGACGACGGTGTGGCCGACGACAGCAGTGTGGCGACGACGGCGTTGTGCCCGACGACGGCGGTGCTGCCGACGACAGCGGTGTGGCCGACGACAGCGGTGCGGCCAAGGTCGGCGGTGTGGTCGACGACGGCGATGAAGCCCGGGGTCTTTGTTGGCACGGCGACGGCCATGTGATCGACATCGTGGACAACGACGGGGTGCCCCTCTTTTGCAAGC
>Ga0209187_1004537_pt1 | contig 10503 bp, 9 predicted proteins | sample BantaG_FD_187430 | JGI IMG/M metagenome (GOLD analysis project Ga0209187, IMG submission 187430) | Marine algal microbial communities from Bantry Bay, Ireland - BantryBay_4 metaG (SPAdes) (version 2) | ecosystem: Host-associated > Algae > Red algae > Unclassified | place: Bantry Bay, Ireland... | reverse complement strand
ATTATCTGGAGCTTGAACAGATGGCAGCAGCGGCAGGTGGACTATTGTTCATCAACGGCCTTGGCGCCATGTCGGGCCCGATCCTGGTTGGTTATGCCATGTCAAAGCTGGGTATCGAATGGTACTTTATCATTCTGGTTTTGCTAATGAGTGCGATCTGCCTGTACGGGATCTATCGTATGAGCCAACGCGCCCACACCGTGGTTGACGAAGCCGCGCCTTATCTGCCTATTTCTTCAAACACCTCGGGACTGGCTACTGCCTACGCCATTGATGCCGCTGAGGAGGAGATGCTGAACGAGCTAGAGGAGGCCGAGGAGCTTTTCGAACAGCGGCCTTATGATGAAGACATACTGGATAGACTGGACGACAAAACTGACTCGATACATTAGCGCAAATCGACATGTCTGCAGACGAAAAGCAAACCTGTAGAAGTATGCTCACAGACACCATTTCGTTCTCAGGAGCCGCGACTTCTATCAGCTGGGTCATTCAGAATTCAAAGTTCTCATCAGCGTCGTTGACCCAGTCACACTGCAAGTTGGTAAAACAGAACTTGAAAATCAAGACATTTATGTACACTAGCAAGAACACAGTCTTATCACTAATCTGGATTTCGATCTGCGTCTAGCTACTGATCGCGCATCTGAAGTTTTTATCGAAATCGAAGATAATCGATGCAGCAGATAATGAATACTCTGCAGATGAATCTGTTTGAAAAATGGTGCAATCACGATTTGCTGCATGGCAGATCTATAGAAAAAATACACTACAGTCAATTCATGTAAACAGTGTGTCTACCGCACTTGTCGTTCATCAACGTCGTTCATTTCCAGTCGGTGAATCGTCGCGCTGGAGCGCGCGTGCCGCCGCTAGCGGTTTGCCAGGTAGATGAACAGAGCTGATTGACATAAGCATTCCAACTGAACCTGTAGGCAGCATCCCTGGATCCCCTGAACTTCAGCGTTTAGTACAGTAATTTGCCGCGGGGGAAAAGCCGCTTAAGCGAGCTGTGATCTCTGCGTCCGCAATGTCGCTGCTATATCCGCAAGTCGGGCTGGCTAATGACAGTCAAGAGTCCCTAATCGACGAATTGGTATCCCATGCAGTCGCTGATATTCGTTCATGCTTTGATCGCGGTACAAACATTGCGCGAGCTGATTTGACAAAAAAAGAGTCGGGCAATTCTCGACCCTGCCACACCAAGGCGGTAAAATTCAAAAAAAATTAAATTATTCGTTAAACAGTCACTGCCAAGCAGTTCTACATAGGCAGTATTTCGATTTTTCCGATGACAAAATTCTACAAATTGTCCTCGACTAACCTCTGGCAAACCTAAGTCAGCCGCATCCTGCACTCGAATCTTCCTTATGCAGTGTCCATCGATCATCTTTTGCTCTTGAGGTGTGCCGACTACCAAATTCGTGGCAGCGATGCACAATCACTATTTCACCACCAATCCGCATGACTTCATGGCGAAGTGTATGAGCTGAATTGTTCATGATGGATTGGACCGCGCAGCCTGGCAGGCTATGTTGATAACGTCGATGTTTCGAAATTCTAAGGCCCTAAACCTGTTTTGGCATATGCGAGAGTGCTTGAGCAAACCACCAACTGGCAGCTGCCATCGTCACTGCCGTTGCAAGACACAACGCCAGCCCGCCAAACTGATAGCTCAAACCTGAGAGCAAGGTGCCCAATAATCGACCTGCAGCGTTCGACATATAGTAGAAACCGACATCCATTGTTGAGCGCTTGTGCGTTGTCAGCGCCAGAATCAGATAGCTGTGCAGTGAAGAAACCATGGCGAAGACAACGCCGAAAATCAGCAACCCCGGTATCACGACAAATACCAACTGAGAGGCCCTTTCGCCAATCAAATAAGTGGAAGAGGACAGCACCAGCATTACCACAAACAAAGCAGCAGACCAGAGTTTCACAGCCTTGACGGCACCAACGGATGATTGCCTTGCCGAAGAAAGCCATTGAGGTGTTTTTGCCTGAACGAATCCGTAACCCATTACCCACACAGACAGAAACGCCCCCACCATAAAAAAGGCTTGCTGCGTGTTCAGTGAAAAGGTTTGGGTGAACACTGTATGCAGATATACAGGTATAGCTACTACAAACCATGTGTCACGCGCCCCGAACAGAAAAACACGGGCGCTGGAGAGCGTTTTTACCGATTGGCTGGTAGACCAGACCTCGCGCAACCTCACTTTAGAGTCGGTCACACCAAGATCAAGCTTGTCTATCATGCTAACGACGATAAACACCACACACAAACACCCGGCCATGATGAGAACGGCTTGCTCGAATCCGCTGACTGCCAGTAGCAAACCGCCCAGGAAAAAGCCCAGACCCTTAACAGCGTTTTTCGATCCTGTCAAAACGGCTACCCAACGAAACAGCGTGCCACTTTCACGGTTGGAAGCAAGCTGCTTCACCGCACTCTTGGCACTGGTTTTGGTCAGATCCTTGGCGACACCCGATAACGCTTGCACCAGCATCACAAACACGACAGAGACTGGAACCGACCAGTTGGGGTCGAGTGCGGATAGCAAAAGCAGTGATGCTATCTGCAAGGCCAGGCCAGCTATCAAGGTCAGACGCAACCCGTACCGTGTGCCAAGCCAACCGGCCAGAATATTGGTGACCATGCCCATGATCTCGTAAGGCACAAACATATAGGCAAGCAGAATGGGCGAAAAACCCAGGGCATGGAAGTGCAACAGAACGAGCATGCGCAACGCGCCATCTGTGAGCATGAATGACCAGTAGGCGACAGTGACGACAGAGTACCCGCGCAATTCCTGTTGCTGGAGCATATCTTTCATGGTGCTTTAAAACGTGCCACCATGCGCGCTATATCACCTAGCCTGCACGCATACCCCCACTCGTTATCGTACCAGGCGTATACCTTGACTTGCGTATCATTGACAACCATTGTCGACATCGCATCGATGATGGTGGATCTGGGGTCGTTGACGTAGTCTGCTGATACCAGGGGACGCGTTTCGTATCCTAGAATACCCGCCAGATCACCGGTGGACGCTTTTTCAAACAGGGCATTGACCTCAATGACGTTAGTGTTTTTCTGCATCTCGAAAACACAATCGGTAAGAGAGGCATTGAGTAGTGGCACTCTGACTGCATGACCATTGAGGCGTCCCGTCAGTTCGGGATAGATGAGCGTTATAGCCGTCGCGGAACCCGTGGTTGTAGGTATCAGGCTATTGAGTGCCGAGCGTGCACGTCGAAGATCTTTCGCTGGACGATCGACAATTGTTTGTGTATTCGTGACGTCGTGCAACGTTGTGATAGAGCCGTGTGAAATGCCAATTGCCTCGTGCAGAACCTTGACTATAGGAGCTAAACAATTGGTGGTACAACTGGCTGCAGTAATTATGCGATGCTTCTTTGCATTGTAGAGCTCATGGTTGATACCAAACACGATGTTGGCAGCCTCAGGCTCTTTGACAGGACAAGAAACCAGGACCTTTTTTACACTAGCATCAAAGTATTTCTGCAAGGTTCTCTGATTGCGAAATGCTCCGCTACAGTCAATAACGAAATCGATTTGATGCTCTTGTAGCGGAATTTTCCCTATTTTGCTGTGTTGAGACACTTTGATCTTTTGTTTCCCAATGATCACATGCTCATCGTCATGCCCGATATCTGCCTGCCAGCGCCCATGTACCGTGTCGAACTCCAGCAGGTGAGCCAGTTGAGCAGGATCACCCACGGGTTCATTCACGAGAACCACACGGTTCAGCAGTCCGCGTTGCGCCAGATCGCGCAGCAGCAGTTTACCGATGCGGCCCATGCCATTGATGGCGATTCGTTTCATTTATTTCTCTTATCAGCTGTAAAAAGGCTATGGCACTGTCAGTATATTGCTCGCCTGAATTGTTCGCTAAAGGACCGCAGATTAACTCTACATAGTGAATTCCCTGCATGACACCAGCGTGACACCGTCAAAATCAGATCCGTAAAATCGTTTGAAAAGTTCTACTTTGATTTGTTCTTCAGGAAGATGCGAAAGGCTGGCCGAAGCCATTTTGCGTGCTGCATCGAACATGCTGCAGCTCATCACCATTCGTTCTTCACCAGAGCGGGCCATCGTCATGGTGTGAAACAGATGGTTAACTTGATCGGGTGTATCGTTCATTGGGGAACACCAGTCAAAGCATTTAGCATACGGGTGACGTCCAAGTCCTCCGCCCAGCGCCTGAGATATGTCCAGTCCAAGTCAGTCTTTGCATCAATCAGGTTCTGTGCATCCTTTAACTGTAATTCAGATTGACTGTCCTTTGCCCACACAAGTTTGGATAGTAAGAGCTCTTCAGCACTGACTAATGATACAGATTGGTTCGCTATCTCCGTCACAGTACGGCGACTGAACTCTAACTCTCTATACGGTGTACTTTTTCGAACAATGAAATCAATTTTCGTTATCGACTCAGTATGAAAGATATTGAACATACCTTCGTGCGCTATCGCATCTGCAACAGCTTCATCATCAATATAAAATGCGTTTGAAAACACATTGACGAGCTTTGAAACATCTTGTGACGACACTTGGATGACAATAGCGATATCACGCGTCATTCGTGGCTGCGCATATTGGTTCATAGCCATCGACCCACTGACCATATAAGGAATACTCTGAGCCACAAGATGCTCAGCAACCAGAAGGAGAATTTCAAGCTGATCCGGCATTTGCCAGTAGTTTCTTTTTGTATGAAGATAGCTGATTCACAGTATATATAGCAGTTCATTGTCAAGTCCATTATTGAGTGACCTTGCGTTGCTTGACAAAGCACGGGTGGTGTTTTAGTGGCTGTTGCGTGCTCGGCAACTGAGTATTGATGTGTGGCGCTATCCGTCCAGACACCGTGTCCGGCTTTGAATGTGCCATCAAAACACATCCTTGCGTGATTCGATTACACTTGGTTTAGCTGTGTTTCAGCAGCCTGATGTTTTCTCTCAACGCTCAATTCCAAACGCACTGCCGCATGAGATAAAAAACGTGAATCTGTGTGTTTTTACAGCAAGAACCCGGAGCCTTGGACCGTGTGCTCAACAGTCTGACATCAGGCTCCAACCAATCCTCAACACAGGGAAATTCAGGCAAACAATCCCAGGCTAGCTCAAGTTCATCAAGCGTAGCCTTAGCCAATATCGCCATTCGCTCGGTATGATGCATTGTTACCTGCTTACCTATCATTTGGATACCGCCATGATCATGCTTGTTTTTCTGCTGGAATTCCATTACGCGCATTCTTAGTGATAGAGATCTTTCTTAGCGCGATGAATGGCAGTGATACGTTTGCAGCGATTCCGCTGATGCTCAGTCCAATGATTGATGGTTCGTATAACTCATTCAATGCAGCTATGAATGGATACCATCTAAACTATTCCGAACGGTCTGCTTTCTGCAGTCCGGGAGCCTGCCCAGCAGACTCCTGAACTTACTATCCGTTACGTGTACTAAACCCCCACGGCTCCACCATCAATCCTTCGTATGGCAACCGTACTGGCTCGTGGCCTTACCGTCATACCCGCATCGGTCTCAATCGTTGCATCGGTGGTGCTTGGCCAGTTACCAGGGTGCTGCACATTGATGAAGAAGTTCTGGTAGTTGTCGGTAAAGGCCAGGCCCGTGACTTCGCAATCGTTGGGCCCAACGAAGAAGCGCCTCAATTCACTCTGGTTGTTGGAGTTGATGACATCCGGATTGCCGTTTTCATCCAGTAGGGTGGACGGAATGACAGCCAGCATCTGGTCGTTGGTTTCTTCAGCCACCGCCTCAGCACCGTTGTCTGTCAAAATCCATAGGATACCTCTGGGATCGAAGTTCATACCGTCAGGGCTGGCAAACTGGTTCAGGTCGGTCAGCCCGGAGAGGTTGATGTTCACATCCCCTGCTGCTGGCGCACCAAACAGGAAAATATCCCATGTAAAGGCGGTAGTATCGGATTCCACCCAGCGGATTATATGCCCGAACTCGTTATCCAGGCGCGGATTGGCAGGGTTGACATCAGTTTCCGGTGTTTCACCGGTACGTCGTGTATTGTTCGTCAGTGTTGTATAGACAGCCCCATCAACGGGACTGACGGCAATCCACTCAGGCCTGTCCATGGGTGTTGCACCAAGAAGATCAGCAGCACCTGGCGTGTCAAGAAGGATGGCGGCAAGATCACTGTATACATCCCCCAACCTACCACCATCAAGCGTCGTGGTACCAGGTGTCAACGCCAGCCACTGCCCGACACCACCTTCATCGAAGCGAGCAACATACAGCACACCCTCATCAAGGTACTTAGCTCCAGTGGCAAGACGATCGACAGGCGAAACATCGGAAGGATCCCAGTTGGCACTGGATACAAACTTGTAGATGTATTCAAAGCGCGCATCATGGCCTGAATAGAACACGACTGGCTGACCCTCAACCAGCTTGCCGAACACGCAGCTTTCATGACGGAAGCGTCCCATGGCGGTACGCTTGGTGGCCATCGACTGAGGATTGTAGGGATCAATCTCAGTAATGTAGCCATGTCCATTGGCCTCGTTTCGATAGTCACTACTGGCATCGGCAGCCGTTGGCGTAACATCGAAACGAGCGAACTCACTATCCATCTCGGTTTCATCACCAGCCACGGTATCCCAGCCATAGCGCGTGCCTTGGGTACTCAGGCCGATGCGCTCTTGTTCAGCGGTGAGCGTACCCGAGTTGGTGAAGTATCCCGGCCAGTTTTCTTCACAGGTGAGATAGGTTCCCCAAGGTGTGTAACCATTGCCACAGTTGTTAAGCGTACCTCTTGCACGATTACCAACAGGTGAATAGGGCGTCGTTAATGCAGCACTTGCTTCCAGAGGGCCGGCTATTGCCATTTCCGTCGCACCTGTAAAACGACGATTATGCAGATCGTCTGGCACCACGTCCCACTCATCGCCCACTAGTCGAATTCGCACAACGGTCACACCATGTGCGTTGATCTCTTTACGCACCTCCTCAGCGCTGGTGCGCCGCCCTGCAGCTTCATCAATGCTTGGGCCGTTGGGATGCAGTGCATCGCTATCGATATACTCGTGGTTGATACACAACAGCCCATCAGTTGAGCTACCGTCAATCGGAAAGAAGTGCATACCGTCATGGTGCATCCCTACCGAGTTGAGTTGATCCTCACTGGTGTTGGTGCCGTCTTCTCGCCAGGGGTTCGCACGACTGTTTAATGGCGTACCCCACGGAGCCAGAACCTGCGCCCTGTAGCCTTCAGGTACCACGGCTGCATCCAGACGCGATCCCGTGATCGAGTCAAATCCCAGCCTGGATGTGAAGTTGTTTGAAGCATCGTCCATCACTACGTCGGTGGTATCGTCGCTATCACTGCAAGCGCTTAGACCCAAGCCACCGAACACGCTCAACGCGGCCATACCGCATCCTCTTTTAAGTAGCGTGCGTCGGGAAATTTCACGTTCCAGAATGGTAGAAAACGGCGGGTTACTGCTAGGGTTGTAATGGGTTGGGTCGAATGTGGCTTTGCTCATGAGTTCTCTCTGACTTCGTATGAGGTTTGAAGATGGACGAGAGTTTCTGCCATGAAGATGACGAGGTTATGACAAGAATAGAGCTATAAAACAAGTGCGTCTGTCACGTGCTCATGTCACTATGCGCGTGCATTACTCGCAAACTTGAACTTGCAGCCTACCTTTGTAAAAAAGAGAATCCATGATGACCTGTCGCTCGATTCTCAGCTCACCCACTGCACACTTGTCGTGTGCAGTGCAGTAGTCAATGTCAATTGTGCTTTTTCAAGCCATAACCTGAGAAGTCTTCGACACGTACCACTGCCTGTTCTTCTGTTATACGCTGAACCACTACACGGATCAGTGACGATGCCACGTCAGACAGCGGACCGTCTTGTAATGCTAAAGCATCGAGAACAGCTGCCACAAAAAAGCCGCTGCACACCTGAAGCAGCATATTGCGCTTCAGGCATCTAGCGGCTCTTCAGGCCGAAGGTGTGGCCGTTACAAAGGCCGCCGCGCGTCTAGTTCAACTCCATCTTTGTCAAAGACTTTACCTGTGCGCCAATCTCAGCGCGCTGATCATCTGGCAATGGAATCTTACCCTTGTCAACCAGATATCCGTCCTCGCCCCAGGCCTGCTCGCTAGTGAATTCAATTTGATCCATGGCGCGGCAAACCCGGTCCTTCAGCCGGGCCTGCGCTCAGGGCGGGGTCAAGAGCGCGGACGGCAAGGCCGTCCTCATTTTTGAAGTTGGCTATCCTGGCGTTCGTTGCTGTTCTATGTATTGGCGCACGACATCGATCGAACCTCCACCACAACTGCCAGCAAAATAGCTCGGTGACCATAGCGCACCACCCCATAGTTTTCGGGTAATACTGGGGTAGTTCTTCTGGCGAATCATACGACTCGACACGCCCTTCAGGCTGTTTACCAGATGAGAGACAGCGACCTTGACTGGATAGTTCACCAGTAGGTGTACGTGATCGTCTTCGCCATCGAATTCCACCAGTTCGGCTTCGAAGTCGTCGGACACGTTACTGAACACGCTATGAAAATCCGCAAGGATCGCTTTGGTGAACACGCCACGACGGTATTTTGTGACGAAGACCAAATGTACATGCATCTGAAATACACAGTGTCTGCAAACACCAGCAGAAACTGAAGCGTTGTCAGAGGGGGCTAAGCAGAAAGACGAAATTCAGTAACAATTGGAAAAAGAAGAAGAAAAAGCTACAGAGACTGCATGCCCGCATAGCCAACGTCCGTCAGGACTTCCTGCATAAGACATCGAGCACATTAAGCAAAAATCACGCAATGGTGTGTATCGAGGACTTGCAGGTAAAGAATCTGTCGCGCTCGGCCAAGGGGACGGTTGAAAAGCCGGGAAAGCGGGTACGCCAGAAGTGCGGATTGAATCGGCGTATTCTGGATCAAGGTTGGGGCGAGTTCCGCCGGCAGCTGGCCTACAAGCTGGAATGGAATGGTGGGCTTCTGGTGGAAGTGCCTGCGGCATACACCAGCCAGACGTGTCCGAACTGTAGCCATGTAGCAGCAGAAAACCGCCTAACGCAGGCGATGTTCAACTGTGTGCAGTGCGGATACGAGAACAACGCCGATGTTGTCGGTGCAATGAATATACTGGAGCGCGGACTGCGCTTGTCAGCTTGTGGAGAGGAGGGCTCTGGTTGGTCAGGTAATACGCCAACGAAACCAGCTTCTGTGAAGCAAGAACCCACTGAGGAGACTGATCATGTTTGTGTTTTATGAGCAGCTCGGTAGGAATCTCCTGCATTCAGGCAGGGGAGGAAGTCAACATGCTCAACCTTGCGTCTTCAACACATAACGCACACCACGCCCCTTGCCAATCACCTGTAGATAATCCTGCACGGCAAGCTTCTTCAAATGTGCTTTGATCGTATTGCGATTGGCACTTGTGGCCGCCTCTATCTCACGTACAGTTATTTCTCCTCTAGTTTTTGCCATGTCTAGAATACTAAGTGAGAGCGCAGGCAACGTCTCGCGCAGTTGCCTTTCCTCGTTAACCTTTTTAGCAAGATTGTTTTTTTGAGTCACCATCGTTTCAAGAAAGAAGGCAACCCATGGCTCCCAGTTCTGTTCATCGGTGCGGATGGTTTGTTGCGTACGCCGCAACGCCAAGTAGTAATTCTCCTTATTAGACTCGATAACTGTCTCCATAGAGCTATAGGGTACATAGGAGTACCCAGAGCGAAGCAGAAGCAGTGTGGTAAGAACACGAGACAATCTGCCATTGCCATCTTTGAACGGGTGAATAGCGAGAAATACGACTACGAAAACAGCGGCACTGAGTAATGGATGCTGCAGCTCTTCGTTCTGTTGAGCTGCATACCAATCAACCAATGCTTTCATCATTAAGGGTGTTTCAAATGGCGTTGCTGTTTGAAATACAACGCCCAAGCTTTCGCCGTCTGCATCGAAAGCCTCCACGTGATTCGTAATATTCTTATATTCGCCACGGTGCTCCTCATCCTTGCTGCTGTATTTGAGTAGCACTCCATGGAGCTGTTTGATGTGATTCTCACTCAAGGCTACCGACGCAAAATTTTCGAATACCAAATCCATCGCATTGGCATAGCCCGCCACCTCCTGCTCATCCCGGCTCGTGAAGCTTTGGGTCTCCAACTTTGAGAGCAATTTTTCTACTTGCTCGTCGGTTAGTTTTGCGCCCTCAATACGAGTGGAGGACCCTACACTTTCAATCGTGGCAACGCGCTTCAAACTACTCAAACGGTCGGGCGCCAGATCTTGAGTGGCTTGCCACTTTCCCTTGAATTCATCAAGTTCACTGATGAACTTCAGAGTTTCTGCTGTTATGTGAATGCTCTGGAATTGCAGCATGAGTGGCGTTGGATATCCATTTATACCCAATTATATCCAATAAATATCCATTTATCAGCTCAAATATCCATTTATACCCATTTGTATCC
>Ga0209187_1004536_pt1 | contig 10504 bp, 11 predicted proteins | sample BantaG_FD_187430 | JGI IMG/M metagenome (GOLD analysis project Ga0209187, IMG submission 187430) | Marine algal microbial communities from Bantry Bay, Ireland - BantryBay_4 metaG (SPAdes) (version 2) | ecosystem: Host-associated > Algae > Red algae > Unclassified | place: Bantry Bay, Ireland... | reverse complement strand
ATGGCAATGTCCCACTCCACGAATGGAAAGAAAACAGTCGAGGAGAAATACTTAGCAATAGCGGTGTAGGAAGTGATGGTGTGATCACGTGGGTATTTGAAGAAAATAGTTTTATTCCCGCCGCAAAGTTGAAAGAAAACAAAAAATACAGTATATTAGCGGATCATTTGGGTACACCGACCAGCATGTACAATGAAGAAGGTGAATCTGTGTGGGAACGTTCGTTGGATAGCTTTGGCAGGATAAAAGAAATAAGTAAAGGCAGTAATAGCAGTTGCCCTTTCATGTATGCTGGGCAGTACTTCGACTCAGAAATAGGACTTGCTTATAATCGGTTTAGGTATTATGATCCAGAGGATGGGCGGTATATTTCTCAGGATCCCATAAGGTTGCGTTCAGATGAGTGTAATTTTTATAATTATGTTGATGATCCGAATGTGTGGGTCGATTTATTTGGTTTGGAGAAGAGCTATAGTCGAAAGACAAAAAAGTTAGCAAATAGAGAGGCAAGAAGGCTACGTGAAAATGGTTCAAGAGTTAGAGTAATAACAGTTGTTGTTCACAAAAAGACAGGGAAATCATTTATTGGTCATTCTGGGCATAAAACAAATAAAATAAATACTAGGTTAAGAAATATGTTGCCTAAAGATTCATTAGAAAAAAAATGGTCAGTTGAGAATTGCGCAGAGGTCGATGCTTTTAATCAAGGAATGAATAAAATAGATGGAAGTAAGCCTAAAGACTTTTATTCATATACGGTTCAGGTTGATACAGGACTAGAAAAACCAGCTTGTAGTAATTGTTCAACCTGGGTTCCTAAAAACTAAAAAGGTTAATGTTTATGATTTCTAAAGAATTAAGAAAAGCTTTGAGAGAAAATAACTTAGTTGTTAACTTTGGCTTATCTACTGATATAATTCAATGTAAAAGAAAAAAAATATTAGAGATATTTAAAAAAAATGGATTTGAAAACATAAATCAAACTTTAATTAATTTTTTATATTTTTTTTTAGATAAAGAATTTTTACTCGTAAATGGTTTTAGTCCTCCTGATAGTATTCATTTTAAATTAGAAAGGTCATTAAAAATTACTTACGCAGTAAGAACAATTGAGAGTGATTTTGATTTGGGTGGATTAATTCCTTTTGGTATGTTATACAGGGAGTACATGAATTTATTTATTGATTCAGGTGATAATGTTTATGCGAATATGGATAATATTTTAATATATTATGGCAATAATCCATTTGATGCATTAACAAATATTTTAAATAATAAGGAATTAGAAAGAATTGAAATTTAATACTAACTATCACGTAAAACCGATTACCATTAAAGTTTTAAAACTAGAACCACAGTAGCAATACTGTGGTTTTTTTATTAAGCAAAAACCTGTTTAGTTTTAAAATCTCTTAGACACATATCAATTAATCCAAGCACATAAATTTTATTTTCTTCAGGTAGATTAGCAATTTCTTCAATTTCTAGGTGAGTGTGGTATCACGTATTATTAAAAAAATTTCAAATAATTATGATATTTAATCCGAGCATTACTGTAATATTAAAAAATAATTTTTGGTATTTAGATAGAAGTATTTCAATAGATACTTGGAAATCTGAATTGTTAAAACATGGTTTAAAAGGTCACAGTTTAGCAGATAAATTACTAAAGAACTTAGGAGGTTTGAAAATTCAATTAGCTGGACATCCTTCATTCAATTTAGCATTTATTCCTACATTAGATAGTTCGCTAATGTTTGAAGAATTAAAAGAAGTTAATGATGAATCAGAGTTGAATTTTTATCCTTTAGGATTAGATGAAGATAATATTATGATCGCCATAGAAGAAAAAGGTGCGATATTTGGTTTTTTATCTGATATTGTTTTTAGATATGGAAATGATTTAGAATCCTCTTTGAACTGTTTGTTTCGCATTGAAGGACAAATCGAAGATGTTGGATGGAACTATGACAACTGGTAAAATAAAATCCACAGTAATTAAAATTTTGTATAAAATATAACCAATTTCTCATATTGAGGGAGTGGTTTTTTGTTTTCATCCATCATAGGCAGTTCTAGCTTTAGCGTCCCGAATTAGCCCATCAATAGCATACATAATACAATGCCTTAAACTTATAATTTAGGAATAAGTTTTACAGATTCCCACAACTATAAAATTTCAGTTCAAATAGTGCATAAAGGCAAGGCGAGGACTTGCAGTGTAAAGCGGGGAGCCAACTGAAAACAGAGGGCTAAACATGCCGTCCAAAACAAAAAATGCAGTATATTAGCGGATCATTTGGGTACACCGACCAGCATGTATAATGAAGAAGGTGAATCTGTTTGGGAAAGTTCGTTGGATAGCTTTGGCAGGATAAAAGAAATAAGCAAAGGCAGTAATAGCAGTTGTCCTTTTATGTATCAGGAGCAGTATTATGATAAAGAAATTAACCTTGCTTACAATCGCTTTAGGTATTATTCTCCAGAAGATGGGAGGTATATTTCTAGGGATCCTATTGGACTAAACTCAGGGGAGTATGGGCTTTATAATTATGTGGGGGATCCGAATGGGTGGATTGATGTGTTTGGGTTGGCTAAAAGTTATTCTAAGCTTGATAAAATGTCAATAGAAGCAGCTAATTCAATAACAGATAAGAAGACTAGAAATATGACAACAGTTGCTGTTGGTAAAGATAAAGATGGGAACCTATATGTTTCTACTAGTAAACCTTATACTCCAAGAGAAGTAAAAAAATGGGCTAAAGATAATAATGCAACTGTTGTAAATAGTAAAACTCCTGATGTTCATGCTGAAGAAGCATTGCATAATTTCTCAGGAACCAGAATGGAAGAAATAGGAAGTAGTAAACCTATTTGTTTGGATTGTGAAAATGGTATGAATAAAAATGATATTGACTTTAATGAAAATAATACTAGTAGTAAGAAATCTCGAAAAAGATCAAATAATGGAAATACTGGTCTGTGGTGAAATAATTAAATCATGAATGAACAAACAGTTTTCAACAAAATAAAACAATTAAGCAGTCATCAAGGATTGATATTTGGGATGACTAATTTTTATAGAGTTAAACATTTTTATAGAAACTTTGAAGAAAAATATGATTTATCAGTAGTTGATACAAGAATAGGTAATAATAATTGTCTTAACTATTTAGAAAGTACACTAAGTAAATTAAGTCAGAATTATTTATCACCAAGTTTTTTTGAAGACCATTTAATTATTTTTGATCTAGCAATAGTAGATGATGATTACTTTGGTTCTTCTATTGAAAATTTTACTGCACAATTAGTAGCTATTATAGCTTATGATATTTTAAAATATAGACAAGAATATAATAAAGAGTACCTTTTGAATTGTGTTAACAATATTTTAGAGATAATAAATCAAAACAGGTCTGATGTATTTTCAAAATTAGATTCTGAAAGTAATTCAGATGATTTAGATAATTATTTAGACAGATATTTTGATATAGAGTTTTCTGTACAAAATTCTTTACTTGACTTAGTTGTTGAGGGTGTAAAAGAAAAAAAGCTAATAGAATTTGGTAATGAATATCAATTGGTCTTTAGCTAAGTTAGAAATTCTGCAAAAATATTTAAACTCAAAAAAGACTCAACCACTGTCAATTTAAGGGAGTGGTTTTTACTTATAAGCCTGCTGCGTTTTATAATCTCTCAGATATGCATCTAAAACATTAAAAAGTTCCTTTCTTTTAGGAGAAGGTAGCTTGAAAATATCTTCCAACCTCTCCAACATAGATTTGTCTTTTACAGTCAAAGAAGATTTACCGACTAAGAAATCTAGACTAATATCAAGAGCGTCAGAAATTTTAGTAGCAATTTCAATAGAGGGTGTCATATCATTACGCTCATACCTTCCAATGATAGCCGCTGATGTTCCAATCATTTTAGCAAGTTCTTCTCTTGCTAATCTTTTTTCTTTACGGGCTTGCATTACCCTATCTCCAAATCTTACACTCATAGGTACTTAAAAGTTTGTTTAGATTACAGATTATGTAAAATTAATGTAATTAAAGGTGATAAACAATTCTTAAAGGTGTTGGATAATTGGAACGAATGAATTACTTTTGTTACCGAAACGTAACAAAAAACTTTTTCAATATTTTTTTCAAATGAGCCAAGAACTTATGAAAATCACAGAAATTAAAGCCAAACTAAGCGTATTACAAGTATTGAGTCACTACGGTTTACCAATAAACAAGGGGCATGTAAACTACCCTTTTCATAATGACAAAACGCCAAGCATGCGAGTTTATGCAGAAACGAATACGGTTTACTGTTTTGGTTAAAATGCAGTTTAAATATTAACTCTTGCATTTTGCAGCAAGGGACGAGCGGTGGCAAAACCTCTGCGACAAAGCTCCATTCTTTACAAATTACGCCCGATTGCAACGTAAAGCCCACAGCCACAAACCTACAATTAATGAGTATACTTTACAGATTATCACAACTGTAAAATCCCAAATTAAACAATGTATAAAGACAAGGCGAGGACTTGTAGTGTAAAGCGGGGAGACTACCACAAACAAAGGAGTGAATATGCCGTCCCAAAAAGAAAACTTCTAAATAAATTGAACTTTCTAGAGCGGAAACTTCTACACAACACAATGCATTTACAGAAATCACCTCAGAAACTGATGCCGTAGGATGCTCTACACTATATAGCTACAATGACTTGGGTCAGTTGACACAAATGAGCGATCCAGAAGGTGGAGCAATTGCAGTGGAATATTTAGATGCAAACCATCCTTACTACCCTACTCATATTACCGATAAACGAGGTGGGAAATGGGAAATGGAATATGATCCTAATGGCAATGTTATAAAAAAGACGAATCCAAATAAGGTTTTTTCTACCATTGAATACAAAGATGGTTTACCAGTTGCAGTCAAGGATGTGAGGGGTAATGACACACAGTTAAATTTTGATGCTGATTATAATTTGACTGAAATTAAAGAAAGTAACGGAGCAGTCACTACTTATAAATATGATGGCCTAGGTCAAAATATACAAACGACAAACCCCAAGGGAGCCGTACAAAATTTGTTTTATGATCCAATAGGCAGAGTGATAAAAGTGCATGATTTTGATGGCAATATAATTGATTTGGAATACGATGGTATTGACAATTTGATACATTATAAAGATGCTCATAAGGATGTACATTATAGCTATAGTGGCTTGTGGAAAATGACATCAAGAAGTGAAGCAGGATTTTCCAAACAATTTCATTATGATACGGAAGAAAGATTGGTTCGTATTTTGAATGAAAAGAAGATTGCTTATCATTTTCAGTTAGACGATGCTGGTCACGTAGTGGCTGAAAAGGGTTTTGATCAGAAGATTCGCAGCTATGTTCGAGATGCGAATGGTCAGGTGATAGAGAGCAAATTACCGAGTGGAAAAAAGACGCAGTTTTCTTATGACAAACAAGGTCGAGTGACTGAAATTCAGTACAATGATGGCAGTAGTCAAAAATATGATTACGATTCTAGCGGCTTACTTACAAAGGCAGTAAATGAAAACAGCACAGTTTCCTTAGAGCGAAATATTTTTGGTCAAATTACAAAAGAAACGGTAAACGGTAAAGAAATAAACTCCTCTTTTGATGAGTTTGGCAGACGTATAAATTTACAAAGCAGTCTTGGTGCCAATATAGATTTTGCAATAGATGGTCTTGGACAATTGGAACGTATTTCTGCAATGCAGGGACCAGCAGCTCCAGAAACTTCGGCTTGGGAAGCAGACTTCAAGTATGATAAAATGGGCTTGGAAGTAGAGCGATTGATGTCGGGTGGCATTCAGCACCATTCCGAGCGCGATTCACTGGGCAGATTGACCAGGCAGACTGTTGGGAGGAATCAAAAAACGAAAAGAACAAGAAAGTACCAATGGGGCGTAAATGACCGTTTGAATGAAATAATAGACAGTCAAAACGGAAGTGCTAAATACCAATATGACAAGCGAGGATATTTGACACAAACGCAATACGAAAATGGCACAACAGAAAATCGTGTTCCAGACAAAGTAGGGAATCTCTATGAGGATAAAGGCAAGCAAGATCGAAGTTATGGATTAGGAGGAATGTTGGAAAAAAAAGGAAGTCAACATTACAAATATGATGAGGATGGTTTTTTAATAGAGAAATACAAAAAAGGCGGCGGTCTGCTTGCTCGGAAAAAAGACAAATGGCAGTATGAGTGGAACGATGCAGGAATGTTGGAAAATGTAATTCGTCCCGATGGCGAGATCGTGAGTTTTGAATACGATGCATTGGGCAGGCGATTGCGAAAAACCTTTAAATATACGAGCACCAATTGGCTATGGGATGGCAATGTCCCACTCCACGAATGGAAAGAAAACAGTCGAGGAGAAATACTTAGCAATAGCGGTGTAGGAAGTGATGGTGTGATCACGTGGGTATTTGAAGAAAATAGTTTTATTCCCGCCGCAAAATTGAAAGAAAACAAAAAATACAGTATATTAGCAGATCATTTGGGTACACCGACCAGCATGTATAATGAAGAAGGTGAATCTGTTTGGGAACGTTCGTTGGATAGCTTTGGCAGAATAAAAGAGATAAGCAAAGGCAGTAATAGCAGTTGCCCTTTCATGTATCAAGGGCAGTATTTTGATGCAGAAATTAACCTTGCTTATAATCGTTTTCGGTATTATTGTCCAGAGGATGGGAGATATATAAGTCAAGATCCAATTGGGTTAGACTCAGGAGAGTATGGGCTTTATAATTATGTTGGGGATCCCAATGACGAAATTGATATTTTTGGATTAAGTATTTATTCTCAAAGGAGAAGAGCACGAGAAAAAGGAAAACATACTCGAAACTCAGAGTATCCGCATGGAAATGATAAGAAAGTACGAGAAGAAATTATAAAAAAGCATACAAATAACAATGGAGATATTATTGATCCAGAAACAGGTGATATAATTCCGCCAGACAAAGTAAGTATTGAACATAAGGAAAAGGTTTCAGAACATTGGAACTCAAGAGGAAGGTTCCAGACTAAAGAACAGAGAAAAAGATGGTATAACAAAAAAAGTAATTTAACAGTTAAAGAAGTAGGAAAAAATAAGGGTGAGGGTAACAAGAATAGAGTATTATATAGTCAAAAAACTGGAAAAAACTACTCAAATTGATTATGGATATATTGAATTTGCAACATTATACAGATTTAGGTATTGAATATAAAGTTAATGAAACTCCATCTTTTCTATTTTATACATTTTCATTTTATGTTAACAATAGATATATAGAAATGACTATTCGGAATTATTCGAAGTCTGAAGAAGAAGGGTTGTTTGAATTAATTAATTTTATTAAAGGAAAAGATATAATTAAAAGTGATTTTAATAAGGTAAGTAATATCAAATTTAACAACCTTGAGTTTAATGCTTTATTAGTGTATAAAAAAAAGTTTGAAAATCCAATAGAAATAGATATTAATAAATTCACTGCTTTTCCTATTTACGAATGTGAGTTTACTGGAAATGAAAACAGTGAAGAGCTTTGTTTTATAAGACGAAACTTGGTAACCACTATTGATTGGAAACGTATACCATCTCCAATTGTAAAAATGAAATTTAGTAATTTGTCAACAGGAATAAAATCTACTGGGAAGAAACTAAGTTATTTTTCAAAAAGTGATTTTTTTGATCAACTGAAAAGTTTAAGAAAAACGGATTCTTTTATAGAGGTTAGAAATTATAAAAATGATCTTTGCAAAATGACTGTAAAAGGAAATAAGATTCTTTTTGCAGAAAATGAAAAAGAAAGCAAATTCCTTACAAAAATAGAATTGAAGGAGTATTTTAATGATTTTTTTGATTAAATATTACTTTTTAGGGACAGATGATAAATAAGTGTCCAGATTTGAGAAAAGTTATTTTTTATTTCTACAAAGCATTTTTAATCCGCATAGCCAAGCCTACGGGGTTTAAAAATAATGAAGTAAAAATGAAAAAGAACATTATCAAATCGGACAGTTATTTATTCTCTGTCCCTTAGTTGAATGGATTGCTTAATGGAGGTAGCAAATATTTTAGATGAGTATTTGAAAATCACGTTTCCTATTGCAAATAAAAAATTTAAATTAGATGGAAAAGAAACTAAAGTTTTATCATTTGATGATGTGAAAAAACATCTTCAAGACTTTTTTAGACAATGTAATTAGTTTTGACTTCCAGTGGAATTTTTAAGATGCTGTGCTCTAATTTTATAGATTCAAATTTTCGTGTTTTAGAAGTATAAACAATGACTATTCTAGTTTTTTTATTCTAGCAAGTTAAGTTTTGTAGCTGTCAGTGCCTGAAATAAGTCGCCCAAAATCAATAAATCAAAGTAAAGTTTCTTTTTAAAATAAATGTTATACTCTCGAAGTAATATAGCATAACGACAAAGCTGTATTTCCTATTCACAGCTAGGGACAAGCGGCAGCAAAATCAGACCGACAAAGCACCATTCTCAGCAAAATTACGCCCGATTGTAATGGAAAGCCCACAGCCACAAATACATAATTAACGAATACACTTTACAGATTCTAACAAGTACAAAATTCATACCTAAACTATGTATAAAGGCAAGGCGAGGACTTGCAGAGTAAAGCGGGGAGATACTTAGAAACGGAGGAGTAAACATGCCGTCCAAAACAAAAAATACAGTATATTAGCGGATCATTTGGGTACACCGACCAGCATGTACAATGAAGAAGGTGAATCTGTTTGGGAACGTTCGTTGGATAGCTTTGGCAGGATAAAAGAGATAAGCAAAGGCAGTAATAGCAGTTGTCCTTTTATGTACCAGGGACAATATTATGATAAGGAAATTAACCTCGCTTATAATCGGTTTCGGTATTATTGTCCTGAAGATGGGCGGTATATTTCTAGGGATCCGATTGGGTTAGTTTCGGGTGAATTTGGGCTTTATAATTATGTAGGGGATCCTAATGGGTGGGTTGATAATATGGGACTAGCTGGGAATAGTTATCATAAAAAAATCCAACAACTAAGAGAAGGTGATGCAGGAACAATTGTTTACGTTAAAAATAAAAAGCAAGCAGATAAATTATTAAATGATGCTTTTCCTAATTATCAAAAAGTAAGAGGTATGGGGAATCAACCTTTGGCGAAACAAAATAGACACAAGATTCCTAACAAGCAGAAAAGATTTGAAGATACTGGACAAGCCTATCACAAAGATTATGCAATGGACCCTAAGACAGGTAGAGTTGTTGGTCATGGTCCTGGAAAAGCAACACATTATCATCCACACATAGATATTAATAGAGGAACTAATGGGGTTAAAGATATTGTTCATATTGTAATAAAACCTTAATGAATATAAGTAAAGAAGAGATATTAAAGAAATATTTAAATAAAGGAGAGGTATTGTTTTCTTTTTATCAGAATCAATCTGTTTTTGGAGAAATTTACATAAAAAAAGATGAAAAAACATTTGGCTTGTTTATTTCAACTATGAGTAATAATACAAAAGGAGCATTTGATGAGGAAAATCAACCTCAGATCGAATTTAAAAAAATTAGTTCTTATAATCAAATGAAATTGTTTGTTGATGAAAAGTTTGAGGATATAACTTTTTTAAATTTCAATAAAAGTAAAAATATTCCTAGTTGGGTAAAGTAACCAGATATTGGCTAACAATAAGTTTGCCTTATGTATGATAAGCTTTAGAATAACAAAAAACTACTACAATAATGTTGTGGATTTTTTATTGAGCAAACGTCTGTTTAGTTTTAAAATCTCTCAGACACATATCAATTAATCCAAGCACATAATTTTTATTTTCTTCAGGTAGATTAGCTATTTCTTCAATTCTATTGAGGATAGATTTGTCTTGTACTAAAACGGAAGCTTCTCCGACAAGATAATCCAAAGAAACCTCCAGAGCCTGAGCAATTTTTTTAGCAATATCAATCGAGGGAGTTCTTTCACCTCTTTCATACCTACCAATAATAGCTGCTGAAGTACCAATTTTTTGAGCAACCTGCTCTCTTTTGATTCCTTTTTCCTCTCTAATATGTTTTAACCTAGTTGAAAAATCCATAACTAAAATGTGCTTTATATACTCAAAGTGTAAAGATATGTTCAAAAATATGGCATCATTCTGTAAAAAACAAATCCAAAAGTTTTGTAGTTCAATAACAGAAAGTATATATTTGTACCCAAACTGTAATAAATAATATTTTTCAATATTTTTTTCAAATGAGCCAAAACCTATGGAAATCCCCGAAATTAAACAAAAATTCACCATTTTACAGGTTCTATCCCATTACAGTCTGTCTGTAAATAAAGGTCATATCCACACAACTAGACATGAGGAATTAAATAATAAAAATCGTCTTGAATAATATCCTTCAAGTACAGAGTAAATCGTTTCCATTTACCTAATGATCTGAATAAAATAGAAATACCTTTTCTAAAAACAGA
>Ga0209187_1004535_pt1 | contig 10505 bp, 9 predicted proteins | sample BantaG_FD_187430 | JGI IMG/M metagenome (GOLD analysis project Ga0209187, IMG submission 187430) | Marine algal microbial communities from Bantry Bay, Ireland - BantryBay_4 metaG (SPAdes) (version 2) | ecosystem: Host-associated > Algae > Red algae > Unclassified | place: Bantry Bay, Ireland... | reverse complement strand
AGATCTTTGTATTGCTTCATTACAATGTTTTGGTTCCACAAAGATATTTATATATATATATTAATAAAATTTTAATATGTATTTATGAACCACGAGTATAAAAAAGGAATAACAAGTTAAGTATTACGGGACTTCCACAGAGAAAAAAAATATTTATACGATGGACTATCGACTAAGTCACATAATATTTAGATAAAATTCACTAAATTATGTAACTTTTAATATTTATGTAACGTTAATTAACATATACGATGCAACTATTATAAATATATTGCATCTATAACTAAAACTAACTGAACACTATTTGAAACTTAAGTACCATGCCGCCAAAAAAAATTCAACGGATATTATTTTCATCCCTAGTAGTTTTAAGCCTTATCTCATCAGTATATATTAATGGAGAAGCGAAGGAATTAAAGAATCAAGGATTTGATGTATCATACTTTTCTCCTGAGGATGCTGAAGCAATGATGCCTGATGTACAATTTATAGGTCATATCGTTGAGAAGGTAAAAGAAGTAGTTTTTGTGAATTAAAAAGTACTCATTCCTAATACAACTTTGATCAAAATAAAAAAGCGCAGCACTTTCGAACTACGCTTATATTTTAGTTTATAGGAATAAATTCTACTTATCCCAGTCCGTTCCTTTATGGCCTCCGTCACAAAAGGGCTTATTTGCACTTAATCCACATCTACAATAAGTTGTCTTATTTTCTTTTAATTGAACTGTACCATCTGCATGTGTAATCTCACATGTGCCTGTAACCATTAAAGGCCCGCCAGGAATTACTTTCACTTTAATGTTTTCGTTGTTTGATTCTTGATTCTCCATTTTTTCTTCTTTTAAGTTATAATATGATAAAGCACCAGATGGACATTTCCCAACTTGCGCAATAATTTCTTCCGTTGTGTCACCTTCTATATTGACTCACGTTCTTTTAAGTAGTTTAAACACTCCTTTTAAACTTTTCCAACTAGATTTATCGTGAATACATAAATGTGGTTGCCACACTACAGAAATATCATCGTTTTATATTCCTTTTTAATTTTCTTATCCATGAGGCATTAATTAAAAATTAAGAATCTGAATTAGGCTTAAGATCAGGTACTTTCCACTTGGCTTCTGATACATCTACAGATTGAACTCCGTCAATGGCCTTATTAGCTCTTCTTTTGTTCATTATTAAGCTAATGGTCATTATAATACTAGTACCAATGATCACAAACAATAATATTCCTTGACTAAAGTTTTCTGTTTCTAAAAATTTGGGAATTTTATAAAATAATAAAATTGTAATTAATCCTCTAGGCGCAATATAGACTTGTGGGTTTATATCTGACCCTAATGATGCTCTCAGTAAAATAAATCTGATGATATAAATGACAGCAATACACAAAATCGATACACCTAATACTGACAAACTACTTAATGAAGAAAAAACAATCGTAATCCCAAATACAACGAAAAAGAAAGTCCTAATAACAAAAGCAGTTTCTAAAGTAATAACATGTAATCCATGGTAAATATCATGTGCTTTCTTTTTATCTAGCCACTTTTTGAGGGGACCGACAAAAAATAAATCCATATTCGCTATAACCAAACCAAATATCAAAATTATAATTAATGAAGATAAATGCATCAATATACCTATCGAGTACACAAGTAATAAAGTTGCAATCAATAAAAACAACTTAGCTGATGAACTAATTCTTTGGAATATCAACACAATCATATAGCTAGAAATCAAAGCTATCGCCATTATGAGAATAAAAGATAGGGCAAAACTTCCCAAACCACTTGCGTGAGCGTCTGTTCCAGGTTCAACGATCATTCCTCCGAGCAATTGAAACAGCATGATACCTAATATATCAGAGAACGTACTTTCATAAATGTGGAACTCTTTCTTATCATTTCTTAAATCAACTACACTCGGAATAATAATAGCACTAGATAATATTGACAAAGGTGTTGCGTAAAGCCAAGCCACTAATTTACTTTGTTTTAAATCTGGTGTATTATACTCACTAAAATCAATAAAGTAATGTAAAATCTCCGCTGTTAACCATGTAGATAGTAGCAAGCCAACTAAGGCTATACCAAGAGCTAATAATATGGGGACAATCTTACTTCGTTCAAGTTTCAACTCAAGCGCTGCTTCTAGAACAATCATGATCAATCCGACTGTACCAAGTATTTTCAAAATTGGTAAAAAATTAAAATTCCCAATGCCGAAACTATCCATTCCAAGTTTGACAAAGACACCAAATATAATTAGCAAAAGAACTGACGGTATACTTGTTTTCTTTGAGATTTCTCCAAAAAGAAAGGAAACTATCAATACAACTGAGGCCGCTATAATAAACGGATACGGTTCTTTAATTAATTCTTCCATATTACTTATTAATTTTTTCGTTTATTGAAAATCCAGCTTTTTGGATGTTATATTTCAAACTGTCTTTCATATTACTTCTAGATACCATGGCCTTAATTACTAACTCTTCATTTTCAGAGGTTATTAATATTTTATCATTGGTCAAGTAAGGAAAATTAAAAAGACTCTTTTCAAGTGCATAAATACCATTATAATCTGTTCTATTTTCTTCATCATTAATATTTAATGTCAAAGCCACTTTACCAGCTTCAGAAAGTAAAACGATCTTGTCTCTTTTCCAATTGCTAAATGGATAAAAAGTCTTTTCATTATTAGAGGTTATATGCATTCCTCCTAGATTTATATTGGACAATACCCCTGTTGTTTCTCCAACTTTAATCTGGTCACCAATATGAATTTTAGAAAAATACAGGTTAAATATGGATCTTACATATGCGAATATATTCCTATAAATGAATCCAAATAATATTAGCAAAAGGATCAAATGGAAGATTGGACTAATCGCTAAAAAAGCAACAACAATAATCGATAAAACTATACTGAAAAACATGTGATACCCAATAGATGTTTTCCATGAATGTCTTTTAAATAAATGAAATCTATCAATAATTATTAATGTCAATAAGCCAACTCCGGCAACAATAAAAAACTGAAACCATGTAATAAAACTATATTCTAATATTTCGTTCATTTCGTAGTTTTGAAATCAAGCGCCTTCTCTATCGAAAAGATCAAAAATGGATTTATTGAAACAACATTTGATCTCGAATACACCAAAACTTTTAGACCTATCAAAAATCTTATATGATTCTTAAACTCTACTTGTTCAAGCTTTGTTAACATTCTAGAAAGGTCGTTCTCATTGATATTCTGAAAACAAAGAATATATTTCAATATTGTACTATAATCATTAATCAACTCTACAAATTCTTGCGATTTGAGATCAGGTTTGTATTCTGAATTATAAAATCTTGAGTATTCCAACATTGCGTGCCCCACATTTCCATTTGCGTTTCTCAATATTGGCTTGATGGTATCCGCGTGTTCTGTATCTGACAACCCAAGTTCAGGTAGTGCTCTAAATCTCATCATCAACGCTTCCTTAAGATCTGAATTTGATAATTTCCCAACACTTATTTCTGAAGAAAATAATAAACTGAGATCTCTAAAAATATCAATTCTTGATTTCAAGTAGTAGTTACAACTAACAATAAAAAAGATATCCTCTTTATATTTCCTCATCAACTTGGATAGTTGATTAATATTATCATATAAATTATGGTTGTTATTATGCCATTGTCCGAGGTCATCAATCGTTAAAATGATTTTTTGTCCTATGTATTGATATGCTATATTTGAGACTACTTTTTTCAAATCATAACTTCTTTCAAAAGACTTATTTTTGGTAAAATAAGGCTCTCCAGCATTTATGCTGATCATTTCATCTACCGAAGAGGACTGAGATAATATGCCAATAAGGGCAGATTTTCCCGTACCTGACTTACCATAAATTAATATCGATGCTGCATAGCCATCCTTCCAAAGTTGATAATCATTTAATATGGGTTTAATCAAATCAGGCCTCGACACTGAAAAGGATTTACCGAGATATCCTTTCTTTAAAAACAAAGAGAGTCTTTCATCGTTTTTATTTATGAGAAGTTTGTTAGAGATAAATCTATTATGCGGTATTCTATCTAGTTCTATATATGTAGCAAGAGATTTTTGAAACCAACTAAATACAGACTTCTTATATTCTTTATATACTACAACCATTCTTTTCAGCGCATCACGACTTATATTAGTCATTTGCACATTACCGTTGTTAGGCATAAATAGACTGTTCTCATCATAAACAGAAGCCGCATAAAAGTCTTTATCTAAATATGCATTTATTTTCTCAGTATTTTCTGTTGCTTCTTTTTGCAGAGGAATTATATGCTGGGTTTTCAGTTCTGTTATACCAACTTTTACATTACTCGTTGAGGTATCATATATATCACTATTGTCTAGAATCAATGCTGACAACTTAACTCTGGCTGAGTTCAGTGCAGTAAGGCTTGCTTCTAAAGAAAGGTTTCTTCTATTTTCTAATTCAATAATATGGGGATATACATTTCCAGAAAACCATTTTGATATCTCAGACTGAATATCCAATGATTTAGATATCAATCTTCCAGAATGGACTTTAACTGGAATATTCAAATTGACTTTATCTAAATAAGAAAGCACTTCCATAGACTCAACTGTTTGAAGTGATTCCAACTTACTATAAGTAGCGTTAATTCCATCAATCACAGATGATATCTGTTCCTTTGTTCCCGAAGGATGAATGTCATCAACTAATTCTGACACAGCACCTATCTGTTCAATTAGGCTCTCAACAACTCCAGTTTGTTTATGGAAGCTTAAATAAAAATCTCTTTTGAAGATTTCTAAATTGAGTCGAATTCCATTTACTTTATCGTGACTTCTATAAATCTTTTTTAGCTGAATATTCAACTCGTCAATTTGCAACAGTATGTTTGAAACAGGATTGGTTTGATGAACAAATAGGCTGAGTTCTTTTACTGACAAATCATCTTTTGATTTTGATTCAATAACTTCGATAGCGGCATTTTTAATATTTGCAGCAAGATCTGACATAAAGTCTTTTGCTACAACTTTATCGTCATGTGTGTATTGATCATACTTCACTATTCCTAATAAAGAATCTCTTAGTAGTACCGAGAAATCTCTAACTTTAATCGACCAAACGTAAGCAAGATAATAATGCTCTTGGATAATCTCATTATCAATATATTCCTGAAAAAAAAGGCTAATTGAATCAAGAGTCTTTTCCGATTTTTGATAAAACACATGACAGGTTAAATCAGCTTCCGCTATTTTAGACCAGTCGTTCATTCTATTTAGCAATTCAATATCATTTTGAACTTCCATTAATTCCAATTCTTCTTGTTATTTATACCCCAAATATACAGGATGTTAATATATCACTTTAATTTCTAAAAGAATATCTACTATTTACAACATGATGTTGATCTAACCATTTCAAAATATAAAAATATATAAAAAAGCGTAATATAACTTATAAAAATCATTCATAGATATAAAGTAAACAATGAAGTCATAAAAAACATTAATTAGATGCACATTTATATATTTGTAATTCGATGTTCACCTAACCACATTTGAAATATGTATAAAGTATTAATAGACGGAGAAGAAATCTTGGTTACTCAATCAGATTTGGACTCTATGGATAATCATGTAACGCCTGATGGATATCATGTTCTAAAAGATAATAAAGCCTATCATGTAACACCACCTAAAGTAGGTCAAAATCCAAAAACTGGAACAATCCACGTTAATAACAAGCGATTTCGATTTGATATTATGGATCAATATGATCAACTCGTTAACTCTATGGGACTAGATACGGTTGCAGAAACTAAAGTTACTGATGTAATCGCACCTATGCCTGGACTCATTCTTGATATCATGGTCAATGCGGGTGATAAAGTTGAAGCGGGTAGTTCTATTCTTATACTTGAGGCGATGAAAATGGAAAATGTTATTAAGGCAGAGGGAGACGGAATTGTAAAGTCTGTAAACTTCAAAGTTGGAGCAACAGTTGACAAAGGTGCAGTGATCATAGACATGGAATAAATTGTTGAAACCTTTTTATACATCAACAATGTATACGAAACTCCACACCACCTTTATCAAATCCAATCAGAGAAACATTTATGAAAAAAATACTAATAGCAAATCGAGGCGAAATTGCAATCAGAGTTATGAAATCTGCTCGTAAAATGGGTATCAAGACAGTAGCTGTATATTCTGATGTTGATAGAAATGCACCTCATGTAAGGTATGCTGATGAAGCTGTTCTTGTAGGACCTTCTCCATCTTCACAATCTTATTTAGTAATGAAAAACATACTCAAAGCGGCTAAAGATACTGGCGCTGAAGGAATTCATCCAGGGTATGGCTTTCTAAGTGAAAATGCAATTTTCGCAAATATGGTAACTGATGCTGGAATAAAATTCATTGGACCTAAACCGTATGCGATTGAAGTCATGGGTAGTAAATTAGCGGCCAAGGATGCTGTTAAAGACTATGACATTCCAATGGTTCCAGGAATCGATGAAGCAATAGAGGATGTACAAAAAGCTATAAAAATAGCTGAGGATATTGGATTTCCTATTCTTATAAAAGCATCTGCAGGTGGAGGTGGTAAAGGGATGCGAATCGTCAATAATTCTGAAGAGCTACCAGAACAAATGGCACGTGCGATCAGTGAAGCAAAATCTGCATTTGGTGATGGTTCTATATTTATAGAAAAATACGTTTCTAGCCCACGACATATCGAAATACAAGTACTGGCAGATAGTCATGGTAACGTTGTTCACCTTTTCGAAAGAGACTGTAGCATTCAGCGAAGACATCAAAAGGTTGTAGAGGAAGCGCCATCTGCAGTATTAACACAAAAACTTAGAATGGAAATGGGTGAAGCGGCAGTCAAAGTAGCAAAAGCTTGTGATTATGAAGGCGCTGGAACAGTTGAGTTTCTCTTAGACGAAAATCTGAATTTCTACTTTTTAGAAATGAACACACGACTCCAAGTAGAGCATCCTGTATCTGAGAAGATAACAGGTGTTGACCTTGTAGAACAGCAAATAAAGGTTGCAAGAGGAGAAAAACTATCTTTTACACAGCAAGATCTGTCTATCACTGGACATGCAATGGAACTCAGAATTTATGCTGAAGATTCACTGAATGGTTTCTTACCAAGTATCGGTACATTAGAAAAATACAGACGTCCAGAAGGAGAAGGTATCAGACTCGACGATGGATATGAAGAGGGAATGGATATTCCAATTTTTTATGACCCTATGATAGCCAAACTAATTACATATGGAACATCTAGAGAAGATGCGATTGAAAAAATGAAAAACGCAATTAGCCAATTTCGCATCAAAGGAATAGAGACTACCCTCCCTTTTGGTGAGTTTGTGTTTGGTCATGAAGCTTTTGTTTCTGGAAACTTTGATACTCATTTTGTCAAAAACTATTTCTCACCTGAAACATTTCACGATTCATCTGCAAATGAAAGAAAAATAGCTGCTGTCATTGCAGTAAAAAACTACGAATTAGAAGTTGGAAAGGCTTCAGCCATTAATCACCCATCAAACAAATGGAGCACTAATAGATAATATCGATACTGTATACCATTATCACAAAAGAGACTCAGTCAAAATATGGAAGACAACTTAAAAATACTCAACGATAAAATTACTGCTGCACATCTTGGTGGTGGTCAAACTAGAATTGATAAACAGCACCAAAAAGGTAAATTGACCGCTAGAGAACGTGTTCATTTATTTTTAGATGATGAATCATTTGAAGAGATTGGAATATTGGTTACACATCGAACTAAGGACTTCGGTATGGAAGATCAAATTTTTTATGGGGATGGTGTAGTTACTGGATATGGAACGGTTGATGGTCGGCTGGTCTACATATTTGCGCAAGATTTTACTGTATTTGGTGGGTCATTATCAGAGACTCATGCTGAGAAAATATGTAAAGTTATGGACATGGCGATGAAGACTGGAGCACCCGTTATAGGACTTAATGACAGTGGTGGTGCTCGAATACAAGAAGGCGTAAGATCTCTTGGGGGATATGCTGATATCTTCTATAAAAATGTAATGGCTTCAGGTGTTGTTCCTCAGATATCAGCAATTATGGGGCCTTGTGCGGGAGGAGCTGTATATTCGCCAGCAATGACTGACTTTACCATTATGGTAGAGAATTCAAGTTATATGTTTGTAACTGGTCCTAATGTAGTCAAAACAGTTACCAATGAAACTGTAACCTCGGAAGAATTAGGAGGAGCAAGTACACATTCCACAAAATCTGGTGTTACCCACCTTACCGCCGCAAATGATCTTGACTGTCTTAATCAAGTAAAAAGGTTATTGAGCTATATGCCTCAGAATTGTGAAGAAAAACCTGCTAAACTTCCTTACGAATTAGGAGATGAAATAAGAGAAGCGTTAGACACTGTAATTCCTGATAGTGCTAATAAGCCATATGACATGCATGAAGTCATTAAAGGCATAGCTGATGAAGATTCGTTCTATGAAATTCATAAAAACTATGCAGAGAATATAATAGTTGGATTTGCAAGATTAGGAGGTCGCAGTATAGGAATCGTGGCTAACCAACCGATGGTACTGGCAGGCTGCCTTGATGTCGACAGCTCCAAAAAGGCAGCTAGATTCACAAGATTTTGTGACTGTTTTAATATTCCATTGTTAGTATTGATTGATGTTCCTGGTTTCCTTCCAGGCACTGACCAAGAATGGAATGGGATAATCACAAATGGTGCAAAACTATTATATGCACTTAGTGAAGCTACTGTTCCAAGAATCTCTGTAATCACCAGAAAAGCATACGGTGGAGCTTATGATGTAATGAACAGTAAACATATAGGTGCAGATATGAATTATGCTTGGCCAAGTGCTGAGATTGCTGTAATGGGTGCAAAGGGTGCAAGTGAAATTATATTCCGAAGAGAAATCTCAGCTGCGGAAGACCCTGCAGCTAAATTGAAAGAAAAAGAGGATGAATATGCTCGTCTATTTGCCAATCCATACTCTGCCGCGCAAAGAGGTTTTATTGATGAAGTTATACTTCCAAGAAACACAAGACGTAAATTGATAAAAGCTTTCTCTATGTTAGAAAATAAAGCAGTTTCAATACCTAAAAAGAAGCATGGAAATATACCGCTATAATCCTGACTTTCAAATAGATATGTTCTTAAATTGCTTAAAAGAAGGTTGAGAATCAAAACGAGTCATCACAAATTTAAAACTAAAAAGCTCCTATGAAATTTTATCCAAAAGAGCGTTTAAACTCTCACAAATTATTTTGAAATCAAGAGAGTTTATTTCATGATTGTATGCTAACTATAAACTTAGACCTCGGACGTTTTTGAAACCTCCGAGGTCTTCTGTCCTATTTATTATTATACTACAATCATTTTCTTCGTAGCAGTAAATCCTTTTTGACAAATTTTCCTAATATACTAAAATCGTCCTATCCTCTAATAATAAAAAGTAACATTATATTTGCCAATCAATAGGCTCCGTTCCTTGATTTATTAGAATCTCATTTACTCCAGAGAAATGGTGATTGCCAAAAAACGCATTACCTGCTAATGGTGATGGATGCGCAGATTCGAAAATATGATGCTGGTTTGTATCAATAAATTTCTTCTTTCCTTTGGCAAATCCTCCCCATAGCATAAAGCAAACTCCTTTTTTATGATCTGAAATAGCTTTGATAACCGCATCTGTAAAATGATGCCAACCTATCTTAGAATGAGATGCAGGATTTCCAGCTTCTACAGTTAAGATTGCATTAGGCATAAATACTCCTTGTTGCGCCCAAGTAGATAAATCACCATGATTTGGAATTGTACAACCTATATCAGATTGTATTTCTTTATATATTCTATTAAGAGATCTTGGTGGTTTGACACCGGGTTTTACAGAGAAACAGAGACCCATTGCTTGATCTTTACCATGATAAGGATCCTGACCAATAATAACAACTTTTACTTTGTCGAATGGTGTTAAGTTGAATGCATTAAAAATTTCTTCTTTGGGAGGATAGACGATTTTTCCTTCTAATTCGCTTTGTAATATCCCTTTTTTAATCTTAGAAAAATAAGGCTTTTCAAACTCTTTGTTCAATACTTTTCTCCAAGACTTTTCAATGTTTATATCCATTTACGAAAAATGATTTAATGCTATACTTTTCTACACTTTCTTTGCTGTACGTTCACAAGCGCCATCACAATTCCCATATAGATTAAGAGAGTGATGCGTTATTTTAAATTTCAAAATATCCCCCATCATGTCTTTGATTCCTTGTAACCTAGGATCGCAAAACTCTAGTACCTTACCGCAGTCCACACATATTAAATGATCGTGTTGCTTGTAACCGTAGGATTTCTCATATTGAGCCAGATTTTTTCCAAATTGGTGTTTAGTTACAAGATCACAAGACACAAGCAGTTCCAGTGTATTATAAAC
>Ga0209187_1004531_pt1 | contig 10512 bp, 8 predicted proteins | sample BantaG_FD_187430 | JGI IMG/M metagenome (GOLD analysis project Ga0209187, IMG submission 187430) | Marine algal microbial communities from Bantry Bay, Ireland - BantryBay_4 metaG (SPAdes) (version 2) | ecosystem: Host-associated > Algae > Red algae > Unclassified | place: Bantry Bay, Ireland... | reverse complement strand
GTGGCGCACGTACGAGAGCGCCTGGCGTATTTTCCAGGAGTGGTGTCACACGGTGTCACTGTCTGCACTGCCGGCCGCACCCGACACGGTGGCGATGTTCATTGGCGCGCAGGCGGATTCTGGACTTGCACCGACAACCTTGGCGCATCGGTTGGCGGCTATTCGGCTCATGCATTTGGGGCAGGGATTGCCTTCGCCGCACAACACGCTGGCGGTCATGGAAGTCATGCGTGGAATCCGTCGACAACGAGCGAAAGCTGGAGAGGGGCCTAAGAAAAAAGCGCCAGCAGTGGATGGCGTCGTTAAACGGATGGTTGATCAGTTAGACATGGAAACTTTGCGGGGCAAGCGTGATCGAGCACTGCTTCTTTATGGCTATGCCGGTGCGTTGCGACGATCCGAGCTCGTCGGTATCGATATTCGCCACATTGAAGCTCACGAACGAGGGCACTTGCTCACCATTCCAATTTCAAAGGGGGATCAGGAAGGGCGAGGGCAGACCATCGGTATTCTCGCGCAACCAGATTCGCCTTACTGCCCAGTGACAGCACTACAGATGTGGGTCGCCACTGCGCGGATTACAAACGGCGCGGTATTCAGACGGTTCTACCGCAGTGACAAGCTCAGCGACAAACGCCTAGGAGATCGGGCAGTTGCGGATCTGATCAAGGATATGATCTATCAACTGAAAGATCCAGCATTAGACTATCATCAGTACTCTGGCCACAGCCTGCGCCGCGGGTTTCTGACCAGCGCAGGTAAAAACAACGCAGACCTGTTAAAAATGATTGCTCAGTCACGTCATGCTCGAGTAGACACTGTCTTGGGATACGTCGATGATCCGCAGCGATTTGTAAACCACGCAGGAGAAAATCTGCTGAAAAATTAGTAGATATACAGTAATTTAACTCATGTCAGCGCTCCGAAGGGTTTGTCCTAGTCGACAACGCTGTCGTCAGTTACTCAAAGTAAATTACCATCGAACCAGAGTGTTACCGAAATTGTTTATTAAGAAATGTTGTAGCGATCGCAAGCAAAATGCGTAGTAACTACAGAAGGAGTCTGTGACTTGAGTGGAGGGCCTAGAGCGTACACACCATTGACGTACAAGCGTTTGTTTGCACTTTCAGGAAATATATGCGCATTTCCTGGCTGCAGCAAATTGCTCGTCAATGAGAATCACGCCAAGAACAGCAACATTTGCCACATTGAGGCAGCGAATGAAGGCGGCGAAAGATACAACATTGGCATGACAGACAAACAAAGGGCGGACTATCCGAATCTCATTTTGTTGTGCGTTGATCATCATGAAGATACCAATGATGTAAACAAATATCCCCGAGAGAAACTTTGGGAAATGAAGAATAATCACGAGAGCGAGTATCTTCGTTCGAGGCTGGCAGCGAACCCATCAATGCTGGTGAATACCGTATCTGCAATTGCCGATTTAGACCTTGTCGAAAGTGAGAAACAATCCGTTGTCAATCCATTCAATCCTGAGGATAAACTTAGGTATAACGGCGTCACTCGAAATTACGAACTGATACAAGAATATAAGATTTATCATTCACAAATTGATTCGCTGTACGACGAACTTGAAGTTCAAGGTTCAATCAAAAAAGATATTCTGCTTCGCAAGGTGCGGCACCTTTACCTGACCATTAAAGGCAGGTATGTGACTGCCCAGAGTGAGGTAGGCATTTCAGAATTTTCTGATCAAATTATTGAAGATGTTCAAGAGGAGCTGTGCAAAGAGCTTTCGTCAACTGGATTTTGGAATGAAGATGTGATTCTTAGTGTAGGGTTAATAATGGTTGATGCTTTTATTAGATGTAAAATTTTGGAGGAACCAAAATAATGCTTCTATCTAATGACGTAAACCCTGATTTAGACCTATACAACATAGGCGCTGTGTTACTTGAAAAAATACATGAAAACAATAATGTTGATATCGACATTATTGATCTGTACGGAATAGTCAGAGCAAGGAATAGGGTATCGCTGAGCCTCTTTTTGTTAGCGCTCGACTGGCTCTTTCTACTAGACTGTATCGAGCGGGCTGAACACGGGCGTATTCGAAAGTGTTCTTAAGGAAACTAGTAATACGCAGCTCAGGTACATTAATAAGAGAGATTAACTTCATCAAGGGCATAAACCTTATCATTGATGAAACACCTGCGTCTGATAAAACAGAATCTGGAAATAGCGTTGGAAAAACAACCGTTCTCCGGCTAATAGATTTTTGTCTTGGTGGGTCAGGAAAGAACATCTACATTGACCCGGAGTTTAAAACAAAGAACTCCACGGTTGAATCATTTTTAACCAAGCCAGACACTTTTGTTGAACTGAGTCTATGCAAGGATTTGGAAAATAGCATTACTCAAGATATTGTGATTAAAAGGAATTTTCTTAGGAAGCACGAGAAGTTTCAGGCAATAAATGGGGAGCCATTGTCAAACGACAAGCTATTGGAAGAACTTAAATATCGATTATTTCCTTCAAACCCACCGGAACTCACGTTGCGCCAACTTATATCTAAGAATATTCGTGACGAGAAAAACAAAATTACGAACACAATCCGAGTATTGCCGCAAAACGTAACAACCGACGCGACCTACGAGGCTCTCCATCTTTTCTGGTTTGGTATTTCCACGGGCAAGTCAAAGGATACTCTTGTTAGAGATTTAAACAACGAGAAAAGACTGCAAAAGCGCTTAAGACGCAACAGTAACTTATCACAGGTTCAGCAGGCGTTAATTTTGGTTAACGCAGAAATACTAAAGCTCGAAACAAACAAAAAAAGCTTTCATATTGCTGATTCTTATGAAAAGGATTTATCGGATCTACGTAATGTGAAAGCTGAGATTGCAGAACTTTCGGTTGAGCTTTCCAGAATAATATTACGTCGCCAGCTAATCAACGAAAGTACGACGCAACTGGAGGGAAGAAGAGCAAACTCAGATGCGAGGAAGGTTGCTTTGATTTACAAGCAGGCAAAGAAACTCATCCCTGAATTGCAAAAGACGTTCGAAGAGACGTTGAAATTCCACAATGAGTTTCTTGAAGAGAGAATTAATTTCGTACGCAATGAGTTACCAGATTTGATTGAAGAAATAAATTCAAAGCAACTGCTTCTCGAGGGAAATATTAATTTTCAACGAGAACTGGAAGCTAGATTAGAAAATTCAAGAGACGTACGTGATTTGAGAAAAATGGACAGTGAGCTCAATGATTTTTATGAGAGGAAAGGAGCGCTTGAGGAACAAAAAGGACTCTGGGTGGACAGTAATCAAAAAATATCTAACCTTGAAGGACAAATTAAAATAATCAATGATGCTATTGACTCTCAGGACTCGCAGATACAACAACGCATTGCAAAGTTCAACGAAATATTTTCGAACATATCTAACAAGCTTGATGGCGAACTGTCACTCCTAAGTGCGGACAAAGTAAACGACATCTATCGATTTGAAATCGGAAACATCGAAGGCAATCCTGGAACTGGAGGAAAGAAGAGTCAAATGGCGTCGTTCGATCTTTCATACATAAAATATGCCGATATGATGAATATCGACTGTTTACACTTCGTACTACAAGATCAGATAGAAAATGTACATTCAAACCAAATTTCTCAGCTTTTATCAACAATTGTACAGCAAGTAAATTGCCAGTACGTGCTGCCAGTTCTTCGTGACAAACTACCGATTGACGTTGAGTACGAAAAATACAAAGTCCTGACGTTAAGTTCGAAAAGCAAGCTTTTTAAGGTCTAATTGCTGAGACTCTTACGTGACTTCAAAGACAAAGTCTGATCGATTTAGAAGATTGATCTCACATGGATTTATGGCTCCTGAGTTACCACCGTGCTTTGTCTCGGAAGACCTTGCAAAGTTTAGAGTGTCACTGTGGAAGTCAATCACAGAATTGCCTCCAAGAAGCGGTGGTCAACCAGAATATTATCGTTTCAAAAGTGAACCGTGTTGTTTTTATTTCCCCCGCTACGGTCGAAATGATCGTAAACACGGTGTATTGAATCCGATTTCGTACCTGGCCATATCTAAAGTAATTGCTGATAACTACGTTAGGCTTCGAGGAAAAGCAAAATTGTCTAAATTGTCTGCGTCCCCTCCAATTTTTGACTGGAATGGACAAAGGGCAATCATGCGGCCTAGTGTGGATCTGCGAGATCAATTTCGAGTAGACCTGGCTTCCAGGTCTGAGTATTTTGCTGTGGCTGACATACGAGCTTTTTTTCACTCTATTTACACACATGCAATACCGTGGGCAATTTACGGAAAAGCATGGGCGAAAAGAAATCGCGGATTGTCGCACTTCGGTAATTTACTTGATCTATTATGTCGCAACGCTCAAGACGGACAAACAGTTGGACTTCCAGTAGGACCCGACACCTCACGTTTGCTAGCCGAAGTTATAGCTTCTGCAGTAGATGTTGAACTAAGAAAAAAACTTGGATTGACAGTAAGTGATGCCTCGCGATATGTCGATGACTACACAATTGGCGGAGAGGGCAGTACTTCGGGTGAAGCGTTAATCGCAGGGCTGCGACAGGCTGCTTCTCTGTTCGAGTTAGAACTAAACAACGATAAATCATTGATTCAAAGGAAATCACCTCAAGGTGATATCGGATGGAAACAGGCAGCACTTGCTTACGTTCCGCAACTTCCGTATGACAAGGACGGATTTCATCGCTTCTTTTACGAAGTTGAACGTGTCAGTAGAGAACACCCTGATATTAATGTTGAGAAGTACGCTTACTTGAACGCCCGCAGAGCATTCGTTCACACTGACGCGTGGAAAGATGTCCAAAGTCACTTAATAAATGCTTACAGATTAAATCCGAGCTTGGTTGGCTTCCTTGTTGAGGTTATTCTTTTACGGGAAGTAGAATATGGGGACGTCGATGCAAATACCGTTAAAGTGTTCGTTGAACGTCGCATTAAAACACTTACAGATGAAAATCGGACTGGGGAGATCATCTGGCTCCTGTTTCTATCAATAAGATTACAGCTGAATCTGTCTGCTATCAAGCTAAAACCGCTCTTTGAAATAGAGAACAGTTTTATAGCTTTACTGGTCACCTACGCGAGTAAACACGATCTCGTTGCCGGAGAAGTTGATTACAGTCTATGGACAACACATATTAATGAAGCTGGCTTATATGGCCCCATGTGGCTTTATGTATATGAAAGTACACGCCAAAGAATTTGCCCAATTGATGAAATCGAATTTATGACCCAGGACAAGTACTTTGCACCACTTCTGGAAAAGAACGTCAGTTTTTTTTCAATACTAGAAGGATTTAGTTCGATGGCAAGTGTCAATCGAAGTAGAAGAGGTGAAAATCGGCGGATGGAGCAAGTGAGGAACGATTTTCTCGATGATCTCGACATCGACATTGAGGAATTTGACGACATGGAGGATGACGATTTCGAAGAGGGTGATGACTATTACTGATAGGTCTTCGCAAGAAATCAAGTAAGCTGTGCTTCTATTCAGCTACGAACGACCCTCCCCCTCGAATACCTGTCAATCGATAAAAACTGAGTAAATCGGTAGAAATGTGTTTTCTACGTATTTTTTATCATGGTACGCAAAAGAAGGGTAGGGCACCCTTACTGACAGCTGCAATTCTGGATCAGAAGATTACAAGTGATACTTGTATATGTTGCACATCGATCTATCCACAGTTAAGTGGTATAAGTCTGTTGATGGACACTGCAAGTTGATGAATTTGAAGTGCTTTTAGGTTTGGGTAATAATTGTACAGTGCAGGGTCATGCATAGTTCGTGGCTGTCGCAGCCTATCCAATCCGACTCCTGCATTCGCACATTGAAGTGTTAAGGAAGTGCGCAACGCAACTGGCAGATATCCATCGCAGATTTCGCATAATCAGTAAGCGGTAAATAAAGGGCATCTAGGTAGCAGCCGCATTCGATGGCAGCATCGTCGAGTATGCTAAGCTAAACATAAATTTACTTAAGGATGCATCACCAATCGCTTCTGTCGAGCGGAGGATATCCCAAGGCCTCGTCAATCAGATTTGCAGCAGTCGGTATGATCGGGGAATCCATACGCACACTTTCCCACCATTGCCTGGCTCCGGAATTGTCGAACTCTTCACGTAACTGACGCAGAGTGGCGTTGACGGCAATCTGGGCGGTCTCTTGGCTTTCCCTGCGCAACCAGTAAAAACCCTGCGATGTGATCTGGAACGCTGCCGCAAAAACGCTGTGTAAAATGTTGGGTGAACACATTAGTAAATGTGTTCTTTTTTTAGAAATCGAATTACAGCCGATTCGTGCCAGCGGTGCTGGTAGGCAACACGTAAATAAGGTATCAACAGCGGTTCATCTGCGCTTTGATATAACGAAGTCATCATTACCGCAAAGCTATAAGAATAAATTACTTGCCTGGGATGATCAGAGAATTTCGGACAATGGCGTTGTCATTATTAAGGCGCAAAGCTATCGCAGCCGCGCCAAGAACAAGAAAGATGCATTTGATCGACTGCGCGAACTAGTACTAAGTGCCACATTCGAACAAAAAAAGCGCCTTCCAACTAAACCCAGCCGAAACTCTGCCAGGCGACGAATGGACAGTAAAACGAAGCAATCAAAAACAAAATCGTTACGAGGCCGAGTACGAATCGACAGGGACTAGGAAACCTAGAAACCTAGAAACCTAGGGTCAGGTCTTTGATTTTGATTTCCGAATAATGATGCTGACAGTCGAGACGGATACACTGCCTTAAAATCCGGTCAAAGTTTAAATTGAAACTTACGTTCGTTGTGGAGTCTCATCTAATTCAAAATCAAAGACCTGACCCCATTCATTGTCGAGAAGAATACACTGCCTACCTACCAATGCGCCTGTTTACCGTATCGCTTTATTAAACCAACTTGTGCATGTCTTCCAACCGGGTACTGCCGATCTGATCTTTGATATTGCGGCGCAATTTACGCATACCACCTAGCCAGCGGTCATAATTGGCCGTTTTGAACTGAGCAAATTGTTCGACATCGGGATGCGGCAAGATTAAAAAAGTTTCTGCATCGATTCCCTGCACAACAGTGTTCGCGACCTGCTCCGGGCTGATTACACCCGGATGCTGGTCGATGCCTTCGCCCTCCCCGTATCCGAGCATCGGTGTGGCGACATACTGAGGACAGATAACCGACACTTTGATGCCATCGTCGCAGTGTGTAATTGACAAGGACTCGGCAAATCCGACAGCAGCATGCTTCGAGGCTGAATAGGCTGCGTCGCCAATCTGGCTTAGTAGGCCAGCCGCCGACGCCATCTGCACAAAGTAGCCTTCACCGCGTTCAATCATGGAGGGCAATACTGCTCTGGCAGCATAGACGTGTGCCATTACGTGAATGTTCCAACAGGCTTGCCAGGTATCGTTGCTGGCAGAAGCGGAATGGTTGGGCTCGCCAACACAAATACCGGCGTTAGAGCAAAACAAATCGATTGGTCCGTACTCTTGTTCGGCGTACTCGACAAGATGTTGAATGTCGGCTTCTTTCGATACATCACAGCCAAAGCCGATGCCGCCTATTTGTTCTGCAGTTGCTATGGCTTCATCAGCCAGCAAGTCTGCAATAATAACGCGTGCACCTTCACGCTGAAAGGCGGTGCAAATTGCCTTGCCAATACCGCGTGCTCCACCGGTTACAACTACGGTTTTATCATTTAATTTCATATTTACTGTCCTAATGACCCCGATGCGCTCATCAATTCAAGATCAAAGACCTGACCCCATTCATATTCATATTTACTTTTCTAACGATAGAGGCTGGTACGCGCCTTCAAGGTAGCGATCGCGAATAACATATTTCTGAATTTTCCCAGAACCCGTCATCGGAAATGTTTCCGTTTGGCACCAGATAGTGGGTGTTTTTTGTGGCGACAACTGTTGACGGCAAAAATCGTGCAGCTCGCTTGCAGCGATTTGCTGATTGTTCTCTGTTCGGAAAAAACAGGCGATCACCTCGCCCCATTTTTTATCCGGAATGCCGACAACCGCAACCTCAGTCACTAACGGATGTTCGAGCAGTGCATTCTCTATTTCCGCTGGGAACATATTCTCACCACCGCGGATAATCATGTCTTTAACTCGACCGGTGATTTTGATATAGCCACGTTTGTCCATCGTGCCAAGATCACCAGTATGCAGCCAGCCATCGCTATCAATCGTCTGTGCAGTTGCATCCGGGTTGCGGTTGTAACCAATCATATTGCAGTAGGCTTTGACGCAGATTTCGCCAACCGTATCCAGCGGCACCACAGCATTGCTGTCGATGCTGCGAATCGACACATGGGTTTGCGGTAATGGCTGACCGATGGTGTTGCAGATGTCGTCGATGCTGTCATTGGCAAAGTGTTGGGTAATAACCGGTGAGGTTTCGGTTTGCCCGTACAGTGTGCCAAACCCGCAACCAAACACGTGCTGAATATTGCGTACTAATTCAGGCGCTACCATGGCACCGCCGGAGGAAAACATCTCAACGGATGATACATCGTGCGGATGTTGTTCCAGTGATTCGAGCAGCGCAACAAGCATTGTCGGCACCCCAAGTATCGTGCTGACTTTTTCGCGCTCGATCAGCCTGCTAATAGCGATGGGTTCAAACAGCTTGACGATCAGCATTTTGCAGCCAGCTTGCAGGCAACCCAGCGTGACCATGCCGCAGCCGCTAGTGTGGAACATCGGCATAATATTCGCCCACACGGTTTGTTGGTGCGTTTGCAGTCGAGTGGCGTAGAAGCGCGCATTGTTCACCAACCCACGGTGAGTTAATACGGCGCCCTTTGGAAAACCCGTGGTGCCGGAAGTGTATTGAATCATTGCCGCATCACCGGCTTGCACTCCGGGCAGCGTTGTATCGGCATTGATGCATTGATGCATTGCCGAGACGTTCTCCATGTCCGTGATTTCGCGAACGACGGTTAGACCTTTGCAAGCACTCGCGCCAATCGTTGCCATCGGGTTACCGCGATACGCATCGACGAGAAACAGCGCCACCGACTCGGATTGCTCAATCACGTAACGTAATTCTTTTTCCTGCAAGGCGGGGTTGGCAGTAACCAGCACAATACCCGCCAGCGCACAGGCGTACTCCATGATGACCCACTCAGGCGTATTCGGCGACCAGATGGTCACCCGATCGCCAGGACTGAATCGGGAGGCAAGCGCGCAGGCAAGTTGTTCACTGTCGATGAGCAGTTGGGAGTAGGTCCACTGTCTTCCGGTGTTGCCGTCGATATCGATTTCAACCAAGCCGATCTCATTGGGAAATGTCGACGCAGTTTCCCGCAGCAAACCACCGATGGTTATTTCCCGTACTTCGTCGTCGGCTTGTGCAGGGAAATAGGAATTCGTGAGTTGCACCGGGTACATTACTTTTTGCTTCCTTGAATCGGCTCTCCCGAATCCCGCTCAGCAACAGCTTGCTTAAAGCCGACATCCCCCGCTCGAGTTTTAAAGTGCACGCCTTCTGGTGAATGCCGGGCCATCCCATCGAATAGCGTTGCGAACATTTGCGTGTTCGCCAGGCCCATGGCGTCGTAGGCCTGATTGACCAAGAGTTTCGACATCGCCAGCTGATTTTTCGGCACGCCTTTTATTCGGTCGGTAATTGCGCCTACGGCATCGTCGATTTTTTCCAGTTCTACGGCTTTTGATACCAAACCGATTTCGGCGGCTTTTTTCCCCGAAATCAAATCGCCAGTGAACAGCATTTGTTTTGCTTGCTCGGCGCCAAGGCGATACACCCACATCGCCGTAGTCGGAATGCCCCAGACACGCGCGGGCGGATAACCGATGCGCGCCTCTTCATTCATCACAATAATATCGGCGCACAAGGCGATGTCACTACCGCCCGCAACCGCATCGCCGTGCACGCGGGCAATCACTGGTTTACTGCAACGCCAGATCGACATAAATTTTTCGGTACAGCGGCGCATGAATTTGTAGTCGATCATCGTATCCCACGGCATCTCCTGAATAACAGGATTTTCGCCTTCAGTCTCGGCGTACACATTCAGATCATAACCACCGCAAAAGCCGCGCCCTGCACCGGTCAGTACGACGACGTGTACAGAATCATCGTCTTCGGCGTGCGCTATCGCCTCGGCGATATCGTCCGGCATGGTCTCGCTGATTGCATTAAATCTTTCTGGACGATTCAGCGTGATCGTGGCGACGCGATCGTGCGATTCATAGAGGACATCATTAAATTTCATCAAGCGCTCACTCATTGTTAGGGCCGTGTACGCAGCTTATCTCAAGCAGCATTTACACAGCGACCGGGCGTTGCGGGATATCAACGCATTTACCACGAACGATTTCTCCTTTCGAGTCGTACATCGGTAGCGTACAGATCTCTGCACGCCGCACGATACCATCGATACATTCGACTTCAATCGTGTCACCCGGCTGCCAATCAGGGCTGTCTAATCGAATGATGGCAACACCGCATTGCAGG
>Ga0209187_1004530_pt1 | contig 10514 bp, 14 predicted proteins | sample BantaG_FD_187430 | JGI IMG/M metagenome (GOLD analysis project Ga0209187, IMG submission 187430) | Marine algal microbial communities from Bantry Bay, Ireland - BantryBay_4 metaG (SPAdes) (version 2) | ecosystem: Host-associated > Algae > Red algae > Unclassified | place: Bantry Bay, Ireland... | reverse complement strand
TGTGTCTCCTGACTTTAGAGCGGTACCAACAACGTTCCTCATCCAAAAAATATGGGCCCGCGTGTCCCACGTGGCTCCAGGTGGCGCTCTATGTGGAAAAATGCAGCCTGAGTGAGGCCCGCTCGCAGACCACTGTCGCAGGCCGTGCATGCATGCACCCGGCAACGTCATTGGCTGGGGTGTGCATTCCCCGTGCATGCACGGCCAACATACGCGGAGGGACCGCGTATGTTCGATGGTCCTTACACGGTGCATGCTGCCTCCCATTCGGTGTGCTGGGAGCGAAATTCTAGTAGTTTGTTCTGTAGGTCAATCATTTTTCTATTTTCGGTTTGTCGTCACTCCGGAGCGGGGCGTGTGGCAGCGCGAACAGTCGGGTCTAGACGCAACCGCCAGCACAACAGGATTCGTACCGATCCCTAGACTTGCGCGCACTCTTGCTCTGGGAGCACGCTGCCTCGCCGGCCTGTACGCGCCCCTCACTTTCCCCCATTGCCCCCCATTCACCTCACACCACCCACAGGCTGGATCTGGCTTTTGGGGATGGCATCCCGCGTTACGGTGGAGGATCTGCGCTCTCTCCTGAGCAGCCGCGGTCCCCCAACGCGCGGACGCAAAGCTGATCTGCTTGAGCGCTGTCGTGTGCATGGGGTGGCTCTGCAACGTGCACCTGGAGTGACGGCCGAGACGGGAGCATCTCGCGTGCCGCCCCCAGTCGGCGCTAGGGGTGTCAGCGGTGGAGGTTCCAGCGGTGGGGGAGAGGTAGCCACTGTTAAAACGCCATCCCAGTCGCTTGTTGTTACCCGTGGGACCATCCAAGGGCCAGACGCATCTTTGTAGGCCTCGATTCCTCCTGTTAGCGGTGGTCCACGGGTGGAAGGGGCGGATGCCGCGGCTGCCGCTGTTGTACCTATGGGCGGACCTCGTGCTGCAGATCGCGCACCCGCCTTCTCCAAGAACGAGCGCGCTAGGCTGGCACACATTATTTGCACACCAGACGTTGCGGCGGGAGTAATCCCGTCGCGCGGAGGTATGTCCCGCCAACAGCAAGACGCTCGTCAGTCCCGTGGAGCTGTCTGGGTGGTTGTTGTGGCGCCGATTTTCAACGAGTCGGACCAGTTCGATGTGCTGGTCGAGTGTGCTGACGGGGAGATCGACCATAACGCTCAGACAGCAGGGAGCTCGCCAATCTTTCCGAGACGATGAAAAATCTCCGTGCGGCCGGCGCCGACCCTCGATTTATCTCGGCTGTCGAAAGGAAGCTCGAGCGACTCCTTCTGCCGTTGGCGGAGGATGCAATCTCCCCTAGTCGTGAGGGTGCCTCTGGACGTGCGGTCGGCGGTGCGTCTTCGCCTACGGGGTCTTCACCAGCCGCATCAACGACTCGTGGGTCGATTGACTTGGGCGGGTCTGAATCGGAGAGCTGTCCGAGAGTGGCATGAGTTTGTCGCATCTTCTGGCTTGGTATTGCAGTCTTCCCGATTCTGGCCGATCCGGACCAGAACAACCTACAGTCCATACAACTTCTGATTGGTCGAGAGGTCATGTCCGGCCGGATGGATGGCTGTCGTGCATCTGTTCTGCACAGTTGTTCATGTCGGTATCGGCCAAAATTGGGGAGACTGCAATATTGCTGGCGTTGTGCGGGCAAAAATGGTGGCATTACGACTTGCAATACTCTCGATACATGATTGACAGGCTCCACGATGACAAGTTTGGGGAAATGGGGGCGGGGGGGGTGACGTATGCTGAGCGCTCATGGTGCTGAGATAAAAAAGAAGGCGGGAATGGAGCACAGTGCAACTCGTTTTGAGGTTGCCGCACTCAGAGCATTGGAGCCACACCCGGCCGCAGCACCGCCAGACTCACTCGAGCCGTCATGCGCTCCCGATCACGACGCCGCCCACGCTGATCAGCACTCACGGAGTCGTTCTTTGCCAAAGACACAACCCCTCCAACGCGATCAGTACCGTACGGTGAAGTAGAGCAATCTCTCGCACTCTCGTGTCCACGGTAGAAATTATGCAGACGAAAACAGGCGCGAGCCAGGCTCGGCTGCTTGGGAAAAGGAACACGGACGGGCCGTCAAAACACACCCCAGCGCTGAGACAACATCCCGAAAGCCTGCTCAATGTGAATACGACAGGAAGATAGGTGAAAGTTGTAGCTATCTTTCCAACGGTCACCGCGACCACACCCCGGCCACGGGACTGCCAACACCTCACTCGCCGCATAAGCCTGGTCTGCAACGATGCAGTGACCATCCTCGGCCATGGCACGTGTCAGGACGTTGGTCAGATCCAGAAGCGCGCGACCGAGCTCAGTGTAAGAAAAGGCCGAGAAGTCATGGCTGGAGCCTGGGCTCAAACAGCTCATCCAGCGGAAACAATAGTCGGCATCACAGATTGCTTGTGTAATCAGAGCATCAAAGCCTTTGCGGCTATAGTAGTCCGCAACGCACTGAACATCCGAGGCAAGCAGCTACTCTTGCTCTATCGGCACACCATCCAAAGCGCCAACAACTTCAACAAACGGTGAGTTCCGCCGGGATTGAATTCCCCTGGCGTAGTCCAGCCACCTCTGGCAATTGCCCAGCCCAAAATCAAACGCCGGCGCGGGGGTAGTGTTAACAGCGTCAACAACCTCCCCGAGCGCCCGGTACACGATCGAAGGATGAACTCCAAAGGCGGCGCAAACGTCCAAATAGCTCCCTCCTCCCAGGTACCGCAAGGAAACAGCCGTGCGGCACGCGGGGGACAGTCTACGGCGAGGCAGCCTCGGGCGCAAGCTGTCCATCAGGTCCACGAATGCATCAACAGGCCTCGCATGGCACGACAAAAGTGCTCATGATAGCGAGTCTGGATGTCGTCCACGGTCAGGGGGATGGTGGAAAAGTGCGGTGGTGCCGGGTCGGTGGTGGTAGAGTGGATTCTTGATGGCAGGGGAGAGGAGGGGACCGGAAGGGAAATAATTCCCCGTTGGTAATGCATCGCGGCGGCGGCGTTGGTAGCAAACGCCGCCGTCACTGTTTGGCACGCGGGTGGCAATATGGTGCGGCGCAAATGGGTGGACGAACTGAAGGGTGTGGATGGGACCAGGGTATGTGGCAACGACTCCCAGCCAGTGCCCATGTGCTGCCGGCGATGAGGGCACACCCTTACATACTTGGTGCTCCAAATTGATAAAAAATACTTTCCGCAGCTGCACGCTGCGCTTAGTTCTTTCGCAGATTGGTGCATGCATGGACGCAGCTGCACAGCTTCTGCGAACAGGCCTGATCACCGACAACGTCAGCGAGACGGATCTGTCCACAAAGGCACCAGAAACGGTTTAGAAGATTGAGCTAAGTTCAACCGGATGACAGGCAGGGGGTTCGGAAGCATTCGCGAATGCCGGCGCGTTCTCCACATAGAAGGCCGATATGCGGATCCCGAGCGCCCGTTCGCGACGGAGTCGAGAAGTTTGACATGAATCTGAGTGCTGTCATGGACAAAACGACGCCGAACGAAGCCCAAGGACGACCGCGATTGTCGCCACGTGTGGCATCGTTCGATCGCACAGCCGGATTTGGTTAAGCGACATGACACCGCGTCGCGAGAGGCCGAATAAGAGTCGTAGGGCACTAATCGGGAGGCATGCGCTGTGGACCTGGTTTGACTTTCACTGCGTCACGGCGCTGTGGCGACCGGTGGTGCTGGAAGGTGCCCGCGCACAAGCTTTTGGCGGAACCGCGCAACGCCACGCGTCGAGTGGGCGTGCCATGCAGAGCCCGGCCCTGCTGGCGGACCAGCCAACGAAAGCGAAGAGCCGGTGACGGCTGCGCCCCCATCAGCGTGCCCGATTGGGGGAACTGAGGCGCGACGTTGGCTGCGCTCCCACCAGCGTCAACGATTGTGAGGGGGGGAGCCGTCACCCCGTCTGTCCGAAGCAGCTCCAGGGAGCTGTTGAAGAACCACTTGCTGAGCATGGGCGCGCGATGCGTCCCCCCGCACACCGCCCCCCACCCACCGGCGCCCGCCAACTGACGTTGCGCCCACCCTCGCGTGCCACTGATGTGGGGCCCATGATCTCCGCGGTCGATTTTCTCCGGCCACGCGACGCGTCTGGCCGCCCACCTCCTCCCATCCACCGCCGCCTACCAACGGCCGCCCCGCCATCGACGTGGCGCCCACCCCCTCGTGCTACTGTCGTGGGGCCTATCTTCCACGGTAGATTTTCTCCGGCCACGGCTTGGCCGGAAAGCCATGAGAGACGGGGTGGGTGATGACAAGGACGAGCGTGCGGAGGTTTTAGGCGCATGTGCCCTGTTTGCAGCATGCCGTTCTCCGCTTAACTGTGGCAGAGAGCCAGCTTTTTGGGGGTGTCGATGACCACGCAGAGCTGTGAGACAAGTTTTTTTCCCCCTCTAGTCGATTATTTTCTCTCTGGGAATGGTTGTTATCCCTCATGTTGCAGTGGCTTACTCGAGGGACTGCCAACTGTGTCTGCCCTTCAATCCCCTGGCCGTTCCCCATGCCTCTGTAGCGTAGACAGGGTTGGAAAGTCCCGCCACGCCGGCCGGCGGGATTGCCGATGGGCCGGCCTGCGGAATGCAAGACGGGCAGGACGGCCGTGCGACGTGTGGCGGACGTCAAGCGCATCTGAGTTAGAGGCAAGCAGCACCTGCTAGGGACACCCCGAGGGATCAGCATGCTGCGCGATGCGCGCGGTGCGCGGTGAGTGCTTTGGACAGAGCCAGGCGACGGGGGCGCGCGCCCGAGCAGAAGGCCCGGCTGGGATGGGGTGAGGCGAGCGGGCAGGCGGCCAGGAGTAGAGTAAGCATAGCGGCATTATGTGAGCCGGGGGGATGCGTGGGAGGGAGAGGCAGAGAAAGAGAACCAGCTCCCGTTGTCTTTACGCTTCACTCTCAGCGTGGTGCGCGCTCTGTGGTGAGCCCCTCCCCCCCCCCCAAGGACACAAATACTTGACAGACAGGTCATGAGAACGAGTGCCAGAAGGCTATAGTCGCCGGACTACGGCGTGCAGAGCTTGTGAAAAACTCGTAAGCAGCGGTGCACCAGAGCACAGTGATACTCTTTCTACAAATAGTTTATGTGTTGCCAGTGGTGCTACCTACAGGCCGCCGTTGCGAGCACTATGCGACATACGTCGCCCAGAAGGGCGGCGTAGGTCGCTATCCGCGGCCGTTGGGAGAGTGCGACATCATCCGACCCGCCCCCTCCCAACTGACAATTTGAAGTCGCACTGACGACGGCGCCGGCGGCCGCCATCGAAAACGACACTACCGCAGCTAACCGTCGCGCCATCGTTGCTCAGCGCCGCCGCACTTCGGCGGCCACGGGTACGCCACCGCCACCGCACCCGACGCCACCGTCTGCTGGTCATGCGGCACAGAAGTGGCCATCCTGGACTAGTTTTCTGGGCGCTCAAACAGACTTTGCGTGGCGTTGCTATCATCGTCAACTGAGGTGCACGTGCCCTGCCATCAGTGAATGCTAGAGTGACGTTCTCTGGCTCGTCCATCGCGCTACGGCTGGCCCCAAAACGTAGGTGTCGCCGTCGCCTTCGGAGACGAGTTGACCCGAAGGAAACAGAAATCTGATCAGGTGACGGCGCTTGGAGCTCTCAGAGGCACGTGGTGACCCGAACCTTGTCTCTCTCATGACGGCCGATCGCCTGAACGACCGCATATTCACGCTGAAATAGACGTGTGAACCCCTTCCGTGTCATCCAGGTAAGGACGATCGAAAGACGATTGGCCGCTCAAATGACGAAGATTGACGGGGGACACGCAGCGCTCCTCTCACAGCACAGTCTGTATCTGTTTATATCTAGCTTGATTTTATGACCCCCCATCACATAATCAAGCCGGGCCAAGCACGAGAGCGCTCCACAGAAAAGGCCGCAAGCTCCACGAATATTACAGAAGGGCATTTCACACGGGAGTTAGGGAGTTGAATGCGACACTTCGAGGATCTGCCTTTTCTGATGCAATGCTGTCCACTGCGACGGGCCCCGCGACCGGGGTCGCCACACCCACCGTCCATGCTCCCACTCCCGCGCTCGCGGTTTCTCGATCGCCGCCGTCGGTGTTGGTGGTCTCGTGAGGATCTCGAGCCCTACCCTTACCGTGCAGGACCTGGTTGCGTGGTACTAAACCCTTTCATTTGGGTTGTTTGCGCGTATCTGTCTGTCGCCCTCTCTGTACCAGTGCACGCCCCTCTCCCCACCCCTCTCCGGACGCCCCTCTAGGTAAAGTATCCTGTGGGAATTGCCACGGCGGTTAATGCTGCCACGGCCGCCGCCGAGGCAAGCCTTGTGCGGTCCAACCCAGTGCTCGCCCCTCAGCTGGGGCAGGGTCTGCGGGCGGCGGCTTGGGCAGCCGCTGTGACGGCCAACGCTATCGTGGCGTCCCCTCCAGCGGCGCGTGAACCCTCTCGGCGTGTGGGTGGCGTCCGCAAGGAGCGCACGCCGATGAGCCTGGGAACCAAGCTGAAGATTAGCGCATGGAAGTACGGCGGCAAGTCGTGGCGGTGGATCATGCAGCAGCTGGGGGGGCGATACTCCGAGACCGCCGTCAAGAATGCGTCCAGATGGCGGGTGGTCGTGCTGTCGCGGCTGGCCGAGGGGGCATCGGTGCAGTCACCTACATCCAGAACAACCCCCTATCCCGAAATTGACGCCCGCTTACTTTCCTGGTTCCACGCGGCTTGGGCTCGCGGGCGCAAGCGGGTGCCGTTGTCCCTGGCCATTCTACGGTGCAGGGGGCTACAGATTGCGACTGCTCTCGAGATTACCAACTTCACAGCATCCAATGGCTTCTTGCAGAACTGGGCTCGTCGGCACGGGATTGTCAACGTGGCCTTGCACGGGTGCGGCGCTTCCGCCAATATAGCGGAAGCGGCGGCACGCATGGATGAGATTCGGCGGCAGCTTGCTGGCGTTGACCCAGATTTGATTTACAATGTCGACGAGACCGGGCTTCTATTTCGTGGTCAACCTTCCCGCTCCTACGTCTCAGCCGACGACCGGCGGACCGCCCGGGGCTCCAAAGCCATGAAGCGCAAAGATCGCGTGACCTTGACGCTGTGCTGTAATACGACCGGGACGCACAAGCTGCCGATTACTATGATCGGCAAGGCCATGCAGCCGTTATGCTTCGCCGGCGACGGCAACGAGCCACCCCTCCCCTATTGTTCGCAGGCGTCAGCGTGGACGGACAGCAACATTTTTGCGCGGTGGTTGTCAGAGGTGTTCGTCCCCGAGCTGCGGACGCGGACGGGCAGCCAAGTCTACCTCAACTTGGACAATCTCAAGTCCCATTCCCGCGTGTCGGACCCACAAGTGACAGTGATTGAGCTGCCGCCCAACGCCACCGCCGTGTACCAGCCCCTGGCGTGGCGGAACCGAGGGGGGTGCGAGATAATGTGTGTTTTTGTCTGGTACACGCCTGAGCCCGTCTGTCACAGTCTTGTGCAGGTGTGTCTGTCAATGCAGGTCGGGGTCCTGAGCAAGGTTGCTGGGCGCAACGACGGACGGCCCATTCGAAGGCAATAGATTTATGCACAAAAGTATCAAGAATACGCAGGCGCGGTGCCTGCCGAGGGCGTGTCAGCAGAGGGGGAGGGGAGGAAAGGTACACGCACCAAAGACAGGGCCAGGGGACCCCATGGGGGTGCAAAAGAGCACGGTGGGGGCAGAAGGCGGGAGGGACAAAGGGACCGAGCAACGGAGGCCGCTGTGCGTGGAGCCGACACAGGCTGTCGCCAGCTGGGACTCGACGGCGGTCAACGCAATCAAAAATGTACTGTAGCCCCCATATATAGTGCTCTTGACTGGTTTCCGTTCCGCCGCCGAGACAGATGTCACAGCTTGGTTCTATTTCCGTTCGGTTTCAAGGATTTCAGGGGGACCTCATCGGCTGTTTCCGACGTTGTCACGCCGACAGGCAACGAGGGCGAGACTGCATCGGCAGCGTCGACTCTGTCACAACTGCACCCCCACGGAATCCCACACGACCGGTCTCCACCTACTCCGACCCAATCCCCCTCGACTTGGCCTCATCTACCCCGACGCCAACCCCTGGATTTGTTCTCCCTGCCGATGCCGCGGAGACGGCGGTCAAAAGCCCAGAGGGCCGCAGCCCGACGGGCGCATGAGGAGGGACCCGAATTTCCCGAGGTGGTTTCGACGGCGTCATGGGGGCCGGACGAGCTGGGACTCAACATCGCCGCCACTTGCGAGCAGGTTGCTGCTGCCCTTGGCTACAGCGGGCCAGGAGAAATGACGTTGGGAGCTTGTCTGTCGCCAGCGCTGGCTTCTGCACTTTCGGGAGCGGCTAGCCGCGTGCCCGCGTCCCATCCGGCCCTCTCTGTCATCTTCAACGCGGCGACGGTAAAGTAGGAGGATGCCCGCATTCGGGTTAGCCAGAACCAATCGGCGGCTCCCGCGCGGCACCTGAGGACGTAAGCGCTTGCAGACGACGGCGCGCGGCCGCCATGCTTTACGGTGGTAGACGTGGCGGCACTAGATGTGCTACGCAGTTGTGTGTGCGCGCTAGCGGACCTCCTATCGGCTGCGACGGGGAAGGCCTACACAGCGGAGAAGCTGACGCACATCCTCTCCGTGCTTCCCCTGCCGCAGCAAGCTCTATTTACCGACGCATGTAACGCGTGGCGTGAGAGCAGGAGCGCCGCAAACGCGGGGGCGCTAATTATTGTGCAGCCGGACTCCCGTCTGGAAGTGGCGGCTGGCTCGCACCGCCTCATGCACCGCCACCATTGGTTGGTGCTTCCGGAAGGCGGTTTGAATGTCACCACCGAGGATGATGGGGTCGGGCACATATTTGTCTTGAGACAAGATATGGTGCACGCCGGGGCGGCGTACTACGTCCGTCACGTCCGCTTACACATTTATTTGAGGAAGGCGATGGGTTCTTCGCCCATCCGCACCGGGCTAGTCGAACTCGCGGTCCCAGAGGACCCGGCGGAATGGGGGAGTGGTACGGGGGGGGGGCGGCGTTACGTACATCCGCAACAGGAAGAGGGGTGTCTGAGTTTGGAGCGGGACGCGGACGGTGGCGTACGCCGCCTGCGTTCTGGACCCCCTCGCCTGATATGACGAGGACCGAGGACCGCCGTCTTCTGGGATGTTTGACTGACACAGTGCTTTCCCGCCTCCTCAATAGACGGGAAGCGCTGGCGAATCACCGCAGTCACGACCTGCCTCTTGGTGTGTCTAGTGTGGGGGTCGACCAATCGTGGGGATTGGGGCTCGTGATGGTGGATGCGAAGGCGGAGACGTTTCAGTCGAGCGTGTCCCTGATTGAGGCGGTGCGCCAGGTACGGCGCTTTGCGAGCTGTTGCGCTGACGCTGGCGAGTCCGACGTGGTGCGTCGCGAGCTGTCCGCCCTTGAGCACGTATTTGAGGACAATTTGCGTAGGGCCGCTGTCGACGTCTGGTCTTGAGTATGTGGCGGCCATTCTTGTCGGTTTGATTCCTTTCTTCTCGCTTTCCAACTGCTCTTTTTCCTTTTCTCCTTGCTCTATTGCTTTCGTTCCTTCCGCTTGTCAACATGTTGTCTGCTCTCCGCACCGCCACCACGACGTCCACCGGCCGCCGCCGCCGCTGCCGCCCGCGCCTGTGATCGTGCCGCCAAGGGAGCTCTTGGGGCAACGCCGGGGCCGCCGGTCACCCCTTTCGCTGGCAGGCGTAAACATCACCACCAGCGCTGCGACGACGTACACCTCCTCCCCGCTCGCGTTGCCGTCGGATCTCCACGCCGACGTGCACGTGGACCACCCCGCGTCGGCGGGTAAGGCAGCCGCCGAGCGTAGCAGCGGCAGCTGCGCCAACCGCGCCACGGTTGCAGCGGACGTCGACCAGGTGCGGCTCACCGGGGTCTCCGCCGCGTCGTCGCCGCCGTGGGCACCGCCGCCCGCGTCCGCGCCAGTGAAGGCGCCATCGCAAAAGCAGAGGATGGAGGCGGCGGCGGGAAGGCACCCCTACCGCCGCCGCTACCGCCGCCGTGGCAGCGGAGGAGAAACGCCATGAGGACAAGGACTGCAACAATAAGGACGAAGCCGACGCGTCCTTTTGGAGGAGAACGATTCAGGCAGAGGGCGGCGTGCACGGATGAGCGGGGAATTTTTCGCCTGTGGCGGCCGACGCGACGGCGGCGCGGTTGGGGATGGCGGGGTGGGCGGGCGGGGGGCACGCGATGCGTCCCGCCGCACACCGCCCCCCACCCACCGGCGCCCGCCAACTGACGTTGCGCCCACCCTCGCGTGCCACTGATGTGGGGCCCATGATCTTCGCGGTTGATTTTCTCCGGCCACGCGACGCGTCTGGCCGCCCACCTCCTCCCATCCACCGCCGCCTACCAACAGCCGCCCCGCCATCGACGTGGCGCCCACCCCCTCGTGCTACTGTCGTGGGGCCTATCTTCCACGGTAGATTTTCTCCGGCCACGGCTTGGCCGGAAAGCCATGAGAGACGGGGTGGGTGATGACAAG
>Ga0209187_1004529_pt1 | contig 10515 bp, 12 predicted proteins | sample BantaG_FD_187430 | JGI IMG/M metagenome (GOLD analysis project Ga0209187, IMG submission 187430) | Marine algal microbial communities from Bantry Bay, Ireland - BantryBay_4 metaG (SPAdes) (version 2) | ecosystem: Host-associated > Algae > Red algae > Unclassified | place: Bantry Bay, Ireland... | reverse complement strand
AAAGGCTGCCGGAGGGTGGGGGGCACGGCGAGGTAGTATTATTGAGGGCCGAAGGCCCACAGGACGCCATTCCCCGAGGAGCTTCCACGTCGGCTGACCCTCCGAAGAGAGACGTACGCAGCACCAATCAGTGATCGCCCGACGCAACGGGTAGTCAGAACGCGGCCACAGTTGATCCCGTCCTAGCCTATGTTTGTGAGAGCAAACGACCATTGACCGCATAGGAGGGCTCACAGTGTGAACAAATGAAGATCCATATCCCCGCATGAGGCGTGCCACCCTCCACGCAACTGAAGGTGAGGAGTGCTGGGTCCACACACGAGGCTAGCAGCTCTTCACATGGCGGATGATTGACAGACTAGCACACTGAAGCATGACATCTCGGCTGACAAGGACTTACAATCAAATTGGGGCGTTCTTGAGAGGGCTTTTTCACTGTCAACAAGTTAGATTGGTGGCCATGAGCGCAGTCTGCACGCAGGTGACGTCAGTTACCACGAAATGTGACCGGCCAAATCTTTGCTGGCGGCGGGTGTGTGTGGGGTGTTGATGGAGTGGGTGCACGGGCGCCCCTGAGCAACTGCGGCGGGTGCGCGGGGGGGTGCGTATCAGGCGTCGATGGAGAGTCCACTGCCGTTGGCATCGACAAAGCGGAGGCGTTGATACGGCCGCAGCCTTGCAAGCAGGTGCAGTCATTACGGTGAGATCTGACCTGGGGGATCACTGGGGGTTCAGTGAGGGCCACGTCTAGCGCAGCGCAGCGTTTCAGAAATACAGCGATGAAGCGCCGGAGTTGATCCGTGCCCAGTCTCGCCCAGACCTTGCATCGAGGCATTGAATCGTCTGACGCACGAAAATTGCCTCCCGACCCGGTGAGGCTACATTCGCGATCCGGCGAGGCTAAATGACGGAGAATCCCGCCGAATCCCACCGCCTTCGGCGGGGACAACACCAGGACTGAGGGCGCCTCTTGTAGCCTGCATTTCCACGAGCTGGTGAGAGGCCAGTGGAGCCCGCGCCACCCGAGCATGGATTTCACTTTCTGGGTACAAATTCTACGCCGCAGTACGCCCTAGTACACCCTCCGCGCACCCCAGTAGTGTGGTACCTTTGTGAGACGATATCGGCAGCCAATACAAGAAGGATCTGAATACAAATAAGAATTCTATCCGGAATATATCAAACTATTTCACAAGTACAACAGACAGGACGTACTTGCAAGGCGTGTTGCCAAGAAAAAGAAAAGAGCGGGTTGTGCTGCAGGTTCTGAACGCGGCCCACGCACGACCACGACCAGCAGTGAGCTCGCGACAGTCATCTGGATGCGAGGGCCTTCGGCTTTGGTGTCCATCTCGGAATCTCGCTCAGCCTTATGTCTTGAAGCTGGTTCTGATGTTTGCAGGCGTTTTATGAGCCGCCGCGCGCTATACTTGTGACAAGTGTTTACTGTCGATGATCGGCCCTGAGTACGCGCACTACTGTTCAGCATATTTTGAACATGTACTTCTGATCCCCGAAATTTGTCCTGGTGAATAGAGACTGACTTGCGGACCGACTCTCTCCACCAATCAGATGCGCCCCTGAGACTGACTTGGTGCTTCTGATTGCTTACATGTGCCCATACAGCCTGGATATCAATATCAGCACCTCATTATTTCTGCACTTCTGGCAAGGAGACAGTAGAAAATCTCAAGATCTCGCGTGGGCAGCTTGATCCGTGCCAATAAAATCGGATCAAGCGGCATCAAACAGTGAGTTCAGCTCGATGCAAGGTCCCGTTACCGAATGCGGGCTTTCTATTGGCTTCGATGCCTTTCCACTGTCGTTTTACCCAAATAGAGTGCGCTTATTCAGAGTCAGTCTCTGTCTCTGTCGCCCACGACAAAATTCGGGGATCAGCAATACCTGTGTTCTTGGGCCCGACTCCGAGTGTTATGAGGCGCCCGGCAAGTGCTGTTACCTGACGTTGTTGGATGGCTGCAGTCTGCGAGTGCGAAGTCATTGGACTTTTGTTCATCCGTTTTGGAGCCATTACATGGCGGAACGATTCAGATAAGAATAAGTGAAATCTGGCTCGTTATTGTTGAATATGAGTTTATCGAAGTACAGTGCGCTCTAGTTCTAAGAGAATCGTTTACAAAAGAATATGGGTCGCGCGTCTTCCATTCCTGTCCGCGTGGGACACGTTTTCTTCATATTGAGCCGAATCAGCTGTCTCTTATAACGAGTACGCACTGTATATCCATCCATTTTATCAGTGTGCCGTTTATTCATGAAAGCCGCTGGTGCAGAGGGAGAATGCCTTGAAGCCGTGGTTGAGAATGACGATTGGGTACTTTGGGCGGAAGAAATGGCTGGTGTCAGAGACGTCCCCCCGGCAGGATCCCCCGCGCTGGCACTCCCCGATGATGCTGGTCGCGCACGAGTTGACGAACCAGTCGTGGCCTAGCCGGCCGCGCGAGCCTTCAGTGTCGCCGGGATTTTGTCACTTTGCGACGTCGCCGGTGCTCCACCGCCGATCGATGGCAGCGCCGCGGTCGCCGCCAATGCCGCTCGGACGGCGGCAGGGTGGTCGGCTTGCAGCGGGGCAGGTCGCTCCTCTGGTCCAGGTATTGTGTGGTGGGTTGGCCGGGGAGATCCAATGGGGACCGAGCCACGAGGACGCACCACCCTACCGAAGAATGTTTTTCCGGGCCAACGCAGGTCCGCCTACTGCACGGCATACTGTGCCGGCGTCAGCGCAATCCGCGGCGCCGCGCGCAGTGGGGTCAGTACCCCGAGCAGAGGAGCTCGAGCCGCCCCAAACAGCCTTGGGATTGGCGTCACGCCAGAGATGAACATTGCCATTGCCAAATGCGCCTCCATGGACGGACGCCCAAGCGCGCGACAGATCGATTCGTCATCCGTTTTTTTTTTGTCCCACGATTGGAGGCCACAACGGACCCGAACCGATCTCCCACGTGGACCTGATATCAGCCGAGGGCAGGTCCTGAGCCATTCGTTCCTGTGCTCGCCGCAGGTCCTGCGTCCGGTGCAGGACCCCCAGCGGCCCACAGAACTGGGATGGTCCAAGCACGAGATTGCAGGGGCAACATAACGGCGACGGCCCACTGTAAGAATCGCAGGTGGGCCGCACTGCAAAATATTCACGCCATCTGGCAGGCGGCGAGCGCGAAACCAGGCCCGGCGATGAGTGCGCTGAAGGGGCCTTTGAAGGGGAGAATAAAAGGTTCCTATTGGTCGAGCGTGTGGCTGCAATGCCTGAAAAAATTAACAGTGAAACACAGACACCGTCGATGTGAAATCAATCAAAAACTTTCCGCGTCCGGGAATTGAACCCGGGCCACCTGTGTGAGAGACAGGTATCCTAACCACTAGACTAACGCGGACTGATGTTCAATGGTTCAGCAGTGTTACTATTTATCCTTTCAAAACATGGTTCCTAACGTCTTCCACGAATCGCGCGCTCCTGATGCGGAGAAAAGAGTGCTATGCCAACGTTCGGGCATGTCTCAAGACTGTGCCGTTGATTCAAGCTGTGGGGACCAGATCAGAGCCTTGATGCTAAAGCTTCGAAAGGGCTATGCGAGTTCGCGATATTGACGCCACTTCGAAGAGTGCACCACCACTCTGCAGCGGTGGCACTCTCCTCCGCATGTCATACTGAAAAGCAGTGACGACTGCGACGAGCAGGGGCCACGCCGAAGTCGTAGTGGAGCGGGTAGTAGCCAGAGCGCCTAGCGGCGCTGGTTGCGGCCGGTGCGCAATGAGACGCTGCGATTGCCGACGGCGCAAATCTGGCGGCGCAAAACGGCGACGACGCCACCGTGGCGGAGCTGCTTGCCGCAGGTACATCCGTTGTTGCGACAGACAATCAACGCCGCACGGCGCTCGCGTACGCCGCCGCCGTTGGTCACGACGGAGTTGTGCCGGCCTTCCAGCAGGCATAGGCCGGTGTGCTCTCTCTCGAGGGACAGCGCCATCGGTGGCAGCGCTGCCCTTTCCTGTGTCGCAAGCATGCTCGTTGTCGTGCTTTGTGTGATTTGGCTGAAGCAACTATGGTTATTGTTGGGATGCGGGAGATGGTCGCCGATCGAAAACATCCCCCACCCAACCACTGCGCCGGCTTCCAGTCGACCGAACACTTCCCTCGCCCGAGTACAGTTATAACACGTGGCAGCGCAGTCGTGAGCGTCCGGCTTCTGCGCACCTGTAGGATCAGTGAAGACGTTTTTTGGATGATGCCTGCAGGCAGTGACTGAGAACTACCCGGTCATACGGCGAGTGTGCAGAAGGAGGGTTTTAGAGAAGCCCGTTGCGTCGCCTCGAAGTGTAATTCATATGGGGAACAAGGTGAGTTCGCAAGATCAATACCACTCCATGCGCAAATCGGACGACGCGACGGCTGCTGAAATCATGATGGCAGCTCAGCGCAAGACCGGTCGTTGGAAACCAGTCGGAAGCCTGCAGGGTGCTCGGCTCATCGACAGAGGGGCTGAGGGCTCGTTCGCCGTCAGGCTCATCGACGGCCGGCGTCACGTTCACAGCCGACGGGGGCGGCCGCTCGCTTTCAGCGGGTATGGACCAAAGCTCCTCGGGCGCCTCTTCATCGGCTGCAACCAGGGTGGCGCACAATTAATCGGCCGGCTCGTCGAAGGGTAGCGGCTCTTTAGCTGCAGCCGCCGCGGGGGTTCGAGCGGGTCCGCGCCCGTCGGCTGCCTCGTCCGCGGCCGGCCACTATTCAGCCAACAGCAAGGGCGGCTAGGCCGCCGCGAGCGCGAGTGGCCACTCGTCAGCCACTGTCGGGGACTGCAGCTTGTTCGCAGCCAGGAAGGCGCCCTTGGCGGCTCGTCGCCCGTCTACCGAAGTTAGAGACAACCGCTGGGAGGCTCTGGGGGTGAATGGTGTAGTGGTTCTAGACATTTCCACTTTGATTTGTCGTCCAGCCCAAGCTACCTCTTGATCAGCTCGGTCCGTCCAAGAAACTGCCCCGGATATCGACCCGCAGCCCAGCCTTCCCCCAACGGGAGGAGAGAATCACGGCAAAGCCCACAGGGGAATCGTAGTCCAAAGCACAGTTAGGTTTATCAAACGCCGACGGGGACAGCGTCCATGCTGTCAATAAACCCCTTCCTAACCCTAACGCCGGCGGCCAAAGTAGCCACCCCAATTCCACCCGACAGACATATCCCTCTAAGGCGAGACTTTCAGACAAGTAGTACGGGGGTCGGGAAAACCACAGGGGAATACCCCCGCCCGTGACTGTTGAAGCGCGGTGGGGATAGGGGATGGGGGATCACGGTGACGTGGTTGAGTGGCTTGAGCTTGTGTGCGTAGCATCTAACACTGTGCTCTTGGAGCTCTTGAGTCATTCTTCCTGTGTGTATGCAATATTCTCGAATTTCATGCGCCCTTGGCGGCTTGGTGCCAGCCTGGAGTCGCGTCGGCACCATCCTTCTTATTGCGTGGGATGCACCTTTAGGTTCATCGTGTTTTAGGGCGCGACAGTAGGGTCTACTTCCCAAGGGTGCTGTAGGTGCTAATTGGCGGCGCGCGCTTCTGATCTGGGAGCAAAGAACACGGAGTGACCTTGACGCCACCTTTCTGCTCCAGACGGGTCTGTAAAGCCACAGACCGGCGCAATGCGCGCGCGTGCTCGAATTCAGCAGCACTTGCGGCGATACTTGCGGCTGAGCGGAGAACGATCGGGTACTTGGAGCAGGAGTTTTTCGTTTGAAGGGTCCTTATGTGAGTAGCAAATGTGGATGCTTGTAGGCTCGTAAGATCCTTGAAAAGCTGTAGTGCAGAAATGACTCAAGGTTTACCGGCTGTGTCCGTCCAGGTGTCTCGACAAGCAGCAGCTGGTGCTCGTTTCCGCGTCTGTTCCTCGGGCCTCATACGAAGTGGGGTTTCAGTGGCTGGCCAGCCTTCAAACCCATTTGGCCAGAAGAATTGGAAGCCTTCAGTCCCCAAGTTGAGCAGCATAAAGGGGCCGTCGTCGAGCAGCCTTCTGTCGCGGTAGTCGCGAAAGTTTGAAAGTGGGGGTCATCACGCACAACGTTCGTCTCTTCATCCGCAGCCTGGCGGGCGGCAGCAGTATTTACAAAGATGGACTTCTCGATGACGGGGTTGCCGAGAAGCTGAGCTGACCAAAGGATCAGCTCCCAGTATGTGACCTGCTTGGCGGTTTTCCCGTTGGATTTGTAGCGCTGCTCGCCGTAGGCGTTACATACAGTCATCTGTACGCGCTTGAGAATGAATGCCAGGCACCCGTTCACACAGCAATGGACGTCCCGCGTCTCAAACTTTGCGCTGGCGTCGAGGAAACTTCAAAAGGTAGGGAACACGGGAGATGGCCGCGGTGGAGCTTAGCTTGAGTTCATCCAAATTATGAGCTTGCGTCAACTCGTGTTGCACGGCCCAAGCATACATCGCCAGATCGGCAATGTTCTCGTTGATGTGGCCGACGAGCAACTGCATTTTATTGGCGCTCTCGCTGGTTGGAAATTGGGAGATGGAGAAGGCCCGTTGTCTCTTTCCGGTGCAAGTTCGGCGTCGAACTCGGGTGAAGAGTCGTCGTCTATATCACGGTCGCAGCTTCGATCGCTGGCTTCCCTCGACTCTGGGGATTTGTCGGCATCACACCGACGGCCGTCACAGCCTGGGCCAGTGCGTTGACAAGCGCTGCCGCCCGCTCGTGCGCCGTTGTTAGCGGCCACGGCCGCCCCGCCGGCCACGGCCGCCCCACCGGCCGCCTCCGCGTCGGTGGCCCCCCCCACGGCCGCCACTGCGGGGGGGCCTGCTGACGCGCCTTCTGCCACGCCCGCAGCCGCGCTCGCCGGCACGGACTGGCCGACCCTGTCACCTGCTTGCTCGCCACCCTCATCGGGGGAGCCCAGGCGGCGACGCTTGTCAGGCTGGCGGTGAGCGTATAGCGTCGAACGGGATACGTGCATGGGTCCCCTGCGTCCGCCGCCCGTATAAAAAAGCACGCACAGTATCACTGCCCGAGCGGCGTCATGATGAGCCGTCGGGGGCGGGGTGCGGCAGGGGGGGGGGAGAGGGACGCGCCCGGCGGAGATATTTTCAGTGACAGAGAAGCGGAGGCACACGGAAGGTCGAGTGAGACTCTCTTTATGCACAATCTGGGCTCCCTTTTACCCAATCAGATTCTGGCATTCATGTGCTGACAGTAAACGCTTCTGGAAGCTGCGACCAACTTCCTTATCTCTGCGGTAGGCCACCATGCTGGAAGCTGTTGACCACCGACGAGCGGTAGAAGTCTTTCGAGAGCCTCACAGGAGGGACCGGATGTACTGCTGTGTCTGGAACCCTGCACTCGTTGCACGCATGTGGGGCTCCTCAATCGCCCCCCACATCCGCAGATCCATGTTGTGAGTAAGGCGGCGGCAAGGGGGGCGAGGAACGCCCCGCCGCGGCCACTCCTGCTGCCGCAAAGGGTGGTGGGGAGGGGCGGGGCGCGGCCACCGCGCGGTGCGGACAGGTGCAGAGGCGCTGCAGCATCTGCAAAGCACGTTACCTGCACTATTTGCTCCGGCGTGTGAGCGTGCGGGGGGCGGCGCTGATCGGGCTCGAATGCACGCCTGGTGGGGCTCATAGGTGAGAGCAGGGTGTATGTGTGAGCGCGTCTGACGAGTGATAAGCTCCCATACAAGCATGTTTGAGATGAGTTGATGGCGTGCGCTGCAAGTGTGGGACTGAAAGTGCCGTCTGTGAGTTCGTAGCTGCGCCAGTTCAATGTTGAAGTGCGACAGTCGCAGGGGAGACGTCGACGTCACTGTCAACTTGCGCGCCAATCACAAAATTGCGTCAGAAATCTCATCTAGAAGTAGCTCCGGCTGTTTCTCCAAGGTATGCAGCACAGCCGCGCGCAGCTGCGGGTCGTCCATGAGGTTGTCCGCGTGACCATTCCACCACGTTGGATCGTATTGGCGATCGCCTGTGTCTGGGAAGTAGGCCAAAGAGCGAGTCGCCCACCTCAAGGAAACTTTGAGGTCGTGTGTATCAGCCCTGACATGTCGGCCGTGCTCGCGCGCCATCTCCACAAGGCGCCGCCGCGTTTGAACTGACTTCATTGCGGCCAGAATCTTTCAGGGTCATCCACACAAGGCAGGGGTGGGAGGAATGAGGAGAGGCCAACGGGGAGAGGAATGCAGATCGACGAAAAATATTCAAATGCAAGAATCAGAGTTCGCGAGAAGCAGAGGCCGACTCATGAACGAGGGCGGTCTCTGGCTGTGCGCCGGGCTTTGCTTCTGTTCCTCATATCCAGCTGTTCGCCGTAAAAACTTCTGATTCCCGTGTCGCTTCCGAATTCAAGTCGATCAGTTGTCTGCGGACTGTGCCAATGCGGGCTATGTTTGAATGAGAGTTTCCTTCCCGCGCCGATGTATGCGCAGCGCACAGCTGAGCCCGTCCGTGACATCTTTCAATTTAGTGACATGGACAACCAAGTGCGCGGCAATCAGGACAGCTGTGATAACGACATGCGCGCGGACGCCTCTATGCATAAAAAACTACAGCATATCAACGGTGACGAAAATACGAACTGTAGAATCGTTCGACACGCTGGCGAAGCTGTTTGCACGACCAAAATTAGGCAAACTGCAGCATGCATCCCAGAAGACCCAAGATCTACCAGCACAAGGAGTGGCCTTCTCAGCCAATCAGGCCGTTTTTTCTTGCACCAGACATGTTCTTGAGCGTCTAGTTTTTCTGGGAAGCACAATGGAAGGTTGACAGATGACGGATCATCCGGAAAAGGAGAAAAAATTCGAATTCCTTGCATGCATGACGATGAACAATGAGACGAGGAGCAAAGTGCAGCCTTGTAAGCGACCATGATTTGGTCAAGCACCCGCTTATCTGCGAAAATGCATTTCAAGCGACTGCGCAAATGATCGGGAGAACTCATAGCCCAGTGTAGATGGACGCACCGGCCTGCTCAATCGACTTTTTCAGGTAGGTCTTCGACGTGCAGTTGGGACAAGCGACTTTCGCAGATATCACGTTCGACCGTTGTTCAAGCGCACTTTGGCTGGGAACCACATTAGATGTGATTGAGAAACATTCTGTCTTCGTATCTCGTTCTCATTGCATCGACTCAGGGTGTGAACAAACGCGAGCTAGGCCGCACAACCGATTCCGACAGAAGCGCCACCCTCCTTAGTGGCGGCGGCGGCCGTAGCTATTGCTGTGACGGGAATTACGCGGCACATAGGGACCAAATCGGTGCTTCTCACATGAAAGAGTTAAGCGACCATGACGTCTGGCTTGGACGTTGCTGGAAAGAAATTCCGCTCGTCTGCACCTGCAGTGCGCAACATGTCTCTCACAGTCCGCCTGAGCGGCTTTCCGTTTGGTTTAGTACACGGGACGGTGCTTTCGCGAAAGCACCCTTGAGTGTACCACACCGGCTGCTGCCGATTGGCCGCATCCTGGAGAACAATAAAACAATTCACTCATGCACTCGCTTATGGGATATCATGAGCTGCGCCTGTAGCCCACGCAGAGCCACGAAGGCCCCTTTAGTACGCACTTGGATGCGAGTCGACGAGATGCGCCTGACCGTTCTAAGCACTGAACAGAAAGTCCTGTGGATTAAGGGAGAGCTGCCAACCTCTACACCCACTGTGCGCTTCAGCAGCAAGGGCAGTCTGTCATGAAAGCAGGGTTTCATTCCAGTATTACAGCCCTGCGAGCCTGGAAAGCGGCTGAAGACGTGAATCAGGCCACGAAAGCCTAAGAAAAGCCGTCCCAGCCGTCGCGAAGCGGACGAAGCGGACGAAGCGGACGAAATGCCGCTGGGCACGCAAGTGAGCGCTCCGCATGAGACCGAGGTCGCTCAAGTATCTCTCAAGTACTGCTGACCTCCAGACAATGGCGATTTCACAGGTCGGGGATGCAGAGTGCACGATGGAGAATATAACGGATACTGGATTGGCGGGCGCGCAGACCACCCAAAATTCATTGGCCTAGCTATTGTGTTCAAATTCTTGCAAGCACAAAAGGTGCTTCGGCTGGAGGGTTGTACAGCCTCTGCATCCCGGATCGAGATGCAGGAAGGTTTTCTCCAGATTCCTCTGGCCCGAACCAGTCCGAGGGGCGATCTGCGCACACACGGAAGATTTCTCGGAAGATCTGAGGCTTCCTGAGATTGTCACTGATGCTGATGTGCTTTTCCAAGCTGTCCGTATGGCCATGTCGGCTTTATTTGTAAGGATTATGTCCAGAATTTGGCGATTCTATTGCTGATCCCCCAATTCTGTCCTCATCGCCTCGGAACGGTAGTGGAACGGCAATGAATGCAGATCTCTCATTGGTCGAGCAGTCCGACAGCAGTGCATGTCCGGCCCGATCTTTACAGAATGTGCCCGTACGGCCCCCAATCGCACAATCGACGCCTTCGTTTTTCTGCACTTTTGTGCGTATCTCCCAGAAAATCTCGATATCCCAACGATTGCGGGCCGGTTGCTCCCTTGACACGGAAGGGAT
>Ga0209187_1004528_pt1 | contig 10517 bp, 9 predicted proteins | sample BantaG_FD_187430 | JGI IMG/M metagenome (GOLD analysis project Ga0209187, IMG submission 187430) | Marine algal microbial communities from Bantry Bay, Ireland - BantryBay_4 metaG (SPAdes) (version 2) | ecosystem: Host-associated > Algae > Red algae > Unclassified | place: Bantry Bay, Ireland... | reverse complement strand
ATAACTGATTTACAAGATTTAGACTATTTAGTAGAAAATCCGGAGTTAAATCAAAGAATAAAAGACGCTTTGTCGAGTAGAGAATCAATAGACGATTTAAAACCGAGATTACATGTTCCAATCTTATTACTGCATGAATGCCCTATAACCCCAAGCCATACTCAGCTAAGCGATGAATATGAATCATCAATAATTGAATATCATAAAGCACGGGCACAATCTTATTTTAAAAAGCAGGTGGGTAAATTTGGGAATACACTTCACAACTATTCAGAGATAAGTTTTCATATTATTTTGTTTCCAGTACCTGTAAAACAAAACATTATTAATGAATTTGTACAAATCGCAAACTTTCATAAAAGCAGATAAAGCATGAAAGATATTAACCTTATGGATGATTATGTATTTGAAACTTGCCATGTTATTAATGATTTTCTACAGTCTAATAATGAGCAAAGTGCAAGAAATGAATTGATAAAACTATTGGATTATCATCAAGTAAATACAATACAATATACTCCAGTAGTAAATCATTTGATTCGTAAAACAGGATTATATCCCTATATGAGGAATGATACCTCTAGTTGGCATGATAGATATGTTTACGAAGTTTTTAAGGTTGATACAGGGGAGAAAGAGAAACTAACCTTACACCGTGAACAATCCCTACTATTAAAAAAGCTGATAAATGGAGAGAATATTGCTGTAAGTGCACCTACTAGTTTTGGTAAGAGCTTTGTCATTGATTCTTTCATATCTATTACAAAGCCGAATAATGTTATGATTATTGTTCCAACTTTAGCTTTAACAGATGAAACGAGGAGACGACTATATAAAAAATTCGCAAATGAATATAAAATAATTACAACGACAGATATACAACTAGCTGAAAAAAATATTTTTATTTTTCCCCAAGAGAGAGCAATTAACTATGTTGATAAAATTGAAAATATTGATATTTTAATTGTCGATGAGTTTTATAAAGCAAGCACCAATTTTGACAAGGATAGATCTCCAACATTAATTAAGGCAATATTAAAGCTTGGAAAAGTAGCAAAGCAAAAATATTTCCTTGCACCTAATATATCGACATTAGGCGAAAATCCTTTTACAGAAGGGATGGAATTTTTACCCTTAGAATTTAATACCGTTTTTCTAGAGCAGCACAAACTATATGAAGAAATTAAAGGAGATGAGCAGCTCAAAAGCAATATTCTCTTAGATATTTTAAGAAAAAAGAAGACAAAGACCTTAATTTACGCAGGAACGTATTCTAATATTAATAGTGTTTCTACTCTACTTTTAACCAATTATCCAATTTCAAATAAACCTCTATTAGAAGAATTTTCTTCCTGGTTGAGTACTAATTATGGAGCCAATTGGATCTTAACTAACCTAGTCAGAAGAGGTACTGGTATTCATAATGGGAGGCTTCATCGTTCCCTCAGTCAAATACAAGTCAAACTTTTTGAAGAAAAAGAGCAAGGGTTAGAAAATATAATATCGACTTCTTCTATCATAGAAGGTGTAAATACCTCTGCTGAAAATGTAATCCTATGGATGAATAAAAATGGAACTTCGCGACTAAATGATTTTACCTACAGAAATATTATGGGTAGAAGTGGTAGAATGTTTAAACATTTTATCGGTAAGATTTATATTTTGGATTCCCCCCCTAAAGAAGAAAAAACGCAGTTGGATTTACCTTTTCCAGAGGAAATTCTTGGAGATTTAGACAAGGATAATTTCAAGCAAGAGCTAACTAAAGAGCAAGTAGCCAAAATTATTCTATATGAAGAAGAAATGTCTGGTATTGTTGGTGCTGAAGTCTATGAGAAATTAAAGTCAGAAAACGTGTTTCAGTCAAGTAACTCAGATTTAATTAAAAGTATTGCAATTGATTTATCAGCGAATCCTCATGAATGGAATGGACTTGGCTATTTGAATTCACCCAATGTAAATAACTGGGATAGATTATTATATAAAATAATAAACTTTGAAAGGAGTGGCTGGGATGACAGATATACAAATATTGTTGAATTCACTAAAATATTAAGGATGAATTGGTTCAGGTCAATTCCACATATGCTTAGGAAACTTGAAAAATATGATATTGGTATTGACGAATTTTTTAAACTTGAAAGAAAAGTTTGTTTTAAGCTTGGGTCTTTATTAATGGATGTTAATAATCTTCAAAAAGAAATATTGAAAAATAGGAACTATGACATTTCGAGATTCGTCAATCATGTGTCACATGCATTTCTTCCAACTGTAGTATTTCAATTAGAAGAGTTTGGTCTGCCTAGAATGATTTCAAAAAAGATACATTTTAATGGTGTCCTAGAGTTTTACAACTTGGAAGCAAATACTACTCTTCCACTTCATGATGCCTTGGATGACTTAAAACTAATTGGAGCTGAGGCTATAAAAAAGAAATGTAAGCTTGTTGGTTTTGAAAACTATATTGTGGATTATTTTTTTGATGGAATAGACATTGAGAGCTAACATCGCCCGAAATCAGATAACATTTAGACCAAAAATGACGAAAGCGAAATTCTTTAGAGATTTAGACAAAATTAGCGATGATTTTCATGAGAATTATAAGGAACTGGTAAACTTCAAATTGACCGTCCCCAAAACGTTGGAATTGTATCAAGAAAACCAAGAACTGACCGTTAAAATTTTAGAAATTCAAAAAGACAAAAATAAAGATTCTATTGAGTATTTAAATGAAAATATCGAATCGACTAAAAACATGGCGAAAATTGTATATCCTATGTCGATTGTATATGCAGTATCTCTGTTTGAAGTGTATTTGAATAAAGTAACGAAACTATTGTTGACATATTTTTGGGAAAGTTTAAAGTCAAAAAATAAAACTATAAATTATGCCGACTTGCTTTCATTTGGTACAATTGCAAAAATCGGTCATAGTATACCACCCTCGCCGGATTAAAGTGAACCACCCTTGCCGGGTCAAAGTGAGCCACCTTCGCCGGACGAAAGTGAACCACTAAAAAAGTCGATTCTATTTGTAAAAAGTCAAAAGTCTTTTTTTGTTAAAAAGACGATGGCCAATAAACAGATAGACATGCGAAAAGTAAAACAGATTTTCAAGCTCTACAGCGCGGGCGTAAGCAAACGCCAGATAAGTTCCAGATTAGGAATATCGCGTAACACGATTACCAAGTACATTAGCTTTTTCAAACGTTACCAGTTGACCGCCTACGAGGTGTCGGCAATGACCCTGGAAGAACTGGACAAACTCTTCAAATCAGACCAGAAGCCTAAAAGCGAGCAGTTACTCACCTTAGAAAAGTACTTTCCCTATTTTGATAAGGAGCTACGCAAAACAGGTGTGACCAGACAGCTACTTTGGGAGGAATACTACGAGAAACATCCCGATGGTTTTAAGGTGTCACAGTTCAAGTACTGGTACAACGAATGGACCAAGGAAGTATCTCCCGTGATGCACCTTACCCATAAATCGGGAGACAAACTATTTATCGATTACACGGGCAAGAAACTTACCATTGTAGACCGTGATACGGGCGAACTACAAAATCTGGAAGTGTTCGTATGTGTACTTGGCAGCAGTCAATATACCTATGTAGAAGCTAGTGCGAGCCAAAAGAAAGAAGACTTTATACGTAGCGTAGAAAACGCTCTTTGGTTCTATGGTGGCGTGCCCCATGCCCTAGTACCCGATAATCTTAGGGCAGCCGTTACCAAGAGCAGTCGTTACGAACCAAAGGTCAACGATACCTTTGCCGACTTTGCAGAATATTACGAAACAGCGGTACTGCCTACCAGAGCATACAAGCCAAGGGACAAGGCTATAGTGGAGAATGCCGTACGTATTATCTATACTAGGGTATTCGCACCTTTGCGTCATCAAACCTTTCATAGTATACCCGAGATAAACAAGGCGATTCTACAACTCTTAGAGACGCATAACAAGATGTCTTTCAGGGGAAGGGAGTACTCCCGTTATTCTTTATTCGAAGAAGTAGAAAAGCAAGAGCTTAAGCCTTTGCCCTTAAAGAGGTACGAGATCAAATCCTATGCCAAGGGCACCGTTCATAAGAACAGTCATATCTACTTCAGCAAAGACAAACATTACTATAGCGTACCCTATAACCATATTGGAAAACGCATTAAGATCATCTACTCCGATAGTCTAGTAGAGATATTCCATAAACTGGAACGCTTGGCAGCACATCCGAGGGAAAGAAAGAAATACGCCTATACCACGATTAAGGAACATATGCCCTCGCACCATCGGTTCATAAGCGAATGGAGCTCGGAGAAGTTCATTGCATGGGCGGGGCATATCGGTGAGAACTGCAAGGAGTACATCATCAAGATACTGGACAAAAAGCAACACCCCGAACAATCCTATAAATCATGTTTGGGTGTACTTCACTTAACTAAAAAGGTCGGTAATGTTCGATTGGACAATGCCTGTAAAAGGGCTATGGATTACGGTGCGTACAATTACAATATCATAGAGCGCATCCTTAAAAACGGATGGGACGCTCTTGATGAGAACATCGAACAAGAAATCGATATGCCAAACCACGGTAATATCAGGGGAGGCCATTATTACAAATAAAACAGAAACTCTAAAATCATAAATATGAATACACAAACATTAGAACAGATGAAACAGTTAAGGCTCCATGGAATGATAAGGGCCTTCAATACAAGTCTATCCTCTCAAAGTATCGACTATACCAATGATGAGCTAATAGCTTATCTAATGCAGTCGGAATACGACGATAGGCAGAACCGCAAAATCGAACGCTTGACCAAATCGGCCAAGTTCAGGTATAGCGCCGTCATGGAAAATATCGATTACGCACCAACAAGGAACATTGACAAGAACCAGATACAACGTTTTAATAGTTGTGACTTTCTAAAGCAAAAAGAAAACATACTCATCACAGGAAGCACGGGCGCGGGCAAGAGTTATATGGCATCGGCCATAGGCCACCAAGCTTGCTCATTAGGATACAAGGTCATGTACTTCAATACCACCAAACTATTTACCATGCTCAAAATGTCAAAAGCAGATGGATCTTATGTAAAGCAAATAAACAAACTCGAAAAACAAGATCTTCTCATACTTGATGACTTTGGCCTCAAAGGTCTGGACAACATCAACAGGCACTCTTTTATGGAAATCATCGAGGACAGACATGGAAAAAAATCGACCATAATAGCATCTCAACTACCTGTTGAAGCATGGCATGAGATTATAGGGGAACAGACCATCGCAGATGCTATTTTAGATCGCTTGGTACACACCGCACACAGAATAGACATAAAGGGAGAATCAATGAGAAAAAAACTAAAAAATAAACAGTAAATTTAACTACAAAGGAATCGACTTTGAGCACTTAGTTTGCTATGCTCACTTTCATCCGGCGCACGTGGTTCACTTTGACCGGCTCATCCACTATACGTCAACATCTTATAGTAATGAAAAACGTAATTGACTATTTTGGACGCATATTTTTCAATTTTATAAAAGGAAGAGAAAAGTTCTTTATTTCCCTTTAGAAAAGCAGGTCTAAACAACTTATTTTCCTCCTAAGCTGTCTTTTCCCGATCGCTTTACTCCTCGTTTTAATTCTCCCCTACCCTTCAACACACAATTATGGATTTTTCTTGGATATATGTCGATTGCATTCCTAACAATTCTAATTTCAGCTATTTATTTTAGAGGAAAAAAGATGTATACAAACTATAAGCATGAATTAGAAATGGTCTCCATAAATTTCTATAACAAGGACTATAAAAAACTCAATTTTACAGATGAAGATATTGAGAATCGTAACCTTCTAACTGAAGGCTTAAAAGTCAAGAACAGAATCAACAATCTTACCATGGTGAAAAATGGAAAAGCTGCCAATTATTTTTTTTCCATTATGCATCGTTTTATCAAGGGAGGAATTCTAGATATTGACACCAATAAGCGCAAACTAATTTTCGACTTGATAGAAAAATCTTTCCTCATGAATGGTAAGAATGTAAACCCTGATACCCTCAATTCCAGTTTCAGTAGATGGAATTCCGACATGAAACGCCCTGAAAAAGTTGTTCTAGACTACGAAAAAGTAACCGATATTCTAGGTAAACAATAAACTTAATACAACTATTAAGCAACACGATTTATTGTTCTAATTATTCCTATTTGCTGTCATAGCCTTGCATTGCGCGATACAAGTAAAAGCTTTTGCTCATCACTGATTTCTAAAATATGAAACTATGAATGAGCAAATGAGTATCCAGTCCAAAAGCAAATCGGACACCGTTATCCTAAACGACCCTGACAAAGTCACACCTAATATTCTTTATGACCAAATGCTACCGACCAACTTATATTGGTCAATTGCACTAAAGATTCGGTAGCACTAATAAAGGAAATAAAATCTCTATCTGTCTTTAATAAAAAGGTCTTAAACCTCGAAGACCTAGTACTGTATACTGGATTATCTGAAAGCACCATCTATAAATTATCCAGACAGGATTTTATACCACACTATTCATTAGATGGCTTACCAATGGTAGCAAGAATTCCCCCATCTATATATAATGTATGGCCATTTACAAAATCACTTGCTTTCGACGATAAAAAGATTGCTGCGCCAGCTAAATCTTCTGGGTCTCCCCATTTAGCGGCCGGGGTTCTGTTTATGATAAAGTCATCAAAAGGATGTCCATCTACACGGATAGGGGCGGTTTGCGATGTAGCAAAATACCCGGGACCAATTCCATTTATCTGTATGTTATGCTTTGCCCATTCCGTAGCCATGTTCTTTGTCAGCATCTTAAGTCCGCCTTTTGCGGCAGCATAAGCGCCCACCGTATTTCTTCCTAATTCGGACATCATGGAACAGATATTGATAATTTTTCCTTGCTTTATTTCAATCATGCCCCTCACAACATGCTTGGAAACAATGAAAGGGCCAACCAAATCTACATCAATGACCTTTCTAAAATCAGCTACTTCCATATTTTCAAGAGGAGTCCGTTTTATAATTGCGGCGTTGTTGACCAGGATATCAATAGCGCCGACTTCGTTTTGAATCTTCTCAACGGCCTCTTTAACCTGAGCCTCATCGGTTACATCGAATTTGTACCCCTTTGTTTCGATTCCCATAGACTCATAATATGCTCGTGCATTATCGATTTTCCGTTGCGAAGAATTACCGTTTATTATAATTGTTGCTCCCGCTTCTCCCAAGCCCTTGGCTATGGCCATTCCTAAACCATGGGTGCCACCGGTTATTAAAGCAATTTTACCTGTTAAATCGAATAGGTGTATTGACATATATTTTTGTATTTACTTACCAATTACATTACGGTTGAAACGTTTTCAATCCATATTGATCAACCACAAATGAAATAGGTGAAATTAGAATTTACTACTCAGATTTAGAAAATTTTTAAGATTTTGGACTGTTCTACATTTACTCATGGATAATGCTTTTTACGCATAAATTGTAACGCTCATTTAAAATATGTTTCATATGAAGATTGGCATCCCATTGAGAAGTTATTGGGAGTTGTGTATATGGCATTTTAGTCATGTATGGGAATGGCCCAAATTCAGGGGTTATTGTAGTGGTAGCGAATCCTTCAGACTTTCGACGGTCTATTATCCTGTCCCACCACGAAATATGTGTATCTACAGTTGATTGCCATTCCGGTGTTCTAGGGTCTGGAATTTGTGGGCCTTCCGAAAAACCTACCCTTGCATGAATATGGTCGGCCCTACTTACTGCCATTGCTATATTTTTCTCTTGGTCTTGCAGTAACGATTCAGCTACTGCGCACCAATGTGAAAAATCAGCGGTAATGCGTAAATCAGGAAATTCTCGAAAATATTCTGGCATAAGGTGGGCTGCGAAGCTGAACTTTCCTCGGTGTGTTTCATGGAGGATGTTTACCCCGGTCTCCTCTCCAATTTTGTTCGCTAATTGCAGAAATTCGATGTTTTGCTCAAAGGTGTAGTGGTCTTTACCCGTCTGTATATTGACAAAAAGTGGTTTTGCCGAACAGGCATTTCTCAAATGTGCCTCATAGGTCTTTATACTTTCATCAAAGTTACCCTCGATAACACCTCCCCATAGCGCAATGATTTTAAGTTCAAGTTTTACGGCAATCTCCCTAATAATTTTTTTATGCTCGTTGTCATAGGGCAGTATGATTTCTGCGCCATCATACCCGGCGCTCTTAATCTTATGAAAAAATGAAACATAGTCAAGATGTTCGGAACCCCAATAGGGGCAAAAAAATAATACTTTCAAAATGATTTTAATATATTGGTCCGTAAGTGTTATTCCGCTTATTGGTTGTCTTTTCTAAAGTCCAGTACATCTGGCCTTACAAAAGGTTTTGATACATCTTCGATGCCTTTATGAGCGTATGGGTCTTGACCTGCGACCATAAAAACATCCCTAAGATCATGGGTGAAATCTAATCGACCGTCTTGGTCCCAAGGCAACATCGTTTCTGCGCTACTATAATGAGATACCAAAGCTCTTCGAAAGCGGCTATCACTCTTGTTTTTTAAGGACATATGCAACAGATAGCCATGAAAATAAATGACACTACCTGCTTTCACTTCTACCATTTTATAGTCTTCTTCTTTATAAGGTTCCAAGTAGGCGCGTTCTAGATCAGCGAACTCTGTATTTGTATTTTCTATCCTTTTTCGAATATAACCATCTTTATGAGATCCGGGAATGACCCATAAGCAACCATTCTCGAAATCGGCATCTTCCAAGGCCAGCCAAACACCGATAAGGGATTTGTCACGGGTAGGGATAAAATATTCGTCTTGATGCCATGCCTGTCCTTTTTTGCCCGGCGCTTTCATAAAAAGCATCGTCTGTAGGCACTTTACATTGGGACTTACAATTTTGCTGAGTACGCCAGCCACTTTTTTATCGGAAGCGGTCTCTTTTATCATTGGGGATATTTTATGTGGGAAATGGATGGCAGCATACCTTTTCAATACCTCGTCTTCCGAAAGGTCATCGCTGTTTTCCTGGGCCCCTTCTACCGCTCCTCTTTTTCCGCTGACAATGGCGGTAGCCTCATTTTTTAACTGAAGCATGTTCTCCGAACTGAACGTATCAGGGCCGATAAGATAGCCTTGCTCCTTATAGAAATCAATGTTTGCTTTCGTCAAAGTACCTTGAATAATAGCGTTATCTGTGCTCATCTTTAATATTTTAGTATATTTTTATTCGACTGGCGTACCAGTATTCCATTTATTCTTTGGCCCACAGCCCTTCCATCTCTTCCAAGCTTTTGCCTTTCGTCTCGGGAACAAATTTCCACACGAAAATCATAGCTAAAACTCCCATAATCCCATAAATCCAATACGCAAAGCCATGATTGAATTTTTCTATAAGCAGGCTATTTTTATCCATCATGGGGAATGTCCATGATACGATATAGTTCGCAATCCAAACCGCAGCAACTGCTATAGCCATGGCCCTACCACGAATTTTGTTAGGAAAGATTTCTGATACCAATACCCATGTGACCGGCCCCCAACTCATTGCAAAACTTGCCACATAACTGAGCATGAACACTAACGCCAAAACACCCGTAGATTGAATAAAAAACAATGTACCAAGTGAGAACATGGATAATGCCATGCCCAATGCCCCTATGATCATCAATGGTTTTCTGCCAAGTTTATCGACAAAAAGAATGGCCAAAATGGTAAATATCAAGTTTACGGCACCAACGATGATAGTCTGCAAAAGTGCGGTATCGGTCCCTGCTCCCATATTCTTGAAAATTTCGGGTGCATAATAGAGCACAACATTGATACCTACAAACTGCTGAAAGACACATAGTAAAATACCCGTAACGATAACGGGTATTCCATATGAAAACATTTTACCGGAACTTTGCTGAACGGTTCCCGTAATATCCCCGAAAATTTTATTTGCCTCGGTAGCCCCGTTCACTTTTGTCAAGATTTCCAGTGCTCTCTCTGTTTTCCCCTTTAACACCAAAGATCTTGGAGTATCGGGAACAAAAAATAACAGCAACAAAAAAAGCAGGGCAGGTATGCTTTCCGAAGCGAACATCCAACGCCATCCTACCGTGTTCAGCCATAAATCGCTTCCTTGCTTCGCAATATAGTAGTTTACGAAATATACCACCAGCATCCCGAAGATAATAGCAAATTGATTCATCGATACAAGCCGCCCTCTTATTTTTGAGGGTGCGATTTCGGCAATGTAAAGTGGCGAGAGCATCGAAGCCAAGCCTACTCCTAAACCCCCTAAAATTCTATAGGTGATAAATATGTAAATAAAAGTATGATCGCCTTTTCCCAGAGGCACTATAAATAGTTCTGGCATTGCGGAGCCTAAGGCCGATATAAGGAAGAGAACTGCTGCAAGTATCATCCCTTTTTTTCTTCCGAATTTTTTACTTACCAAGCCACCTAGAAGGCCTCCCATGATGCAACCGACCAAGGC
>Ga0209187_1004527_pt1 | contig 10520 bp, 14 predicted proteins | sample BantaG_FD_187430 | JGI IMG/M metagenome (GOLD analysis project Ga0209187, IMG submission 187430) | Marine algal microbial communities from Bantry Bay, Ireland - BantryBay_4 metaG (SPAdes) (version 2) | ecosystem: Host-associated > Algae > Red algae > Unclassified | place: Bantry Bay, Ireland... | reverse complement strand
TTGTCGTCCGCGGACTTTTCCGATCCATCGTCATGCTTGTCATCCTTGTCGTCATTGTCAGCATCTACGGCTTCGCCGTCGCTTGCAGAACGCAAGCCCGTCTCGACATCGACAACTTCGTCTCCGGGAAGCTCCTCTGCAGCTTCTGCAGTCTCGCTTACATTGGTCTCGGCGAACACAACGCTTCGTGCCTTGCCAACCTTGCCGTCGTCGAGGATGACCTTGTACGCCTTGCTGCCGTCAAGATAGCCTAAGACGACGCTCTTCGCCGCCTTGTCGCCAAACATGCCGTCGATGTGACTCTTGTGCAGCAAGACCCAGCATGTCAACCCAAGCACCCGCATGTGGCTTACGTTGGGCTTATTCCCGGTCCACAGCTCAAAAGGCGTCTTGCCAACGGATAGTGCCCGGTTTGTGAAGCGGTTCTTGATGTACACCACCGTCTTGATGGCATCCGCCAAAAGATCCTGATCGACGTCCTTGTGTCGCATCGTGGGGCGAGCCATCTCCACGAGGACTCGGTTGAGCCGCTCAGCAACTCCGTTCTGCTGCGGCGTTTCGGGCACCGTGGTCTAGTGCGTCGTGCTGTTCTCATCGTTGAGAGCCTTGAATGCGCTCGACACGTACTAGCCGCCATTGTCGGAGCGAAGGATCTCGATCTTGGTTCCCGTGTGCAGCTGGACCTTAGTCAGCCACCTCTTGTACTCAGAGAGCAGATCGCTCTTTTTCTGCAGGAAGACCACGTCGGTCCAGCGGGAGAAGTCGTCGGTGAAGGTGCCGAAGTAGAGCGCACCGCCACGCGACGGCTGCGACATTGGCCCGCCCAGGTCCGAGTGCACGAGCTGCAGGCGCTTGGTCACTCGACCTCCTCCTGCACTCGGCATTGGCGTCATAGCCGCCTTCCCGTACACGCACGGCTCGCAGACGTCCGTGACAACCATGGAAGAGGACTTGAGTCCGTCAATGTCCTTGTTCTTTATCATCCGCTCAACACCAGACACGTTGACGTGCCCAAGGCGCTCATGCCATAGCTGCAGGGAGGCCACCGCAGAAACATCCGACAAAGGGGCCATGTCCAGGTGGTAAAGCCCGTTTTTACGCCTGCCGAACGCAGCAATCTTCTCGTTCATCTTGATGATCGTCTTACCGCCCTTGAATGACACTTCCGCCCCACGTTCCTCCATCATGCCGACCGACATGAGGTTGACGCGCATTGTAGAAACATGAAGTACCTCCTTCAATTTGATCTTGCGCGTCCTGCCCTGAACGATGACGTTGAGGACGGCCGTTTCGACGCCCGCCGTGGTCACGGACCCCTTTCCAAACATGGTAAAGCTGCGTCCCGTGGTCGTCTGGTAACCATCGAAGCTCGCGTGCACGCAGCACATGTATGAAGACGCCACAGAATCGACGAGCCACGACTTGGAGATGTCACCACTGTCAGCCGCATTGCCCAGCAGACAGATGGCCTGGTCGCTATCGCTAGCGTCGAAAGCAGCCATCGCGGCCACCATGTGCGTTTCTTGTGCCTGGGCTTTAGAACTGGGCAATCGGCAGAGTTGTGTCCCAACGTTTGGCAGTAGTAACACTCGATCTTAGAGAGGTCACCACGGCGACCTTGTCCTCGATAGTTGGCGCCGACGAGTGCCATGTCGCCAATGCGCTTCGTCGCCGGTGACGTTTCCGCCGGCCGCCGCTCCTCCTGAAGCAAGCGGCTCTTGACAAAGTCAAGGCTCAGCTTGTTCTCTCCCTTGACGTCGAGAGCCACCAGCAGGTTCTCGTACTTGGACGTCAGCCCGTTGAGGACTCTCATGGCAACGTCCATCTCCGTCACCTCGCCGCCCATGGCCTAGAGGTTCTCGCCGAGGTTGCGCACGCGGTTGATGTAGCCATGCATGCCCTCGCCGACGGTCATTTCGACGGTGTAGAACTCGGGTCGCGCCTTCATCTTGTTCATCAAACTCTTGCGCTGGAAGACACCTTGCAGCGTCGACCACATTTTCGCCGTCGTCTTGCAGCCCGACACGTGCTCGAGCTGCTCAGACCCAAGGGTGAGCCCGATGATGGCGCTCGCCTTCGTGTCTCGACGCTTCCACAACGCCAACTCGCGGGTTTCCGCGTCCGTCGGCTTGCCGTCTTCGTCAAGCATATCGTCCAGGTCGCGCAGCACGAGGACCATCTTAATGCGCTGACGCCACTCGTGGAAGTTCGTCTCCGTCAACTTTTCGATCGTGATGCCGCCCATGCCGGCAGCGCCTCCGTCCATGATGTCCTCTTGTCGTAGCGCCCGACCTTTCCGAGCCGTGCACCTTGACTGTCACGTCCTTGAACCAACTTGACCTCGACTTTTTCGAACTTGCCGCGACCGCCGCGACACCAGCTGGCACACCTTGCTCTTGTCACAGCCCCGGCTCTGGGACCGTAGCATGTTGAAACGCAGTAGGGATAGGGGTTGGGGAACCACGGTGAAGTGGTTGAGTGGCTTGAGCTTGTGTGTGTGTGTGCGAACGTGCTTTGTTGGTTGTCCTCAGGTTCGCCCGCCTCTCCCAACCGAGAGCACCTCTCAAATAGTCCCCACCGGCCCAAGTGCTCCCCCCTCTCGCGCCCACACCGACGCCCACGCCCTCGCACCAAATCGAATCACTCACCAAATCAAAAGCCACTAGAGCAAAGCGAAGATCAAATCCAAAACATGCCAAAAGTAACGCCCCAAGATCACCCAACACGAATGTGTGCAACTTGACCACGTCATGCAAATGTACCATGTGGGGTACCATAAGGGTCACCGACCATCATCCATCCGCGAGCCGCGAATGGAGCCGGCGACGAGCATCACAGTCCAACACTCGTTTCACTTGCGCATGAGCGTCCAACGCTTGACCCAATCGGCTGCTTCCGTGCCGCTCTCCTTCACCACCAACATCGGCGCGTCCTTTGTCGTTGTCATGCACCTGCACGGCCTCATACAGGTTCTCGGCGTCAAAGTGCGCGGTGGCCATGCGTATCAGATCCTTGTCGGTCAAATTGCCCGTCATCTGGCGACGCCCGACGGCCACCATCGGGGTTGAAAAGTGTTGAAAGTTTTAGAAACCTGAATAACGCAGTTCGCGGTCGATGGCGGTGTCCGTGCACGCCCTGCGTCCAGGGCCCATCGGGCAATGGGACTCGTACCCGTTGACGATTTCAGCGGCAAAGGTTGCTCGGCTCAGGTCGGTACCGTCCACCGGGTCTTGCGCCACCGCCAATAATGCCTTGCAGAGAGCTACTCGCTCTGCCTCGTTCCATCCGCGGCAGCCTCCTCTGTCCCTGCCGGTAGAAGACTCGTTGTCGCCAGCAGCGACGGCGTCGGCAGTGGCAGCGGTGGCTGAGGAGGAAGGGGGCCCGCCACCGTCCCCGCCTCCACAGGCGGCCGCTGCACCCTCTCCATGCCCAACCCCGCCGAATTTGGCGGGTGTTGCACGCCCTTCATCGTCGACTCCGGTTCCGCCGCCGCAGCCGCCGTCGGCGGCCGCGGCTCCGGCTGTGTTGCCAGATCCACTCCCGTGAGTGGCCGCTGAGGCGGCCGCTCCGTAACCTGATCGGCTGGGCAACGCGGCGCTGCGGGACTCTGCGTCGCCGCCATCGCCTCGTGCAGCGTCAGAGGCCGGGAGACCGGAAGTGGCTGCGGCGACAGACAGTTCAGCCTCGCGCACCTTTGCAACCACTGCACCGTGGCCGCCGGTAGGGCAGCGCCCTCCGAGTGCTCCGCGCCTGCCCGCCCCGCGGTCGCTGACTGCAAGCTTGGCATCGGTGTCAAGGGTAGCATCTCCGACGCCGCTTTCACCGCGTCCGCCGGCGCCGATTGGTCCGCCGAGTGCACCTCTGCGGCCTCGCCCCAGCGTTGATGACCCCCGCGCAATGAGGTTGTATCCTCGTTCCACGACGCTGCGGCTTGGAGGGGCCCCGAAATCTCCGTCAGCGCGTCGGTCTGCGGCCGTAGCGGCGGCGTCGGGGGCCGCCTGATCGGCGGCCCCGCCGGGCGCGGCCGAGGAGGCGGCAGGTGACCATGTCTCATCTGCTGCCGCCTGTTTTGCCGCGCCTCCCATCAATTGCTCTCCTCCAGGGAGTCAGGACTGCCCTCCAGCAGCAGCCATCGCGCCGTCCGGTCCCCGTTGTGCGCTCTGTGGGCAAGCTCCAGCAGCTCCCGCAGTTCCCCCGCGGCCACAGGTGGAGTTTGTGGCCGCACTTGCTCCAAGAGACATGGCGGACTGGATGTTCCGACAGGTGGCCACGTCGGTACAGATGGTCCTGGACGCGGTGGGCTCGGGGGACTCGGCCGCCGCTGGGGCGACGGCCGCCTGGTAGCAGACGGTGGACCTCGACCGAGTGGGCTTGGCGGCCGCGTCGGAGGCGGGCGCCAGGCGGACCCAGATGCGCCTTACCGAAGAAGGCTCCTCGGATCCGATGATGACGGGCGGACTTTGGTGCGGCGCGCGCTTGCTCGAGGTGGGCTCGCCGGTGATTGCTAGCCTCGCGACAGCTGGTACGCGCGAGTGGGGCGCGGCAGCCGCGCGGGCGCCGGCCGCCAATCAGGGGGACGCAAGCCTGGACGAAGCGGGCTTGGCGGCTGCTGCGGCGGTGGCCGTCAGTCGGAAGAGTGTGGGCCTTGACGAAGCGGGCTTAGTGTCCGACACGGTCCCGGCCGCCAATCGGAGGGACGCAGGCCTTGACGGGGCAGGGTCGGCGGCCGCTGCGGCGGCGGCCGCCAATCGGGGAGACGCAGGCCATGACGAAGCGGGCTCGGCGACAGCTGCGGCGGCGGCTGCCAGTCGGAACAACGCGGGCCTTGGAGGGTCGGGCTTGGCGGCAGGCACGGTCCCGTCCGCCTGTCCGGGGGACTCGGGCCTTGAAGGGATGGGCTGGTAGGCCGCGTCGGCGGCGGCCGCAACGCGAAGATACGCGGGTCTTGAAGATGCGGGCTCGGCGGACGTGACGGCAGTGGACCGAGGCAAGGAGGGTGTACAGCTGGTGGTGGTGGCGCGTCGGTCCCAGCTGCTCATGGTTAAGCCTCTTATATGAAACGAGTGCGCGCCGCCCACGGACATGGGCAGGATGGCGCGCACAGGGGATGATCGTCACCGACGCCCAGCGTGCGTCGGCACATACGGCAGAACTGCCGCAGACCGCGCCGGCGCTCCATTTTGGATATTCGACGCGGCGCATGAAGAACCATGCTGCCGCAACGGCCGGTCCTTGCACAGTACGACGCCTCGTGGGCAGCGAGCGAAAGGCGGCCGCTTGTGCACAGAGCGGCCGCCAAAAAGGTGAGGCACCAGGCCTCCCGCTGTACCCTCGTCCAAGAACGGTCGTGTACCAGCGGCGGGCACAAAGAAAGACGGCCGCCAAGAGCAGCGCGCACGCACACACAGTGCCGCCGCGGCCGCCAACGACAACGGAGGCCGCGAAAAAGCACGCCGACTCGCACGTCCTTCCTCCAGTGATGCAACGCGGCCGCCATCGAAGATGGCGGCCGCTAAAAAGCACGCGCGCACGACGTCTCCTTTCCCGGGCTGTAACGGCGGCCGCTGGCGACGATTGCGGAGGCACGCACACATGCGGATGCACACGGCTACTCTCTCGGCGCCGAACGGGTCACAGCCAAAAGGCGGTTGCCCCCGGCGCTGGAACTACGCCCACAGATGGTCAAAAAATAGAGTCTGCTCCAAACTCAAGCGTATGTTCAAGACGATGCGCGGCGCCACCACTCTGCCACTGCGAAGACGATCGCAGAGGGGCCCGCAAGGCTTCGCCGCGGCCATTCTCGACGGTCTCGCAGGTGGCACGACCCCGCCGTACGCCCTACAAACAGGAGGCTGCCCTCGATCGTCCTTTCGCTCGGGGGGAATCGGGCGGCCGCCTTTCTTGCCTGCCAAGCTCAGAGGCCCAGCAGGTCACGCCAAGCGTGGCGCTGCGCTCTACGCGTGGCCTGCCGGGCTCGCGGGCGTCGCTCAAACGCCGCAGAGCTCTCTGAGCCACATGTGGCGCCCGGTCGGGCGTTCACTGTGGACGGACAATCGAGGGTGTGGCCGGGGAGGAGCACAGCGAGAGTGCGTCTGACCAATGAGCATGCGGATCGCTGACACAGAAATCGGAGGGGGTCGCACGATGCTGCTGCTCCGCAAGGGACGCGATCGTAAGTGGACCCTGCCGCGTCTCGGCAGACTTGCCGGCCGGGGCGCTCGACCGCCGCAGGAGACCACGTGGGAGCCCGCTCTGCGTCGCGGTGACCGGCAGACACCAAGCGGCCGCCTCACAGGCGCTGCAGAATAGAATGCTCCAGTGCCGACCGAGGCGGAAGCGCCACCAGATTGCACGTACGCAGTACGTCTGCCAGCTGAACGGACCAACGGGAGACCTACAATTTCCTGCTGTAAGTCGCGAGATGCGACAGCGCCGCGAGATGATGCGAGATACTGCCAACGTGTCTCCAACATTTATGCATTTGACCTCGTCGTGTCAACTCGATCGAAAGAATTTGCAGCCATTTGGAGACTATCGCGCTGCGTGTCTCTCTTGACCGTCTGATTTGCTGACAATTGGGGTCCACATCAGCTTGATCGCAAGGTCGATGGATGGCCTGTTTGCTTGAAATGTAGCACGGGACTGTTGGAATGTGGACATCTCACGGGAAAGCTGCTCACAGGCTCCAGTTTGCAGGTCGACAACCCAGCAACGTCGCCTTCTCCGTTTCCCGATAACTGCGATCTGCCGACAGAAGACAACAAGTTCTCTCGATCCGAGCGGAGCGGGTTCGCAGAGCCTGCGCATATCGCTGCCGAAACGCTTTTGGCCACTCTTAGGCGCACACGTTGCGCTCTTCAACGGTTCGCAGACCGTTCGCAACCGACGCTTCTCGGTATGCTCTAACAGACGCTTCTGTGGCACGTGAATGCCGCTGTGCCTCAGATCATAAATCGCGCGAGAAGTTTTCTCTCCCCCCAGCTTGCAATTGCGTGCCCTGTGCTGCTAACGCTTCGGCCGGTCCCACACAGGCCCCCGGGGTGCCCCGCTCTTGGCCTGCCCTTGTCGTCGCCGCTGCTCCCAGTGCGGTTGCCGAACTCACTCTCTGCCGTTGCTGGTGTCGGCGACTCCCGCCCGTCGGCCCGGATGCACATGCTTGCGAAAATCGAATTCAACTTTTACGAGCACGTGTCTGGCTTCGACATCACGAATCAGATCATCTGGCTGCCGATGCTTGAGGACCCTAACGTGTTGGAGAGCGCTCTCGGCACGCAAATGCTGTGCATGCCGTATCGGTACCTTGAGAGCGCGGGCGGCATGATGGCGGCTTCTGGCTTCCGCCTAGCGCTCAAACCTGCGTCCGCCGAAACCGCACGCATCTCATTCGACTTTTTCCATCCTCTGACCACCTAGGACGACAAACAAGTCGCGCCTCCTGGCGAATCGGCGGCCAGCGGAGGGACCGGTGGCGTAGTGACGGTTTGCAAAGGGGCGCGCAGGGAAGGGGCAGAGGTCAGAGGACGCGTAAGTGGCACACTGCGGGAGAGAAAAGGAGGACATAAAATGTTTCCACTCGGGTCGCAAGCGGCAGCCGCGGAGCCGCAGCAAGCGGCATCACGTGTGCAGCTGGCGGCGCGCCCACTGACAATGTCACGGCAAAGGCGTCACTGCACTTCAATCCAAGTTAAAAGACCTTTCCCGGGCTCAAGGTGCTGCTGCAGTGGTGTTCAAGACCGACGACGACATTCAGCATGCTGAATGTTTGGCCGCTGAGGCTGGATCTGTCGGAGCGACCAAGGGCAGCGGCGTTGTGATGGGGGTTGGTGATGTGGTTGTGGGGCGAGGTGGTGTAGCTTTTAGCGGCAGTGCTTCGCCGGAGGGTGACGCGCCAATCTCTGCTGCAGGTGGCGCTGTGTCCTGCTGGGCCTGTCGACAGCCGAAAAAGCATCGATGACGGCGAATTTGACTACTCGGGCAACTCAGACAGCTCTCAAAGCTTTGCCTTGGAGAGAGCGTCAGGCTCTACGCGGCGTGAAGTTCGAAAGCTGCAGAAAAAGCACGTCGGCGGCAGGCTTAAGAAGCGGCAGCGTTGCCAGCACCTAGCCTCGGCGATGCACAACAAACCGGCGAGCCAGATCCCGACGTCTCACGCCGAGGACCTGCTCCGCGGCATGCTCGACGCGTCCATCAAACTCCTAACGCGGCTACATTGTGCCCTTTTTGGGAGGAACGCGGCCGTTGCGGGAGGGACGTGCGCGCGGCGGTTGCGGCTCTGGTTGCCGTGGTGGCTGCGGCAAGCTGCCAAGGACGCGCCGTGGCGGTCGAGCGTGGTTTTCGACAAGTACCTGGTCGTTTGGGCTGGCGCCAAAGAGTCGTGTACTGTGAACACGGCGACGGAAACAGCGGTCCTTCCCAAATTCAACGTCAAGCGCAAAGCGCAAACCACGCAGCGCCTGGGCGAGTTTATTCTCCTGGTTGACAAAACGCCAGCGGCCCGCTTGGCTATAAAAATGTACATCTCCGGCTTTGCACAGTTGGCGAGACTGTAGTGCAAGGCGCGCGCTTGTGATTGGAGGGCTGAGTGGGCTACGGGCGACTCCGCGCATTGCGCCGTCGCCCGCAACGCTTGCATCCCTGCCGGACCCGGCGTGCTAAGGCGCGTCGTCAAAGTGCCCGGCTATGGGGCGCTAACGGGCGTGATTGCATCCGGCTGGGCGGGCCCGGGCGCCGATTTCAAGGTTTCGGGCCCGAATGTCGTGGCGTGGAAGATTGTTCCGGGAGCAAGACGTGGCGATGTTGCAACACGCGGCGTCGTTGCAACACGTGAGGTCACTGCAACACGTGGTCATGGGGCGAAATAACTCTAGGACTTCCTTCGGTAGGGCTCGATGGAATAGATGTGGTCGAACGGGCACCTGGACGGGTCGGGCGTCACCGGAGCACCTGCCCGGACCCTCCTGGGCCCCTTCCGAAGACGGTTGAAAAACTGAGATTTGGAAGGCTTCCCACGGGCTTCAGCCTCGAGGCCAGAACGATCACTGTGGGTGTGTTTTCCGATGTACCGGATGGGGTCGTACGTGAGCCAGAGAGGCCCGGACGTGCCTCTGGCATCCTCCCGGGTCTGATTTGTCCCCATCGGAGGTTGGTTCAAAATCTGAATTCTGGACATGGGGCTTAAGGGATTCAGACCGCTCTGCATGAAGGCGGCCTACAGGGCTTGAGACCTTTTGGTTGGATCGTCCCCGGAGAGCCTTGCACGGACTTCTGCTGACTGGTATTCGACGGGGTGGCTGCAATGATCCCCGAAGAACTGGGGGGGAGTGTGAAGTGTACTTTTGCAATCCCCAGTGACAACCGGCCCTTGCGAAGGTCGTCAGTCGCTGCATGTGTTTTGTGACACTGCATGTACATGTTTGCACGTTTTTAGCGGGGAACCCATTAGGGGTTGAGCTCCAGGGGAGATTTGTGTGGGAAGCTGCGCCTTGAGTAGAAGGCTATGGTCACCCATCGAAAGTGCGGCAGCTGCCCTGGAAGACGCCGTGCGGGTCTCTTCGGCCGCGCCAGAGGGGCTGCCTGGGAGGACGCTGCGGCTGAGGTGGCCTGGCGGCTATCATGTGCGTCTTCGCATGCCTGGGAACGCCGTGCCTAAAGAATCAACGGACCCACTCAACATCGTCGACTTCACACAGCGAAGTCCCATCGTCTCGACATGCTTATCGTGCTTTTTCTTGCCTACCTCCTCCGAAATTTGGTCCGCATCCATGTTGTCTGTTGAACGATTCTCCAGTGTCACCTTTTCCGTAGTGAACGCCTCGTGGTGTTCCGATGGGGTTGCACTCCGCCATATCGAACGTCCTCAGCACTTGCGTCGCGTTCTTGCCCTGTGACAGCTTGAGGGTGCCCAACGCCTTGTCACACCTAATCTCTGGCCCGAGGATGACCTTCGACTCGCCCCGGTCCTTCATCTCAAAACGCCTGTGCAGAGCGTCCTTAATCATGTAGATCGCCGACAGGCTTGATGCCAATAAAAGGAAATCCTCGACGTACACGAGGTCGATGATTATTTTGCCGTCATCCATGAGGAGGTAAAAACATGCATCCGGGTCGATGTGATCGAACCCCTGCGACGTCCGGAAGTCGTCCCGCTGGGTGAAGCACATCTTGTTGGCTTCTTTCAGACCATACAGCGCTTAAAGCAGAAAAGACATCTTTTCAGTACACATCAAATTGATGTAGCTATCTGGCTGCTCCATGTAGACCTTCTCGTCAATGTTGGATTATAGGTTTGAACTCCTCAGGTCCATTCACACTGATATTGTGGCTGTAGCTGAGTGGTACAACTTTCGAATCCCAACAGGTTATGAGCCCAGAGCCGGGGCTGTGACAAGAGCAGGGTGTGCCAGCTGGTGTCGCGGCGGTCGCGGCAAGTTCGAAAAAGTCGAGGTCAAGTTGGTTCAAGGACGTGACAGTCAAGGTGCACGGCTCGGAAAGGTCGGGCGCTACGACAAGAGGACATCATG
>Ga0209187_1004524_pt1 | contig 10523 bp, 3 predicted proteins | sample BantaG_FD_187430 | JGI IMG/M metagenome (GOLD analysis project Ga0209187, IMG submission 187430) | Marine algal microbial communities from Bantry Bay, Ireland - BantryBay_4 metaG (SPAdes) (version 2) | ecosystem: Host-associated > Algae > Red algae > Unclassified | place: Bantry Bay, Ireland... | reverse complement strand
TGCCCCCGCCACGCGCCCCCGATGGGCCCCCTCGCCCGTGCGCTGGCCGCGGCGGCCACACGTGGTGGCCAAGGCCTGGCGCGCAAGAAGTCCCCCTGGCTCCACCCCAAACACGGCCCCATCGGCTACTACAAGGGCGTCGGCGCACGGCGGCTCGGCCGCCACACCCGCAAGGGCGGGTACGTCCTCGACTGGGAGCGGCGGGTGCCGACGTACCAGGTGCCCGCGGCGGCGGCGCCGACGGGGGCGGGGGGGGAGCTGCTGCCATATGTGTCGGTGCGGACGCCGCTGGTGACGATGCCACCCCCGCCGGGGACGGCGGGGTGAGGACGAGGGAGGGTGGTATGACGCGTGTGGAGGACGATGGCGTCAGAGGTGGGGGAGGACGGTGAGGGGGCAACGAAGGGGGACGGTTGAGGCGAAAGAGGTGACGATGAAGAGAAGTGGGCAACAGGGGAAGGACATGGATGGCGAGAAGGTAGGACTCTGAGGGCTGATGGGAAAGAGGTGAGCCGTTTGCTGGCTGTCACAGCGGAGAGTACAAACAACCTTGGCCGCCCGCGCATAAAAGGCGGTCACGCAGTGGCTGCAGTCACCCACGGCTCCAGCACGCAGCCGCCCCACCCGAGGCTCCCCAACACTGTGAAGCTCAACAGCAAACCAGCCCCTTGGTTGTTTGAGCGACATTTTGCTGCTGGTAATTTGCGACACGTTTCAAAAGAAATAGTTCGACTTCCTCCATTATTTCCCGCGAATCATCAGCATCTACGTCTTCTGATTGGTGAATTCCTCTTAAGTACTACCTGACAAGCACTGAGAACCAAAAATCCTCAACAGTGACGCTGCACGCTGGTGAAAGCAGCACACAGTCGGCCCAATTGAGGCGGCTTGGCGCCCCTGCTGCGTGCACCGCCAGCCCCAACCACGTCAAGCGGGCCGCTCACACGCTCGACAGACGGAGAAACGTCTGTGTCCCAGCGAGCCTTGTCGGCCCACCCCCCCATCAATGTGTCACGAGGCCGCTGATGTCTGCAACCGCTGCGCGGCGGCACCGGTCCCCCCGCAGACTCCCATCGCGTGGCGGTGTGGGCGCCGCGCGACCCCCCACTTGTGGCGCGCGTACGGCAACCGCCCGCCCGCTGCTCCGACGGTGGGCGTGCGGGCGCCGCAGACACGAGGCGTGTGCGCGGTGGTGGAGGCGGGCGCCTCACCCTTGAACGCGGCCGGAACACCGCACTTCTGCGGTGGTGCCGGTGGTAGCGCTTATCACCTTACACTGCCCCCGGCGGTTGTGCTGGGAGGGGCGTGTTGAAGGGGGGCGGGTGGGGGGGGGGGGGGGGGGGGGGGGGGGGGGGGGGGGGGGGGTGCGGTCGTGAGCGCAATTGCTTGAGCACCTGGGCGTTTTGTGGGGAGGGGGACGCTTGCGATGGGCCTGCTAGCGGCATGTTTTGGGCGCCACTCGGCCGGGCGGCATGACGATTGGGATGATGCGCCGCCTTCGCTGCCGCCGGGGGTGCTGTCCACGTTGCCGGTGATGCCATCGGCGGCACGGCCGCCCGCGGGGCCGACGGCAGCGGGTGGGGATGGCGTCGCTGCGGCCACAACGCCCGGAATGGGTGTCGTCCCCGCCACCCCTACCGTCCCGGTGCACCTGTTTGCCAAGGCGCAACCGCTGACGCGGGAGGCTACCAAGGACAAGCTGCGGAAGCTGCTCAAGGAGCGGTTGGACAGGCGCAGCCGCTCCGCGGTGCCGCTGGTCGACGACTTGGAGTTTGTGGTGCTCGCCAAAATTTACGCCGACGGTGACGCGGACGCGGACTTCGACGCGGACCTGCGGGGTCTCTCGGCGTCTTCCGTGTCGCATCTGCTGCCGCTGCTCCTGAATACGCTGCTGTACGGCTTGTCGTCGGGTTCGCGGCTGACCGGGTCGCTCCCGTCTGCGTCACCGTCGCGCTTTTTTGGCGCCTCCTCGTCGGCGCAGGCGTTGAGCAACGGCATTGGCACGCTCGCAACAACGACGGGGATCAGCCGGACGAGCTCGGCAACGTCCGCTTCGTCACCGCCACTGCCGTCACTCAACTCGGCGCAGATGCTCGTACGGACTGCGCTCGAGTCCAAACTCGAGTCCTTCATCTTTGAGCGGTGCCTGCACGATGTACACTTGGCGCTGGCCTGCAGCTGGTTCCTCACGTCGAGCCTCTTCCTCGGGCCGCCGGAGAAGTACCACCGCACCATGACGCTACTCCTGTCGATGGAGTCGGTCGTGATGATGAACCGGGACCCGGGCAACCTCTTCCGCCAAACCCGCATCGCGGCGCCGCGGCTGGGCTCCTCGGACGCGATCGGCGGGTTGGACGTGCAGGAGCTCGGCGGCTCACCTTTGACCGAGTCGGCCGTGCCGGCGGTACCACCAGAGCCTACCGCCTCCGCCACACACCCCGCTGTCGTTGGCGCCGCCGCCGCCGTCGTGGCCACGGCCTCGGCGCCGGCGGTTGCAGGCGGGGCGATCCCGCAACCCCCCCCCTCCCCCACCGGCACAGGTGCCACCGCCGCTGCTGTCGGCCCCGCGCTGCCCGCCACCGCGGACAGCGTCGTCACCGCGTCGTCGGCGGTCGTGTCGCTCGACACGACTGGCGATGGGCAGGCCAACCTAGACGTGCAGTTCCCCCACCTCCGCAACGGCGACGCCGCCAGCCTCCGGCAGTGGATGGTCCTCCGCAAAGAGCGAGCCAACATGTTCCACGCCGAACTCGATATGATCAAGTGCCTCACCGACATATCGTACGGCCTCTTCACAATTGGACCCGACGAGCGGAGGGACGTGCTGCGACGCGAGCTCGACAAGCTCAACGACCACATCCCCGCGGGTGTGTACATTCCGACGGACTCGGCGCCGCACCGGGTGTTGCGCGTCGTGCCGGACGAGGCGCACGTCTTTTCGACGAAGGAGCGTGCGCCGTACCTGCTCGTCGTGGAGGTGCAAGACGCGGAGCCACCACCCCGCCCGCCATCGCCGCCGGCCTCGCCAGTAATGAGGAAAGGGGGCCTCCATCGCCGCCGCTCGTCGGTGGCGGTCGTGTCGAATCGCAGCCTGCCCGTCGCGTCATCGGCCGCTGCAGAAGGGGGGATGTCCCCACTGCCCCCGTCTGCGGCGACGGTGGCGGACGGGGCGGGGCCGCCGGCCTTGTCCCTTGCCGGCAATCCGTCGGTTTCCGCGGGCACCCCGCCGGCGGGTTCTGCCGCCGGCGCCCCGCAGACCGCGTTTACCTTCATGCCCCGGATGAACTCGTCGGTGAGCGTACCAGTGGGTGTGCCACCGTCACCGTCGGACCCAGGCGCTGCTCGGCCGCCGCGGACACCCACCCTCCATGATGCGTCCGACGTGGCCTTCCTCGAAGCCTTTGCCGATGGGGACCCCGCCGCTGAGTCAGACCGGCGTCCTCCAGACGAGGAGCTGCTCAAGGCCATGGGCGAGCCGTGGGCCCAAAAGTGCGAGCGCCTGCGCGCCATCTCTCCCTATGGCCACCTGCCACGCTGGCGGTTAACGTCGGTGATCGTCAAGGCGCGGGATCAGCTGCGACAGGAGATGTTTGCACAGCGGCTCATCGCCGAGTTTGCCCACATCTTCTCGGCAGCGGACCTGCCTCTGTGGCTGCGGCCGTACAACATCCTGGCCACGTCGCAGGACTCGGGGTTGATTGAGACGGTGACGGATGCTAAGAGCATTGACGGCATTAAGAAGGCGGGCGTGGTGACGCTCGAGGACTTCTTCGTGCGCAAGTTTGGGGGGCGTGGCTCGGCGCCGTTCAAGAAAGCCGTCCGCAACTTCTGCGCGTCGATGGCCGGCTACTCAGTGGTGACCTACCTGCTGCAGATGAAGGACCGGCACAATGGCAACCTGCTGCTGGACGCGGATGGCCACCTGGTGCACATTGACTTTGGGTTCTTGCTCTCCAACTCGCCCGGCGGTAACATTGAGTTTGAGCGGTCCCCGTTCAAGCTCACGCGCGAGATGGTCGCTGTCATGGGCGGCGTCAAGAGCGGCTACTTCAAGTACTTCCGCAAGCTGTGCCTACAGGGATACGTGGAGGCCTGCCGCAATGCTAACAAAATCATGCTCATGATCGACACCATGTACTCGGGCAACGAGGGCATGCCGTGCTTCCTCCACGGCCGCGAGTACGTGCTCGACGGCCTCCGGGAGCGGTTTGCGGTCAACCTGTCACGGCGGGACCGTGCCCACAAGTTTGCGGGGCTGATCGAGTTGGCCAACGACCACGTGACGACCAGCTTGTACGACCGGTTCCAACGGAGTACCCGTGGGATTCGTCGGTAGTGGAGGAGTTGTGTGATTTGTTTCCCTCTGTTGCTGTGGACAGGGTGCGCACACTATTACAATTTATTCCCTCTGCTGGAAGACGTTGTGTATTGTTGGTCACAGAGAGGAGCCGACCGCTGCAGACGTACGACAAGAGAGGGCAAGGAACATCATGAAGTCGGCAAGAAGTGCGGGAGCCGCAGCACAACATATACCAATCGAGGGTTGTCGCACGCGGGGAGAATACCAACCGAGGGTTGTCGTTTCCGTGGAGATCTGCGGTTCTCCAGTTGCACGATAGGGTTGTTTTACTTACTTTGAACAATACAGCCAAGGCTCCAGTGCTCTTGCACCAGTAGAGTTGCACACGACGCCCCTATTGCTGTCTTTCCAATTTTGGCCGATGCTGTCGATGTCAAGAGGGGTGATCAACTGCGTGAAACAGTTTCTCAGCCATCTACCCAGCCGGATAAAGTGGGTCGACCAATGGGCAGTTGACTGTCTTGACTTCGACCTCATCGGCCAAAATTGGGAAGACAGCAATATTTCGGGGGCGTCAGGAGCGCTCGACGGATAAGACGCCTTACTGACGCCCCATTCGGCAGCCAAAACGCCGTTGCGACGCCCCAAGTAGCACCCTCAGTATTCACATGATGATTAAAGTGGCACCCATACTGTGCACTCATATGTCATTTTCTGTGCCAAGACTGGGTTGTCCCCAACCAAGGTGCACAGCCGCCACCTGCTGAATCATGTAGACCGCCATGAAAACTTTCTCTTGGCGACGCCTTGCTGACGCCATTTTGAGTTGGGGGCGCGCGACGCCCAAATGACGCCCTGGTGACGCCCTGCACCAGTGCGCTTGCATTTTCTTTCAAGTTGGGTATTTGTTTACTGGTCCTGGTTTTTTCGATTGAGACTGCTCAATACGGTGCCGCCACGCGTGGCCACCCCAACGGCGTTCCCAACCCAGCGCGGCCGGTGAGCCCGGTGAAGGCGACGATGCGCGCCCGCACAGGCCCACTCGGGGGCCACCCCGTGGCCGGCCTTCCTTTTTTCGACTGCGTGGTGGTCTTACTGGCGCCTCGTGTCTCCGTCGGAGGGGGGTCCATCGCCGCCAGACCCATCTCACGTCGATGGCGGCGCGACCCGCCGGTCGCTTGTGACGTGCGGGCCGTGGCCTGCCAGTCCCGCCCGGCCGCTGTGTTGTGCGGTGCGGTGCCGCGCCGGGCGCGGGGGCAACGCCTCAACAGGGCCTCTCACAGGCGATACCGCCGTGGGCCCGCCCCCAGTTCGGGGGCCCGACCCCACGGTGGCGCCCGCGCCTCCCCTCATGGCGCCCCGACGGTGGGCGTGTATGGTCGAGGCGGCCCGTCAGCTGCGGCCGCAGCTACGTGGCGCCGCGCACGCCAGCGGCTGCCCCGCTGAACGCCTCGCGCGCGGCACCAGATGTCAGTCCAGCTGCCCTCCCGCCATGCCGCAGGCCGAAGTGACTCGTTCCTTGAAGGCCGTGACGCGATTTCCCGCCACCGCGTCGACCATATCGACCGCCGAGCGCGGCGACGCGTGCCAACGGGCGCCCGCGGGCGCGTGGCGTGCCAGTCAAATTGGGATCGGGGCCGGTCAACTCTTGACGCGGCGTCACGCTTTCTGGATGCCGCGACATAACGCGGGGGGCGACGAGCACGGGGGGCCGCGCCGATCCGTCTAATTGGTACAGGCCACCCCAGGCACCCTGCCCGTCGTCGCCCGCCCGCCCGGTGGTCCGCGGTAGTGTCTTCACGACGTGGACAAACTCGTCGCCCCCAGGGCGAGCATCGGACACGCCCGCCCGCCGCGCCGACCTCCCCGCCCGCCGGTGGCCATCGCGAAGCCCCGCGCGGGGGTCACCCCGCGCGGAAAGAGCTGCGGGGCGGCGCAGCGCGGGCGCGCCAATCGCCCGCCGCGCCTCCCCACGCCGCACCCCCGCCAAAGGTGTGCCAGTCGACGGCTGCGCGGTCGGGACAGTGGCCCGACGGCCAGGTCACTGGCGCACCACCGCTCAGGCCCAGTGGTTTGGCGCCCAGCACCGCCACCCGTCTGACCGGGCGCGTGAAACGGGCGGCAAGGTTGGCCGCTGGTGCCGTCGATATGGACCGCAGTCCAACGAGTCGTGGCGGGTGCCACGGCTCACCGCGTGCGCGGCGGTGGTAAGCGCCTCCTCCCGCTGGCTGCGCGTCCGGCGCGCCCGGCCCACATGACACTCCGGGTGGGTGGGTGTCGGGGTGGACACAATCGGCTGGCGAGCGCGCCACCGCGCATGCGGCTTCCGCCACAGGTGGGTGGTGGTGGTCGGGGTGCCTGCGGACGGGCTGCGCCCGTGACTGCAGCCCGCCTTGTTGCTGCCAGCCGGGCGGGCGTGCGGCAGGCTGCGGTCGTCCACCGGCGCGAGGACGGTCTGGGGTGCACCCCGCCGGCCCTTAAAGGTCGCACTCCTGGCCGGCCACACATCGTTGAGCGGCCGAGTAGATGCCTTCACACTTCACCGTCGGTGAGCCCCCCACAACCCGCATCGACTTGCTTGGCAGTGTGTTTTTCCTTGCAGCATCCCTCCCTACCCCCGCCCCCCGGCATCTTTTGGATGGAGCCCACCGTCCGCCACCGCCCCTACAGCTGGCCCGCTGCCGAGCGCATGCACCCCTGGTGCGCGCCGCCGGCCTACCCGTCGGCCATTGCTGCTGTGCCGCCGCTGTGGGGCTCAGGCGTCACACCACTACGTGCCGTCCACGACGTTGGGCTACCAGCGTCCCCCACGAACGTGTCCCCGATGACGCCCCCCGTGTTGGCCAGCGGTGGGCCGGGCGTCCTCCCTGGCTGCCCACAGCCACCAAGCCTCCCCCCCTTGCGTTGTGGCTATGGACGTCCATCCCGGGTGGCCGTGGGCGAGTGGCGGCCACCGCCAGCACCCCGACCGGGGGCACCCACGGTCGGCACGGCGGGGGTCTCGGCCGCCTTGACCCTGCCGCCGCTGGGAGGGCGCGCCGACGGGGCGTTCTGGTCGAGCCTCCACCCGCTGTCGCCCGTCGACTCCCTTCCAGGCTCTCTACCGACGACGCCCATGGGCGCCGGGGGGGTTCGGGGTAGGGCGCCGCACCCGCTCTCCCTCCCGCCGCTGCAGCCGACGCTGCCGCCAGTGGTACGGCCGACAGGACGAGCTAGCACGCCACGTCCGGGTCCGGTTGGCCTCCGGACGCACGTGGTGGTGGCAGACGCGCGCGCTGCCCCGCTCGATGGCAGCAGTGACCACGAGCGCGGTCGCGCGCTGCCGGCGCCAGTGCCGTGGAGAGTCGACTCTGCCCTTCCCTGCGCTGTGCCGCCCCGCCGGCGGCCGGCGGCGCCGACGGACGCGCCTCGGCAGCGGCCCACCAAGAAGGCACGCAAGGCCGACAAGGCAGTCCGACGCGCACCGTCGCCCCGCCAGCAGACGACAGCCGTCAAGGGCAAGGCAGTCGCCAGCGCAGCTTCAGCACCAGCCTCGTCTGGCACCGCCAGCTCCAAATCGCTCTGGCAGCCACCCCAAGAAGCAGCGCCGGCGTCGCCAAACCTACCTCCACTCAACCCCTTCTCCCCACAGCTCGTCACCGCCGCCCGCGACGCTGAGGCGGTCATCCACAACTGCGCACTAACCGACGCGTGGCGGCAATTTAGCGGCCTGCCCATGCGCCCGCCGCCGCCCGCCGCCGTGTCGCCGGCCGCCAACACCACCCCCTCCGACGGCGGCGACAGGGCTTTCCCCCCCTCGGACGAGGCCGACCTCATGCAATTGGCCGACAGCCTCGCGACGATCCTCGCGTCGGAAAAGGTCACCCTCCTCTCCACCGCGGCGCGGCAGCTCGGCGCCATCCGCGCCACGTATGGCGCCTATTGCGCGGCAGCGGCGCTTGAGGAGTTGTCCCAGCGCGCGTACCGATTTGTGCCCCCGGCCGAAGTAACGAGCCGCCGACGGTGGATCACGTCGCGGTTTGCCGCCGCCCGGCAGCGGGTGCTCGACAAGTACGCGGCGTACGCACGGGTCGGACGCTTCTTCCTCGGCGCCGCAGCGGCGGCTGCCGCCGCGGGCGCGACGCATGCCGCCGCGACTGGGGCGGCGCCCGCCCGCTCGGGCCGCCGCAGCCGCCCTAAAGGCGGCGTCCGCCGCGGCGGCCTCGATGCGCATGTCGCCGGTCAACTCAAGTGTTGGCTGCTCGACCACATTGAGCACCCGTACGCGAGCCGGACGGAGAAGCAGGCGCTGTCCGCGATGACGGGGTTGACGGTCCTCCAAATCTCCAACTATCTGATCAACGCGCGCGTGCGCTGGTGGAGCGACGTGTACACGCTGCTGACCGACACGGGGGAGGAGGCGGACGGGGACGGCAGCGGGGAGGAAGAGACCGGGGGCGGCAAGGCGTCGGGTGACGACACGACTGCCGCCGCTGCGCCGAGTGGCAGCACGACGCCGCTCGAGGAGGCGGACGGCCCCCGCCGTGCCCGCCGCTCCCCGTCCATGACGGGCCCGTCATCATCTCCTGGGCCGGAACTGTTCTTTGTCGACGAGCACAATCGACTGCTACGGTTGTTCACTGGCTCCTTTTCGCTGTCACCAACTTCCAAGGTGCCGCTGGTGGGACCGGCGGGGGATGTGTCACCGTTGGCGAGCTACCAGTTGGCCACCGCGCGGAGCGCTTGAAGAGCGGATCACGGACGTAGAGCGGTGGGGGGGGGGGGGCAGCAGAGGCTGGTGGGCAATGGAGGTGCCTGGCGCGCGGGTGTATGTAGCGTCAAGTGTACACTCCATTCATGTAACAATCAACACGGTCTGGGAGAAAGGGGTGTGGGGACCGGGGTGCTGGTGCCAATGGCGTTCCGGTGCTGAGAGACTAGCGAAGAAAGGCTGCGGCACCAACCTAGCCGCCACGCGGAACTGGCAAAGACGTCCATCGTGGGCCCACTTCACCATTTCGGGACGGACGGGATCTCATAGCAGCGCGCCTCCTGCCCGTCGACCGATTGACATTGTGGGCCCACCCCCACTCTTGACCTTTGGTGCTCCCATTGGTTGAAAAGCGCGACGCCCACGCCCACGTCGTCGACATGCGCGGTCTGCGCGTTTGCACGCGGAGCATGCTTGGCGAGCTCCGTGCGACTGGCTCATCACGCCCCGAGCGCCGCAGGCTCGACGCCCCGTTGACGCACCAAGAGGAGCAACATGTGCAACATCAAAAGCGGACGAAAACCGATTCATGTTAAAGAGGCCCCGAGCCGACCCCATCCGACCCCCCCAAACACCGCCGCACGGAGCCCCAAGCCCGACAAAAGGGGCGCCCACCCCCCCCTAGCACGCGGTCCACGACGCGACCGAAATCGAAAAGCCCGCCTGGCACGACGCCACGTCGAGCAAACACTCGGTGTTGTACGTCACGCCGTTGCTCCCACACACGGGCGCCGCCGGGACGCCGGCCGCACAAAACGTGTTGACCGCGCACGGGATGCGCGTCGCAAACTCGGCGCAGTCCATCCAGTTGCGGAACCAGCACGCCTTGGCGCCGCCCCGCCGCACGCAGGTGCTGACCTTGCACATTTGCACGGACGGGCGGTTGAACCAGCCGACGCGCTCGACGCCGCCGCGGGACGCCGGCGTGGCCGCCGGCGCCGCCGTCGGCGTCGGCGGCGGCGGCGACGGCGGCTCCGCCTCGTCCTCTGGGCACGCCGCGTTCCCCCGCGGGTGGCACGCGGCAAACGTTTGGGTGGCGCGCCACGTGCCCCCCGCCGTGCGGTAGATGCCGACGCCGACGTGCGTGGCGCCCGACAGCAGGTTGGCGCGGTGCCCCGCCGACGCGGCCCACAGCCGCACCGCCGTGGCGGCCGGGGAGCCGTCCCGCCCGACGCCGCCCGCAATGTTTTCCGCCGACACGTACGTGCCCGGCGGGCCGACCAGCCGCGCAAGCGGCTGGTGCGCAAAGGTGCCGCGGCTCGCCATGTCGGTGGACCACGCCAGCGCTAGCGCCGCGAGGTGGCGGTTGAAGCGCAGCGCGGGGCGCCCGTTGGCCGCCCGAAACCCGTTGGTCAGCGCGTGCGCGTGGCGCGCCCAGCAGGCGGGCGCGTCACCGTCGGCCACCCCGTCGCAGCCGGCGGCGGCGGTGGCGCTGTCCGCGTCTGCCACCTCCAGGGCGGTGTAGGACACGTT
>Ga0209187_1004523_pt1 | contig 10524 bp, 7 predicted proteins | sample BantaG_FD_187430 | JGI IMG/M metagenome (GOLD analysis project Ga0209187, IMG submission 187430) | Marine algal microbial communities from Bantry Bay, Ireland - BantryBay_4 metaG (SPAdes) (version 2) | ecosystem: Host-associated > Algae > Red algae > Unclassified | place: Bantry Bay, Ireland... | reverse complement strand
TAGCAGACTCCGACTTGATATTATGGATAAAAGGTTTGGCTGCGGGTCTAAAGCTCAATGTAGATGTGTTTGAGCCTGATGTCTCACCACTCGCGATACAGGGGCCCAAAGCCGATGAGTTGATGGCCCGATTATTTGGCAATGACGTTCCTGGTTTGAAATTTTTCCGCCATCGGAAGATCGATTTCAATGGTAAGTCCTTTACCGTCGCGCGTTCCGGATTTTCGGTTCAAGGCGGCTTTGAAATCTATGTTGACGGTCATGAGAATGGAGAGCCTTTGTGGGATGCTCTGTTTGAAGCCGGGCAAGATTTGAACGTGAAAGCTGGTTGTCCGAATGGGATTGAGCGCATTGAAGGCGGGTTGCTGTCTTATGGCAATGACATGACAATAGAGAATACGCCCTATGAATGCGGGTTAGGAAAATTCTGCAAAGGGGAAGCTGCAAAGGGATGTATAGGCGCAGATGCGCTTCAGGCAGAACTTGAAAACGGCCCAAGACGACAAATCCGCGGCATGGTGATTTCAGGTGAAGCTGTCCCAATTTGCTCAAAACCTTGGACAGTTACAAACTCGGACGGAGAGCGTGTGGGGCAAATTACATCGACTGCCTGGTCACCGGACCTGAACGTAAATATAGGGTTGGCTATGGTGGACAAATCAGACTGGGGATTTGGCACAAAACTCTCAGCCCAGACGCCTGACGGAATACGCAGCTGCACAGTTAATAAACCAAGATTCGTCTAACTTTACTCGCCCCCACATTCTAGGGTACACGTTGCAAACACACCATATATGAAGTCTTAAAAGCTTGCGACTGGCGGACCAAATTTTTCCTCATCCGGAATAATTCCAAGGCCGCTTCCTTGTGGTAATGCGATATGACCATCGCGAATTTCAACACCATTTAGGTCATCATAGTGACCGTCAATATAAGGTGCGGCAATCCAAGCGCCTTCAAACAGTCGCGACGAAACTGTTGCACCAATATGAGCACATGCGGCCGCGATAATATCTCCGCCCCAACTATCATCACATGTGTGAGGGATATTATGCGCATCGCAAATATCACGGAAAGTAGTCATCGGTTGCAACCCACCAAGGCGTGTCACCTTCATGCCAAATCCGTCAATCTTACCCGTTCCGACAGCGCGCGTTACGGTATCAAGGTTCACACTCGCTTCATCCATGTAAATAGGATGAGAGACTTGTGAACGAAGGTCATACAGATCTTGTGCTGTATTGCACGGCTGTTCCATTATGAAAGGAATATGCCTGCATTCGCGGCTAACCCTAATCGCGTCCCGCCGCGTCCATCCTCTATTGGCATCTACGGCAAGCCGTATATTTGTACCGACGGCTTCCCACACTTTGTGAACGACTTCTATATCTGTCTCTACGGCCCTGCCGCCGACCTTGATCTGAAGTCGAGGAAATCCCTCTTTCATCTTCTCCGTGGAAATGCGCGCAATATCATCCGGCAAACCAACCCCCGTCGCGTAATAGGACGGAACATTATCAGTCACTCTTCCGCCAAGCATATCCGAGATAGACTGCCCTGTTTGTTTGCCAATAATATCATGTGCCGCAATATCAATCGCGGCCTTTGCGTAATTATGGCCGTTCAAAAGGGTATTCATATGACGGTGTAATTGTCGCGTTCCCCTCAACTCTGATCCAATAAGTCCAGGGGACATTTGTGTTAGCGCCGCCCTTGCCCCCAAGGCATGACCCTCAGAATATGTTGGCCCGACCGGGCATGTTTCGCCCCATCCGTAGAGCCCATTATCCATTGTTATTTTGACGAGTGTTGTTGCAAGTGAATGAACGTCACCGCTAGCCATACAGTATGGGCCGTTCTTCACTGGCAAGTCATAGCTATAAATATCAATAGACTTTATTTTCATTCGCCCGCCCCGCGCCGTGAGGCCTCAGTTGCTTCCACGAGTATGTTGGCGGCGACATCTTTGAGGGCCTCAAATTCAGATGTCAGAATATTGATTCCGTTCTCTAAACTCGCTGAAAAGAACTCAGTCTGCATTTCCACAGACTTTAATACAGAGCGCTCATCTTCGACATATTCAGAAACATCAATGCCATCACGTGTGCAAATCAAACTCAACTGTCCTTCACTAAGCTTATTAAATATGGTCGGACAGTTAGTTCCTAGCGCAGTCACACATACAGTGTTTAATCCTACCGCCACCCCATTAAACCTTTGCCGGGCTATAAACGGCAAGGCCACCATAAGAGCTGCTGAACTTCGGACATTCAAAATATCAATTCGGGCTATGTCATTTTCGGAGGCGCAGGCAATGGCTAGGTCGCTCAGCGAAGGTCCGAGGTCGAGCAAACTCCTGCCGCTGCCATCCATAACGAGATGCGCGTCGGAAATTTCGGCTAAGGTTGGTTCCGGCAAGCTGCCGTTTTCCAAAACAGGCAAGCTTTCCAGCAGTTGTTTGACACCTTTGTGGCCATGGCATTCTAGCCACAGAACAGTTCTCGCCATATCGTAATAGTCACGTCGATGCCCGAAAAGCGCCTCGAAAACTTTTACCAAAAGCGCCCATAACTCATTTCGGGAAAGATTAATTTCGTCAGCCATCAACACTCGGCCGGATAGGAAAACACCAATGATCTCCGAAATCTTCGCCTATATCCGATATTAGAGGCGCGCCTTGGAACATGGTATTTCGGACCCACATTTTCGACCGCGGATCAAATTTCCCCACACCAAAGAATGAAAGTTTGCACCGCAGTAAGTGTATTGGCAGTACATCATCATCCAATAAATTTGCACGAACCTCCCCATAACGTGTCGCGCTCATAGTTTGGATGCGTCTAATAATATAACGATGATCAGGATGATTAAAGGCGAAAAAGGCGGTCGTCTTATCGCCTGCGTCACGGATATATTTTTCGACGTCTTCATAACATTGTTGCACATCGCGTGCGATGCACATCATCATTTCTTTTTCTGCGCCCGGTTCATTGTATCGCTGCCCCAGTCTAGGCTCTTCTTTCTCCGCGGAACGATACCAGAATGTCCCCAATGAGGATTGAGGTGTGAAATCAAGAGCTAGCGCCCAATCATAGTGCTCTTCAATTTGAAGTTTGAGCTCTGATAATTTCATTTGAGGAACCATGTCATAATGTTCTGTGACATTTAGGCGGTCTTCCAGATCCAAGACATGCTCGGGGTATAGTTCCGTCAGGATCGCATTTAATAATTCTTGTGTCTCCACCCCGTAATTTTCAGCTGCATGCGTCGTTACTTGAGACCAATCTGTAATTATTTGACGATTGAGATTAAACCACTCCAAGCATTTCGTAATTTCGCGACCAGCCCGATCGTTAATAATGTTCTGTTCAGCATTGTCGGTAGAAATTTCTTCCAAATGTTGTTTCGCCTTCAGGACGTAACACTCAAAATGCCCACATTTCTCTTCAGTTGGCACGGCATTCGCTAGAATTTCGGCCAGTGCCATCTCTCGGACCTCAATCCAGTTCGCGATCAAAAGCGGATGATTGATAAGGTAGGGCGCCATTCCAAGCCCGGTAGCATTGCCGATACCGATGTAGCGCTTGATAGAATCGTCCAAAGCAACAGCCGTATCCGGTGCCTTATGCTTTGCAACCCAATCCGTTTTCTCAAAGCTAAACTGACGAATAAGAAAACAGGAAAACATTTCAGCCGCAAAAGGTTGTGCAAAATCCCTATATTTTACGCGAACTTTCTCCCAATCTGCCATACCGAATTTACCGCTGCCATAGACGGCCGTCGTGCGGTAAAGATATCCCACCTTTGCCATCTCATCTAAATTTGGTTGCCGGCCATTGGAGAGCGCTTCGATGACATTTTTATAATTGCGCACACTTTTGTTGGCACGTGATAGCACAATACACTTTGAATCAACGCGGCCCATCTCTTGCAAAGGCACATTTTCACGCAAAAACTTCAGCCGATCCGCATCCACGACCCCTTCTGTCAGCGTGACCGTTAGGTCCCAATCTTCAGCTATCACCCGATCGCTTCGTTTCGCGGGGTCAAGAAACTTAGAAAACACCACATAACTATAAGTGCCGTTGGGCGTCGAAATTTGATAGACCACTTCCCCATGACCTTCTGCACCCAGGTCGAATATGGAGTGCTTTATTTCCCATTTCTCTCGCATTATGCGACGAACGAGGCATCGCATAAAACTGAGAGGATAAGGATAAAGCGTGCCAAGGCGCGCCAAATCCATAACTACGTTTGCAGGACGGCAGTTTAGAGCTTTTTCTTTGGCATGGTAATGTATGGCCGGGCTAACCATCATACCACTCCTTTGAAACCATCTTCAAAGAAGCGCAGCCAGTTTCGTCCCATAACTTTTTCAACATCACTGTCAGTCATACCCTTCGCTTTTAACCCGCCCGCTATATTGCCAAAATCTAAGCTGCTGCTGAACCAATCCGGCTGCTTCGGCCAGTCTGCATTTGCAGCACTACCCTCGCCGTAGTCAGGTTTGAATGTCCATGTCCCGCTTCGCATCCACTCGAGAGTCTCATATCCCCAATTTTGACATAGATCTGACCCAATCCCGATATGATCAATTCCCATCATTTCAGCCGTATCCATAATCATCCCGCAAAAGTCATCCAGAGAGCAGTCCGGCCCGTTATTCAGGTGAAAAGGATACATAGAAAATCCGAGCATCCCGCCGCTGTTCGACAACGCTTTCAGAACATCGTCAGACTTGTTTCGTAGCGCTTCATGCCAGCGCGATGGATTAGCATGGGTAATTGCAATCGGGCGCTCTGATAATTCAATAGTCTGCAACGTGGAATGTTCAGAGGAATGCGACATGTCGATAATCATGCCGACGCGGTTCATCTCTTTAATAACCTCGCGGCCAAAACGCGTAACACCACTATCGCCCTCTTCGTAACACCCCGTCGCGAGCAGACTTTGATTATTATAGGTAAGCTGCATGATGCGTGCACCCTGCTCGTGCAGCATCTCAACCTTGCGCAAATCATCCTCAATCGGTGAGCAATTTTGAAAACCCAAGATGATACCGACGCGGCCCGTCTCTTGCGCAGTCAGGATATCAGCACCATTTCTCACGTGCAAAATTAAATCAGAATGATCGCGAAAACGTCTCCGCCAATCCCCTATATTTGCAAGGGTCGCTTCGGTATTCTCCCAGTAGCTGATAGTGACATGGATCGCATGGACGCCCCCCGCTATGGCCTCTTCGAAAAGGCTGCGGGTCCAATTTACATATTGTAGAGCGTCAATGATCAACATAATTTAACCTGGATTAGTGTAAGCTGTTTTCATTATGGTGTAGAAATCTTTCGCGTGCTCGCCTTGCTCTCGCGGACCATAGCTCGACGAATTCCGACCACCAAAAGGCACATGATAATCGAGGCCAGCCGTCGCAAGATTGACCAAGACACTACCGAACTTCGCATTTCGTTTAAAATGTTCAGCTTCTTTCAATGAGTTAGTCATGACTGAAGCGGCAAGGCCAAATTCTGTATCATTCGCCAGAGCAATTCCCTCTTCATAACTATCCACCTTCATTATACAGGTCATCGGCCCAAAGACTTCTTCGCGGTTAACGCGCATATCATTCTTGGTGTCCGTGAAGATTGTTGGTGCAAGATAATAACCTTCTGTTCTACGTTCGAGACGTTCGCCGCCTGTCACCAAAGTCCCGCCTTCTTCTTTTGCCAGTTTCATATAATCCAGAATTTTGGTCATCTGACCCTCGGATACAATCGGTCCAAGTTCTGTACCGTCAGCAAGCGCATGCCCCACTTTTTTCGCATCCGCCGCTATCGCTAACTTTTCAACAAATTCATCATGGACCGAAGCCTCTACCATCAAGCGTGAAGAGGCCGTACATTTTTGACCTGACGCCCCAAATGCACCATGGATCGTCTGCGCGACAGCGAGCTCCATATCCGCGTTTTTCGTTATCACGATCGGATTTTTGCTGCCCATCTCACATTGAATACGGGACATGTTCTGGATGGCAGCCTGCGCAATTTTGCGTCCGGTGGAGACCGACCCCGTAAAAGAGACAGCATCAATTTTGGATGAAGATAAAGCCGCCCCGATATCTCCGCCCCCCTGAACCATGTTGAACACTCCGGCGGGAAGGTGTTTATTCAGCACTTCAGCCAGCAAATGCGCAGTAGCGGGTGTGACTTCAGAAGGCTTCAGAACAACTGTGTTTCCGTAAGCTAAAGCCGGTCCCATCTTCCACGCCGCAATAGCTATCGGGAAATTCCACGGCGTGATAAGCCCTGCAACACCAATCGCCTCACGGGAAATATCAATATTGATACCCGGACGCACGGAAGCTGCACTTTCGCCGATCTGTCTCAAGCATTCTGCCGCGTAATATTGATAAAACTCCCCTGCGCGAAAAGTTTCGCCTCGACCTTCTGCAAACGGCTTACCCTCTTCCGAAGACAATATTGTTCCTATTTCATCGCAACGATCAATAAGTTCTTGCCCGATGGCATAAAGAATATTTTTCTTCTCTTCGAGTTTAACAGCCTCCCAAGAAGGTTGAGCCGCACGGGCCGCAGCGACGGCGTCACTCACCTGAGCCGGCGTCGCGCCGGCCATGTACCCAAGCGTTTCGGATATATCAGATGGGTTGATGTTCGGTGTTTGGGCGCCAGAATTGTCCCACTCCCCATTAATCAAACTACCGTAAATGTTAGTCATAATATTTTCCTCAATTTGACCTAAATTCTTCGGGCCTAATACTCCAGCCTAAAGGGCGCTAATCTTATCAAGAATGATTTGAGAAACATTCACGCCATTTTTGTCATGCTTAACCCGATTTGAGATCCGACGATCTCCGGGAAGACGTGTTCCATCCTGCTCATAAATTTTATCAAAAAAGCCCTCAGCATGTTGGCTCCAGCCGTCATCTCCGCGGACAAGGGAGGGATCAATGGCCATTAGGAACTCTCCACCTTGCGGAGGGCCTCCATCATTATTATCGCGAGCTGCGGCTTCAAAACTAAAGCTCTCCCCGACCATCGCCCCGGCCAGCAACTCCACCATCATTGATAAAGAGGAACCTTTATATCCGCCAAACGTCATAAGAGCGCCCTTAAGAATTTCATTCGGATCAGTCGTCGGATTTCCTTCTGCATCAACGCCAACACCCTCTGGCAATGTATGACCATCCCGAGCGGCGACGCCGACTTCTCCGCGTGCCATAACCGACGTCGCCATATCAAATATCATTGGAGGCTTGCCGTTTCTCGGCCAGCCAAACGCAATGGGGTTCGTTCCGAACAGAGCCTTTTTCCCGCCAGCCGGGATAACCGAAGGCTTATAAGAGGTACAAGCAAATGCCGCCAATCCCGCTTCACACACAGGCTCAATATCCGTCCAGAGTGCTGCGAAATGGTGAACCCCTATCAGGGGCATAACCGCAATTCCGCAAGTCTTGGCAGCCTCGATAAGCGCTGGCCTACCGGCCTGGAGAGCCGTCGGCGCAAATGAATTATGCCCATCGACTTGTACAACTGCGCCGGCCAATTTTTTCACGGTCGGCCTCGCCTTTCCATTGACCTTGCCGCTTTTCAATGTTGCGGCATAGCCCGGCAATCTGAAGAGGCCGTGAGAGACACAACCATCCCGTTCTGCCATTGTGACAATGTCTGCAACAGCTCTCGCATTCATCTCATCAGCACCAAACTTGGTGAGCGTGTCTTTGGCGAGCATATGTATAGCATCAACCGACATTATTTCATGTGTCATCTACATCTCCTTGATTGGATATCTGTTCATGATTTCAGGACCAAGAGCCTCTTTAAGTGGGGCTAACCAAGGTTCAAAATGACGCCACTGCTCGAGACCTGACTTAAAGATTGGCTGACGAACCTGTTCGGAACTTGCTGTACGAACAGACCGTTTTGTTTTGTGAAACTCGAGACAGCTCTCCTCGAATGGAAGGCCCAAATACTCTAGGACTCGGCGCACTTGCGACTCAGTGTCTTCGACTACGTCCTCATATTGCACACGAAGAATTTTTCCTGGCAAGACATCATCCCAATGATCCATGAGTGCGACATAGTCTTTGTAATATGTACCGACATTTTCAAGCCCGTAAGTAAACTCCTGACCTTCCGCGAAGTGTTGTTTAAAGCCAGAAAAACAACACGCCATAGGATGGCGCCGCGCATCTATTATTTTGGCATTCGGCAATATGAGAGAAATTAGGCCTATGTGCCTGAAGTTATTCGGCATTTTATCGATAAAGAACGGCGCAGTCTTGCGATGAATTCTTGTATCCTCAATATATTTTTCGCCCAACTGCTTCAATTTCTCGGTGGTCAAATCATGCAGAATTCTTGGATAATGCGTGTCAGAACGCGCCCGCGCACGTCCCCTTAATTGATAGGACTGGGATAAAATATTTGGCAGTTCCAGCGTCCCGTCAACCTGGCTATGCGACGCGATAATTTGCTCTAATAATGTCGAACCCGCTCTGGGCAAACCGACAATAAATATCGGGTCCGGGGCATCAAAGCCCCTCCCGCCCTGAGCCGCGAAAAGTTGCGCGGTACAAATTTCAGCCTGTATCGCAAGTTCAGTTGTCATTTCTGAAGCTTTATATCCGGATTGGTCTGACTTTGCCTTATTGCCTGTCTCATAATACTTGAACGCTTCAGCATAGTTCTCTCGATCCTCGAGAGCTTTCCCCAATGAGAAACAAAGGTTTATGCGGTCCATGCTTCCGATATCTTTTCGGGATACGATATCCGTCATTTGCGAGACTTCTTCGTCAGTGAACTTATAAGTCTTCAGATTAGCCAACCCGAAATATGCGTCACCATGAGCAGGTTTTGATCGATAGGCGTCCCTATAGCTCTCCACGGCCTCTTCATGCCGACCGAATGTCTTAAAAGCATGTCCTCGTGATGTCAGAGTTGCGGGATCATTCGGAATCTTCTGCAAGACTTTTTCAAACAATTCGAACGCTCTATCATGATTACCGGTTTGCATACTTTCGATAGCAAGATGGGATTGGAAAATCGTGTTTTCCGGATCTCGGTCATACAGGCCCTGTGCTTGCTTCAGGGCAGATGCAAATTTCTGGCGTTTCCTCAAAATTTGGATGTAATCCAGATGAAGTTGAATATTGTCGGGTTCAAATTCGATGGCACTTTCAAGCAAAAAATCAGCTTCATTAAAGACGCCAAAGCGGGAGGCTATGTCAGCAAGTAACCTCATGCCTTCTATGTGATGTGGGTTTTTTTGGAGGAAATAGCGACAAAGCTCCTCAGCTTTGAAGATTTTCCCCTCATGGATCATATGCGTGACGTTTAGGAGTTCAGTCGGCAATTTCGAAAGATAGTCAGCTTGAAAATTAGCCTTATGGGCTTCGTTGTGCCGATTTTTACGTTCTAAAATAGTAGCCTGCGCCCGCCAACTGGCAATTAATGCAGGGTTTGCTCTGCACGCCCTTTGATATGCGGCTAATGCGGCATCAAACAATCCTTGGTCACGTGAGAGATGCCCTTCCTCTTGAAGAGCCCGCCCGAAATCAGGCTGAACTTCTTGCATATGAGTGAGCGTGTTTTTTGCTTGTTCAAAATCTTTCAGATAGCGGGCTGAGACCGCCTTCATATAGAGCAATTCGATATCATCAGGTGCGTCAGTTAACTGCGCATCACACTGAAGAATGGCCGCCTCAAACTGACCCTGACGCATCAGGTTCTGAATGGTTATCTGAATGTCTGCAATATCTGCCATATATCTCAAATATAAAAAACGCGCCCAAAATGGGCGCGTTTATAGGTGTCAAATTTAGTTATCTGTGTCGATATTCAGTTACAGATTATCTGAAGTTTACAGTAAGCCGCGCACCTGCATTCAATGGGCGAGCGTAACTCACGCGCGAAACATCGTTGATGTGCTGACGGTTCAATTCGATGTCTGAATCTAAGATATTATCGACAAAGATTTCACCAGTCCAATTATCACTCGTCAAACCAGCTGAAGCACTAAGTTTAGTCCAGCTTTTAATTTCATCGCGGTTCTTGACAATAATATCGGAGAAGGACTTTGCTGAGTGTACGACTTGCGGCATAAAGTGAGCCGTATATTTGTCTGACACGTCCCATTCGTAACGCGCACGAACATTGAACTGGTACTTCGGCGCAAAGGAGAGGGAGTCGCCCTCACGTACGTCATCAGTTGGAATATCAACCTTCGTGATTTCAGTATCCAAGAAGCTATACGCCCCCGTGATTGTTAGTCCTTCCAAACTCAGTGGAGCGTAGGTAATTTCACCTTCAACGCCTTTGACTTCCGCATCACCTACGTTAGCGTTGAAGAACAAGTTAACGATCGACGTATCGAAAATTGTCGCCTGAAGATCTTTAATATCCACAAAGAATGCTGAACCGTTGAACTGAACTTGATTGTCCAACAAACGGGTTTTCCAACCTAACTCGTAGTTTCTAACATCATCGGTTTCCAACTCGAATGGAACTGTAA
>Ga0209187_1004515_pt1 | contig 10539 bp, 7 predicted proteins | sample BantaG_FD_187430 | JGI IMG/M metagenome (GOLD analysis project Ga0209187, IMG submission 187430) | Marine algal microbial communities from Bantry Bay, Ireland - BantryBay_4 metaG (SPAdes) (version 2) | ecosystem: Host-associated > Algae > Red algae > Unclassified | place: Bantry Bay, Ireland... | reverse complement strand
AATCTTTTTCAACTTGGCTTTTCGCTAGAAAAACTTGCGGACAAGTGTGGCTTGCTGAAAGCAAACGCGCGGCCATGTAAATCTTTTTGTAGCTTGGCTTTTCGCTAGAAAAACATGCGCGAAAAGATTTACATAAACACATCTGTAAAACAGCCAGTTTCTAATATTATATCAGAAGTTATGCTTATTTGCTATCCCTAGCAAGCGCACGCGCGATCATGTTAATCTTTTTATAGCTTGGCTTTTCGTTAGAAAAACATACACAAAAGGCTATTATTTAATTTCGTTCTAAGTAAACCAGCTCACGGATCGCAAGCGCTCAATGATCTTGCTTTTTATACCAAATTGCGATTAGTATGCTTAATATGATGGGGAGGAAGGCTATGTGAAAAAACTGTGGCAAGAAAGTTACACAGCAATTTAAGAGCGCTATTATAAGACATCCTGTTAGAATCATTTTTAAAATTGTATTCTCCCTTAGTTTTGTGAATAATAAAAGAAGTAATGGATTCAGCCACAGTATATTCCAGTTATCTCTTGTCGCTCCATGATTGGTACCAAACCACATCAAGAGTAGAAAAAGACCTAATACTCCTGAAATTCCGAGCAATACTGCATTAAATATATTTGACCATTTATTTGATTTCAGATTTATTACAATAGTAACTATCATAAGTAACAGCATCAGAATTAATGGCCAAGGTGTAGCACGTGTTTTTCTTTTGATATTTTCCGCTTCAAAATCCAAAACTAAATGAGGCTTTTCTGCCAAATTGAAAGTAACTCCATTATATTCTATTGTAGCATTAGCGAGATTATTCATAAGATATTCTGGTAAAAACATTTGGTGTCTTCTATTGGTCAGTAGGTCAGCTCTCGCTCCGATAACGATATCTATACCAAACTCTGACCATGGAAGATTTTTTAAATTTTCTTTGAGTAAGTCTCTGAATGTTTTCTTTTCTACATCTATTAGATAGTTGATTTCTTTGCCTGACTGTCCATATATATCATATACATCGACTACCCTTGTGGCGCAATTGTCATAAAAAAAATCATATGCATATGCTCTGTTTTCTGGTTTAATATTTTCCTGAATAAACTCAATAATTTCTTTTTTCCTTGCATTATCTAAAATCAATACTTGTTCAAATACAGACCTTTTCTCGGCTTGATATTCACGTAAGAAATATTGCATCTTAGTATTGCCCAGATGATATGGAAGTTGCCCTCTCATAAACTTAACATAGAAATTAGGCGTATCGAAACTAAACAAGCCATAATTATAGACCAAATCTATATCAAGCTTTGTATTTTTTATTCTAATAGCGGTATGTCCAAATGTTGAGTATAATTCATCCCCACTTCTACAAGTTAGTATACTGATATCAATCTCTGCCAAAGCAAGACTATCTGACTGACCATTTATTGCGGAAAAAGAAAAGCAAAAGAATAAAAAATTATAAAGGAGGTTTTGAAGTAATTTCATATCGCAAGGTATAAAAAGATGAATAATCTAGATTGCTAACGCATATGTAAAAGGAAAAAGAGTTGTTAAAGTTAAATTAACGGAATTTTTAGATATAAACTTAAGTAAGGATGGAGAATCGATATGAAGAAAAAGCAAATGGAATTTTTAAACAAAAAAAGGTCTGCCATTACCTGACAGACCTTTCCGATCTTAATTACACCCCATGTTGTAGGGCTTCTTAATTCTTCAGTGTTAAAAAAAGAGAATGGCTCCCACCACTATTGGTGGAAGCACACTCAAAAACACCCTTTATTTTTTATTTGATTTTCGTGTTACTTAAAGCCCGTCGTTCTCTGCGCCAATGAATGTTAGTATAACATTGATAATGATGTCCATCTTGATTATTTTTTAGGTTATTGTTAATTATAAAGCAAATATATGTGCGATCTTAACAATAACTAATAACAAAAATGAGTCAAAACAGACAATGCTATTAGGCATATAAATCCATTATGCTATCTTTAAGCATCTGATCTTCAATAATATTGTATAAATACAATCTTTTCGTTCTAATTATAAAACAAATATATCTGTTTTGAATTTATTAAATAATTACATCATTTGCAGCAAAAAGACATACCTAATTATCACTAAGCCATATGTTAACATATATTAACACTTGTAAATCAGCACATTAAATAAAAAATGAATTTCAACATCTACCAAACAACTCAACTTCTATCAAAGCAACAAGTCATAGCTTTAGGGCTGTTCAATGATGGAAAAAGTAAGCAAGATTCTAAATACATGAGATTCTTCAAATTAATTCATGAAAAAAAAATTAGAAATGACGAAGAGAGTATACGTGCTCTCCAATATAGGAACAGGGCTTCTTTTTTGAAATTTAAAGATCGTTATAAAAAAAAATTATTAAACTATTTAGTCCTTTCAGAATTCAGAACAAAACCCGTTGACACAAGCAATGAATTATATTTTGACCTTTTAAAATTATACTCTGCAGCAAAAATTCTTCATTTTAGACATCAAAAAAATAATGCTCTTGTACTTTACAAGTATATAAATAATCTATCATTAGAGAATCAATACTTTGATCTACTTTTATTTACTACGACTGAACTCAAAAAACATTATGCATATGTAGATCCAAATGAAAAATTATATAAATTGTACACTGAAAGAATTAAAAAATGTGAGCATGACATTGATCGTATAAATGATATAAACCACTATTACGATGAAATATCACATAATAATATAATGCTTCATGGCGAAAAATTATCCAGCTTTAAAGAGTCTTCTTTATTAACCGCTCACAATCTACTTGAAAATATAAATGAAGATGATTCGTTTGATTATAAATCGAAAATATACGAAATAGCAGCTTTTGCATTTAACTTAAATCAAAAATATAAAGAATCAATTGAAGTATCGAAAAAATCAATCGAGTTAACTAATAATCATTTCGATAAAATTCACTCAAAAACAGTTTTAGCCTATAGAGATATACTTACAGCCTATCTTCGACTACAAGACTTCGAGAATGCATATACTTATCTTACTAAAATATTAAGCAATATAAAATCTATTGCGCATAATTATTTCCGATACAAAAGTTTAGAATATACTCTATATGCTGTCACTTCTGATTATAATAAACTTTACACACTAACTAATGAGATAATAAGCTTAAAAAAATTAAAAGACTACAGAATTCACTTTGAAGAATGGACTATAAGAGAGGCATTTGTCAACATACTTATAGAAGCTGGCAAAATCGATCCAACTCTACTTGAAAATTCAAAGCGAAAATTTAAACTCAATCGATTTATAAATGAAGTCGAATTCTACTCTAAGGACAAACGGGGAACAAATATATCAGTACAAGTAATACAACTTATCCACTTCTTAATTAGGAGAGATTATGATAAAATTGTAGACCGACTAGATGCATTAAATCAATATACTTTTAGATATCTTAGAAATGATGAGACGTTGAGATCAAACTGTTTCATCAAGATGCTACTAAAAATACCTGAAGCAGAATACCATCCGCTTAGAACCGAGAGATATGTGGCAAAATATACTAAGAAGCTCGCTGAAAACCCATTCGAAGTTTCAATGAAAGAGATAGCAATAGAAATAATACCCTATGAGCATCTATGGGAAATCATAATGGAGATTCTGAATAAAAACTTAGAAAAGAAAACATCTAGAAGGTAAGTATTAACTTACACCTTTCAATAGCATAAAAGATGAAAACAATCACAACAGTAGCTGATCTACAAACCGAAATAAGCAAACTCAAAGCTAAAGGTAAAAAAGTGGGATTTGCTCCTACCATGGGAGCCTTACATCAGGGTCACATGTCACTTATGCAAGCATCAAATGATGAAAATGGCATTACCGTATGCAGTGTATTTGTAAATCCTACACAATTTAATGAGAAAACGGACCTGGACAAGTACCCTAGAACGCTGGCAGCTGATGAAAAGCTTCTCAAAAAGAACGGTGTAGATATAGTATTTGCTCCTACAACAGAAGAAGTCTATCCAAAAAAACTAAAGACCGAACTCAATCTAGATTTTAAAGGGTTAGACAAGGAGATGGAGGGAGAGTTCAGACCTGGACATTTCGAAGGTGTGGCTCAAGTTGTGAAAAGGTTACTTGATATTGTAACTCCAGATGCGTTATATATGGGTCAAAAGGATTTTCAACAATTCACCTTGGTTCATTTCATGATGAAACACTTTAATGTCCCAACTCAACTGCGAGTTATTCCTATAATTAGAGAAAAAAACGGGCTAGCAATGAGTTCTAGAAACGTAAGGCTCACACCAGAAAACAAAGCAAACGCAGTTGAGCTCAGTAAGGTACTCAAATACGTTAAGAGAAACAAGTACAAAAAATCTTGCAAAGAACTTCAGGATTATGCAATGAAACGACTTGCAAAAGTTCCTGAATTTAGACCAGAATATTTTACGATTGCAGATGCTCGATCACTTAGAAGTATTTCGAACTGCAAAGATTCAGATTATGTAGTTGCATGTACAGCTGTATGGGCTGGAGAAGTAAGATTAATTGATAATATGGTGCTTAGGAAGCCAAGAGGATTGAAGATATTTGTATAAGCACATAATATTCATCCTACTAATTCTGCAAATCATCAAACATCCCTTTGAATGGATCGGTAAATGAAATTGTATTATTTACAAAACTCTTGCTTACCATATCCAGCTCACTTAATCCATGCAATGCAAGTTCCATGTATGCATATTTTTGATCTTCCGGAATATTTCTGTCAGATACTAATCTACCCAATCCAGCAACTTTAGATAGCTTTTCTTTGTATGTTTTTTCGTCATCATCATTCATAAGATCAATCTGATTTCCATCGGCAAACCAAGCTTTGGTCGCTCCATAAGGATCTCGATCTATTCCTTTTTCAGAATCATTCGGTGCAGGAAATATTTCCAAAAAGACCTCTTTTATTGCTCCACTTAAAAGGTGCATCGCCACATTATAAGGACCTTCTTGTTCTCCTTCGTAGACTAACTCTACCTTACCTGTGATGGCAGGTACTATACCCCAAAAGTCAGTTATTCTAGTTCCTGTTTTTTTGTCTCCATTTATGACCATTCTACGCTCGGCAGTACTAACCAAGTTTTCTAATGCTGAAATAGACAACCTTGCTGACACACCACTCTTCTCATCAACATATTCACTCTCTCTTGCTTCGAATGATACAAATTCTAGTAATTCTCTATGCATGTCAAATATTGTTACCACAGACTTCTGATCTTCATGCAGTTTTGCTTCTTGTCCCGTTATTTCTTTTGAAATCTCTATTGTAGTTGGATAATGAGTTAAGATTTGACTTTCTATTCTATCTTTTAATGGAGTGATTATGCTTCCTCTATTCGTATAATCTTCGGGATTTGCCGTAAAAACAAACTGAATATCAATTGGTAGTCTTAATTTAAATCCTCGAATCTGAAGATCTCCTTCTTGTAATATATTGAATAATGAAACTTGTATTCTTGGTTGTAAATCAGGAAGTTCATTGATCACAAAAATAGACCTATGAGATCTTGGCACTAAACCAAAATGAATTACTCGTTCATCAGAATAAGGAAGCTTAAGCGTAGCCGCTTTGATAGGATCTACATCGCCTATAAGATCCGCTATCGATACATCAGGGGTCGCCAATTTCTCTACATATCTTTCATCTCTATGAACCCATTCAATCGGAGTTTTATCTCCAAACTCTGCTACTGTGTCTATCCCATGTCTTGAGATTGGATTTAATGGATCGTCATTTAGTTCATTGCCCGCTATAATAGGCATGTATTCGTCTAACAAGGTCACCAACAACCTCGCGATTCTTGTTTTTGCTTGACCTCTAAGACCTAATAATAATACATTGTGCCTTGATAAAATAGCACGTTCAATATCTGGAAGGACAGTATCGTCAAAACCTAATATCCCTTCAAAGATTCTTTCTTTGTTCTTAAGCTTGGTTATAAGATTTGATCTCAACTCCTCTTTGACTGATTGTGATTTATAACCATATTTTTTGAGCGCTCCTAATGTCTTGATGTTATTCATATTTATTTGTTATCAGAGATATACAATGAAAGTATGACTCTTATATTTTTTAAATTATTGCAAAAAAGAATTTGATTTTTATCGCTTTCGTTTTTTCTTATTCTGTTTGTAGTCCATAAAGATGAACTCTCCCAAACCTTTTAATGAGCTATAAAAAGCCTTTCCATTATTCGCATTGGTAAATTGATCAACGAAATTGACTAAATATGGATCTCGTGCAATCATAAATGTTGTAATAGGTATTTGCAATTTTCTGCATTTTACAGCAAGACCCAACGTCCTATTCATTATTGTACGATCTAATCCAAAGCTGTTTTTATAATACTTCTTTCCTTTTTTGATGCAAGTAGGTTTACCATCAGTAATCATCATTATTTGCTTGTTTGGATTCTTTCTCTTCCGAAGGATATCCATTGCCAACTCTAATCCAGCTACGGTATTCGTATGATAAGGTCCGACTTCTAGGTACGGCAAGTCTTTTATTTCTATCTGCCAAGCATCATTACCAAAAACAATAATATCCAATGTGTCTTTCGGGTATCGAGTAATGATCAACTCTGACAAGGCCATAGCAACTTTCTTTGCTGGTGTAATCCTATCTTCTCCATACAAAATCATACTGTGAGAGATATCAATCATTAACACAGTACTCGTCTGACTTTGATAATACGTCTCATGCACTTGGAGGTCGCGCTCAGTCATCTTAAAATCTTCAATACCATGATTGATATATGAGTTTTTAAGAGATTCTGTCATCGATATATTGTCCAACTTGTCACCAAACTGAAATGGTCTCAATTCTGATGTGAATTCATCACCACTTCCACTTACCTTAGTATTATGGTCTCCCTTTTTTGATTTTTTTAGTTGGTCAAATATGTCGTCTAATGCTTGTCTTCTGAGTGCTACTTCCATCTTAGAAGTGGGAGTAAACTTCGGATTCTTTTTATCCTTATTGCTAATGAGACCTTTATCTATGAGATCTTTGATAAAGTCAGCCATCCCGTAATTATTATCGGTCAGCTTATATTCTTTATCGAGTTCCGTTAGCCAACTTAGAGCTTCGGTTACATCTCCACTCGTGTGTACAAGTAACTCCTTGAAAACCTTAAGTAGTTTTTCAAACGGATCCTCACCGCCTGGATCTGGTATATATTCACTAAATCTCCAACCTTTCATCAACTAAAATTTATCTGCGTGGTAATGAAACGCATTATCTTTAGATTAGTTGAATCGAAGTGGTTAAGAAATTGAAAATAAAATTAACTAGTCGCTATTAATACAATCTCCTCAAGTAGTTTGCTAACATGCTTCTCTTTTGTCAAAGCATTTATGACAGTCATCCGAAGGTAACGTACATTACTTATCTCAGTAGATGTGATATAAAAATCTCCCCGCTTAACTAGCTCATTTCTAAGACCTAATTGGAAATCATTTCCGCTCTCCCCCGCTGTATATCTAAAACAGATAATATTTGCTTCTGGATAATACGGGCACTCAAAATCAGGATGCGCAATAATCAACTCATAAAATTTTCGTGTAATTCCATATTGATTATCTATGTAATCAGAAAGTCCTTTTTCTCCTTCTGCCGCTAATACCCAAAACAGCTTGGTCCCGATACCCGATTTAGTACATTCTATAGTGTATGGCATAAGATCGAATCCAGGCTTTTCTTTATCATGAAATAAATAACTCCCGTTTTGTTGGAACGTATTGGCTAGACTATTACCATCCTTAAACAGCACTGCAGCACATAACGTAGATGTTCTTAGCATTTTATGTGTATCCCAAATCATAGAATCAGCTCTTTTTAATCCAGCCAAAAAATGTTTTTCTTTATCAGAAACTAAGGCCGAAGCTCCATGGGCTCCATCCACATGAAACCACAATCCATTTTCATTACAAAACTGACCAATCTCATCTAGTGGGTCATATAATCCTGTTGAGGTAGCGCATGAATTTGCAACCACCGCCATAACACGCTTTCCATCTTCCACCGCACTATTGTAGCGCTCTTCAAGAAATTCTGGTTTCAAAACCTCCATCTTTGTCGTTGGTACGGTTACCAGATTCCTTCTTCCCATTCCAATAATAGATATAGACCTTGCTATGGAGTAGTGAGCAACTTCTGATCCCATAACAACCAAGTCTCCGGGATTTCCATCGACCCAAGCTTCTGGTGCAATACGGGCTCTTGCTGCTAGAAGTGCAGTAAGGTTTGCCATAGAACCTCCATGTGTTAAAACTCCACTTCCATTGCCTTCTTTTTGAGAGAAATCTTCTATACTATCTCCTTCGAACCAGCCCGCTTTTTGCAGCATCCAATTTATGATGGTCTGTTCTATCACTGCTCCGCTCGGCCCCATTTCGTATATTGCCATAGGGTTATTGATCGCACCACTTATGAAATCAGCTACTGCAGATGCCATATGAGAAGAAGATACTTGATGACCAATATAATGCGGATGATGCATCCGTTGGCTATTATCTAAGTACGTTTGTAGAAAGCCAGAAACATTATGGACATCTAATCCACCTTCTTTAATCCATTTTTTCAATCTAAGATCGCCTGCTAATTTTGAAGCGAGTTCCTGTTTGAGCACCTTGCCACTTCCTGACATACTGCGTTCTATATAGACTTCAAGCTGTGGAAGAATTTTCTTTACGATCGCTGATAAGTCCGATGCTGTATTTTCCATGATATCTAATACTTCATAAACTTTAAGACTTGACTTTCTAAAACTAAAAAATACATTCCGCTCGGATAGCTAGATACATCAATTTGACTTTGACCTTTATTCACGATCCCTTGATATAACTGATTGCCACTTAAATTGACAATTTGCACTTTGCTCTTCTTTTCAGACAAAACTTCTAGATTATCAACAATTAATGATTGTACAAGTTGAAAATTAGCCACTTCTAAAAGAACTTTTTCTGTTGAGGTAATCACACATTCTGATTCTAGAGGTTCTAGTTCTATCGGATCACCAGGAATCAAATCTCGACCTTCAAACCCTGAATAATCTGGTTTATATCGTAATGCTCGAAATACATTATTTCCAAATATTGGCTCACCTTGAACGGCGGGCCCAAGAGTACTTCTCATTGGGTTTATATAATCCCAGACAGTATTGCCATCTTCAGTGACTTCAAAAAAACGACCAGATCCTCCTTCACATATCAAGGCATTTCCATTGGTCATAAACTGTACACTTGATATCCTGCTAGAATAGAATCCTTCTTCATTATAAGTCCAATCAGGTTCCGTCGGACCAAATGCATCCACATCATCAATATCATATGTAAAGCCATTTAAAGGCGGACTCCACCTTTCAACTCTTGACTTATTTCCCATCCAATTATTATTAAAAACTGAAAGGCTTCCACCGTTTGGTGCATCATCTGAGATCCACTCAATATTATGCTGGTTAAAAAACACTTGATCTTCTGGACCACCTCTATCGTATACTTGAGGATTACCATATCTATATAAGATATCACCTCCTCTACCTGAGTTACCACCAGTTGAAGTTTGAGCTTCTTCTGTCGTCGTACTATGATCAAGAATCCATATCTCACTAAAATCTCTTGAACTTACTGCAATCTGATCTAATTGTTCATTGTAAGCAATTGCATTAAAATGTGCCCAATCCCGATCGAGGCCTTCCCCAACAGGCAAATAATTAAAATCCATTTTACCAGGATTTTCAGATATTATTCCATAGTTTGGCCTATCAGGCGATTGATCTTGCACCAAGTGGTCTGCCATACTCCATTCCCAAACAATTTCTATATCGGCTGATCCTACTATTTTAATTTCGAATATTTTCTCTATCCACAAATCATCTTCATAAATTCTTCCGGCATTTATTGCTTCTTCCGCTGAAAATGGAGTCCATGCAATAGTCAAGAAATTACCATTTGGCAGTGGTTCTATATCATGATGCGAAGTCATATTTTGGTCCGAAAAATTATATGACCATACCAATTCTCCATCCCAAGAAAAAAGCTCAAAATGTCCTCCAACTCCCCCTCCAGGAAAATTACCCGCAAATCTACCACATCTCAGCAAATTTCCATTCTCTAACAAATAAACACTCAAGCCTGGTTGAAATTCACTCTCCCATGTTTGAACTTGGAAACCGCAATTATCAATCAAATGAGTAGTTTTACTATTTGTAAAGAGTGTGTAACCATTTAAAGCATCTTCTTCATTTACAAATAAACCCACCGTTTGGTCTTGCGAAAACAGACAGACCTGCATTATTAAAATCAAACTAATTAGTCCGTACCTCATTTATTGTATATTTTAATATAAAAGTATAAAATCATATTGACTGAGTTCTATAAATAATAAAGAAAGGTCGTATGGATTATTCATTCTTAGAATATATATTGCAACATAATGACAAATACCCAATATATAAAGTCAATTC
>Ga0209187_1004513_pt1 | contig 10540 bp, 6 predicted proteins | sample BantaG_FD_187430 | JGI IMG/M metagenome (GOLD analysis project Ga0209187, IMG submission 187430) | Marine algal microbial communities from Bantry Bay, Ireland - BantryBay_4 metaG (SPAdes) (version 2) | ecosystem: Host-associated > Algae > Red algae > Unclassified | place: Bantry Bay, Ireland... | reverse complement strand
GTTGTGCAAACCAAAAACCGAGTTTGAAGCCCCCGATTTGAATATTATTGAGTGCGTCGGCAAACAGGATGCCGCAGCCATAAGAAACAGTGAACCAAATCACCAACAGTATCGCCAGATACCGTAGGTTTTTGCTCCAATATTCTTGCATATTATTATTTGACATAATATTTTAAGTTTAAGTTTATTTCGATAACTATCGGGAAAGTTTAAGTTTAAATTGAATACGCTGCACGAAACCTATAAGGTTTGTTTATCGGTATTTTACATTTAAAAATAAGCCTAAATAAACTTGTATGAATTATTTTATTTTATAATTTGAATTAAAAACCCGTCAACTCGTCAATTCATTATAAGAAAATGTGCATTTGGAGGCGAATTTGAGATATAGCATCATCTTGCGTTATTATTGCACTTTCTCTTACATCACCGGCTATTCTGTGATATTCCAGTGTCAATTTTGCAAAATGACCATTGATGAAGTAATTCATGCCGACATTTAATGCCGTGACAGGGTCGTCATAACCTTGATAGGCACCATAGTTGAACCCGACATAAGGCATTATTTTAGCGGAATTGAGGTAGTAACCTGCCTGAGCAATCAGAGCAGTTCCGGTTCCTGCCCAGCGACTGACGTAGTTTTCGCCATAATTGAAATTCATCAAAGCCAGATAAGCATTTGCAGCATCACCATTGCTTCCCACAGGCATATCTGCAAAGATATCTAATGCAAAATGACCGACACCACTGTGCACTCCGGTAGTATCACTCTCTGCGGTGTACATTCCATTTGGATGGGCATAAAAACCAGCACCAATTGCCAGTACTTTTTTCTTGCCGAGGTAAGTACCTACGGCATAAGGCAATTTGGTAGATTCTTTGTCAAAAATGTTGTAACGGAAATACCCCTCTATTACGGTATTCCCTGTTTGGTCGCCGTCTTCTGTTGCAGTCGTAACGCCGTTGTAGGTGAGTCCACTTTCTTTCATTCCGAAATCAATACCTGCTCCGATGGTGTTGCGAAGTGGCGCATTGAGTGCTATACGATAGTCAAATTTGTCAATTTGACCTTTCGCATAAATGCCCAAATGCCGGGCAAATTGGTCGGTAATACCCAACGAATGCCATGCTACGAAGGGGCGTGATTGGTCGAGTGTCATCAGGTTTAGGGTGCTTTGATTGGATAGGCGAGTCAAGCCTTTCCAATAATGCAGACCGGCACCCACATACACGGCATCATGTACTTTAAATTCTCCCCAAGCATCGTGAAGAAACATCTGTGGTGAATCTCCATTGCTTCCAAGAGAAGTAAGATTCGTAGGCGAAAGGCTATTCAATCCAAAATGCGTGAGAATCATAAATTTCGGCGACACCTGAGCAAATGCCAGAAAACGGGAACGCCTGATACTTGGTGTGATCTGACGTTGTCGATTTTCTGCTTCCAGATTGCCGGTCGTAGCCCATATTTGGTGCCACATGATAAAGCGGATGTACTTCGAGCCATCCTCGTTGAGTTTGAGGGTGAGGGGTTTGTACGAATGATCAACTTCTGTTTTTTCCTGCGCCGTCATAGTGTGAACCGCGAAAAAATACACCAGAAGTAGAGCCATCGTTTTCATAATAGTTTGTGTTCTCATAAGCTCTTATTTAGTAATTCTTTAATATGTTAATATCGGAAGGAGTTGGTTGCCGATAGTTATTTATTAATCAAAAGTATATAGATAACTATATATGTCCAAATGTTTTGCGACTTTTTTTTTATTTAATTGAAATTTAATTGTGAAAAAGGGAAGTAATATGATAGGATTTTAGGGAAATGAATTGTTTTTTGATAGGAAATTGGGAACTGACGGGTTGACGGATTGGAATAAAAAAAGTGCTTGTCTTTCGACAAGCACTTTCTAACTGTGTTCTTTTTTCGGATTTTTCGTTATTAGTTAGACTTTATTTAGGAATATTTTGTATGCATGGAATTTTGTATTTTTTCGATAATTGAGCCTCATTTTGAGCTGCATACCCTACGGTACGGAGCGAAAAATAGGGGAGGAGTATCGGAAAAAGACAATGTTAGCTGCATACAAAATATTTCTAAATAAAGTCCATTATTTAAGCATGTCTTGCTTTACGCTTTTCTTTTCCTTCATGGAAGTCCATTTTTTGAATTGTTCGGCTGTCAGCAAGTTCTTGACATCGGCTTTGTATTTTTTCTCGGCTTTTTTAAATTTTCTCTTTTTCACGCCATCGGCTTTCAATGCTTTCATATCTGCATAGTGAGCCTTTGTGATTGCTTTCAACTCTGTTGCTTGACTGTCAGACAAATCAAGTGCTTTTTGCATTTTATCTGCCGTGTTGGTACGCGATTTTTGTGGGCGTTGCATTGGTTTAGATTTACCTTTTGTAGTAGCATCTATGCTTCGCTTGCCTTTTACTGGACGGTCCATCTTGGGTTTGTCTTTTGTTGGGCGGTCTATATTCGAACGATTGATGCCACCTGGTCGTGTCTGACCTCTTACTGCTTTAGCGGTTTCCCATTTAGCGATTTGGTCTTTGTTCAAAACTGCTTGGATAGCAGTCTCCTGCTCGGCAACTACTTTTTGCATCTTTGTTCTCATGACAGTTCTATCGGTATCAGCACCAGCACCGGAACGCAAAGCACGCATTTCTTCTCTAAATTCTTGTTGAATAGCTGTAATCTTAGTGACTTGCTCCTCGCTCAAATCGAGTTGTTCGGTCATCTTCGTCACCATTCTATCGCCTCTATTACCTTTTTTGGGGGCTTGAGCAAAAGCTGTACTCATTATCAATACTGCTGCAAAAGCCGTTAAAATCAATTTAATGTTTTTCATATTTTTCTTTTTTTAAAATGGTATAAAATTTATTTGAAAAATAAATACTTGTCTTTCATCTCTTAATTAAATACAAAACTATGCCAAAGGTTTAAAATTTCAAAAATTAAAATTCAAAATCCAATCTGTTTTAGGAATGCGGGACAAATAAGTTTAGGGAAGTGGAAGAAAATAATCTACCCCAAATGAAGAAGTTATTTCTTTCACTTAGTCAAATTTATTGAATTTTGATGCTTGGGATTATTCATTGACATTTTCCGGATTGAGCATTAAAAATTGCGCAGTGGGTGCCAACCGAAAATATTTGGCAAGCGGTACTTTTCCGACCTCAATTTTTTCTTCAAAATAGGTATCCAACATTTTTTTTAAATCGGTTCTCCACTGCTTGCGTTGGTTTTCCATAGTTATCATTATTATTTGTGTACTCGATCTTTCTTCCAATAATTTTATGATTTCTTTCATTTCTTTTCTTATCGGCTCGTAAGTTTTTTGTAGGCTTTGGAGTTCTCTTTGGCAGTTTGCTTTGGCTTTTCTATTTTTCTTATTGAGGGTAGCGCAGGCAGCTTTTTTATCAAGAACGGATTTGTTGAAAGTGATGATTTTTTCGCGCAATCCGGCGATATGTGTCTTGTCTGTCGGACTCATAGCGGCTTCGAGTGCCTCACGTTGTTTTTTCAATACGGGCATTACTGATTCGAGGCGGTAAGCCTGTATTTGCTCGCCCAATGCTTTGCGGTCTTCCTCGCTGAGTTGTTTTTCTTTACGTGCTCGTTTGCGCTCATCGCCAAGACTTTTTTTGTACAATTTATTGAAAGCCATCATCTCTTTGCGCTTCAAGACATCGTTCAGCTCGGTACGGCGCGATTTGAGGAGGTTTTGCATGACCTGCTTCTTGCTTTTTGGGTCGTTGAATTGTTGTTTTTGCACCGCTCTTATCTGGGTTTCGTACTTTTTCACAATATCGCTAACTCGCTCAAAAGCAAAACTTTCGAGCTGCATACTGTCTTGTACGGCTTGGAGGGCGGCTTCTACAAAATCATTTTCCGGTAGCTTGCTCACAGGAGTTTTTTGGGTGTCGCCCGTACACGCAGATATACATACGCAAAGGACAAGTAAGGGAAGAGGAAGAAAATAATCTACCCCAAATGAAGAAGTTATTTTTTTTATATGTTTGGCTAAATTTGACGCGCATAGCCGAGCTACGTAAGAAAGATTTAGTGAAACATATAAGAAAAAGAACAATTCAGACGGGTAGATTATTTTTTTCGTCTTCCCTAAGTAAAATATGCTAAAAAAATAACTCATGGTTTTTGATTTTGAAAATACATTTCAAAGATACGGTTTTCCTATGTTTTGAAGTAAAAAAGTATTGCTTTACTTTTTTTTATCAAAAAGTTGCATAAGTTTTATAGTTTTTTTGTCATTTTATTTTTTATTTTGGGAATTATTTGTTATGTTTGTGACATGATAAAAGTAATAGTAGTGTTTGTATAAGAAAATTATTTAATAATTATTTAACAAACATCACTAAAAAGAACCAATTGAAGCCTGTCTTACCACAGGTTTTTAAATCAAAAATTTTAGGAATTCATATATCACCTGCATAGCTTTGCTATGTTTAAGGTACTTGTAATATATTAATAATTAAAATTTTATACTCGTTTTAGAAATACTTATTTTTCTCCAAAATCTTCATCCAACAAAATGTAATGTATTTGTGTAGGGTAATATTCCTATGCCAATTTTGAATTAAATATTGTTTTATTAACATTTGTTTATACAATTTTTAAGTTTAAATGTGATAATTATTTACTCAAAATTATTGACTTATAAATTTACTTAGGGAAGAGGAAGAAAATAATCTACCCCAAATGAAAAAGAACAATTCAGACGGGTAGATTATTTTTTTCGTCTTCCCTTAAACTACTTATTTAAATATTTTATCTATGAAAAGAATCAAATGTATATCTGCTCTATTGACTGTGCTGTTCCTGTTTTGTGTGGGAACTGTTGATGCACAGATTAAAACATTATCTGCTAATCAACCTATAGAGAAAGTCCAAAAAACAAAGCGTAAAGCTGCTCCTAATGCTAAAAAAAGTACTGTAAGTGTCAAAAAAAGTACGACTAATACCAATACCATACAACTCGCATCCAAACAATGTGAAATGAGGTCTATGTATAGAAAAAATGGGGTTATGGTACAATCTTCCACCAGAAGTGTAAGCAAAAAGGCTGTCGGCAAACGGGCGCAGTCAACAAATGAAACGCAAACACAGGGAAACACGATTGTACTCTCTGCGAATGTTGCTGACGAAAAAGCATTAAACCCGAATGTTTTAGCAAAAGCTAAGATGTTGAGAGCACAAAACCCTGAAGCATATTCTAAATTTAAGGCATCTCCGACAAATAGAAAATATGTAGAAGCCATTGAAAACTAAATTGAAACTCTAAGGGATGAAAAAACAATAGATATTAGACTTTATTTAGGAATATTTTGTATGCATGGAATTTTGTATTTTTTCGATAATCGAGCCTCATTTTGAGCTGCATACCCTACGGTACGGAGCGAAAAATAGGAGAAGAGTATCGGAAAAAGACAAAGTTAGCTGCATACAAAATTTGTCTAAATAAAGTCTACTAATAACAATTGATTAAAAAAACTTAAAATGAAAAAAATATTATTATTTCTTTGTTTAGCGTTTAGTTGTCTTTTAGTAAAGACAGCAGATGCACAATGCCCCGCCGGACAGTGTCAAATTACAGTACTTGTGGAAGGTGATGCATTTATGACAACCGACCCCACAACGTTTGATATATTGGTAAATGGTATTGTTGTCGCAGCTGAAGTACCAACGGCGAATAACATAGCATACACCTACGACTTGGGATGTCTGAATCCCGGGGACGTGGTTCAGTTTCAGTATGTAGACGGTTCTGGCGACGGCATTGTCGGACCCGGTGCGGTCTATCCAAATATGATTAACTATTTTAAGGATGGTTATCAGGTATTCGGGGAAGATGTCGGAGGTACAGCCGGGCTCACAGCAGGTTACACAGTTATGGCAAATGACCCACAGGGGCAAGGTTGTGCTGCTCCATCCGCAACAGGAGGCGGTCTATCTGCTGACCCCGCAGGTTTATCTATATCAGCTGCTGGAGATGGAAGTGATTGTTTTGCTGACTTGGCTGCTGTGCCACCACCTATCGGTGGGGTAGCTACTCCTGCGGATGCTGCTACACCGGATATCACACAATGCCTCACATATACACCTGCCGCTGGAATCAATAACTTCTTACCGCTTGGAGGAGCGGCTGCAACATTCGAATACAACACGGAAGCAGCAACCGGTAACGACTGTGGTGCTTTTACTCAAACGTCACTTACAGTAACAAATATAACCGGAGGAACTTGTACACTTTTGGCACCAAGGGCCGACGGTTCGTACATCGTATCTGATACAGATACTTATGAGGTATGTGTTACAGGTAATTTGGCAGGTAGTACCACCCAAGAGGGTGACGATATATGTTTGATTACGACAATAGCTGCCTGTGGGATAGAATCCACTGTCGTCTGTCCGGATTTCAATGCTGTTTCTTACGGTATCTTCTGCAACGGCTACGATATATGCTTCGGTTATGCTGATGCTGATATGGACGGTATCGGTGATTTAGGCGAAGACCCAACAGGAACAACAATGACTGTGGCTGATGGTATAGCCATTTCTACTGCACAAGCACCTATCAATGATGGTATCTTTCAATTTGATGCTGATAATGACGGTGTCAATGATGCGGTAGGTTATTGTCTGACAGTGCTTTTTGATAATCCAACTTGCGACCCTGAACCTTATACACCTTTAGTTACTTTAGTCTGCCCTGATGGTAGTGAAGCTACTTTCGAAGGCGCAACAGTAACGGACTACGACATTTTAGCTAACGCATTTGGTGTTCCGGGTGGAACAGCGATTTACCCATCTTTGGTAGGTATACTTACACCTCCCGTTTGTCCTGCAATGCCCGATGGCAGTGATGCTGTGGCAGGGAATGTAGAAGTTTTTGTGGCAGATGCAGCGGGCGATCCTACTGGGGTTTCCTGTCTTGTTGTTTCCGGACCTACCCCCGCTTGTGATACAGATAATACAGCCGATTCGGCAGCTAATGCTGTTCCTGTTCAATTTAATCCGACCAATGATCCACTATTCACAGCATTAGCCGGGTCTGATTCCTTTTCTTGTGGATTGAATGCTACGGCAGATTTGTCTTCTGCTTGTGGGGCTTGCGATGTAACTTGCGAAACTTATAACGCAATTACGTTAGCTGCCGGATGTAATATTTTTGATATATGCATTGGTTACATTGATGTTGACCAGGATGGTTTAAGCGATGTTGGTGGTGCAGACCCTATGGGTACATTAATGGCAGTAGATTTTGGTGCTGCCACAGGCGGTACACTTGTCAATGATGGTCCTTTTGCATTTGATTCAGGAGCAGATATGGATCCTAATACTACTACATTAGATGCTACTGGATATTGTGTGACTTATGTCTTTGATGTACAAGAATGTGACCCTATCCCATATTCAGGTTTAGTCACTTTAATGTGCCCTGATGGTACTGAAGGTGTGCTTGATGTAGGCACAGGTGCTATTGCACTTACAGATGCCGATGTAGTTGGTGGTGTATTTGGTGTTGTTGGAGGTGGTGCTTTCTACCCCGTATTGACAGCTACGACTACCCCTGCTGTTTGTCCGACTATGACAGACAATAGTGATGGAGTAGCTGCTTCTGTAGCAGTAACTTCTCCCGACGGTACGGTTTGTACGACTATCACGGGTGATGCTCCATTGTGTGATGCCACTGGTGGCAATGCTGCTGAGGTAGTACAACTCAATCCAATTGCTGATCCACTTTTGAGTGCTTTGTTTGGTGCAGGTACTTTTGCCTGTACTATTGACGAGACTGCTGATTTGACTTATACTTGCCCCACATGTATGATGCCTCCTACATGTGCAGTGGCTGGCGATTTGGCTACTGCCCCTGCACCTCCGGTAGTTGTAGAAAGTACTTGTCAGGCTGACGGAACAACAGTATCCGGCGGTAGTATTGGTACGATTACTTGTCCTACGGGTTCTACAGCCCAGTACTCCATAGATGGTGGTGCAACTTTTACGGCTGCACCTCCGGCATACAATCAAACCGGACCTGCACAAACTATAACTGTAAATTGCCTTTGTGATGAGGATGGTATGACCAGCAGCCCTACTGCTATGGTAACAACTGTTCCAGGATCATGTCCTCCTCCTGTATGTTCCATCTCCGCAGCCGTCACATCCATGTGCGACGATGCTGGTACACCAGACGATGATTCAGATGATATTACTACATATACAATCACAGTTACAGGTAGTAATACAGGTGCAGGATTTACTGCTTCTGTGGCTCCTGATTCGGGTGCTTTGACTTATGGTACACCACTTACCTATACTGTCATGGGATCGGGCGGATTGAATGTTGTGTTTACAGACGATACAGATGATACTTGTACTGCTACTGTCAATCAAAGTAGTGGCTGCCTTACCATAGAAAACATCCCAACCGTAGGCGAGTGGGGTTTAATCATGCTCGGCTTGATGATGTCTATCACCGCAATCGTGGGTATTCGTCAGCGCAGAGAAGAAGAAGCTATGGCTTAATAAATTGAGAATTGAGAATGGAAATGATTTTCCTTCTTTGATGATACAAGGCGTGTTGTCTCGGCTTAGCCGAGACAACACGCCTTTTTTTGTTCGGGTATTTGTTTATCTTTACATTTATGAAAAAACTACCGATAGGCTTACAAAATTTTAAAGAAATCATCGAACAAGGGTATCTGTACGTCGATAAAACACGACAGATATTTAATTTGATTGATAGAGGAAAATTGTATTTTCTATCGCGTCCGCGCCGGTTTGGTAAGTCTTTGACCTTGACGACCTTGCGGTATATTTTTGATGGAGAAAAAGACTTGTTCAAGGGTTTGTATATTGCTGAGCAGACGGAGTATGAGTGGGAGGCGCATCCTGTTTTGAAGTTTAACTTCGCGGCTTACGGGCATAAGTGTGATAGTGACAAATTAAAAACTTCGATTAAGCGCGACTTTCAAAAGCACGGTAAGCGATTTGGGATAAAACTGCCTGATATGGGGATTGCAGACCAATTTCGTATCTTAATTGAAGAAATTTCACAAAAACACAATTCCGTTGTAATCTTGATAGACGAATACGACAAACCGATAATAGATTTTTTCACCGAGCCGGAAAAAGCTAAAGCCAATCGTGCTGTTTTACGGGAGTTTTTTTCACCCTTGAAAGATTTAGATTCTGAAGAGCATCTACGCTTTTTATTCATCACAGGGGTTTCCAAATTCAGCAAAGTCAGCCTGTTTTCGGACTTGAATAATTTGCAGGATTTGACGATGGATCCGATTGCGTATGATTTAGTAGGCATTACACACGATGAACTTCTAAAGTATTTTGAGAAGGATTATATTCAACCACTCACCGGACATTTTGATTTAAGCCATGAGGAATTGCTCCATCTAATAAAGCAGTGGTATAATGGCTATTCTTATGATGGCACGACAAGACTGTACAATCCATTTTCCATTCTTGATTTTTTCACTAAAAAACGTTTTGGTAATTTTTGGTTTGCCACCGGTACACCTACTTTTTTGGTAGAAACGATTCGAGATAGAGGGATCAATCCGCAAGACTTGGAAGAAGTAGAAGTAGAAGATATTTTCTTCGACAAATTTTCATTGGAAGCCCTTGACATGCCAGGTTTACTCTTTCAGACAGGCTACCTGACCGTCAAGCGAGTAGAGTACGAAAGAGACTTGACGACTTACTTTTTGGGCTACTCAAACAGAGAAGTTTTCAAGGCGTTTACTCATAATTTGTTGGAGGCGTTTACCTATAAAACAGATTCTATTGTCAGTGGCGCATTGTCCAAGACAAGGCGGGGACTCAAACAAGGTAATGTCGGAGTATTTGTCAAACAACTGAAAATCCTGCTCGCCGATATTTCCTACCATTTGCACCCCAAAAGCAAATCGGAAGAAGCAGCCTTTAAAATGTGGGAAGGTTATTTTCATACGATAATTTACCTCATCACAAGTTTTCTGGATTTGTCCGTACATTCCGAAATCACCAAACACAAAGGACGCTTGGATTTGAGCGTAGAAGCCGACGATTTTTTGTATATAATGGAATTTAAATTGGACGAACCCGCTGAAAATGCTATCGAACAAATCAAAAACAGAGATTATATAAAATCTTATGCCAATTCGCCCAAAACGATATACTTGGTGGGCATCGGTTTTTCCAAATCAGAGCGGAATGTAGCGACTTGGACATCAGAAATATGGGAGCGATAATATTATTTTAAAAATATGAAAAAACTACCGATAGGCTTACAAAATTTTAAAGAAATCATCGAACAAGGGTATCTATACGTCGATAAAACACGACAGATATTTAATTTGATTGATAGAGGAAAATTGTATTTTCTATCGCGTCCGCGTCGGTTTGGTAAGTCTTTGACCTTGACGACCTTGCGGTATATTTTTGATGGAGAAAAAGACTTGTTCAAGGGTTTGTATATTGCTGAGCAGACGGAGTATGAGTGGGAGGCGCATCCTGTTTTGAAGT
>Ga0209187_1004512_pt1 | contig 10541 bp, 10 predicted proteins | sample BantaG_FD_187430 | JGI IMG/M metagenome (GOLD analysis project Ga0209187, IMG submission 187430) | Marine algal microbial communities from Bantry Bay, Ireland - BantryBay_4 metaG (SPAdes) (version 2) | ecosystem: Host-associated > Algae > Red algae > Unclassified | place: Bantry Bay, Ireland... | reverse complement strand
TACAACCATTAATAAATTAAACAGTATGAACAACCATTTAAATAACTTACCAAAGAATCCACGCTTTGGTTTTTTCAATTGAACACCACAATGTGGACATACTAATGTATTATCACTAATATTCCCACCACATTCTTTACACTGAATCATCGACATAAATTTTAATTCTCATTTTTGTAAGCCCTTAGTGTACCAGTTGGTAATTTATTTTAATGATAATTGCACCACAATTTAAAATCAAGAAAAACGCCTCGATTATGATTAATTTCTATGGTGAGATAGTGGCCCTGAACTCACTTCGTTCGTAGATAAAATCGTTTATAGATAATCTTCTATAGTATCAAACAGCTCCATAAGAACTTCTTCACTACTATCTTGCCATTCGTAATATGGGATTCTAATTAATTTTATTCCATACTTGTTCGCGAGCCGGTTCTTTTTCCGATCACGTCTTTTGATATTTTCAAATGATAATTTTGCCTTTTGAAGTGACATACCACCGAAACAAACTGGCCTATGATGTTGCTCTCCATCGTATTCAATTGCGATTAATGTTCCATCTGCTGCCACAAATGAAATATCAAACTCAAGTCCCTCCATGCAATCATATCGTTTTTCCCAATCAAAAATTAAATATGGAAATTCTTTTTTTAATGCATTAAATATTTTCATTTGCTGAACTCTGAATCTTTTATTACATTGTCCACAACCAGAACCACTAAGTAAACTAGTTGGAATTGCTTCTTTTGGCCCATGTTCTGGGCAAATGTATGTTCCCTTGATACTAGAACTTTTATAAACAAACTTGGAAAAATCCAATGTTGGATGCATTGTTTTCATCTTTATATAAAATTGTTCTTTGGTATGAATTGAGCAATTTTCAGAACATGCGCCGCAGATCGCACCATGAAGTAAATTATGTGGTGTTGCTGTTCGATCACCATGTTCTGGGCAGATGTATGTTCCTTTAGTTTTATTGCCCTTATAAACAAACTTAGAAAAATCATATGTTGGATGCATTGTTTTCATTTTGATATAAAATTGTTCTTTTGCATGGTTTGGACATGTACCACCACAAGCTCTACAGCCATGACCATGAAGTAAACCATTTGGTGGTGCTTTTCTAGGCCCATGTTCTGGGCAAATGTATGTTCTTTTAGTTTTAGCGTCTTTATAAACAAATTTAGAAAAATCTAATGTCGGATGCATTGTTTTCATTTTGATATAAAATTGTTCTTTTGCGTAAATTGGACATTTTCCAGAACACGCACTACAGCCATGACCATGAAGTAAACTACTTGGTATTACTGTTCTCTCACCATGTTCTGGACAAATGTATGTTCCTTTGGTGAGAGCATTTTTATAAACAAACTTAGAAAAGTCATACTTATCCCCATGAACAATCGTGACATTGTTTATGAATATTCGCGTCTTTTCTTCAACACTTGCCTTTTTCGGCATCGGTATATGTTTTAGTTTTTTCATACCATTAATTATACTGAAATCAATCACAAATTAATTATAACTCTATCGCAAATTAATTTTGGATTATATCATCTATGTGATATAGTTCACGTAGTGTCAATTAAGAGGTATCTTATGGAAGAATTAACCAAAGAACAAGAAGAAGCATTTGAATTAATGTTTGATTTACAACAAAGATTACTTGAATCCGATACAGGTAACTTTGACTGGTCAGTATCAAATACTGATATGTATGTTGAGTTCGACGTGCCTGATGGCGTCTATGCACTGGTAATGTCTCCAACGTGGTTCGATAGGATAGTCGTCCAAGATGGGCTGGTGGTGCTCAACAAGAAAATGTATGCACACAATATCCTAACAGTAGTCAATCAATTACACTGGCAATTAGTCAACCAAGATTTTAATGGTGATCATAGGTTCATCGAAGGTGTGGAGCAAATAATCAATGATCAAGGTGGTATTTGTTTTACGGTTAATACTGGGAGCTAATAATTAAATTTGATTTGCCCAATCATTTCGTGTATAAATACAGTTGAGCATATACTTTTTAACTACTCCGAGTTGCTGCTCAGAAGATTAGGAATATCTCAAGTATGATCTAAGCTGTAACTTAGATAAAGGACGTTCAATGTCGTAAACGAAACCACTGTGACCATCATTTCGATGGTTACAGGGTCTTCTACCTTTCAAAGCCATGATTTTAATTTTAGTACAATTGATGTAAATAGAAGTTATGAGTAAAAACAATAAAGATATATCAGATCAAATGTTGAAATTAGTTGGTACTGTTGACAATCCACAGCCAGTTCCAGAATTCTTACTATCGACTGAGGATGAAATCAAGCATCCACATCGACCTAACAATGAAATCAGTTGCACCCCACAATCTCAGATAGATAAAAACTCTGATATCTCTATTGCTCTTAGAGAATCACTATCGGATGCTATTAAACAGTTGGATGATGAACTGGCACATAGACCTAATAATGAGCTGTACTGTAAACCAATGGTTAGTCCTGAACAATTTCCAACTACTCCTACTGAAATGGATTTAAATCAAATAGAGTATTTGAAACAGTTGGAAGCTGAAGAAGATGATATGGATACATCGATATGGCGTGAAGGATACGTTCCACCTACATTAGATGAATTGCCAGATGTGTTCAAAAGATTTGCAGACCCAGAACAAAGCAACATAAGCAATCATAAGGTTTTAATTTCAGATGAAGGAACTGATGATGAATTTGAGGTAATAGAATGAGTAAATCAACAAGAAGACCCAATCCTAATCCTCGTGTCAAGCCATCAACTCCACCTAAGCTGGAAATGGTATCTGAAGCAGAAGCTGAAAGTGCAGAAAGATATCTTGAAGAACTACGATCAATTGAAGAACCAAACAAAGAACTTACTTGGTTCGAGCGTATGGAGAAAGACCGTGTTCCTAATACAGAACCTGTTCCAGATTGTCTTCGAATATCACAAGAGAGATTAGATTCACTTGATGATCCTATCGTTAAAGAGAAGTATTAAATTTTTTATTGTGTAGTTTCACGGCTTTATGCATTTCACGAAACTCCTCTCGACATTTCTTGTTATCGGGATCAAGTCCTTCTTTAACAGCATATAGAGCCATTTGAGCCTCACAATCATCTGCATCCAGTTTATCGATCTTCTTTGTCAAATCAAACCATTGATATAAAGGGAAACTATCAGGATTTTCTGATTCATGAAGTTGTTTATTTTTTTCATGTAATTCTGGATCGCACTGACATAGCTTCTTATAAAGTTTAGAAAGGGATCTTGGATTTTTAAACAATGTACTGTCTTTATCTTTTAATCGTTGAGAAAATTCGGTCACAGCTTTATCTAAATCAATGCGTGGATCAACTGATAGATTTGCACTGTAGACATAATTTGGTAAATCCAAATCACGGCGTTTGCAATCAGTACACATAAAAGATATTATGGGATTTCCTGCGTTGGTCAGACGTTTGAAATTAATAGTATATTCGTATTTCATAAACAATTTCCCTGTTCAATTTTATTATCAATATCTATGTTGTGTTAATTATACCAAAAACCAATCATAGTTTCAGATAGAAATAATTAATTTGTGATGTAGTTTGTATTGAGATAGAGTAGGCATAATTAAATCAAGAAAAACGCCTTGATTATAATTAATTTTTATAGTGAGATAGTGGCCCTGAACTCACTTCGTTCGTGGATAAAATCATTTGATTATTAAAAATCATTTGATTATTAAAAATCATTTGATTATTAAAAATCATAGGTGACTGTTATCTTAGGTTGTTTGGACCAGCCAATGTCAGGATGATTGTAGTACTCGTCCCAAGTTATTGCCCGACAGGACTCTGGGTATTTTTTGATCCAATTTCTTATTGTGCCTATACTAACTTTCTCAGCAATTGCAGCTTTCATCGGCGATGTGTATGGTTTACCTTCTATCTCACATGGAACGACTTTTAAAAATTCTGTTCTTGTAGGTAGCCGCCTCTTTCCTTTTATATACTCGTCTATAATATCTTCTGCTTCATCGATAGATATTGAAAACCAATCACCAACACGTCTGTTTGCGTGATTTTTTTTGATTGCGTTGTGTAAATTGCCTTTGTCTACACCAATCTTCCTAGCCACTTCCGATCCATTTGCCGATAAGATAACCTCACCAGTTTTCATATTCATGATACAAAATGCTTTCTTAGATTTGACTCCAATTGTTTGAGGTGTTGCTAATCTAACACCATTATGTGATTCTAAATTTATGTTATGTAAAATCTCAAACAGAGTGAAATAACCCACTTTAGCCTTTTTCGCCAGTTCATCCCTAGTCATACCGTCACTCACTTCAATAATTCTTCCTAATCCATCGACGATAGGATCAATATCGTATGTTACATTTCCGTCTTTTGAGTTATCCGAACGAGTCATCCATTCAAGATTGTCTGCTGCATTACTATCACCATCGATATGATTGACCGTATCCAGATTCAATGGATTTGGAATAAAAGTCTCGGCAACAAGTCTGTGTAAAATTAGATGTCGGCCCAATCCTGATGCAATAGAAGTCACTCGGATTCGTACATATCTATTTGTGTTATCAGCTCCAATTAATTGATCAGACAAAAATGAATACAATCTGCCCATATTACTAACAAAGAAATGCGGGTAATCTTTCACTACTTTCCATTTTTCGTTTTTTAGAATCGGCAATTTCTTTCTATCAGGCTTACATCTTTTTATTCTTCTGTTCAATCGTATTCTTGCTGAATTAATTTGTCGTTCAATTTCTTCGTGGCATTTTTTTTGTTTTGTAAGTGAATATCCGAAATACGCAAAACCATTTCTTAATGTTGATGACATCGAACTATAGTGGAAGGGCAATCCATCTGAGCATTTCATTCGAACAAATTCTTTAAGATCATGGACTATCAATTTTTTATTATCAGAATCATATAACAGCCATATGTTTGCGTTTGATTGTTTCATATGTTTTATGGGTTCGATCCATTCAAGATTACTGTTTCTGTTATCTAATTTGTTATCTGGATTTGCTTCGTCCTTATGGTGAACATGAAAAAGAGGACTAAATTCCTTTGGCTGAAAAGATAACGCAACTAATCTATGTATCAGAATAGTAACGTTATTAATTGTAATCCTTTTATATCGTTTATGACTAGCGTACCCCATCAACTCCAATACTTCAACACATTTTCTAGTTTTGACAAATCTATTATTTCTCACTCGACCCATATTACTTATCTCATGGGAATCAGGGATGTTTGCTGCTTTCAGTCTTTTTACTATGTGATCTTCTTGAATGTTCGGATGTTTTATGACCTCCGAAATCAGCTTCCATTTCTCACCTCGAATCTTCGTCATATTGTTTATGACTGGCACTTTAGAGGTGCGTGGCATCGGTACATGTTTTAGTTTTTTCATACCATTAATTATACCGAAATCAATCACAAATTAATTATAACTCTATCGCAAATTAATAATGTGAGCCAATTACCATGAAAAATTAATTTTATTGAAATAAGTGATAACCTCCCCACAATAATATTTGCGATATATCGACTAGAGCACAGTCGTAGATCGTTCTGAATAATATAATTGTTGTATCTAAAAATAATAAATTATAAAGGACAGAACGATGCTACACCCTAATGCGAAAACAGATGAAGAACATATTGCGCAGTGTGCAATACACGAAAACAATAAGAACGTGGATTATTCAACAGCTTGGATTTGTAGGGAAAGCAAAGCTCCAATCATTCACTTTAAATTGATAGGTGAGGATGAGTGGTATTCAACTAATTTGTATAATCATAAAAATGGACAAAGACCGTTAGCATTACTTCAGCATCTGAGGGATAAAGAAATTATAGCTGATTTGGAGATTAAGTTCGGTCACTTGTACGACTACTCTAATGCTTGGCTTAGTAGTGGAGATAGAAGATGTCTAATTATTCACTTTAAGTTGAAGGGTGAGGATGAGTGGTATTCAAATAGTTTGAATAGTCATAAAATGGGTAATGTTCCACGCGAACTTAGTACCCGTATTATAAATGAAAGAATCATAGCTAAATTAGAAATCGAATTCGGTCATTTATATGATTATTCTAAAGCTTGGATTTGTAGGGAGAATAGTGCAGCCAGAATTCACTTTACATTAATAGATTGTGTTAAACCCCGAGAACAAAATTTAGAAGAACATAAAAAAGGCTCAAAAGTAAAAATGCCGCAAGGTGAGGTTGATGCACAAATCATTGCTGAATTTGAAATCGAATTCGGTCATTTATATGATTATTCTAAAGCTTGGATTTGTAGGGATAACCCAAGAGATCCAAAAATTCATTTTAAATTATTAGGTTGTAATAAACCACGAAATCAGGGTTTGAAGAATCACAAAATAGGTAGAAAGCTTAGATTAACAACAGAAGAAATCAATACACAAGTCATAGCTGAATTAGAAATCGAATTCGGTCATTTATATGATTATTCAAAAGCATGGATTGATAGGGAGGGCAAGACGCGAACTATTTATTTCACCCTATTAGGTTGTGATGAAGTACGACAACAACAGTTAAGTGGTCATAAAAAAGGTGAGCATCCAACACCTTTATTCGTTGATCATGTTAAAGATTGCCAAAAAATACATGATGATAAATATCAATATATCGATATATTCATCGATACAGGATATCTTCAACCCAGAACGTTCGTTAATTACATTTGCCCTGATCACCCCGACGAAACAATTACTCAAGAATTAGGTAGCCATAAAAAAGGTACTGGTTGCCCTTATTGTTCGAATTCTGAAAGGAACCGTTCTGAAACACTTCTAATTGAAAACATTTTTAGTGTATTTGATTCAGATGAAGTCAGCTTCCATGCAAAACCTACATTTTTACTGAACAGTAAAACGAAGCGTTACCAGCACTATGATTTGTTTTTTGAAGAATATAATATTGCATTAGAATATATGGGTAAGCAGCATTATCAGGCAGTTGATTTTTTCGGTGGTGAAGTAGGATTTAGAACACAACTTAAACACGACAAATTAAAAAGAGCTAAATCTAGAAAGAATGGTGTGATTCAAATTAACATTAAACACTCTGATTTTTATTGTCGTATGAATGAAGCTGAACAACAAGCGTTCCTAATCCCTCTCTATGCTTATATCCAATATCTAATGGATACCTATGAGATAGAAGGTAAAGGTTGGATTGTAGAGTACAAGCCAGCGATGGGAGAAGCACTCCTGAATCAACTACAGCAAGCAGCGTAAACTTAATTCTATGATATCGATTAATTAAACCTTTGACATTGCCTGTTTATCAAGTGCTCTATTGCGAGCTTCATATTCAGCAGTTAACTTAGCATCTCGCTTCTTCTCAAGCCCTCCATTTAGTTTCCAACCAATTGACTTATGTAGTTTATGGATAGAACGGAAACCTCGACCATTGGCATTATCCAATACCTGCTTACCATCGAGTGATACTGCAATGTATCGCTTCTTCTTACCTTTTCCTATAGTCTTAACTTTATAATCTTAACTCACACTGATTCCATTTGTTGATTTATAACTGCCTTGATTCGCGCCCGATTCGCAACATGGTCAATTACTCTCTCAGTAGGTTTCTTTGGTTCCACATAAGCATCGGGCCATTGTATTACTTCATTTAATACAACATCCATTTCTTCTTCACCCATATAACTACCATCATCTTTGATCACCTTGATTACAGGATCTAACTCCATTATCGCTCCGTGATAGCCACTTACCCACATTTTAAACTTTCGATGTTTAATATAGTAATCACCATTACGAAGTGTCACCTTAGATGAACCCAAGAACTTTACATATTGTTTCTGCGTTATAATTAAATAATGATTTGGATCAAGCCACTCCCTAATACCATCTGGCATATCGTCAATTTCTTTATAGGCGGCTGACTTATCTTTAGGGTCTTTGATTCGTTTATTAATTTGTTGAACACTAACACCCAAGTTCTTGGCCGCTTTGGGTCTACTCATATGGTACTGATTGTCTAATACTACGTACATAATTAATTCAACCTAATTGTTAAGTAGGTTCAGTTACATATTAAATTAAACCTAATCAAATCACTGATTGTCATAAGACCGTTTGGGTTCAAGTACATATCAAATTCAACCTAGCCAAACCCTACCGGTGAAGTTATAAGCCACTGTTCAGGGTTCAGTTACACATCAAATTCAACCTAGCCAAACCCCAAATCAATCAACATCCCTAACAATCATCAAGGTTCAGTTACACATCAAATTCAACCTAGCCAAACCTCTTATGTTCTATATATTGTTCTTGGTCGAGGTTCAGTTACACATCAAATCCAACCTAGCCAAACCCTGTAAATAATTATTCCTTTACTGTTTCTGGGTTCAGTTACACATCAAATTCAACCTAACCAAACCTGATATAGTTTATCTGTTTGATTTCATTAGGTTCAATATGCTCCTGTTTTCCATTTAGGAAAAATGCAAGTCATATGCTTGCTAATAGCTTCACAGATCGAATTTAAACATATTATAAAAACTATATTCATTGATTCACTTCTCCACTATCGTTAAGGGGCGTTAACCTCACCCCATCGACACCATTTGCTGCCAATTCTGATAAGCCACGATTTAATATATTCATCGCAGCATTAACATCTGCATGTGATTCATGACCACACTGCAAACATTTAAATTTCTCTTTACGTCTGTTTCCCACTTCTTCATGACCACAATTATTGCATATCCTTGAAGTGTATTGTGGGTTAACTGCTAACATAGTTCCATTATGTCGATCAGTCTTATATTCCAATTGTCTTCTTAATTCACCAAATCCACCATTTAATAATTCTCTATTTAATCCAGATTTAGCCTTTACATTCTTGCCGTGTTTTTCAGTCGTTCCCTTTGCGCTCTTTGACATATTCTTTACTGCCAAATCCTCAACAACCACAACCGAATGTTCTTTTGTTAATTTAGCTGACAGTTGATGTTGTGCCTCCCTTCTAAGAAAAGCAATATCAGCATCCAATTGCCGTATCTTATCTTTTAATGCAATGTACTGTCTAGATGCCAGAATCTCTTTTTTCCTATTTGGGCCTTGTTTATTTTTTAATTTTCTCTGGAGAATCTTTTTCTTGTGTTGCAATTTTTTAATTTTCTCTGGCAACTGATGAAATTCACCATTTGAATCAGTAACAAAATTAGTAATACCAACATCCAATCCTATTGGCTGTCCTGTTGATTGCTTATAGTCCATCGGCTTATCTAGTTCATAGGTGAACGAACCATACCATTTATTTCCCGTTCGACTAATCGTTGTCGATAGTAGCCTACCTTCATGTTTCGGTGAGCTGCCTAATCTTATATACCCTTGCCGTTTGGGTAATTTAATACGATTTCCATTAATGTGAGTATTGTTCAGTACAGTATTGTTTAGATAAAAAGAATCTCTACTTTTAAATCTGCTTTTAAATTTTGGGTATTTGGCTCGCTTTTCAAAAAAATTCTTGAATGCATTTTTTAATCCAGCTTTAACAATCGCAGAATGACTGACAACAGAAGAATATCCAGAATCTTTAATCCAACTTAATTCTGGGTCTGTGTTTTTCGCTGCATTAAATGCTTTGGCTGCATCGTTGACAGTTCGTTTATTTCCATTTTTATATTCTTCTTGCATCCAATTCAATGCCCAGTTGTAGGCAAATCGACTGAATCCAGCAGAACCTGCACACCATGATCGTTGCTTGTTATTAACATGCAAACGAGTCTTGTGAACATAAAGATGTGGTGTTGGTTGTTTATCCATTGGTCAGTATCGTACATATAAACTGTAATTTAATAGATGAACTATTCGACAAAATAATAAAGTGGATAAAATCAAGAAAAACGCCTCGATTATAATTAATTTTTATAGTGAGATAGTGGTCCTGAACTCACTTCGTTCGTGATATAATAATCTGATGATAAAAGCAATTAACAAAGTTGAATATATTAGAGATGAACAAGTCAAATGTTATGATGGTATTGATTGTTTTGATGTTAAGATAGACTCGATAGAATGTACTGACAGTAGTTTTACTGATGTGTTAGCATATTATGTTATTCACGATGATAACTCAGAGAAAAGAGTACCTAAAGATGATTTTCTAGCCTATACAAGAAATCGAATTGAATTCGATACTAATATAATAATAAAAGAATTAATTTCTATATAAATTATGTATCATATCGCCACCATCTGGTCTATATGATTATTAAATTCCACTAGATCATAGACAACCCAGATATTACCACTTACAATAGTTAATTTGTATTCTTGAAATATTATCGATAAGAAACCCATAAGTTCATATTGGTGTTATTCTACAGCATTCATTCCATATGTCCACATTGGACTGTTCAATGAATGTGCTTTAATTAAACCAAATATAGGTGTGGTCACAGTAATAGTGTGAGTTGTTTGGCAAGTGCTCCCAACCATAGGACTAGCCATT
>Ga0209187_1004511_pt1 | contig 10541 bp, 16 predicted proteins | sample BantaG_FD_187430 | JGI IMG/M metagenome (GOLD analysis project Ga0209187, IMG submission 187430) | Marine algal microbial communities from Bantry Bay, Ireland - BantryBay_4 metaG (SPAdes) (version 2) | ecosystem: Host-associated > Algae > Red algae > Unclassified | place: Bantry Bay, Ireland... | reverse complement strand
AACCTTCGTACCATCCACGAAGATGATCCCCGAGGGGAACCCATTGACGAGGCCCTCCATCTCCCGCCTCTCCGCCGCACTCGGCCACACGATGGGACACGCCAGCATAAACGTGTCATGGAGGGAAAGAATGCAATGGGAAAAATAGTTGCTGACCGTCGCGGGGGACACGCCAGTATTGAAGGCAACGGTCCAGATTAGCAGCGCCTGTTGGGATTCGAAAATTGTACCACTCAGCTACAGCCACAATACCGGTGTGAATGGTCCAGAGGAGTTCAAACTTATAGTCCAACAGCGCCCCCTCGTCTCCTCCACGCAAAAGAACAAGTGTCAAAAAAATCATCTCAAAAGCCGAGCATACTCGGCGGCGCGGGCGTCGTAACTCGTTCATCTCAACAGAGCGGTGCATCCGTGGGTCCATAGGCCGCTCCACGCGCTCGCGAGCCAGCTCCACAATCGCATCTAACTCCACTGGGGAAAACCCGCACATCGACTTGCACAGCGTCGGGTCATTGTGCCCACGAGCAGTGGCATAATATTGGCGACCCCCAACTTGAGTTTGGGGCCGACGCGTACCGAGGAGCGCAACTCCCCAACCAGGGCCAGCACCAGCGACGGGAGGGGCCGCAGTGAAGGGGGATTGGGGCAGGGAGCGGGAGAAGTGGTGAATGGTGGTGAGGGCGGAGAGCGCAGTGCGCTGCGTCTCTATGAAGGAGTGTATCAATATGAAGCGCCGTGTGACGTCGTTGCCTGGGGGGCCGAGCGGACCAGCGTCGGCACCGTTGTCACCCATGTTGCCAGACAATGGCAGGGGATGTGCATGACCAGAGACGTGGTGGACTGCGCCCGCTTGGAGACCGCGGCGGCAAGGGACCAGCCGGATCTCCACAACCCTCTGGGAAGAAGTCAGTCCTATTAACACCTGCACATTTCTGGAATAGGTTGCACGATCTGCAACGACGTGCACTGGAGATCACGTCTGGTTGTTGTGATCCGACACAGAAAATGGCGTACTTCTGAGAAGTGTCTTCTGCTGTTATTGCGTCCTAAGTTAACAGCTCGATGATCTTTTCCGCTTAAATGGCCTTTCAAGATATAGGCCATCTAAACAGCCTTATGTTAACAGCCCTAATGTCCATTCTACTGACCGCCTCATTAGAGCCTCTCAGGCTCATTTGAGCATATTTTTGATGCCTCTCTGTGACCAGGTTCCGGCCTCGGCTGCTCTTTCTGAGAATAGATCTGGACTCAGCGCAGTCCACTTACCTATGGGCCAACTCGGCGGCTGTGTACGATGAAAACTCGGAGGGGGTGCCCCAGACACCCCAAAAAGGCCGCGTTTCCAGGCCACAAGAGAGGGAGCCTCATTTGAGCTTCATTTGAGGCTCATCTGAGCCTCGGGAGCAGTAGAATGTACACTAATCGCATCATACGGTTATCACTAACCGTTTCGCCACGCTCACCAAGTGCGTCGCCTGACGACGGATCAAGGCCATGTCCGTGGCGTCAGGCACTATTGATCGACGCATGGGTGTCCGACTGTGGGCCCCGGGAACGGATCCTATCGGATCAAGGGCCCCAGTTCATGTCGAACTTCTTCATCGCTGTAATGAAAATGCTTGGCATCAAGACCGTTCTCACCACTGCGAATCATTTCCAAACAAATGGGCTATTCGAAAGGGACAACCATACCATGGCAACTCAACTGCGACCCTACGTCGCTGATGAACCATCACGATGGGAAGAGCTCCTTCCTGCGTTCACCATGGCCTGCAATAGCCAACTGCACCGTTCGATGGGCATCGCTCCATTTGAGCTTTTCATCTCACGACGGATCCCCGACCTCACAATTCGCAACTTGCCCCCGGGGACACCTTTGGGCAATACGGGTACTCTCAGTGCTGGGTCACCCCTGGCTCGCAAACGCAATTTCATGGCCCACCTTCGCCGGCAAATCCCTGACGAAGTCGAGGCCTCGCGTCATACGCAAGAACGTTGCGAACGTACACTCGACCACCGGGTAGCAACCCGCAACGTGGACGTCAAGATCGGCGACTGCGTGTCCACGACCAACCACGATAGGGAGAACAAGCTGCAAAGCAAAGCCATTGGTCCCTTCGTGGTCGTGGTCGCGGATGCCTCCACGTTCGTCATCGACACTAACGGAGAGAAAGGCGCGTCAGCAGTGACCATTTCACCCCTGCTCCTCGCCCAACGAGACGGACACGGTGCCTCACCCCCTGCTAGACGGTTTAGACAAACGCAAGCGACCCCCGGCAACTGCCGACGTGTACGTGATCGAGAAACTCGTGGACTTACGCCAGACAGGTGATACCTGCAGTGCTAAGGTGCGCTGCTTCGACTATTGATCGGAAGACGATACCTGGGAACCCCTCGAAACACTTCCCCGCAACATGGTTGTGTTTTTTCCTTGACAAAAGAAGAAGCCTGTACAGTGCGTTCTCGTTATAAGAGAATCGTTTACAAAAGAATATGGGTCGCGAGTCTTCCATTCCAATCCGTGTGGGCCACTTTTTCTTCATATTGAGCCGAATCAGCTGTCTCTTATAACGAGAACGTACTGTACCGGGGTACCTCTGGCAAACGCCGACACGAAAATGTCGCCGACAAGTCGGGCTTACATCCGTGACCAACATCCTCATGGACTCCACGTGGATGCCTACCATCCAACACGTTCACCTCACCGGGGATGGAGTTATACATGCCGATGTCTCATGGTCAGCCTAAAGTACCGACGCTGCAATCAAGTAAATATTTGCTGTCGAGTGGCTCAAGTGTACCCTACTCTCAATGACTGGCAACTTTGAGTAGGACCCCCAACTTGCATTACGGTATTTCTCCCGGTTGAGTCACGAATACGGCCCTTACTCAGATGCGTGGCCAAACTCCGCGCAAGCGACACTGATCAGAAACGATCCTACTATTCCAGTCCTCCGAAACTGGTGTATTGTACCTCGGTATAGCAATTGGACTCGTTTCTTCGACGTCTGGTGACGACTACGGAGGAAGCAACCGTGGCCATTCCGCAATGGACAAACACAAGTTCGTACGCTACCGCCATAAGCGCATGTTTCGAGTACCAAGTACTGTTATCATTGGATGCCAGGGACGCGAAACCCACACCATGGCCCATGCTGGCATGCCACTTCCTTTCATCGTCATGATGACCAACAGGACAGGTGAGAAGCGGGCGAAGACATGTCAGACAACGAAGACGAACCAAACAAAAAACACCAATATAACAAGGGCACAAGCCCCACGACATGGACACACCTCCCCACCGCGGTTAACCGAAACACCCACATGCCAGTGGTTCCTACTCCTCCTCCTCGTCACCCCGACGCGGGTCACGCCGGGACATACTCCGCGAGCCAACGATGGCCGCCGATTTCTGCGAGACACTACGCGCCCGATAGATCCGCGCGGGCGGTGAGACCTCACCCGAAGGTCCCGCGCCCGCATGAGTGCGGCGGCCAAGGACTCTCTGCGCGCTGAAGCGCGTCGGCGCGACCGCCTCCTCAGGCTGAATAGCCTCCGGGTGCTGAGCAAAACGCTCGTAGTTGGCATCACCGTCAACGGCGCGAGGCACGGCCTGACCTCGAATGGACGAGGCCGACGCACTACCTCGCCCTTCCGCACGCTCAGCAGCACGGCGAAATCAAGTGACTTAGTCCACCTGGGCATGCGTCACCGCCGACAATGCAGCCCCACAGGGCGCCAGAAGTCGCACGTCGCGCACGTGCGCCGACCCAAACAGGGCAACCGCCGCGGAGGAAGACGCGCGCGCCGGCCAAGTAGATTCAACAGCGCGAGGCGGTGCCACCAATCGCGATCGATCGCGCCGAGGCGAGCACGGGCAGTAACGACCACCACGGTCGCCGCCTGCGGCAGACGCCAAGTCCGGATTGGTCTGAGGACCACGGCGTCACACACCTGTGTGAGGCGACGTGACTTGTGCCACGTGGGCCGGCGCATGTGGATCCGGTGTCCTGTCAAAGTCGACACACGGGTGGCGTAGGCAGAAGCCGTACTTGTCGGTCTCATCTACCGACAAGCGCACTTTCCGCGCCTCGCTAGAGCGGCGCTGCGCCGGACAACGTCCTCAAGGACAAATCCCCAAGAAAACACCTTTGTGGCTCGGCGCATTTTGCCATATCAGACGTACGCTGCCTCTCCGTCTGGCGCGTCCCGCAACTTGAACGTGTGCAGTATGTCGAAGGGACGAAGGACATTCTCGTCCAAACGGACAAATATATTGTTCTTCTGCAGTGTGTGTACCCACGCAGCAACCAAGTTGCAGTAGTACTCCGGGTTCACCGTCTGCCAGGTCGAGCTGTATTAGATACGCAGCGAGTCTGACAAGTACGCCACCATTACCGGGGTCTTCGCCCAAAGCTCCGTGACCGGCTCCCACCGCGGAATATGCGGAAGCCAACGGGACAGGTCAAACCTCCGTGGCGCGTGGGGAAATCTAGCTGCCCACGCGGTGAGCAGCAGCTCGCGACCGCGGCAGAAACGCGTGTCAGAAGCACAACGGTGGTCCGACAGAGACAGAAGCAGCCGAAAGGGGTTCGGTAGCTCGCTCATGCGAGGGCTACGATAGTCATCGAAAGCGTGGTTCTTCTCGTTCGCCACCAGCGTGAGCTGCTCAAGGCTGTCCTTCAACCTGGCGTCGTGCCCAAGAGGCACCGCGAGGTCTGATGCCAACGAGCGCCTGAGGAAGACAGCCTTCGGCCAATTGCGCAGCAAACGGCAATACGAGATTGCTGCCGCCTTGACTGTCTCCATCCCTCGCACAGGCAGCAACAGTGCGTTGGTGTAAACGAAACGATGGAACGGGTGGAAGGGCACTTGATAGCGTTCGACTTCGTTGCGAAACGACATGACCTCGTAGATACGGCGCTAGGGCCCCTGAGTCATGAAGTAAGGGCCCCGACAGAACTCGTCCACGCGGTCGCCAACATGATTCGGCGACCCGGGCTCTGCCAACCTCTCTACAAACCAGTCAATGACTCGTATCGCGCGTGCACACGACGCGTGTGCGCGCGAGCGCGGTTCTGGACGCAAGTGTCATTAACGCTTTGGCCGGTGATCACAGAGATGCCGTCCACCACCTCCACGGGTTCCACGAGCGTGTCATACAAGCTGCAAGGCTGAAACTGACGCAGCATCTCCGGATCAGAGAAGCGATCAACTGAGGGGGCCCAGACCGCGGCGCCGTGAGCCACGTGCTCACCTACCTCGACTCTGGCGTTGCCGCTGTCTACCGCCATAGCGGCTGGGTCCACCATAGTGGAGGGTGCCCCGAATGTAATCCCTCGCAGCCGGGCACACCGCTCTTTCCGCCGAGTTTCCCGCCCTTGCCGGGCGCGACGCCCTCGCTAAAGAGCTTTCCGCCCTTGCCGGGCGCGCCGCGCGTGCCACCGACGCCGCCCTTGCCACCCGTGCCGCCGACGCCGCCCTTGCCGCCCTTCCGCCTGGGGGTCCTCGCCGCTGCCACCAGGCATGCCACCCTTGACATGTCCGAAGCCACGCGCAGATCCGCAACCCAACCCTGAGGTTATCCACCTCGCGGTTGCGCCCCTTTACTTAAGCAAGGCCGGTAGGCAGCAACTTGTGCACGTGCACGACGACGCGGGAAGGCCCCGCGCCGCCAGCACGGCCGCCGTCTGCCCGTGCTCGGCACGGTGATAACCGGCCGCGAGGCGCGCACCCTTCGCCACCTACGGACCGCGTCATGGTTTCGCGTTGTCGCCGGAGTATCAAACCACCGAAGAAGCTGGCACCGTGTGGCGGTGACGACGATAGCCCAGCACGCGCTGGCCAAAATGCCGCCGCGAACCTGGGATCTAACCCCTGAACGGTCGGCCTCACCCACGCACGTGAACACGTCGAACGGCCTGGGCAGGCACGTCTGAGCATAATCCCCGACCCAACCCACAGCACCAGCTTCCGATCACACACGCACGCGTCTAGGCGCTCTGACGGTCGTGGTTGACACCGACAAACCGCCACCCCCACCAGGGTCGGATCGGCACGCCCGCGCGGCTCGCGTCGTATGGGCAGTGACGCTCGCTCGGGCCCGCCCGAGTCCGCGACAACCCAAGTGGGTGCCATCGTTCTTGGATCTCTCTTGGACGGTTCGAATCCCGCGCAGGAGCTATGTAGCATATCTTCGCCCGCAATTGACTGACAATTGCCACTCGTAGCCCCTTGGACTGGTCAAATCCACGGAATGTGTAAATCGGTTTGTGGGATGCCCTTTGGGGAGTTACTTCCGCATTGCTTAGTTTTCATTGTTTGCTTGCCTGACCTATCTGTATCAGGGGTTCCCAAGCGTACCAAGAAAGTGCGTATACGCGCGTAAATTGTATTGCGTAGATACTCAGACGCCCAAGAAATCGGCCGAGTGGCGATTTTACGCCACCCAGTTTTCCTGGTCAAAACCTTTACGCAGCACGCTCGGCAGGGACAACCAAAATGCGTACCAACTCGCGACTGTCAGTCTAGTCCAGCAAGCTCTCCTGCGTGGCTAACACATGGCGTAGCTGTGCACACAGATCTGGTGTGGTAGCCGCTTGGCACAACACGAGGAAGGCATCGCGGCGACGGAGCGGTCAAAAGCGGCAAACGGCTCAACGGAGTCCTTGCATGGGCGGGGAGAACACAGGAAATGATGGGTAGAAAAAGTGACCCCTTCTGCAAAGCAATCAAAATCAACGAAGAAATGGGCTTTTTCTATCTACTTTGGGGGTTTCACCTTGGTTGTGACGCTCTTCAGACGCTCACGCACCACGGTCACGAGACGTCGCTTGGAACGCTTACTGAAACACTCCATAGTAGAAATGTATGTTTTACGAGTTGCTATTGAGTCTCCTGGGCTCAGAGCTCCAACGCAGTCAGATTGACCAGGCGGCGTTACGCGACGCTAAGTTAAAACCCACACGCTTGAGAAGCTCTGATCTGCATGCCGGCACTCACTGCAATCGCTCCTGATCGGACGGTTGATCGACCAGTGCTCTTGTTTGTACGAAACCACCATGGGCCCGGGGTCGCCGTCGCAGGCACCATCCGACTCGCCATCGGATGCCCTTGGACAAAATGTCCTGCTTCCTCGCCTCTACGGCGATAGAAATCTCTTTATTGCGGCTACAGTCGGTCTCAATACCCAGGTAATTAAAGCTACGTTACCAATACCACAGGAAGCACGGATTCGCCAAGAAGCGTTTTGTCGAGTCTCACCGCACAAGGCATCAGAGTCGCTGTCGTCCGCCACTCGTTCTGCTTTCTGTGTCTGTGCAATTTGGTTTGCGACCAAAATTCGCGTCTCCGGCTCCGCCACCGAACCAAGAACACGCCAATCTCCAACCAATAGCGTGCCGTGTCTGCGACGGGCGGTGGCTGTGACGCGACAGCGCTGGTCTCCTTCAAGGGAGTAGACGGACAACACCGCTTTCGCGTGCCAAACGTTATGGAACGGCCCTCTCTTCAAGGGCCAAGCCAGCTTCTTGCACAGCGAATTGTGTTGACAAGCAGCCGTGACGTCCCTGTCATTGGGGCTCCATCAAAGAATACGTAGTCTAAAAGAAAAAAGGTCAATGGGGCTCGTCCTACTTTAAGGCGACCAGCGGAGTCCCGTGGGTCCACATGTATCACCACTGCATAAGCCGCGGAGGGTCGGCCACTAACGCGATGCCCATCCCCGCGACTGCACTACAGGCCGCTACCCGCGGCGGCCGGTAGCCAATGCCGGCCACAGCCCCGTGTGTGGTGACCGTCATCGCAACCCTCTCTGTCATGGCGAAGCTGCTACGGCCGGCACCCTGTTTATGCTGGGCGTGGCGGCGCAATCCCCCATACAGCCTCTCGGGGCCTTGGTTATTTCACCTGTGTTGTTGGCTCCTCCTCGCTGTGCCCTCTTCGCCCTTCTCACTTCTCTGCTGATGGCTCTCCCCGCTTTCGGCAACGGACTCATGCCTCATCTGCGCTGTCGCGCCCGTGGCGCGCCCCAGACTCCAACAGGGCAGGGCGGTCCAAAAAAACGCCAGCTCAAGTTGAGTTTTGCGCGCTTCCCCCCTGCGGCGCCTCCATCGCGCCGGAGTCTGGGCTTCCAATTTGGCGACGACGCCACCGCCTCCTCCAATGCCGGGCCGGCCGCAGCCCCTTGCTCGTACCCATGCGCTCCTAGCCCGGGTCCGCAGACAGCATCTGACCGGGGTACGCGGACCGCTCGTGCTGGCCAGAGGGAGAACCGGGGCACAAATCGAGGGGGAGGACTTGGACCGGCATGTGCCGCCTGTGCCGCCGGCGCCCCTGTACAAGGACGAGGTACAAAGCCTGCTGCAGCTGTCGGCGCGGTCACGTTGCCCTACGGCGGCCAGTCCTCGAAGCACGTCGCGGCCGCTGTACATCGTCGCTTACCGCCGACCCTGCCACGCATCCACAAACGTTGTATTGAGGCTGTTTGTCCACCGCGGGACGGTGGAGTTGTCTCTTGGCGGCAGCTACAGCTGGCACTGCGTTGTCGTTTGCCGCCCGCACCCGCGAATGCTACACTTCAAGCCCATGCTGCTCGTCGTACTGGCGCCATTCCCAACGATGACGACCTTGTCGGTGGACAAGTGTCTGCAGCGGTCATTGAACGCACACCTCACGACGGTCGTGGCGCGCATGGCAATGCCGAGAACGCTGTAGTGCTTGCTGGGCAAGGACCTTCTCGCGCGCCACCCCGGCGTCTCGCCGCCAAGCGCGGCCGTGAAGGTGCGTCTCATAGCACGTTCAGGAGCACTGCGGTTACAGCAGGCACTCCCGGCAATCGCGGCGCCCGATATTGACGTTTTGTATCTGCCGCCGGCCCAAATACCTGACCGCGCGCCTGCTTCCGCGAAATCAGCAGCAACTGGCGATCGGGCGCCGGCTGGGCTTTCTGAATTAGGTCCGGTTGCTGAGAAGGCACATGATGAGCCGCCTGGTGTGGGCTGCTCCCGTGTCGTCCGTCAAGGCCGGTCGGGGGCGGCGCTGAATCGGGAATCCTGGGCTGTCAGTCGTCGCTTGGGTCGAGGCTCGCAGGAGCCGTCGCGTGATGAAAGTCGCTACAATGACGCGTCTCACGTGGCAGCGGGCGTCGTGACTGCTGCTTTGAACGCGGAGTGTCCCGCATCTGTCGCGGCGCGGCTGCTCGGCTACGCTCCTTCCACCTCAGCTTTTTGCGCTGTCGCCATGCCCCGTTTGCTGAGGTGCGAGACGCGTAGTAGATGGAGCTTGTGGAAGAGGATGCGGCTAATGGTGTTGATGAAGCTACTGCCCGACCAATCAAGCATTTGCGGCGGGTGGTTCGGGCTTCCACCGCGTTGAAGGACGCAGGACTTTGATAGGTGGGGTGCGGCTGGAGCATTAGGTGCTGGAGTGTTGATAGGCTCGTGTCTGCGTCTCTTTCGCCTTTTGTTTCGTACCGCTGTCGCCGGCCGGCCTCGTGCAGTGGGCGCTTCTCAGAGTCTATCGGTCCGTCTCAAACCTCTCCGCGCTTACCATCTTCTCTTTATCGGCGCGCTGATCGCTCAGAACGGTGCCCACTTTACGTCATGCACTTCGTCGTAGCCCCCATTCGAGCAGTAGCTGCCGCCATTGGACACGCAGCCCACCCCTGTTGAAGAAGACAGCAATGTACGTAAGATATATGATCAGTCATTTCTGGAGCAATGCTTGATAACAGGAAGTCGCTCGCGCGTGACAATATATATCACGCAAATTTGTCGCATAAGTAGGATACGTATGAGTGGTGTCTCCTATTGCGGGTCAATGTATCTGTGAGCAGACGTCATGGACGCCCTTGTTTGCCGTACCTGCGCAACAGTACAGTTTCATAGCGCATGGAATACGAGCGCCTCCCGGCGGCGATTGAGTCTCTCGATCCTGTCGTCTCTTCGCATCAAGAACAGTGTAGCACCCTGTGAAACGTTTTTCGCAACCGTTAAACATTCGGTCGGGATATGCTGACCTGAGCCCTTCCTTACTAATTTCACACTAGCGTACAATCTCAGAAAGTTTAGCGCTACTTTCGTGAACTATTAAAACGAAACACGGGTGGATTTGAATCAATGGGTGGCTCTGCGGCGCCAGCTTTATTTTTTTTTCTGTATCTGAGGCGCTTTCCGGTTCGAAATGCCACCGGAACATCCCGGCCCCCGAGGCGCCTCGTAAGCAGGCGCTGACGCGCGCTCCCCCCTCTCTCACACCAACAGAGGGGGGTGCGGGGCACCACCTCTCATCTTACGCCAGTGCAGGGGGGTGCGGGGCTTCGCCTCTCCCACAGCCCCTCTAAAGCTAATGCAGAGGGGTGCGAAGGCACCGCAGCGGCCACGAACCCTTGCCCACATCAGCCTTCATGCTTCCTCAACCGCTGCACCGTCGCCGGGCGCTACAGCCACCACCCTCACGGCGCAGCGCCGCGACCACCCCCGCTAGGCGTCGACACGGCGACCACCGGCCACCCTGCACCGTTATCAGTCTGGCTGCTGCCG
>Ga0209187_1004510_pt1 | contig 10542 bp, 14 predicted proteins | sample BantaG_FD_187430 | JGI IMG/M metagenome (GOLD analysis project Ga0209187, IMG submission 187430) | Marine algal microbial communities from Bantry Bay, Ireland - BantryBay_4 metaG (SPAdes) (version 2) | ecosystem: Host-associated > Algae > Red algae > Unclassified | place: Bantry Bay, Ireland... | reverse complement strand
CCGCCGGCCGCGGCTGCGCGCCGCCAGGCCGGGTTGCACGCACTGCACGGCCCCACACCCAGTGTGGGCGCTATGGCCGTGGCCCAAGGGGACACCCGGCCCGTGTGCCGGTGGGGGTCGTGTCCGCCCGACCCCGGCTCCCCCCGCGCCGTACCCCGGCACCACCCCCGACCTGGTGGTGCTACAAGCAGTGTAGGCCAGAGTAGCACATGCGTGGCGCTCGCCACCGTGGCCGCCTTCACAACTACCACCGCCCGGCTTGCCCTAGCCCTTGGCCTCGTCCGCCTTCTTCTGGCAGCAGTCGCGCTGCATGTGCCCTTTATTGTTGCAGTAGAATCGAACGACCAACTTCTTGTCATACAACTTTTAGTGCGCCGCTGCCGCAAAAGCTTGTAACTTGAAACTGCCAGAAGGCTTGGCCGTGGCGACGGTAATGCTCCGCTGCTCCACTTCCAGAAACTCAGCCGTCACGTCCGACATGACGAGCTTGGTGTCCTGGCTCTTCAAGACGGTCCTGAGCATCAGGTTCTCTGATAGGAACCCTGACAAGACACGCAGTGCGAGCGTGTTGTCGTCCACCGGGTTGCCGAGCATGGCGAGCTCGTCCCGGATCATTTTGGCACGTGACGCAAACTTGATGATGATCTCGTCGACGCCCTTCTTCAAGCTGCTCAGCTCGTTCATGAGCCGCAGCAGCTGCGCGTTGTACCTTGCCCCGAACATGACGTTGAGCGAGTGCCACGCCTCCCTGGCCTTGTTAATCGACGAGACCGTGTTGAGATGCACGGGCTTCACCGAAACCTGGATAGTCGCCAGCGCCGCCTCGTCCATGGCGTCCCACGCGTCGACCACCATGTCGGAGTACTCGTCGACCGAACCAGAAGCAGGGCGGTCTTCACGACGGGCGTCTACAGCTTCTCTTTCTTGAGCTGCACACGCTGGTACGCCGCCCACACCTCGTAATCGTCGTCCAGCGGCGCGAACCGGGGGCCGCTGTAGCGGCTGTAGTCCGACATTCTGACGACAGCGGCGCGACCAAGCGCCGCACTGACGACGTCGACGGCGGCATTCGCCTTCGCGAGACCGGAACATGCCGCAACCCGAGCAACGTCGTCCGACCACCGACCGCAGGGATGACGGAGATGACCACCAGCGATAGCTGGACCCACAACCTGTGAAGCGGGGTGCGGATAGGTGGATGCGTTTGTTTACTAGGATGGCGGTTTTGGGCCTCCTAGGACCGCCTGATATACCTCAGGCGACGTCTCTTCCAGGCCCAGGGAAGATCCCTTCTCAGTGCTCCTCCAGGCACTTCCAGTCTCCGCGTATGCAGGGCCTGCGGCGCACCTCCCAAAGCGGAGCATGCGCCTCCCCTGCGCTAAGCCGCCCACCGCCGCACAATCCAGTCACCACGCCACGCACAATATCCCCGAGCTCTTCACAATATGAGAGGAGCTGTCGGTGACCCTTGTGGTACCCCACATGGTACATTTGCAAGACGTGCTCAAGTTGCACATTTCGTGTTGGGTGATTTTGGGGCGTTACTTTTGGCATGTTTTGGATTTGATCTTCGCTTTGTTCTAGTGGCTTTTAATCTGGTGAGTGCTTCGATTTGATGCGAGGGCGTGGGCTTCCGTGTGAGCGCGAGAGGGGGGAGCACTTGTGCCGGTAGGGACTATTTCAGAGGTGCTCTCGGTTGGGAGAGGTGGGCGAACCTTAGGACAACCAACAAAGCACGTTCGCACACACACACACAAGCTCAAGCCACTCCACCACTTAACCGTGGTTCCCCAACCCCTATGTTCACTGCGCTTCAACAAGAGTCCGAGCTGAATAATATCCTACCCAAGGGTGTCGGAAGGGAGGTGCGGGCCCTGGGGCGGAACTTCAACACCCAGGGCCGGACCATTCCCAAGCAACCCCGTTTGTACGGGAGCGGGGCGCAAGCGCGGCACCCTGGCGCCGGGAAACCCCGCGACTCCGCGGGTAGGTACGGTCTTTCCGTACTCTGACCGCCCACTGCCTTTCCCCCGTGGCAAAGACCCTCTACCGCGCGGTGGCGCATGGGGGGGCGCGCCCGGGACGGGGGCTCCGCCCCGGCGGCGGGGGGCCTTCTCGTTCTGTGGCCACCTGGGACGCTGGGTGTCGGAGTGCCTTACCCAGTCACCCGAGGGGTGTGCCCTCGGAAGCGCGCTGCGCGACGCCTTCGCGGCACACCGGAACAGGCGGGGACCCGCACCGCCGGCGCCCTTTTCTCTGGGCGCGGAACCGCCCGTCGCGCCCCTGCCTCCGGCCGTGACCACCAATGCGTCTGGCCCGCCGGGCACGGCCGCGATAGTCCACGCCGTAGAAACGGATGATGGGGCGTACCCGGACGCTGCGGGTTACGAGGGTGAGAGCTCCTCCGAGGAGTGGGCCGCGGGCGCCGACGACGCAGAACACGGAGACGGCCGCCCTTGCCACGCCCAGGGAAACGGGTAAAGGGCAGCCCCCTGAGCGGGCTTCCGACGGACGTCACCAGGAGATACACAAATCAAAAAACAAACAAGTACAAGTCATACTCTGGACTGCCAACAAGTACAGAAGCTTGAGTCACCAAGAGCCGGCGTGTAAGTTTTTCTCAAATGGAGTTCCCGATAGGAGCTCAACACTTGGCCGGCCCTCTCGGCGCCCTCGCACCCCTCCGTTCTTTCCGACGCATGGAGATGGACGCGTCCTTTTTGTCTCACTCCAGCGGCAGAAAGACGCGCCGTTGCAGCACCAGCCACTACCAAGACCCCGGCAGATGCAGCACGAGACCGGGGCGGCCTCGTCACAGCAGGCATGGTAAGCGCGATTCAGCATTGACAGTCTGTACCCAATAACGACCTTTGACGCGGATGACGTTGCGCAGGCGCGATTCTGATTTACCACCCGGAAAGCGCGTCTGGCTGGACAGTGAGCAAGTGGACGAGCTGAGCTGCGGCGAACCCGTGGCGTTCCCAAGCAACCCCGCTCGGGCTCATTGACTATGATGGTTCTGTCGCCTTTGCCTTCCTCGTCGTGGCTGAAAATGCTCCTGTGGGAATTGGTCAGCCATTGCCAACGGGCTGCTCGCGGCCTGCCCCAAGAAAACCTACTCCGAGACGGCAGACAAGCCTTTGAAAACGCCTTGGCGGTGGTCCCGACGTCTGCGCCGTTCCGCTTCGTGCAGGCGGTCGCGCCTGAAAATGCGCCGATCCCGCACGGAGTGGCGATCGCTCCAACAACGCGGACTGTGTCCCGTGTGGCGGCTACGCCAATGTCACAGCCCGCACCACAAAATTCACGCACCTCTGTTCGACTCTGCCCCCACCCCCCGCCTGCTCACCAAACAGCAGGCAAAGCTTCTAACGCCCCGTTGACGATGGCGCCGATGGAAGAACACAAGACGTCGACCAAGACGGCCCACATGTGGGCGCCGCCAAGCGCGCACCCGACCAAGACCGCCAAGGACGCGGCGCCCGTGCCTGCAGTGCCCACTGCGACACCGCCCAAAGTCGCCACCGAGACAGCGCCGGCTTGTAGGCCGCCAACAATGCCACCAAAAAAGACTGCCGTCGGATCGGTTTTGGCATCGACGCCCCCCACCGCGCTCCCGACCGCGACCGCCGATTGCTGGGCGCTTGCGTCGGTGCCGACCAGCCAGAGCCTCACCAGAGCCGGTGCCAAAATGGTGCCGGTGTTGACGCCGTCTGCCGTGCCCTCGACCGTGGCGACTGACGCTTCGGCGCCTGCCTCGGCATATGGCGCCGCGTCCCCTACCATGCCCGCCGCCGACACGTCCCCCCCACCGATTTTGCTTCTGGCGCCGCCAACCAAGACGATGTTCAGCGCGACTTCCGCATCTTCGCCGCCCACTGCGTCCCCGATCAACACTACCGCCAACACGGCGGTTGCGTCAGCGCGACCCAGCGTGGCCCCGACCAAGCCATCTGGCGTCTCGGCGTCCGTGCCGACATCGCCTATCGTGCTGTTGACCGTGCAGGTCGACGATTTGGCGCCTGTGTCGGCGCTGCCCGCGACAAGCCCGACCACAGCGGCCGGCGGAGAGACGTTCGCGTCGGCGCCGCCGACCCCGTTGCAGACCAGGACCACCGCCGTCGCGGCGGTTGCTTCGGCGTTGTGACAGATTAAGAATCCGCTACTGTCAGCCGTAAGATGGTTCTCGAAAATGTAGATCTTGGAGGGTAGCGTCTCGAACCCGCGACTTCTGGAATAGTAGTCTGGTATCTTGAACACTAAGCCACGGGCCCGATCGGCCTTTCAACAACAAAATTAGGACATTATATGTCCAGATTATTAGACAATCTGCCTCCGGGTGGGCCAGAACAAAGCAGCCCCTATACTGCTACAGGCGTGACCCAGCGTGGCCCCGACTAAGACCTTTGGCGACATAGCAACCGTGCCGACGCCGCGCACCGATTCACCGACCGTGGAGGCCGACCATGTTGCGACTGTGTCAATGCCGGACGTGACGAGCCCGACCAAGAATGCCGGTGGAACGGCGTCCGCGTCCGCGCCGCGAACCACGTGGCAAATCAAGACCACCGCCGACGCGGCGGATGCGCCGGCGCCCCCAACGGTGACTCTGCCGAAAACCTCTGGCAACACGGCCATCGCGCCGACGCCAGTCACCGTGCCGCCGGCCGCGAGAGCCGACGAAGCCGACGATATCTCGCCTGAGTTGGCGCCGCCCGTGACGAGCCAGACCAAGACTGCTGGCGGTACATCGTCCGCGTCGACGCCAGCAATCATGTCCCCAACCAAGGCCACCGCCGACGCGGCGTTTGCGTCGGCGCGACCGACGGTGGCCCTGCCCAGGATCTCTGATGGCACGGCGCCCGTTCTGGCGCCGCTCATTGTGCTTTCTACCATGGAGGCCGACGATGTCGCGCCTGTGTCAGCGCCGCCCGCGATGAGCCAGGCCAAGAACGCCAGCGGAATGGCGTCGGCGTCAACTCCGCCGACAACGTCGCCGACCCGGGCCCCCGCCGACGTGGCGGTTGCGTCTTCGCGACCCAGCGCGCAACCGACCAAATTCTCTGGCGACGCGGCGCCCTCTCCAACACTGAACATCGCGCCGCGGAAGAAGACAGCGCGTCATCGAGCGCCTGCATCTGTGATTGAGTGCCCGCATCTGTGCCTCTCACGGCACACGCGACCAAAACGGTGGCAGATGCCCCGCCCGCGGCGACGTCGCTCAACGCGCCGCTGACTGCCTTGGTCGCATCGAGCGCGGCCACCTCGCCGATGACGTCGACTGCCGCGCCACCGCGTGATGTCACACGTCCTTCAGAGTGCGATGACGACGTTACCGCTAGATCTGCGTTGGACCACGGGGGGCGCAGCTGGGTATTGACAGGCAAAAACGTGCCTGAGGGCTGGCTGGAACGCCTGCGCCGAGGCGATCGATAACCGTCGGCCTCGACTGGGGACCTCATCTTCAACTCTCAGCCTGTAGAGGTATGAAAGCTTCCGGAGCTGCTGGGGTTCACCGGTGGCCTCGACAGTTAATGGTGGCAGGAAATGGTTTTTTCGCCAGGGCGGTGCGGCACATTGCGTCTGACGCCGCTGCGCTCGTCGGCGACGAACTGGGTGTCACAAATGATGGTGTGCCGCCCAATCTCATCATTGTGATGCCACGCGCTCTGGCCCAGTTGTCGCACGCCGATACAGGTCGCTATGTGGAGGTGAGGGGATCAGGCGCCATATACTCACAGCGTACATTGCTTTCGAGGAGGGCACGTATGTCGAATTGTGGTCCGAAAGCAATGGATCGGCTCCTGTGGGGACGCCAGCTGACCCTCTTCCTCCGCCGAAGCGTGTCTTGATTCCTTTAGAGTATTGTTTGATCGGTCGCCCTGACCTTATCCACCGCGGTACAAACAGCCCCGATGCTCGTCGGCAGCAGCAGTGCGTGCATTTCTACTTCGCAGTCGACACCGACGGTGTACACAAACTCTATGCGCAGCCCACTTCCTTGCTTTATGTTTATGTGTAGGTATTCTTCTTTTGTGAAATCCTCCTGTTCTTTTTGATGATTCAGTACGCTTTTGGATACGTAGCGGGGCGTACTTCTGATAGCGCGCCGCTGCGACAGTCACCGCATGAAACACACCCATACAGCAAAGTTGACGACTCCATCGCTATGCCAAACCAGCACTCTCACTGGTCTGGTTAGGACATCATTTCAACTTCATATCAAGCGTTAAAGTGGGTCCTCAATCCACCCCAGTGCGTCCAGTGGCCCAAGTGAGCATCGCCGTGCCTGTAAAAAAACACGAGGAACGTTTTTTTGACAACGTGCTGGGGGGCTACAGGAAGTAAGCCGAGTTCGTGCAGGACTGATTGCAGATGATTCGCTGGACCTGTAATCTAACAATCAGAGGCTTCGAAATAATCATTCGGATGAAACACCGTTCTGTAAGCAGGAGCTTCTTGCCCACAGCAACATCTTATGTTTACCAGTCTTTTGACGTGGAGACTAAGCATGAGGTTAGCTTTCCAGCATAGTCTTGCGTTTTGCTCTCACATTGGATGGCGAGATTATTCCAACGGATTGATCCGGATGTATCTGGAAATATGCCAGATTCTGCTGAGAATCCCGGATTCTGGAAGGCCCTGCTAGCAATCGCCAATTACTCAGGTGTGCCTCCTAGACACCACCAGAGTGACCTACAGCGAGGACGGGCGTCTCTCATGCGAGCGCGATTCTGAATTGAACAGCTCTCACGGCCAAGACACTCTCGAAGGACTTTCCCTGTGCGCAAGCCTCAGGACAATGGCCGTTGAGGCCGTTTGAGTGCATCTCTATCACACGCTTGGCACTTATTCAGGTCATTGATGTGGCAAGGACTCAACGAGTTTCCACTCCTAGAAGAGGTGTGGAGGATGAGATGTCATCCAATGTCATCAAATGTAGTACATTGTCAGCAAAATCGTCTGGATGCTCACAGAGGTTTATGTACACATCATCACGTACTCTTGCCCCCCGCCCTCTCCTCACACAAAGTTGTTGATGATGAAGCGATAGTCGCGCCAGTCGCTTGCATCAGAAGCAAAGCTCTTGGGATATCGACACACCTTGACACAATCCACCCACGCCTCCCAGTCTTGCTCTTCGCACAGTGCCTCGATGACCTGGTGCAAATCAAGGTCCCCAAGGTCGGGGTGTTCCTTTCCCTCGCAAACCTGACTACACTACTGCAGCCTCTTGCACCCAAACGCCGTGAGGGGACAGTCGAGAACGGTGCTTTCGTTCTCAGCACGATGCAGATCAACAGTGCGCATGAGGGAGCCGTTGTGCGCCGCAACAACTGTCCGTGCCTGCCGGACACGAACAGTCCCGTTGTCCGCACGATAGCGCACCCAGTCAAAATATGGGCGTCCACCCAGGTCCTTTGTCGCCCAGAACATAGTGCGCTCGCCGCGCGCCCGATGGTCTCCCAAACCAGGAAGCAATGCCCCGGATTGAGTTGTGATTCGGTTAGATGTAGAGCAAGTCAGGGCCTCGTCCAAGGCGCCCAAGCTTGACCTTGCTACAAATTCCGAGACGGAGCCGTCTGCTCCACGAGCACGCGCGCGGCGCACCGTTGCTGCTTTCTTGACAGTTGTTTTTGATACCTGCCGCGATCGACGTACGAGGCTCTCAATCTGCTCCGTCAACACCATCTGCAGTGCTGCCTTGTCATGACTCTTGGTCGTGAGAGCAAAGGCCTGCTTGATAAACTTGTGCAGCGCCTCGTTGACGCCTGTGGTACCGTCCTGAAGATTGCATCGTAGGCTGAACTCATCGACCAAATGAGGCACGGCGCGATGCAGCATAGTTGTGTGCGAGGGCCTAAAGCGGGACTGTAGGTCGTTCTCAATCCAGCGACATATCCGACGACGGACAAATTTTTCCTGCGCCCAAGTCTTCGGCCGCACGTGTAAGGCGCGTTTTCATATCGCGGCGAGCTCGCAGAGAACCCACGTGAGGACGCGGTGATTCCGCCGTCCGACGGCTGTCCGCCCGAACAATTCGGCCGCGGCGAAAGCCAAAAAGTGCACCGCCTCTGGTGCTCTTTGTCTTTCAAGGTAGCTTGTTTCTCTCCATATTTGATGAAGAACCAGTGGAACGTGCATGACGTCAGGCCAAAGAAGCACCGAGGGCTATGCCCAGCGACGTCAGAATGCGTCAATATTATGTCCATGTCAGCAGCTGCATGCAAGGCAATGCAATCTTTGGATCACAATGCAAACCATCATCTGCCTGCTTTCCAATGTCATTTTCACCACATTGCTGACCGTTGAAACAGTGCATCTGTTAAGACAAGCAGAAAAATACCCCGAAAAGATGGATGGCACGCGATGCGTTCGGTACGCAAACAAAAACTGCTTGTTGGCGATCCGCAGCATCTCTCCCGCTGTGCCGTGCGCGAGCTTCTATGCTCCGGCGAGCTCATGAGCAAAGGCATGCACAGCTGTTGTCAGCGTCCTGCCGATGTCGAGGTCCAACACCTGTGGGTGGCATGATAAGCAGCACGAGGGTGTGAGTTGAATGGAGTGTACATGAATATGAGGTCAGTCAAGATGCCGTCTGGCGCAATCGCATGCAAGAAGTGGTAGGAAAAATTCGAAAGAAGAAAGAAACGTGCAGCGTACATGCAGCCGGTCAAACCCAAAGATCTGGTTTAGCAGCAGCGGACCGGAACCCAGACCTGCCTAGCCGGCGAGTGCTGGAACCACGCAATGGATGCTGTAGTACCACAATCAAGGGGGTTACCTCGGGAGGAGGGAAGTAACGGCCGTCTTAGCCGCTCGCACGACACCCGCTGTGGGACTCGAGGTCCGGGAAGTCGGGCCGATCGAAACGCCAAGACATCGAGACACGGTTTCCTTGCTGGCGACGACGGTGCCTCTCACCGTCGTCGCCATTTGTCCTAAAAGGGCGGAAACCGACGCCGGGCCCAATTTCCCCAAATGGGAATTGGCCCGGGCCGTCACCAACCAATGCAGATTATTCCCTCCATGAATGTCAAGTCCCCCGAGGCGATCATCACAGACGAGGGGAAGAAACCGTCCCGCGCGCAACGCGCTGCACCCGCCGCGTGGCGCCCGGTCGGCCGTCGCCTGCCGCGCCCTCTCGGGCGCGCCAGCGCCCTCTCGGGCGCGCCAATCCGGCGTCCCGCGGGGCCCGCGTGCCGGGCGCGGCGGGTCGGGTACGCTTCCCGGGTGGCCCGAGCCGGTAGGCGGGGCCGACGCCTCGCCCCGGTCCCCGCGTCGCCGCCTCGTCGGCCACCACCGCCGCTGGCGTCGCCACCCAACGTCGGGTACCGCGTCCTCCGTCGTCGCCAACGTCCCCGCGGTGGCCTCTTGGCGCATAGGGGGCCTTGTGGTACTACATCCCCTTCGGCCGAGATGGAGCCGTCCCCGGCGACGCCCCCCGCCGGCCCCGTCGGGACTTCGTCCCCCGCGCCCCCGTCGTGCCCGTCCACGGCGGCCGCCGCTCCGGGGTCGGCGTTGGCGGCCGTCGCGCCGACCACTTCGGGACCGCCCGGGCGCCGCCCGACCGCTCCCGTCCGTCCGTCGGTGACGCCGGGCATGCGGCTCCCGTATGACCCGAACGGCCGGAAGTGGCGGAAGCCGCCCCGCTCAGCGGGCGCCGCCGCCGCGGCCAGCGCCGAGGCCGAGACCGCGGCTTGCCTTGCGCCCGCGGCCGGCCCGGGCCCTGCTCTCTCCTGCAGCGGGGGTCCCGCGGTCGTGCCGAAGGAGCGCCCTCCGTTGTTGGGGCAGTCGGCCCCCGCGCTCCCGCCACGCCCGGCGCCGCCCGCCGTCCGAGCTAGCTCGCCCCACTGGGGCCGACCGTGGCCTCGGCCGACTGGCCGCTCGTGAGCGACGTCTTCCTTCCGGCTCATCCTCACGACGCAGGCGTGGCAGCCGCCGTGTGGCGGGCCCTCAAGGAGATCGCCAAGGTGGCGGGTTCCGGTTCCCGGGCGGCGGCCGGGCGCGACTTCGCTTCCTCCGTCCGCTCCGTCGGAAACAGCGCGGCGTGGCTGGGCTGCATGTTGCGGTGCAACCCAAGGCGGGTGCTCTTGGTCCCGCACCCCGTGGCCGAGCTCCCGTTCAACGCCGGCGAAGAGGAGTACGCCTACCTCGAGGACTGGCATACACGCCTTCGTCAATGCCCTGCGGTCCCGTTCGGTCACTCCTTGGCGCTTTCCAACTTCGAGGGCGTGGGCTCCCTGATCGCCTTGGCGTCGGTGGGCCCCGCGACCGCCCCGGCGGACTTGGCGTTGGAGGCCGCGCGCCGGGCGCGCGGCGAGCTCGTAAGCGCCCGGCTGGCATGCCACGGGGCCATTCTCCTGTCAGTCCGTTCCGGCATTGCCTCGACGCCGGCGCGTGCTTGCTTGCCGCCGGCAATGGTCACGCGGTGTGCGACGCCGCGGCTGCTGACGTACGAGTACGCGCCCGTTGTGCACCAGTAGCGGTCGCTGCTCCAGGCGTTCCCCTGCCACCCCATCCAGGGCACGGCCTTCGTCA
>Ga0209187_1004508_pt1 | contig 10550 bp, 6 predicted proteins | sample BantaG_FD_187430 | JGI IMG/M metagenome (GOLD analysis project Ga0209187, IMG submission 187430) | Marine algal microbial communities from Bantry Bay, Ireland - BantryBay_4 metaG (SPAdes) (version 2) | ecosystem: Host-associated > Algae > Red algae > Unclassified | place: Bantry Bay, Ireland... | reverse complement strand
CCAAAGTCCACAGTCCACAGTCCAAAGTCCAAAGTCCAAAGTCCACAGTCCACAGTCCAAAGTCCATGTCTAAAGTCCACAGTCCAAAGTCCAAAGTCCACAGTCCAAAGTCCAAAGCCCATGTCCAAAGTCCAAAGTCCATGCCCACAGTCCAAAGTCCATAGTCCATAGTCCAAAGTCCAAAGTCCACAGTCCAAAGCCCATGTCCACAGTCCAAAGTCCAAAGTCCATAGTTCATTTTTTTGGCCTTAACAGCCAAAAAAATGACCGTTCATCAACTAAATCGACCGTTCATCAACTCGTTTTGATAAATAAAGCATTTCAACCTCATATTTGCTTGCGAACTAAAAAATAATTGAATTATTCACGCAATTAATACCCTTTACCCAATACTCGGTACTCAAAACCAATAACCATGAAAACAAAACCTCAAAAACTAAAACTAACAAGTCTTGTTACTTGCATCTTGCTACTTGCCTCTTTCCAATCAAACGCCCAATGGACAGGCACGGGCCCCGTAACAACGCCCGATCAAGTAAGAGCAACACGCACAGGTTCGGATGTGTCTGCCAATAGCGGTGGTACAGCCTTGTTTGGCAATCCAACAGGAGGTCATATAGCAATAGACACTGACGATATTCAAAAAAAATCTTCAGCAACAGGCTACTCCATACTTTATCTTAACTATTATGGCGGTAATATAAATTTGAACAACGGAGGTTTATATACCAATTTTACAAATAAAAGTGTAGGAATAGGTCATGTCACTACTAGCGAACGCTTAGATGTTAACGGAGGAATTAAACTAGGTACGGCATTAAACACCAATGCCGGTACCATGCAATGGGATGGCAGCAATTTTCAAGGATATAATGGAAGTGCTTGGGTTAATTTAGACGGCTCTGGCGCATTTACCTCCAATGCAGGCGTAACCAAAATAAACAATACAACAGATGATTTTTTAGTGGGCACATCTATGACAGGTGCAGGCACAAAATTGTTATATGATGCAGGTAAAAGTGCTTTTAGAGGTGGCAATGTAGCAGGCACAAATTGGAATATTGATAGCTTAGGCGTTTATTCTTTTGCTTATGGAAATAATGTTAAAGCAAAAGGCAATAACTCAATGGCAGTAGGCTTTCAAAGCAAGGCTTTAGGAAATGAATCAATTGCCGTAGGCAATGGTGCAACTGCAAGTGGAACCTCTTCCACCGCTTTGGGAAATGGTACAACTGCAAGTGGTAGCTCTTCCACTGCTTTGGGTCTTCTAACAACAGCCAGCGGCAATAAAGGAGCCACCGCCTTCGGTGATAATACAACAGCCAGCGGAAATAGGGGCGCCACCGCTTTGGGTTATTCATCAACAGCCAGCGGAAATTTTGGAGCCACTGCTTTGGGTTATTCAACAACAGCCAGCGGCAATACTGGAGCCACTGCTTTGGGTATTCTAACAACAGCCAGCGGCAATAATGGCGCCACTGCTTTGGGGTTTGTAACAACAGCTACCGGAAATATTGGAGCAACAGCAATTGGGGCTGATGTTAGTGCAGACACAACTACGGCAATTACAATAGGTCAAGGATTAATCAATCATCCTTACACAAAATTGAGCAACAATGTTCCAAACAGTTTAATGATGGGTTTTAACAGCGATATCCCTACCTTTTTTATTGGCCAAGCCAATGGTGCAGGCACAACAGGCCATGTAGGTATAGCCACAACTACACCGAGTGAAAAATTGCATATAAATGGTGGCTTGCGCATAGCAGCTGCAGATAGCATGTATGCAGGTACCATGCAATGGGATGGCAGTAATTTTCAAGGATATAATGGAAGTGCTTGGGTTAATTTAGATGATGCTGCAGGTGGCAGTTCAGTATGGAGTTTAAATGGCAACAAGGCTTTTTACAATACAGGCAATGTAGGCATTGGTACCAATAACCCAACTGCTAAACTACAGGTAACAGGTGATGTTGCGGTTGCAGGTTCTATCATACACCCAAGCGATAAAAACTTAAAAGAAAACATACAAACTCTAAACAATGGACTTTCGCTAATAAACCAACTAAACCCTACAACCTATAACCATAAAGCTGAAAAAGCAACAGAATTCGGGCTATCAACCAAACTACAATACGGATTAATTGCACAAGAAGTAGAAAAAGTATTGCCTGAATTGGTTATCCAAAAAGCCTTATTAGGAGAAAATGGTGAGGTATATAAAGGCTTAGATTATGAAAAATTGATAACTATTTTAATTGCTGCTTTGCAAGAAGCTGATAAAGAAATTGATGAACAAAATCAAACTTTCAAAAATCATCAAACAAAAATCTTACATCTCACGTCCCATATCCAAAACCAAAATGATAAAATTGAAGTATTGATGCAGTTTATGGAGTCCCAAAAGCTTTCGGGACAGCAAACATCAAAATAATCTATATTCAAATTTTTCAAGATGCACTTGATATATTAGCGAACACTAAGTCTACATAAAAATATATTTGTAAAAGCCTATCGGTTCAGATAGGCTTTTATATTTTTATGATATGCAGGTAGGATTGAAGGTGGATGCCACAAACGTAAAAGAAGTGATTGCAAAAGTGGATGCTGCAGCTAAACCTAATTTTGAATTATTGCGAGATCTCTGCAGATATCTAACAAGAAATGATCCTGACATAGCACTTAAATATCTTAAACAAGGTATGGAAATGGCAACTGCTGCTAAAGATGATAGTCAAATAGCATCAATGCATATTCAGTTTGGCAATTTAAACTTATTAAAAAACAAACACACTAAAGCAAAGGAATATTATGAAAGTTCAATAAAGTATTTCGCTGAAGACGCTTCAGACTTAGGAACAGCCTATAATAATTTGGCAGGCATTGCATTTGACCAGCAAAATGAAGAAGATTGTTTTACCTTCTTAAAAAAAGCTTATGAGATAAGGTTAAAAACCAATTCTAAAGAAAAAGCATATTTCATACTAACTAATTTGGCAACCTGCTATTATGTATTTGGATATCACGAAAAAGCAATTGCCGCATTTTTAAACGTTTTAAATAAACACGATATAAATGAGAAGAATAACAAAAAATTATTTTCCGTAGCTTATTCAGGTTTGGCTGGTGCATATAACGATATGGGAGAAAATCAAAAAGCGGCAACTTTTATGGAGAAGGCTTTAAATATATCCAAACAACTGAATCAACCATTGCAGTTGGCTATTGATTTGGCAAGAAACGCCCTATATCAATTTAGGGTAGGCAATCTTAAAAAGGCTACCCTAAATAATGATGAAGCTATTGAGTTGTTTTTAGCTATAAACAATAAAGAAAGATTGGCAATGGCCTTTCATTTTAAAGGAAATATTGAGGCTGCAAAAGAAAACTATAAAGAGGCTATTCAATTTATTAATAGAGCCATAGAAACTCATGAAAAATCAGAAAATATTGTTCCTCTTAGCAGTATGTATATTGATGGAGGACTAATTTATCTGAAAACTAATCAATTAGAATCAGCTAAGACATGCGGACAAAAAGTGATTAAACTACTAGAGGGTAAAAATGAGGGAAATCTTATAGCACATGGCCATGAGCTATTGTATAAAGTTTACAAGGCACAAAAGAAGAATGGTAAAGCACTACATCATTTAGAAGCTGAGAAAAAAATTATGGCAGAATTAATTACTGCTGAAAAGAATAAAAATATTGTGGAAATGGAGGCCAAGTATGAAAAGGCAAAAGGTGAGCAAGAAGCGCAACAGCTCAAACTAGACAAATTAACATTTCAGCAAAAAGCATTGCGTGCTCAAATGAATCCTCATTTTATTTTTAACTCTCTAAATTCCATTCAAAGGTTTATAGCGGCAAAAGATCATAATGCAGCTTCAATTTTTGTAACCAGCTTTTCAAAATTAATGCGACAAATTTTAGAAAATTCTGATGAAGAGTTTAATGCCTTGGATGATGTTATTATATTTTTAAACGAATATTTGAGTTTGGAGCAAATGCGCTTTAACAACAAGTTTACTTTTCAAATAAAAGTAGATGATGAAATTGAAGAAGACCTTATAAAAATACCTAGTATGATTGTTCAACCTTATGTAGAAAATGCTATTATACATGGGGTAAATGCAATAAAAGATGGACATATAGTATTGGAATTTACACTGTTTAACGAACATACGATTTTGTGCACCATTGCTGATAATGGCAAGGGAATTGAACATGTTAAAATGATGGAAAAAAAGACCAATCATCAATCAATGGGAACCCGCATTACCAAAGAACGTATCATTGCCTTAGCCGCTAAATACAATAGAAAGGTTAAAATTGAAAGTGTTGATTTATCAAAAAGGGGTGGTAGAGGCACTGAAGTTAAGATTTATTTACCTACTTTGTAACGGGTAGATATAATTATATGATACGCTGTTTTATTGTAGATGATGAAGATTTTTGTTTGGAAAATTTGCTAAGCCGTTTGGCCGAATTTTGTCCAAACGTTGTAGTTGTACAAACTGCCAAATCGATCAAAGAAGCGTTAGTTAAAATGCCTCAAACCGAATTTGATTTTGCTTTGTTAGATATTAGATTAGAAGATGGTTTAAGTTTTGAGCTTATAGACAAATTAGATAAAGTTGACTTTGATATAATTTTCACAACGGCATTTGACAAATATGCTATTAAAGCTTTCCGTTATAGTGCTATTGATTATTTGTTAAAACCAATCAATCCTGTTGAGTTGGTGCACGCAATATCAAAATTGGTAGCTGGCAATAACCGCCAAATTGATCAACGATTAAAAGTTTTTCAAACCAACCAAATTAGCAAGCAATATAACATTCTAGTAGTGCCAACGCGCAACAAATTGGTTTACCTGCAAACCGATAAAATTGTTCGTTTACAAGCTGATGGTTCGTACACCTCCATACATACCACCCATCAAAAGCCAATAATGGCTTCAAAAGTTTTAAAAGAATATGCAGCATTATTACCTGATGATGTTTTTATTCGCACACACAAATCCCATTTGGTGCAACATAAATTCATTAAAGAGGTAAGTAAGGATGAAGTTTTATTAATAGATGGCTCTAGCATTCCTATGGCTCGCCGCAGAAAAACCGCCATAGAGCAGCTATTAAAATGAGTTAATGCAATTCATGGAATCCTGGAAGCTATTGGTACAACACTCTTCAAACTCTTACCAATCCTAGGATTTTTCCCAAAGGAAAAGATATTTCCAGGTCTCTATCTGAATATATATAAGGCTTTTGTGCATAGTTCACCGTTCATGTCCACAGTCCACAGTCCAAGTCCAAGTCCAAAGTCCACAGTCCAAGTCCAAAGTCCACAGTCCAAAGTCCACAGTCCAAAGTCCAAAGTCCACAGTCCACAGTCCACAGTCCATAGTCCAAAGTCCAAGTCCACAGTCCAAGTCCAAAGTCCAAGTCCAAAGTCCAAAGTCCAAAGTCCAAAGTCCACAGTCCAAGTCCATAGTCCACAGTCCACAAAATGACCGTTAACTAATTAAATACTACCGTTAACCAATTAGGCCTTTTTTGAAGCTAACTAAATACTCATATTTGCTCGTGAACAAAAAATTTAGCAATAATCAAGTACCTATTACCCAGCACTCTTTAGTTAATACTCGGTACTTAAAACAACACAACCATGAAAAATCAAAACCAACAAAGTCGCAAATTCGCAAAGTCAAATGAGTCAACAAGTCTCCTGTCATTTTTCTCACATCTCCTGTCTCTTTGCAATTTAAAAACGTTATCAATTTTTTGTCTAACAATCTGTGCGCTAGTAGTCTTACCATCTGCAATTAGTGCCCAATGGACCGCCACAAGCACCTTAACCAAACAAACAACAACTACAAATGATGTTTTAATTGGAGGTGACTCATTAGCTGGTGCTGGTACAAAATGTTTTTGGGATAACGGAACAGGAGCCTTTAGAGGCGGGATTGTAACTGGAAATAAATGGGACACTATTAACTTAGGAGATTATTCATTTGGATTTGGTAGGGATGTGGAAGCTAGCGGAGATAATGGTGCTATTGCCATGGGTTACGGGTCCAGCGCCAGTGGTGTCCAGGGTGCTACTGCTTTGGGTTTATATACCACGGCAAGCGGTAATAGTGGTGCAACAGCTTTAGGTAGCTTTACAAGAGCCAGTGGATTTATTGGAGCTACTGCCTTAGGTTATCAAACCAACGCTAGTGGAGATTTCGGCGCTACCGCTCTGGGTTATGCAACAAATGCTGCGGGTGATAATAGTATTTGTATAGGCTCAGGAGTTGCTATTAATGGACGATTAATAAACAGCATAAATCAATCGCTAATGATAGGTTTTAATTCAACTGTACCAACTCTATTTGTAAGTGAATCATTAACTGACAGTACGCATGGCTATGTGGGCATAGGCACAACCACACCTACCCACGATTTACATGTTGCTGGAGACATTGCTGTAGCAGGACAAATTGTGCATCCATCTGATAAACGCTTAAAAACAAACATTGCAAACATTAAAAATGGGCTTTCGCTAATAAACCAACTATCACCGAAAACTTACAATCACAAAACAGAACAAGTAGCTGCATTTGGGTTATCAAACAAACCGCAATATGGCATAATTGCACAAGAGGTAGAGAAAGTAATACCGGAAATTGTAATCCAAAAAGCGCTAGTAGGAGAGGATGGAGAAATTTACAAAGGCTTAGACTACGAAAAGTTGATTCCCATTTTGGTACAAGCTTTAAAAGAAGCTCATGCAAAAATCACAAATCTTGAGTCGAATGAATCAGCATTAAACGCAAAAGTTGAGTTACAACAAAATCAAATCAATCAAATTTTAAACAAGTTAAATACAGAGGAAGCTTCTAAATAAATATTAAGGCGAAACTCAATAAAAAATAATTATGAAAACTATAAATAGCACCAATTTCGCAAGTCTGAAAGTTAGCAAATCATCCCGAATTCTTTCGAGATCTAAGTCTGTGCCAATAACATGTCTCATGTCCCTTGTACTGTGTCTCATGTCTATACAAATAAACGCCCAATGGACTTCAACAGGCACCTTAACCAAACAAACAACAACTACAAATGATGTTTTAATTGGAGGTAGTTCATTAACAGGCGCAGGTGTTAAATGTTTTTGGAATAACAGTAAGGGAGCCTTTAGAGGCGGAAATGCTACCGGAGCCAATTGGGACACTATTAACTTAGGAGATTATTCATTTGCATTTGGAAGTAATGTTGAAGCCAGTGGAAGTAACGGTGCTACGGCTTTTGGGTCAGGAACCAAAGCTACCGGTGTGAATGGATCTACGGCTCTGGGCTTAAACAATACAGCTAGTGGTGTCAATGGTGCTACAGCTTTAGGTTTTGCAACCATTGCTAGCGGAGATATAGGGGCCACTGCTTTGGGTTATGCTAGCAGAGCTAGTGGACACTTTGGAGCAACTGCTTTGGGTAGATTTGCAATTGCTAGCGGAGCCTTTGGTGCTAGTGCAATGGGTCATTATACCACTGCCAGTGGAGATTTTGGAGCCACCGCAATAGGCAATTCTACTGAGGCTGCAGGTGATAATAGCATTTGCATAGGTGCAGGAGTGAACATTACCACTAAGTTGGTAAACATCATAGATGAATCGTTAATGGTTGGCTTTAAATCAACTGTCCCTACCTTTTTTGTAGGACCAGCTTTAACAGATAGTACTAGTGGATATGTTGGCATAGGCACTACCAACCCAACCCACGATTTACATGTTGCTGGAGACATTGCCGTAGCAGGACAAATTGTGCATCCATCTGATAAACGTTTAAAAACAAACATTGCAAACATTAAAAATGGGCTTTCGCTAATAAACCAACTATCTCCGAAAACTTACAATCACAAAACAGAACAAGTAGCTGCATTTGGGTTATCAAACAAACCGCAATATGGCTTAATTGCACAAGAGGTAGAGAAAGTATTGCCAGAAATTGTAATCCAAAAAGCGCTAGTAGGAGAGGATGGAGAAATTTACAAAGGCTTAGACTACGAAAAGTTGATACCGATTTTGATTGCTGCTTTGCAAGAAGCTGATAAAGAAATCTCAAACCTCAAAAGCCAAAACACAAACCTTAAATCCATTAATCAACAGCAAACAGCCATAAACCAAAATCAATCAACCATCAACAAACAACTAATAGATTTTATGGAGAGTCAGCAAAGCGCAAAATAGATAATCTAACTATCCGATATTGCTAAAGCCGAATTCGCAAGAATTCGGCTTTTTTAATTCTCCATGTAAACTCTCCTTCATATTGAGCCTTTCCCATAGGGAAATATGTCGAAATAGGAGGAGAAGATTTTTAAGAATTACATCATGAGCCTGCCCGCCAACTATTCGGGGAGCTCGAAAGAGAATTCGTAGCAAAATCAGTCCCCAACGCTTTCGGGAGGTATATTAATGTGATATCTTGAAACACAACTGTAAATTAACAAGGAAGAATTTTAACCAATGTTGGCCAAAATACCCAGTAAGCCAATTTTTGTAAAATCACCCAAAACACCCTTTTTACCAAAAAAATACCAAGAAAATTACCGCTTATAAATAATATCGACCGTTTATAAATAAAATGGGTGTTGTTATTCGATAATTTATCACATTTGATACCATCATTCATAAACCATTAAATATTAATTATGAAATACGTATCACATATTATCACTAAAAATTTGAAAGGAGTAACAACGCTAAGTTTGGCTGTGCTTTTATTAATACTTATATCTGTAAATGCAAATGCTCAATGGACCTCTACAGGTACTATTACAGCTCAAACCTCAACCACTGATGATTTACTTATAGGTGGCTCAACAATGACTGGTTCTGGCATTAAGTGCTTCTGGGACTATGGAAAGGGTGCTTTTAGGGGTGGTTATTTAAGTACTGCTGGCGGAAACAATTGGGATACTGATAGTATAGGTACCTATTCATTTGGTTTTGGCAACACTGTAAAAGCCACTGGAGATTTTGGTGCCACGGCCATTGGCAATTATACAACAGCCAGCGGAAATAGTGGCGCTACTGCTTTGGGTGTTTCAACAATAGCCAGCGGAAATAGTGGCGCTACCGCTTTGGGTGAGAATACATCAGCCACCGGAAATTCTGGTGCCACAGCTTTGGGTCGTTTAACAACAGCCAGCGGAAATTTTGGCGCTACCGCACTAGGTTATAATACAACAGCTAGCGGAAATCATGGCGCTACCGCATTGGGTGAAAATACACTTGCAAGCGGATTTCAGGGCGCCACCGCTTTAGGTCTTAATACAAGAGCCAGCGGAAATCAGGGCGCTACCGCTTTGGGTTATCAAACAACAGCCAGCGGAACTTTGGGCGCCACAGCCTTGGGTTTTGCTACTGAAGCTGCTGGCAGTGAAAGTATTTGCATTGGTTCGGGTGATTTTACCGGAAACAAGCTGATTAATAATATTGATCAATCATTAATGATCGGATTTAACTCTGCCGTACCAACGTTTTTTGTTGGGCCATCACTATCAACTACAACTTCAGGTAAGGTAGGCATTGGCACTACAGCACCAACCCACGATTTACATATTGCAGGTGATGTTGCCGTGGCAGGTCAAATAGTACATCCATCAGATATTAACTTAAAAGAAAACATTTCATCAATTACAAACGGGCTTTCTACGATAAACCAACTATCACCAAAAAGCTACACACACAAAACAGATAAAGCAGAAGAATTTGGACTTTCAACCAAACTACAATACGGCTTAATAGCTCAAGAAGTAGAAGAAGTATTACCTGAATTAGTGATCCAAAAAGCCTTAGTAGGAGAGGATGGCGAAATTTATAAAGGGCTAAACTATGAAAAGTTGATACCCATATTGGTAGCTGCTTTGCAAGAAGCTAGTGCTAAAGTTGAAACACTTGAGGCAAAAAATGAAACTCAGAATGAGAAAATTAAAGTGTTAATGCAGTTTATGGAGTCCCAAAAGCTTTCGGGACTTTCAGGATCAAAATAACTCAACTATTTTTTAATTTTAAAAGCGAATCTTTCATGGGACTTGCTTTTTTGTGTCCTTAGGTAAACTCTCCTCCTTGGAGGAGAAGATTTTCAAGAAATTATTACCGCAGGTTAATTTCGTAGTAAAATAAGAGGTGGGTTAACTCCCTGGAGCCTGCCCGCCTTTGTCGGGGAAACGAAATGCGATTGGTAAACAAACTAAGAGGAGGTAATTACAGAGAAGATTTTCAAGAATTGCATTTTGAGCCTGCCAGCCAAATGGTCGGGGCTCTCGAAAGAGATTTCGTAGCAAACTCAGTCCCCAACGCTTTCGGCGGGATATTAATGTGATATCTCGAAACACAACTGTAAATTAACAAGGAAGAATTTTAACCAATGTTGGCCAAAACACCCAGTTAGCCAATTTTTGTAAAATCACCCAAAACACCCTTTTTACCAAAAAAATACCAAGAAAATTACCGCTTATAAATAATATCGACCGTTTATAAATAAAATGGGTGTTGTTAT
>Ga0209187_1004504_pt1 | contig 10565 bp, 13 predicted proteins | sample BantaG_FD_187430 | JGI IMG/M metagenome (GOLD analysis project Ga0209187, IMG submission 187430) | Marine algal microbial communities from Bantry Bay, Ireland - BantryBay_4 metaG (SPAdes) (version 2) | ecosystem: Host-associated > Algae > Red algae > Unclassified | place: Bantry Bay, Ireland... | reverse complement strand
AGTGGCTGCAAAAGGGGCTGCAAAGGCGGCCGTCAACACGGCCGCTCACGCTGGCGCACGCCCACTGTACTGAAAAAGGAGACGGGCAGACCGGGAAAACATAAAGGACGACGCCAACGACAACGGTGCCACAATCGCGCTCACACCGACGGCGACGATGCCATCGACGCGCCGATGATACCGGGCACGCGGCGTCGATTTGTCACTCCGCGCCCCCCCCCCCAAAGAAAGCACACTTGGTAGTTCCCGAGATCGTGCTGCTAGTTGCGGTAGCGGCCGCGTGCCCAAATATTCATGCTGCCGAGCGCTGCCTGTAAACCCCTGTGCAGGGCTCATTCCTGCGGCTGCGGATGCGCGCGGACAATCACATGTGCGCCGCACAATATTGCGCTGCGCGGAACGGCTCCGCGATTCGCTTTCAGCGCAGGTGCAGGGCACCAGCAGCGCGTCAACTGGGGGCAACGCCGCCGACGTTTTCCGCTGCACGACCGCATTGCGGCCACGCGCCCACCCATGCGACGGAGCGTTTCAGCGCCCACCCCCCCCCAATCGCACCGTTCAGACGAGGTATGCACGCTCACTCATTCTCCAGATCATCATCTGAAGAACCATGAACTTCGTCCGCCCCCTGACGCAACACGAAAACGCACTGGCAGGTAATAGAGCGCAGCTTCTTCACGTGCTGGGCCCCAATCTTGGCGACGAGCTCCCCGTCAACACCGCCATCCTGCTGTAGGACGCGCGCCGAAACATCACGCACCGCTGCCGCCGTCCATTGGTTGTCGGACGTCATGACCTGCGCGAATACCCGTGTCAACTCGTCCGTTCGGAACAATCGTAAGGTCGAACGCAGGGTACAGCGGCTGTTTATGGCGGTGATGTACTTGAAGATGGAGCTGGCGTCGGGCCGCCGTCCGCCCAAGTGCATGACCTGCTCGCAATGACCGGTTGCGTGGAGCAGCGCCTGGGCGCCGGCGAAAACCATAAAGGCGGCAGGCTTGCTCCCCATCGAAGTAGGCCCGTCTGATGCACGACTGGTCTGCTGGGAAGCGGCCGTTGATCTTGGTCTTTCATCCCGCTCACGCTCCTGTGGAGCCGGCTGGAGGACCGATACTGCTGGCCGAGCCGGTTCACGTCGGCGCAAACGTCTCGCGACGAGCACGCCAAGTGCAGCAAGTCGTTGAACAGCTGGGGGAAGTTCAAGCGCTCGATTTTGCAGGGGATAAGTGCCAAAAGGCCAATTGAGGCCTCGTCTGCGGCCGTGACGTGCGAGAAGTAGATATAGAATCGTATCTACAGGGGATCCGTGGTGCTCGTGACCGTTTTGACCACACGAAGCCACACGTTCAAGCTTTCTGTGGTATTTCGTCTGTATGGCTGGAACAGTGAGGGGTACACATCGAGACAAAACTTCCAGTGCAAAAGGATGGACACCGAGTCCGGTATAGAATCTCGGACTGAAGGGAACCAACAGCGGCTGGTCAAGAGCGTCAGGAGAACTATCCAATAGCAGAAACATTGGCGAGCACGTGACGCGCATCATGGGCTCTCCAGCCTACCAGAGAAAACGATTCACAGGATCAGAGCACAACGTGCCTGCTGAAGAACTCTTGGTTCTCGGCCACCTTCATATCGGGAAGAAGCACATCCTCAAACTCAATGTCCATAGCGGTGACCGGCCTACCGATGGCGATCAAAAGCATGACGTCATCGATGTATTGCTAATGCCCGAGGTTTGTCTTCAGGGACAGAGACAGAGACTGAGTGTGAATAGGAGCACGCTATTGGTCTAAAACAACAGTTAGAGGGAATGGAAGCCAATAGAAAGCCCGCATTTGGTGCCAGGACCTTGAATCCAGCAGAACGCACTGTTTGTTGTTGCTTGGTCCGCTTTTTTTGGCACAGAGCAATCTGCCAACGCGAGATCTTGACATTTTCTATCCTTTCATTTCCAGAAGTGCAGAAAAAATGAGGACCTGATACTGATTTCCAGACTGTATGGGCACATGTAAGCAATCAGGAGCACCAAGACATTTCCAGGGACGCATCTGATTGGTGGACAGAGTCGGTCCACAAGTCTGTCTTGGTCCATCACGACAAGATTTTGGGAGCAGCAATAGATCAGCAGGTTTGCGTCGGCATCCAAAGGCAAGGAGTAGACATGCCGCTGCTCGCTGGACAATGCGGCGGGGATTGCAGCTGTCTCGGGCGACATTCATCGACGCCAAAACGGCGGGGGCGTGCCGCGCCCAAAGCTCGCTGTGGAGCGCGCACATCACCTCAGGCGACACGGCGGCCACGGAAGGCGACCGCTCGTCTTTGATACGCGATTCCTTCTTTGTAGCAGCGTGCAGTTCTTAAGCTTTTCGGTCGTCATCGTGGTGACGATGCAGGTGCCGGGGTCCGCGCGCATCTTCTCCTCTTTGTCTAATTCCGGCTGGCTCGTTGCTTGACATGGTGATGTACGGCAGCTGTAGTCAACTACTAGGTTCTCCACGCCGATTCGGCCGTCCAGTGCAGCTTCCACAGAGATGAAATTAAGCCCGCTAGTGTAGTCCTTGAGCGTAACAGCCGATAGCTTCTTGCCGCCAACGCCTGCCTCGCGCCCGACGCCGGCCACAGCCGGCCCCTGGTTGCAGCTTTCAAGAAAAGCCAGAATGACGCGAAAGGTGAATGGCGAAATGAACCGAAAGAACTTCTTGACGCCGCGATCTCGCTCCTTGTCGCTGAGGCGCTGGTCGCTGGGATGCCGACAGACTGCACGCGCGATGAAGTTGACGAAAGCACAACCGACGCAGATTCACGACGGTGGCGCTTGTGCCCGACACCGAGCTCTTCGCCGCGCCCGGGCAGCCTTCGCCCTCGTCTCTGAGGCGCCGCCGCTTGAACGTGACCATCCTCTTCGGCCAGTTGGATGTGACCTTGTGCATGAAGCGGGTCTTAAAACGTGTCCGTCTTGGCTGCAAGGGCGGTGTCAGTCGGCACGGGGGCAAAATCGAACGTCGGCTCGAAGCCGCCGTCTGACGCAGCGCCTGAGATGTTACCGCGCCCATCCCGTTGGAGCTTCTGCGCGTGTGTGCAAGATGCAGGCGGGAGCATCGCGGGCACGTGGGCTGCTTGCTGCTCCGCTGCTTAAGCCAGCACCAGGCGGCTATCTGAACCCTCCTCGTGGTCTTGGCCGGATTCCAGACCGGTGCGTGCCATGACTAAGGCCACCAGTGCCCCGTCAGCCACGCGTGAAGCTGCCAAAAAGGGCACAACGGAGCCGTACAGGGGGCGCTCAGGTCACGCAGAGGGGCAAAAACAGCAGCGGATGTTTTCGGCGCGTAGGATTGCCGCAACTTCTAAGGGAAAATCCCTTGAGGAGCTGCGGCAATCCTACGCGCCAAAAACATCAACGCTGATTGTCAATCGGGCTGCTGGCGGTGGCGGGGAGCCAGCAGCGAGCGCGACGCTCGTGCCTGCCTGGTCTGGCATCGCGGCTACACGAGCGCACCCCCCCGGTCCCGCTCCAAGCTCAGCCGACGATTGACATGCAGCCAAGATGTCAATCGTCGCGACAGAGCGCCGCGCATATGGCCGCGGTTACAATCGTGATAGAGAGCATGGCCTGAGCACCGGACGAGGACGACTCGGTAGTCGGTCTTTTTAATGAAGGGCCCACGGCAGCCGCCATCGTGACAGCGCACACTGGAGATGTGATCGAGCCAGCGAGCGATAGCGGCTCGTGCCGATGGATGGCTGCGTCTGGCCGGCGGCATGGTATTCTGCGCGTGGCTGGCGGGACAAAATTGTGAAAGCTATGTCAATACACCGAAAGAGACGTGCACTTCGGATTGAAGTTCTAAACCGGAGCACTCGGATCTTCCAGTTTTCGTCCCGCACCGCTGGGTTCCTGCTGACGCCACCTATACTAACTGATAAGGCAGTCCACTCAGAGCCGTCCACGTTTTGGTTTGAAAATCGTAAAGCTTGCGTTTGCAGCGCACCGCTGGGCTTACTCTAAGTGAGCACAGTCGCTTTCATGACGCCAGCAATGCTGCGCTGGGGAGCAAGCTGTGCATGTACTCGATCTTCAAATGTCTCGGACGGGGCCGGTACATTTGCTAAGTGGCTGAGTGGCCCGCTATGCTACGCGCATGACTGTTGCGAGGAGACAGCTTAGCTTATTAGCGAAGCTCCTCTGTGAGACGGAAACGGAAGGAGCCCCTCCAGCTGTCGCAATAGGGGCGCTGATTGGTCAATCTGCCTCGATCCAGGTGCGTTGCTTTCCGGGTTCCTGACGTCCATTCCTACATCGGAAGCGACACTTGGTCGATCTATTTTTTGATTGGTGGTTGCTGGAGGTACACCCCTCGCTGCATTCTGCGGATGCCGCTCTGTCATATTGTGTCGGGAATGAAATTAGAATGAGAAGTGTGAGTATGGTTTCGGCTGTTGTAGTTTTTGTCTGGAGGCTGTCCCCCCAGCTCGTGCTAGCGAGCCTCCAGTGTGGTGGTAGATTGCGAGGGCTCAGACTGGGTGGGGTGAGTGTGTGATGACGGCGATGACAGAATGTGGTCATTGTACGTTTGGTTGTGGGGAGGGGGCGCTGGGGCGCCGCGGGCTGCGATGAGGGGTGAGGGGGTAGTTTGACCAGGATGAAAAGAGTCCTGGACCAAGGCGGTTTCTAAACCAGATGGCCGGCAGAAAATAGTGATTGGGTGCCGGGGGACTGTCAACGACGGCAGGGAAGGACTTGGGTGGTGCCTGATAGCTCCGAAGGAGAAAGCGGATCTTTGGCCAACCTGGCGAAAAGAAACGTGCTTGGATGCTTCTCAATAAGTATTAATCGGTTCACATTGGCGTGTAGTTCTTGCAAAAGGCATTGGTACGAGCTTCGCTACCAGCGCCCCCTGCCGCTGGGGGGTGCTTCTTAGAGATGCACGCTTTGCATTTCTGTAATTTCATGAAGAGATTTTTCTTTGTGTTTCCGAAATGCCATTGCAGCGTTGCACGCCGCAGTCGGATCAGTGCAGTGCGCGCAACCTTACCGCGGCGCCGACGTGATAAGAACAGCTCGGCCACGGACCCTACTCCCCGACGTCACACGACCACCCTTCCACCATCTCCCCTTCGTCCTTTCTTGGCGTTCTGTCTCACAGTCCCGCCCTTCCTCCCCCTCCCCCCCCAACGCACCCCCCCCCAACCCAGGTGCGCCCGCAGGCCCAGCCGCGAAGGCACCTGCAGCCAGCGCCCTCGCGCTGTGACCGACCACCCCGGACCTGTTGAGAACCCATCTTTGCATGTTTGTAGTCGCGACGGCGCTCCAAATGGACGTCGCCCCCGCTCCTGCGTGCTCCCCGTTTCCGCTTGGACGTCGCAGGTACAGAAGGAGGCGGCTAGGAGGAAAACCCAGCGGAACGGAGACAAAATGGGGTGGGGGGGGATGGGTGGGGGAAGGCTGTTGCGAAAGGCAGTGGGCCTCCCAAGCAGGGACGGGGCAAAGGCCAAGCGGTGGTCGTATGCTCGGCCCTTGGCTGTCGCGCCGGTGTCGCCCAGCCTGTGACACTCTCGCTGCAAGCGGGTGCAGCGTCGACCCTGCGCAAACCACCGCAACAAGAGGGGATGGCCAGGGGTTCTTCTCAGCCGCATGCGCGTTCTGGCTCGCCGCTTGGGACGCTTCTGAGCCTCTCATTCGCTTCCCCCGGCCGGGTTGAGGTGCTGAGCCAGCCACGTATTCGCGATCTCGACCGTGATCACAGTGCAAAGGAAATTGCAGAAACCTCGCATATTGCAAGCTGTGGCGCGCAACGGTAATTTCCATGACATTTCCATACGTGGCGTGCAATCGTGCATCTCTAGTGCTTCTATTGATTTTTGCTACCACGAGATTGAGGTTCATGATCCCAAATTGATGACGATGCCAGTTTTTGAACTTTGCTAAGTAAGAGAAAATACCTCAGATAGTCGTCGTCACGAGTTTCCTGCCAATAACTGCCATGACATGGGCGCTCTTGGACTCGAGGGAGTTGCGAACTCGTGTTCACGCTTTCACGAAGCCCTGTTCTTCGATCTCGGTATAGGGGCTCTTGAGATGGCTGCTTGTGTGCAGAGGAGTAGACTCTGCCGAGCACTCGGGTACAGCGTACGACTGGCACCACTTGTCGACTCTGTATTGTTCTCTCCAGAGAGCCTTTGAAACAGACTGGGGCCACGACAAACAATATGTGACAGGCTTTCCGGCATTCTCACTGTGTAAAGCCGCTGATGCAGCCGTACGGTCACTGCCGTTACCATCCCTGTGCGCATCTGCCCGTCAAGCTTGACGATTGCCTCGAAGAGTCGAGAACCTCGATCAGAGGCCGTTACTGAAGAAGGCCCTGAAAGGTTTGGAAACACGACTCAGAATGATTCTCAGGATCGTTCGAAGCAGCAGTTCTGAGAACAGGTCCAGAGCTAGCGTGGACCGGAACAAGGACCTGTGAGCTGCTCGCGGTATTATTCAGGAACGATTCTCGAATCAAGCGGAGCCAAATTGGTGGCCTACTTGGGAGCGAGTTTTGGTTTGGTACGCCATGCATGGCCAACTATCATGTACAAAGCTCATCATCTTTTTCCTGACAACGCCAAATGTTTTCCGAGATTTTTTCACAAAGCATGGTGCATGCCCTCCGTGGACGGCACGGCCGGCAGCCGCTCGCCAGCAGGCCGGCGCCCAACGCCGGGCGACGCCGCCGCCGGGCGAGTTGCCAACACGAGCCGGCCGCCTCACACCTAGTCAAGAAGGCTTAAAAACGGTCTTCTGGATTTTTCCCATGTAAACGCCCCCTGGTTGGATGCCATGAAAAATGTTGGCGTTTGATTGGTGTTCCCATCGCTTGTCAGCACATTGCATGAGTTCCTCGCTCATATGGGAACGAGATGTTCTTGAATTGGCTGGTCGATACGTGGCGACTGTACCCTCACGGACCAGTGCGTTCGTCCCGTTCGGGCGTACCGGCTTCGGCCAGGATCGTCACCCTTCCGAAAGCACACAACTCTTTTCAAGGCTTTTTCCACAGTGTGCAACGGCACCCATGCACTCGTGTGGAACGACTCGGATCCACATCCCATTGACTTGGCCGTGGCAGCCTTCGTGTGGCCGCGGCCACCCCCAATGTCGTCCATCCTCGTGCAAGTCCTCTTCCGCTCTGCACCCACCCCAAATCATAGGCCACACCGCCGCCCCATTTGAACACTCCAGCGGCTCCCCCTGCTGTCAATACTCTAGTCGACCTGTCGAAGGGAGGCCCAAGCACCGTATTCATGTGTTCCAAGCACAAGCCTCGTCATTTATTCCTGCAGCAAACACATCAAACTAGCCGTTTCTGCTTCCAGCAGTTCGTCCCAATTTGGCCCCCCTACCTGAGCATCCTCCTCACCATCGTTGTCTATAGTACCTGCGGGCGGCAGCTTCACCCGCTTGAGGTAGGCGTCAATTTTCCGCACAGTGACGGCCAGGTTGTCACGCGCCCACATGGCACAATCCGCGGTCTGCTTGTCCAAGCAAACCCGAGATGCGACCGATGGGCCACTGGCCATCTGCTTGCTGCGGCGTGTCCGTTTGTTGTCCACTTGTGTTGCGTCGTTGAAGCCAGGTCTCGCCTTGGCAGGTGAGCGCCTCCTGCCGCGGTTGTACGCTTCGTTACCGGGAGCGCGCAAAATTGCAGCCTGCTGTACATACTTCAGACAGCTCTCTTGGAAGGTGTCGGCTGTGTACAGGCGTGCATTCTCGTTGTAGTGGCCATGCGACGCCTCTAGCATCTGTTCGCTGTACCGCCGCAGGCTGCCAAGCGTTTCTGAACTTTCGGCAGCGTGGCAGCAAAGGGTAGGGAGCTTGGCGGTCACGCTGGTCCACTCAAACGCCGCCGTCAGGCGGTCCACGAGGAACGCCGCGTCCCGCCAGAATCTGACCATCTCGTCCGGCGACACGGCGTCAGCGCGGGTGAGTTTGGGCAAAATGCGTTGCCACGTTGCGCACGCCTCGTTGTAGTCAGCGCCCGCCGTCTCTGGTACGTAGGTGGCCAGCAACAAGCACACCATCGACAGACGACTGCTAATCCGCTGACACTGCCGCCCTTCAATAGCGCCATTGAAGTAAGGCGTCGGGGAGACCCCATCTGAGTGCCTGAGCGTGTCAGCCAAGTCATTTGCGTACTTGGCCGCGGGTGCCAACCCACGCCAATATATATATAGACCGCCTCGATGCCCGATCGTAAGAGATAGACAGTGAAGCCCGGCGTCAGATGTACAAGCATCGGAACAATGTGTGACGGGTCGATCATGAGGAGTGGTCGGTCCTCAACGGAGAGGTGCTCCTCCAGTGTCAGAGGCATAGACAGCGTGTCGTTACCCCCTGCCACGTATGCCGCCGCCATCCTCCTAAAGTGGTCGATCGTGCGTGGCTGGCCGCCAGCTTGCATGTTGCTGTAGATTTCCACCTGTTTGCCGTTTGTTTGGGTGCGCCGACGCATGACAGTGCACCGCTGGCACGGCATTCTGCTGGAAGCTCCGAGATGACCACACCACGTCGTTGTGAACTCTTAGTCACCCGTCAAGATCAGCTGCACCGCCCGCCGCTCATCGCGCACAATCAGCCCCTCTCTACGTAGCGCGTCGCGGCTGGGCACGTACACGTCTGCCATGGAGAACAGTGTCGCGTGGTCATCAGTCGCCGCCGGAAACACCCCGAAGAGGTTGGTGTTGGCTTGGCTACACTGGCGGTCCTGATTAGCACAGAAAAGTATGGCTTTGCTTGAGCTCAGCAGTCCCCCCTTGTCAAGACCAAAACGAATTTGGACGCTCTGAACGTCCGCACGCCGCGCATCGGTGGGAGAAGCTTGCCCAAGAAAGAGCGACGTAGCGAGATGCTCTGCCCCACCGGAGCCGCGCTCGAATCGCTCGATGAACTGGTTGTTCTCGTACAAGTGATCAACCATGGCCTGTAAAGCCACCCGAGGGGACACCAGGAATGCCCCTTCACCATTTGTCGTTGCGGGATTGCGAGGCCCCTCCTTGGCAGCCCGTAGATCAGCCCGCAGCGACTGAGTTGTGGCGAGGCCGACACCAGGCGTACATAGGAGGAGACGGAACCGCCGCCACAGCGAACCTCTGACACCGTTGTCAAGCAAAAACTGGTTTTGCGACCGCACTGGAAGCGTAGGCACTGCAGCCACTGGAGCCACGGCCAAACCCCCGCTCGCGCCAGCCCGCTAAGACGGCTCAGCTAAGGTGGCGGCCACGAGCCGAGGGTCAGCCGGATAAAGCCGGCTGAGGCCAGTGGTGGCCAGGGCAGCACGTTTACGGGCCTGGCGGGGCGCGACGTTGTCCTTGGTCGGCGTGAAGACGAGCGCATACGTGCTCTTCTTGCCGTTCGACAGCTTAACGAAAACTTCTGCAGGCCTTGTAGCGGCCAGGTACTGAGTGGCCAGCTGGCCCATCTCAGCAACTCGTGGCGCCTCGAGCGAGGGGTAGGTCCCGCGTACGACGCGCAACGCTGCGGCGGCGGCTGACACGCCACCCGCTCCAGGCTCAACATTCAGTGAGGACAGCGTTTCCACCCGCCAGCGATGGAACTCGGAGGGAGCTGCGTCCACGCCGCGTACGCAGACAACCCACCACGCCCGGGTGAGCGGCAACGCCGGTGACAACCTGTATGGGGGAAGGGAGTGGTGAGAGGACGCGGCGCTCGGTGAGGGGGGTGGGGGTGGGGGCGCGGCCCTCGCACGAGCCGGCGAGGAGACGTAGCACAGTCGACAAAGACCCCATTTCACTCCTCGAGCGTCAACAAACGCCCTTTTGCTGCACCGCCGCTCATGGGTGATCAAGTACTGCGTGTCCGCGTCCTCCCGTATCGCTCCTGTGCCCACAGCTGCGGTCCACTCCTCAGCCTTCTTGCTCGTCCGAAGACACGCGCTGCCGCACCCGTAACAGACAAATGCAAGGGGCTTGGCGGAAAAGACGCGCCGGATTAGCCGGGAAGAAGTTTCACTGTGGGATGGGACGGAAAGACAGGACGCCCACGACCCACAAAGACAGCCGCGTAGCGCAAAAAGTAGGATGGGTCTTTGGGGTCACGATGACACCACGTTGGTCAGCAACCCACAGTGAATGCATATTCATATCTTATGGCAAAAAGTACACGACCCGTCCACTGCCAGAGATAATAACAAGAAGGCAGGTACTCACCATGCAACGTAGTCGACAGGGCTGTCAAAACCAGCCTCGCACGACATCTTAAGACTCGAGACAATCGGAAGGGGTAAGCGGGGGAAAACAAAGATGGTATCGCAGTATAATACTCTGGTAGCCGTGCTGGCGTTGCACGACAAGTGTGGAGCGCTCCACGAGTGAGAGTAGGTCTGCACGGCAGATCGACCCGTTTTCAATCGGAAGCTTCCTTTTTGGGTGACCAGGACCCAAGATCTTTCGCGTGGCACTGTAAAGCTAAATACAAGAAGACCCCCCCGGGATGCCATGCCACGCCCGCGATGACGTCCCGCGATAGAGCAACGCTGCCGCGGCCCCGTGCCGTCGGGACGGGG